>Ga0181612_116526_pt1 | contig 22616 bp, 21 predicted proteins | sample HoacroProtozoa21_FD_119630 | JGI IMG/M metagenome (GOLD analysis project Ga0181612, IMG submission 119630) | Hoatzin crop microbial communities from Cojedes, Venezuel. Combined Assembly of Gp0051906, Gp0051904, Gp0051908
ACTGGGTTTAGTCATGGGTGAAATTTCCACACACGGTAACACTCACAGGACTTGAATGTCCTGCCATGGAAGGGTGAAATCTTCCCCCTTGTGAGCTCAACATCACTTCTCTGTTGACTAAGCTGAATTTCAGCTGCGCCTTACAACTCAGCATCCCCAGGTGTTGCAACCAGGGAGAGCAAAGAACATTCTTTCTAATTATAAGACTATTATTTGCAAAACCTTTAGCTTCCAGAGGTTTTCCTGGAAAGTACCATAGCACAGACTCAAAATGTTCTGTTATAAAAATAGGGAGGCAGGAAACAGAAATATGAAATATGTGCCAAGGGAATCTCAAAATTTTGAAATCTATAAGGCATAAATTCACCAGAGAGACCTGGGAGGCTTCACATTGCATCACTTTCCTGTACTACTGCAAATCCTTCACTTATTCCATCCAGAAGGCCATATTCAGCCCCAACATAAAAAGGTGCATAGCACAAGACCCTCACCTCCCACAAAAAACAATTCACAAGCCAAGCGGTGTGATCTACTAATTTTTTGCAATACACAAGAAACAAAAGATAGTATATTCTGTTTTCTTGTTTGTAAAACACTGATGCTATTATCGTTCCTGTAACCCCCAAAAATCTAAAAAATAGGAAAACAGATAGTCAGACGTCTCAGTCAAAGTGTTATTTCCAAACATACACTTCACAAATAAAAGCTCCCAGAAACAAAACCTCTTTGGGCAAGCTAGAAATAGCCAGGCCAAGAATTTATTTCTCTGTGGTTCAATGTGCACGGGGCACCACCCGTGGTTCATTTAGCTGCAGCAGTAAAAGCTCAACTCACCGCTGGCCACACAAATACCTGAAAACTTAACATACTTACCATTATCACAGTGAGGGAGATGGTTAGTCTTGACACACCACTGAAAAAGGAGGCAGCTCCAATGGCAGCAAAGAGACCTGGATCAATCCATGCTCCGTATTCATTAGTTTGAACACCAAAAATGGACACAAGGATCAAACCGATTATCCTGCCATACAAAGCTCCTGTGTACCTGTATGCAAGAAGAAAAACAGCACTCCTCTTGCCAATGATAGTGTTTTCTCAAAATGTTTCTAATAATCTCCTGATCCCAGATTAATTTTGCCAATTTCTGTAGCGACTCCTTTCCCAAAAAAAGCTCTAGCATCCTTCCTTCACACGAGCATTTACTTAGTGCCAATCACAAAACTGCCAGATTTACCATACTTTGAAGAGAAAGGACTATCAGCACGTCTTTTTTAATGTTCTTCAAAGCCAAATGAGAATAAACCTTACGGGAACACAGTCAAAAGTATAGGTCACAGACACACACACTGGGATATTTCAGCTAAAGAGCACGTAGTTCTAGAGCTCCAGCCTTATACAGTTTCTTAGAATTCAGTCTACCTGCACCCCATAAACCAGGCAAGTAAAATATTACAGACATACAACAAATGGGCAAAGTGAAGTAATAGATATTAACGACCTGCCCAAAGCTAACCAGGAATGAAACTGTGAAGAGAACCCAGGAGTCCTCAAACCAACCATATGCCACACTGAAAAGCAAAAACAAAATTTAGCACAGTTGGGCATGTAATTGCTGGTGTAAGACACAGCCTTTCATTCCATATGCAAGGAATAAAATATACAGATCCAAGCATCAGCCATAGAACTGGATTTGTACAGACATTCACCTTCCAGAAATGGTGAACTATTATTATTTATACAATAGCCATATATATGATATATATTATCTGCTTTGGGGAGCATCATCTTGCACCATTACACAACTTTTTCCCATTTATTCAGGCAATTGATTCATTTTATTAATGGGTGCATTTCTAGTAGTTGTAGAATTATTATAAGAATTAGGTTATTGGGTCAGAAACATGGGAGATGGCTGACAGACTTGTCTATCAATATGTATGCAGCCAAATACGCCATGTTTCAGCAAACACAGCATATTAAAAATTGATCTAGATAACAGTCTGGGGAGGATAGGAAGTGAATACTCAGGGGTAGGGCAAAGGCAGAAGTTTGTGTACACCAATCTTTCTTTTTAGAATTTTTTTGATATTTGAATTGCTTTATGCTGGATACCCACTCTCCAGTCACTACTCCTTGCCTGCTGAACATTAAACCTCTCAACAATACTGTAAGAACTTTGCTCTAGGCTACCACTGCTTTCTAAAAACTACAACAAAAGACCTAACTGCAGCTTTCTCCTAAGTCTAGGGTGTTGATGTCCAAGATTAAGATTCAGGCTATTATGTGCGTAAGAAACGGATGAAAAGTCTGGATCTGAACCCATATTTCTACAGTTACAGAGATGGAGCCAGCAGCTGAGACTCTCTCTGGGTCCCCAAAGGATTCAAATGATCTATACTTGGAAAGTACACGTTTTTGGCTATGGTCCTTCCACAGCTATTCTCAGATGATTTTTCTTCATTCTTTTCCACAATTCTAGCATCTCTTTCCAAGTAAACCATCCTGTTCCACCTATATAACCTCCTCCAAGCAATTATAGCTTTGCTATTGCCAGGCTTTCAGCTTACAATTCAGACTGCTTACAATTCAGACTCAACACAGGCCTTTTGTACAGGAAGCTCAAACCAAGATGGGAGAAGCTTACAGCATAGGAATAACCAGGCCACTGGCAACAGCAGAACCTGCCGTCCAGCAGCTGAGGACAAAATAAAATGCCAAAGCAGTGCAGAGCGATGCATATCCAAATTCTTTATGAGTCCCACGTTTAAAAAGATACGTGATCCCTTGCTTCCCGTTTTCAACTAGAAGCGCAGCGGCTGCAACACAGAGGAAAAAGTGTGGACAGATACAAAATATTAAAAGGATCCTTTACAAAAATACAGTTTGCAGTAGTTCTTATTTGCCTAAACCTAATTAAAAATCAGCAAAGTACATAGATCAGTTAATTGAAGTTTACACAACACCTTCAAGCATCTGGGGCACTTTCAGGAAAACAAGGTACATTTCTTCTTTCCAGTCTGGTCTGTGTGATGTTAATCTTGATCTAAACAAGGAGAAACTGCAGCCATCTAAGCTGAAGAAAGGCAACCGTATTACTTCAGCAGGGCTTTCTGCACATTCCTTTCAGAGGTAATAACTCAGGAACTACCCAGCATATTTGGCTCAAATATGGAATTTAGTTCTGATATATCCCTCAAAAGGGAACACTACATTACTTTGAAGAAAACCTGCATTATGAGTAAATATACTTTGACATCACCTCAAGTTACATAAATTCAGTTTGTTAACAGGTATCAACCACTTAGCTCCCCTTACCTTGATTGAAAGTTTGATTAGAATATCTGACTCCATCTGGACCAATCCATGTCCTTGATGAACAGCTATATTCTGAAATTTCCCTCTTGAACTGATTTATGCTTAAATATTAAAAACAAAAAAAATTATTAAATGGATGAATATAACTTACCTTAGTGCCTGTATAGAATGTGTCTACTAGATATAAATTTTACACAAAAAACCTACTTTTCCTTACCTCTCCCAATTAAATTGGTTTATTAACTAATAAATCTAGTTTACTAGGTCAGTTTATTAATTATTCTACTAAACTAATAAATTTGGTTTATTAATGCTCATATTACTCTGCATAAACCTCCTGCTGCTGAAACCCTAAATTTCCAGAGCCAGGAATCACTTTACACTCCCTAAAACTAGAAAACAGGGAAAAAAATCTGATTAAAATGCCCACCCTGGCCTTGATCTCCTTGCCCACACATACCATTGTAACTCTGTAAAACAGGATCAGCAGACCAAAAATTTGTCATTCCTGAGAGCCAACAGCACCCCAAGCTTACAGATGCATTTGCAGTTAGAAAGCTTTGCACAGGACAGTGCTGTGGAGAGCAGGAAGGACTCAGAGGTTTCCTCATCCACAGTAGCAGGCTAAACCCAAATCACACCTAAAAAATGTTTGTCCAACATGTTCTTAAAGCTCTTCTTCAGTAAATACTGGCACCATCTTGCAACATAGGCTACTGGTTCTCATGCTGACCATGACCAGCCTTTCTGTGCAGTACTGCTGTTCCTGGGCACTTTCTCAATCTCTGACATCTGGAGCAATTGCACCCTCTAAGCAGGTACAACTTCCTTCTTCCAGTCTGGAAAGCACCCAGCATGTTTTGGACATTGCCACAACCTAAACAGTAACAATATGAACTCTGTTTCTGGAACAAAGAGTAGGAGATCTATGGTATTTGACCCACCTGATCCCTGCTCAGAACTACACAGAAAATTTAAGATGTAGCCAACATCTAGAGTGAGGAAATTTCTTCCAGACCCCAGATTGGCAACCAAAGGAACACAAGATACTTCCTAGTCTTCTATTTGCTTTTTACGTTATTCCACACACTCAAACAAGAATATATTCCAAATTCATAATGGTCCACAAAAAATAAAAAACTTTTTTACTTCATCCTGCTTTAGAAATCATGTGATTGTTTAACCCACCTATAGCAAAACCTCAAGTTCTATACAAATGTCTTCACTACCAGTAAAGGACGGCACACACAAACACCAGCACATCTGAGAGGCTGAAGCTTGCAGCAATGCCAAAATAACAGACACAACAGAAGAAAGGGTATTTTTTACAATTAAAATACACGGTTGAGTAAGAAGAACAAAGCACAGAGAACAGAGATGTAGGACTTGTTTACACACAGGGTTTTGTACCACTAACTCTTTCCATTTGAAATCAGTGTATTTATCAGAGACAGATTTCTCCCTGATGCAAATGGGAGGACTGCGCTGCCACATCATGTGCTGCAGGAATGCATGTGCTGCACCAAGACCTGCTACTGGAAGAATCCCATCACTTCTTTACCTCCTCCTGTCTCCCCATGACCTCCTATTCTTCCTTCTCCTAGGATTATCAAGGCCTGCTGGAAGTGCTACAAAACACTACCGAAAGCACTGTTCCAGTACAAATTTATGAGGATAAGCTATGCTAGAAGAAAGTGCCATCATACTGGCACAGACACGCACAGCCCCATCTGGAGCTGCAGCTCTTGTACTGTCGTGGTTTAAAAGAAAAAACATCCACTCACCAAATTGGATCAGTACAAAAGACAAAAACAAGCCCCTTATAATTTTTTTTGTTATATGGTTCTTACTGGATAGCTTAAAGCTGCAAGGATGCCTGTTACTAACCTGTTGGGTCTTCAAAGGTTAATGGTACTTACCTGCCTCTAAAGCACTAAGAATATCAGATTATGCTGAAATGAGCCAAATCTTAATGATCCTAACTCAAATCTCACAACTGCAATCATAATTCCATTTTTAAATTTCTAAGAATGGGACAACAGTGAACAAGCTTCTTTTCCATGTTTAGCCTTGTACCTTGTTACAAGTTCACTAGAGACATCACCACTACCTTCAGCATATGCATGGCCTTGTAAAATCCATGGCAATTTGGTGCTCAATTCCCTTCAGATCTATCCATTTTTGACAGGATGTACTCTTCATAACTTGTAGCCACACCAAATGAAAAACTGGCATGAAAACCGTTTAGCCTCTAGGTTGGATCAGCTTGACTACTTTTGATCAGAGACAGACAAAAAAAGCCATGAAATTATCGTGGTTTCAGATGTTTTTCCATTTAGAGCAAAAATAGTTTTGTTTTGAAAAATAACATTTTGCAAGCATTTAGTCCTTAAAATAAAAAAGGATGTTGGGGTGAGGAAAAAGGCCTTTCCTATAGCAATCCAAATAGTAGCCGGACTTGGTCACTAACTGACAAAGCTTGCTTTTATAAAGAATATGTAAATACATGTTATGGCAAACAATACTGATCCAGGTATTGCAAGTGAAATAACAGTCTAGAATTAGTGGCAAGGAAAGTATATCTGCTTTCTTTATGCTTAAATAAACTGTTAAGAGTCCAGTCACCAATGGCAAGTTATTCAGTATTTACAGTTCATACTATGCAATACAGATGACGCTGCCCATGTGGAAGGAGGAATTAATAAATTTTACAAATCTACAAATTTGTAAAACTACAAGTTGGTAGTGACCACTCAGAATGACTGCAAAACCAAACTGTCATTTAACCTCAATCTCAGCAATCCTTTTTCTACTTCCTCTGGATTCCTCACAGGTATTTATCAAGAAAAATACTGGGACTGCAAAATCTGTACCAGATTCAAGGATTTCTTCAACTGTATCACCCATAAAATCCCTAGCCATCCAGCCACATACTCTGCCTGTTTATTATCACAATATTTGTCATTTGAAGTCCCTGAGTTAGAGTTTGTGCTGTAGTGGCACGCACCTCTGATGTGGTACCTATCGGTGTTCTTGTACAGATGACTGATCAAATCATGTCCCTCTGTCAATAATAGCTGACTGAAGCTGAGAATAACGAAGAGTTTTTTGTTAAAGCACAGCCTGTTTCCTATAGACTTATATACCCTTATATAAGGCCTAAACACCTTTTAAAACAAAATTAGGATTCTAAATTGAAAAAGTGCTTGCACGATACATAACAGCCAAGTATCAGGCTCTTTTCATTTTTTAACTCCCTTTTGTTTCTTTTTTTCTCCTTTTTTTCCTCTTTAATTGGACACAATGGCAAATACCTCTCACTACAAAAGTTGAAGTGTGATTAAATTTAAGTGATTAAAAGATTAAGTGTGATTCTTGTCTCTACATTAATTAATTTTAAACATTCAGCTTTGATACACCTTTGAATTTTTCCATCCCATATCACTGTAAAAACTAACTGGGAGAAATGGTTAATAATTATATTTACATAGATATGCTCCTGGTGACTCTCTCCACTTACATTTCTGAGTTGTTTCTCAGCTGGTAGTTTCTCATGCTCATGACTGGAGTGCAAGGAAAGAAATATGGTATGTATACTGTAACAGTCGTCGTACATACCTGCAGGCATTAAAATAACAAAACAGACTATCGTGAGATGTAGGAACTGACAAAAACAGATAGAAAAGTGACTAAAATCACTAGTGCTAGCAGTTACCACATGGGAATTGCCCTTTTGTCTTGCTCACGTATCCCAGAAGATCGGCATTTGCTCCTAAGCAGCCAGTGAGGCCCAGATTCATCCCATCTAAATTCAGAGACCCAACTGTTGCAACTGGGTAATTGACCTCCAGCTCTGCAGCCACCACAGAGCCACCGCCACCTCCAGAGAGAAAGATCTGCAGCACACGGGATGCTCTACGCGTGCCCGGCCTCCCCGCCCCGTGCCACGTTCAGCCCGAGCTCCTTGCAGGCTACCAGCTGGAGGCTGCACCTTGGGCACAGCAAGGACTCAGGACTTGTCTGTCTTTCATTAAGGCCCTAGGTTTTTAGCTGCTACTTAAAATTATGTGTTGTGTCAAAAACAATCCACTGCTTCAATTTAGGTCACTTCCTGCTTTACGCAAATTTGAAGTCCCTGATCAGTACAAACAGCCAAAGATTTGTTTCTAACTTGCAAACTTATTGCTTCCCTTCCCTTTTAAGGAGGATGTTGTGAAAGGATTAATATTCAGGCAATCGACCGGAAGAAGTTCCTAGACATCCTCGCAATACTGGACAGCCATAATGCCTAATGCAGATTATATACGATATAGTAGGGACACAAACATCGCAATCCAAATGGATGAAGAGCCTTCACCGGGTCCTTCTACTAGCTTTCCACCTACACATTTTGAAGTAAACATGAATGAATCCAAAAATATTTGAAATAGAGCACAGCAGGTGGTGTTTTCACTGGCTGCTTTGCATTCGCCAAAAGCAAAGGAAGTTTTTACAGGAGATGACTGTATTTCAGTTATGCATATTTTTCAACATAACATAGTTCAATATAGCATAGTTATATTTCATTCAAAACTAACGTTGTTTTTTATGTCAGTTGACATCAATTTACATTTCTAAATAAATGAAGATCACCCAAATGAAAAAAAAATTATTCAGAAAAGATTTCCATAGACATCTGCAGAGAAATGACTGGAACAGACAGCCATAATAATAATATATTTTCCAAGCACAAGGTTTCATGTGCTCTGTGGATTGTTATAAAACAGCTCAGGTGGCACATTTATAGAAAACCTCAAACTGAGATTCAGCTGTGTGCAGTTGTCATGATTTGTCAGACAATCATATCTCAAGCCTTTGTTTCCCTGTATCTCAAAGTTTATAAGCTTATGGGCAGAGCGCATCTACAAGAGACAGATGAAACTGGGAGTAGCTCGGTCTTCACAAAGCTTAGGTCAGGTTTTGTTTCTGAAAATTTAACTCCCAGGACAGTTCAAACCCAGGTCAAGTTTTTGTCAAAGACCCAAAGCGAGGTAGAAGAAGGACAGCTTGCCTGGAGCCAGTGGCTACATATTTAAAGCAGCAGCCTATCTCCACAGCTAGGTAGAAAAAAAAAAAATCCTTTCAAGTAACCTTTTAAGTCTTTGATGGTTTAAGTATATATGCATATATCCTCAAATTATTCACCCTGCCCATGGAAACACTGAGCTTTCGGAACAGAAGCATTAGTCAACATGATAAAAAAAATAGAAAAAGAAAGATAGCTCTGCCAGATTCTTGGCAAAACATTAACTGCATTGTGATTTCCTCACAGAGAGAAAGGTGATGAACTGAGGAGAAGCAAATGCAGGCCAAGGGGCAGAAGGGCACTTAGGAAGACAGCTTCACCTAATCTATGGGTTGAAGATTAGATATTCAATTCCAGTCAAAGGAATGGTGCTCCGGGTTATATTGTGGGTGTGGACGATACCATGATGGGTTCTTTCCAAGTTTAAATTCAGACTGGTTTATACAAGATTATTTTTGGTTAAAGTCACTGTGACATAGCTTCTTTCAGTTGCCTGATTATGTGAGTTCAGAAGGAAAAAAAAAAAATAGTATGGTTCTGTCTCAGATCAAACAGTTTCTTTCCTGCTTTTTTTTTGCCAAGTTATAATAAAATAAGGATTGTGACCTGAGCAGGATCTTCTAGAGCTAATAAAAAAGAAAAACAGTTCATGCTACAAAGTTAATGTAAAAAAACAGAATTAAAAAAAAAGTGTAAAGGATGAAGACAAAAATATACAAACAAAAAAAGCTCCTGTAAGCACTACAGCCCTACAAAACAGATGCTGTTCTCCCAGTTTCAGGTATGATCTGGCAAGGTGCTAACTGCTCCAAGAACTTTTGGAGTCAGTAAGGCACCACACCTAAAGAACATAAAATGGCTCTTAGGAGGCCTTTTCTTTACATCTGACACTAAATCTTTGCTAGCCAATCTTAAATTTAATCCTACGGTATCTTCTAACACACTGGGTCTTGCTGTCTTATGCTGTGGCTTGTTTTGCATTTTTCCTGAAAAGTAATAAGGAACCGTGTGTTTTTAATGTGTCTAAGTAGTTTATGGAAGGTTTTTGTAATGTACTATGAGAAAGCCAAACCTTTCCCAATAGTAGGGGAAGTGGCTGTCAAACACAGAGCTCCAGCGCCAAATCATTAAAACAATAATTGTTACAAACCCGACCCCTCACAAATAGAGGTCCTTTGGAAACAGTAGAGTTTACACAGGACTAATGGGAGTCACCCATGAGGTTCCATTCCTTATCCTGCTGGTTTGAAAACTGGATTTTTGTTAGGATGTCTCATTGCAGTGCTCAACAGCACAAAATCCCGACTCCTTTGCAAGACCTGGGAGCAAATTTGTAGCACAGCGAAAGAAGACTGGGCAGTGGAAAGACTCTCCCTAGAGCTGAAAAAAAAACATTTTCCCTACCAACCTTGCCCACTCCTTCAAAGGTGGAAGCACAAAGCTTCAAGTGAGCTTCCTCAAGGTGTCTCCCCTCAGCGAGATCCTGAACAAACAGGGCTGCAAATTGAAAAGCTGACAGCCTGCCGCTACGAGGAGCTAAAATCTGGCTGCCACCAATGGCATGGACCTGCTACAGCACAGTCCATTCATGGGGATTCCATCTCCTCCTCTTCCTCCTGCCAGAGGGTCAGCTGTCACCTCTGATGTGCCAACAGAGAACCCAACAAGCAGGGCGCTGCTCCAAGCAACAAGCAGGACTAGGTGGAGGAGGAGGAGCTGGACTGCCACAGCACTCACGGCTTTCAAGCACTAAATGAAATGCACTCTTTATGACCCTATGGAGAGCAAAAAAAGTGCAACCTATGGGAAACGTGCGCATCTCTACCAATCTGTGGAGACCTTGCAGAGAATCGACCGTGTGCCTCAAACTACCGTTATTCACACTTTTAGATCCAAAAGTTTCCCTTTTCATACTTAAAGTACTAATTGTTTTCCTCCTAGTATCATCCAGGTCACTGGTGTGAGCCAAGGTGATTGCTTTCCCCTGAAGCTTATGTCCTTTTCTTGGCTTGGAGTAGAGGCTGCTGAAGGCATGTCTGGGCTGATGGGAGGAGAGCATCTATATGGCCAACCTATAGGTCTACAATTGAGCAGGCCTCTCTGCAGGAGGGAAGGAAGAGAAAGTAAAATATATATATATACACATATATGTATATATAGCATACATAAAACATACCGGCAAGTCTGCCTAAAAGAGGGCAGAAGAAAGCAGCTTCGGTGTGCACCGATTTCCCTAAAGAAAGGTCGTCTCAACACTTAAAAAGCTCTGAAAACTGCTCAGAAAAACTTCCTCGAAAATGGTGGAAAAAAAGAAAAATTATGACAAGCAGGTATTCACTAGAGAAATTTGCAAAGAAACCCAAATTTGCACAGTTTACTAAAAGTGCAGTAGAAAAGCTCTGAAGGTTTACTTTCTCCACATTTAACAATATACTTAAATTATAACCAAAGCATAAAATTGAAAATTATGAAAATGTTCAAAACATGGGGACCTTTTGTCTATACCCTTTGCGTTCCAATGGCATGGCCCTCCCCAAAGCCATACAATGCCAAATGGAAACTCCAAAGCCTAGAGGTAAAATGGCCCCATCGCGCCTTATCAGGACATCTGCAGCTCCAGGCTGACCTCCATCAGTAACAACTAGGGATAACTGACTCAGACACATAGCTAGCTCCAGAAAGTTATCTGTACCTATCCATAACCTCTAAGACCTTTACAACATCTATTCTTCATGCACCTATTCTTCTCACAACAGGCAGAGATCTCTTTTGTTATCTTGAGGCAAAAATACATATGGTTATGGTAACAGTCTCCTCATTGTTCATTCCAACGTGACAGCTGAAAATGTGCCCAGGTGCAGAGGTGCGGAGGAGGATGTCCGCCTGGTTCTGCTACATGAGCAAGCTGTGTGGGGTAATGAGAGGATCACTCACTAGCAAGGAATAATGGAGAAAAAACAGACGAAATCTACTTGTGACAGCCGTCCCTAGATCGCAGATTAATGCAGAAGCACACCAGCATAACTGCTACATGTCACTAAGCTGTTGTAGTATCATCAGAGTAGAGCAACTCTACAGGTAAAATACTTCAAGCATTAAAAAACAAAACAAAATCCCAAAATAAAGCATGTCTTCTCCATTCTTATATACCCGCCAACATTAAATACCTATACATACTTTGGAAATCCATGTTTGCTGTAATCTGTTGCACATTATCAAGTACCAGCAGGTGAGATCCCCTTTTCCATCCAGCCAATTTATGACCTGCCCTCATTAGCCACTGTAAACATTACATAATCAAGGGAATCATATTATTTACTTACGAGGATGAGCATAGTTTCCAACAACTTGCTTGTTTTTCTAAGGGATGATTTTGGAATTGAATTAAAGAACTGCATACGTAGTTTATTAATCTTTATATTTAGGGAAACAAAGAGAGCTCCCAGCAGACCTCCAAGCATTCCAAGAAGGATGGTGGGAATGAAGGCCAATATGTTCATGTCCAGCAAGTTCTTAACCTGAGTTAAAAAAAGGAGAAAAAAAAATATTCTGAGCATCCTGCCCGTGACATGAAATATATATTGCACCCTCTCTTACAAAACCTGATACCACAAAGTAATTTCCACACAGGAAATAAATCTTTCCTTGCGGTTTAGGGAGCTCAGCTAATTAATTTAAAGCTGATCTCATGAGGGATGGTGTACTCTTCTTGCGCACCTCACAGGAGTGGAACCAGCAGGTAGACACTTGTGTTGGCACACATAGCAGAAACCTCTGTGATGCACTTGCAGTTACCACAAGCACTCAGCACTCGAGTTTACACCCAAATAACATGACATACCGGCCTTAACGGACACCGCAAAAGACTCGCTGAACCAGAGCTTTGCTCACTGTGTCTACATCTGCACCATAATTTGGGAAAGTTCATTTATTGTCAACCTGCATTCATGTGCATTGAGATCACTTATAAGTAAATTTAAGTAAAACTATGAAAATTGATGCTGATCTGGAATAATTTGCAGAACAACAAATCACAAACACAGAATATAATCTGGCAGCTAGAATAGTAACTGAATTTTCTGCTTGATTCCTCAACAGGCAGCAAGGATGAGAGCAATATCATGTTTAATTTTTTTTTTTCCAAAGGATTTAAAGAGATCTCATGTTTAAGATGTTGAAATTCAAAGAGCAGCAGCTTAATTTGAAGTTAAAAAAAAAAATCTGTTTTATTTACTGCAGGATCCAAATATCTTGCATTATGTTCTAATTAATTCCAATCCTGCATTAAAACTAAAAATGGACATACATGGTTTTATTGTTTTCTCTCCCTACCTCCATTTTTTCTAAGGGAAAGATATACTTAGATGTTTGTTTTAAAGTAATATGCACATTACACTGCATGTGTGTGGCAATAAAAGTAAAGTCAAACAAGTGCTCCACAGGCTGGGAATGAAAGGTGAGCACAGTGTACTGTTTTTTTTGTTGTATCAACCACAGGCTTTGGCCAGTCATCAAGAAAAATCTGTTACCTACAGAGCAAGTTTCCCCTCTACAAATAATCCAATGGTCTACGTAAAAATAAAGTGAAGCTTCCTGAAAATCTCATGCTCTGGAGTACAATAAATTCCCCTTGTAACATTATGCTAGGTAGAATGAAACTAAAGCAAACAAATACTTTTCTTGAGAAACATAACCCACAAGCTTTCAGCTCGGAGTTTATCTACTGTAAACTGTGTTGGTTAATGCCACAAAACATGAAAGAAGCAAAATTTCCCCTGAGTCCTATGTTCAGTGAAATGAAAACGTTTCTGGTTATCTGTACCACACTGAGGGCCAAAAACTATTGAACCCTGCCAGAAGTCATGTTGATAATAATTTTACCTAGCTATTTCCTCTAATGACACTAAGAAAAGATAGAAGGAGACAGAATCCATGGCTTTTTTTCAGAAAACATTCTGAAAGGAGTGTTAAAAGACCAATGCTTATCGTAAAATACCAGCTGAAGTGAAGCCACTCTCCCTTGTGCATGCAGCTGTTCATTACACAATGCGTTGGCTTCAGCAATGCATCTGGTTTCAGACAGTCTGACTTCTTTCTTGTCCATATGGTCTCACCTTTCTGCCAAAAATTTTTATCTTCTTGGTTGTGTCACTGCAACTGTTTGGGGGACTGCACTACGATTTGGTTGACAAAAAGGATCTGGGTTGAAAACCAATGTGTTCTCTGTTTGCCCCAGCTAAACTTGTGGTAAAGCAAATATACCCCAAATACTTTTGCATAGTGTATGCAAAATCATTGTATCAGGCAGCACACACACAAAAAAACGTTGCCCATTTTCCCAACCAAGGTATGCCTACTTACAGAAAATACCATGATCTCTGGGTTTTGCACTGTGAGAGAGATACAAGCCAGAAGAAATTCCAAGATCAAAGTGATCAGGGAATTACCTTAGAAAAAACTGACTTAGTATCAAAGTGGACTGGGATTCAGAAGACCACGGTTTTATTGTGGCTCTCTAATTGATCTTCAAGTCAAACAGAAAGCAGGATATTTAGGCAAGAAGAAGTGAAGATCATGATATTTGCACATCACTATTGAATCACCTTGCAATAAAAATGAGTGAAAGACATGATAATAAATGCAACTATTTTTAGGTGGACACCAGGTAAAATTCAAAGATCAAGGTTGTGTCGTGCTGGAAGGAATAAATTGAAGGTAGCTGAGGCTGAAGGTCACCTCCATTGTGCAACCAGGAACAAACAGTGATTACATGTTTTCCAGTGTTTAATCTGTAAGCACCAAGGAACAGCGGCACAGTACAGCGATGCCTGCAGCAACAATAGAGAGCTCAAGCCAGCTACAGAAGGAGACGACACCCTATTTAAGAGCTTCCCTGCTTTTCCTTTACTTTGACATATCCATCTCCTATCCAGCACCAATACAGGAAGTTATCTTCATAATTTACACGACTAGCTAATAAGCAAACAGTAGGTGCTCTATTTGTTAGCTTCAATTTAGAACAAAATAACTCTGTGTCATATCTAAGCAATTATCAGCTGTAAAGTGTGAAGGCTTCCATATCCACCGATGTGATAATTGTACATATACCACCCTTTCCCCTCCTCAGTCCCCCTTCCCTGCTACTCCCCCAGCAACAATGCTGAAAGATGCAGGGGTTTAGGTTTGCCTGTTTCTCCCCATGCCCACACAGTACTTACTTACCCAAAATATAATTCTTTTCTCTGCTTCAAAAAATCCAAAATGACCTCTGTAAACAAACCCAGAGAGAGAAGAGGACAGTAAATCCGTGGTGAAAGTAGCCATCAAGCAGCAGAAGAAGGTTTGCCAGGCCAGCCTGATGTCCCAGAACGAAGACACTTCTTCTAATGTGAACAAGAGCCCACCGACGGGGGCACGAAATACCGAAGCTATCCCTGCTCCTGCGCCAGCCGTAATGAAACTGCGCCTGCAACAGGTAGAAGAGTCAACATTTGGGTAACAGGGGAAAAAAACAGAAAGACGCCAGCTGCATAAACATCGTTTGCTGTCAAAGATGGGTTTATAGGGCTGAATTTAAAGACCTGCTGGCTCGTTTTGGGGTTATTATCGTGCCTTGCATCTCTAGGATCTGAGTTCAGATCTACTCGCCTCACCCTCTGGCCTTGACAAAACCCTCAATCCTGTACCTTCACACAGGGACCAGCGTGCCACACCAGCGAGCTGCTGAACCAGCGCCAGCCAGCCTAACACCAGGCAGGTGTGCCACTTCACACCTGGGAAGCAGTGCAGTCCCAGGGGGGAAATACTGCAGGCAAAAAAGGTAAGGTCTGGGATTCACTAGAGAATGAGAGTACAGCCCCGGAGCCTGTAGGCTAGACATGCCGCCTCAGTCTGTAAATGTCTGAGAAATCCATGGGGAACATCTATGCCTTGTCTCCCTCCCTGTAGAGGCATGGAGCTCATATACACCCCGAGGAGCAACAAACTTCTGTTGCTGTAAGCTGCACTAGGAGCTCAAATGGCAAAGATCTGCACTGTGAGCCAGCTCCAGTAAAGACAAAAAAAAGGAAAAAAAAAAGAAAGAAAAATAAAGAAAAATAAAAATAATTATAGTGTTGTAAATAAAGGCATTAATGGACAGTCTTCCTTTATACATTTATTATTTTTTTTTTTCCCACACGCAACATAATTTTCTTTCCAAAGCACCCATTTCATTATATGAAAACAACATCCTGCATCAGACAAATGTTACACGTTTAAGGAAGGCCACAGTGTGCAAATCAGAAGGCAGGGTACAGAAAGAAGAAATAAAATTATGCTTGAATTCTGCCTTGGAAAATTAGATTCAAGACCAGCCTTTGCGGAGGATACTGGGGTGATGCTGATACATATAAGGCACTAATCACTAGTGCTCACCACCTTATAAAACGTGCATCCTCTGGATGTGCTGCCTGAGACCTCAGAGATAATTTGCAGAAACACTGAGCATTCAGTACTAGCTGCAGTCAACAAGTATACAAAGCACTTAGGTATTTTTAATATTAAGAAATGGCAAGTTCTCAGCAAAAAACACCAACAGATCAGAGTCATCTCTAAAACTTAGGGGGCTCTTTTGACTTCTCTGTGGCGTCCACAAATTTTGTCAGTAAAAGATGGGTGGCAACGAGGATAATGGACAGAAAATAAGAGAAAAGATTAGTTCCTGTGTCAAAGCCCTTAACAAAGCCCACCAGTAAAGCTACACAGGCACCTTTATGTTTGATATTTCCCAACTCACAAATGCTAAGCTAGACACTCTTGTGCATGGATTTTTACTTATGCGTTGTGTCTTCACAGTGACATTGTTTCCAGCAGCAGGGAACTCAAAAGGTACCACAAACCACCATAAAAGCAGAGCGAGCTTTGCTTGGATGTCTCCAACCTCTTGCTCCACTCAGTTGTATGTGCTACGTGTCCCACCAGTAGGATCAACAACGGAATCGGACCCCTCCTACACATCCGTTACAGCTGCCTGATGGAGGGATGCCTCAAGATCCTTCCACACCCTAATGCTTACCGAGTTACTGCCCTGCTTGTGACTGTGCTTGGAGAGGGTACATCTCTTGAGTCTGCTTAACTCCAAAACATACCAAGGGAGTGGGAGTCTTTCACCCTGGCCTTTGTAAAGAATCGAGGTCTTGCTTAGACTGAAATTTGTCTCTGCTGCTCATAACAACCTTCGCTGTGAAGGGGACTTCCACCTAACCTGTCTCTCCCAGGACGGTTCCTGACTGCAAGCTAACGCTTCTTTCTTATTATACTATAACTGGATCCTGCAAAAAAAAAGTTTCAAAAGTTCTCACTGCTTCTCTTACCACAATCGCTGATTTCTTCCATGACTAACATTTTATTTAACCAGCACCTCTCAGAATTATTGAAATGACTGATCTTAAAAAGCTAAAGACAAAGGAAATCCCGTATTATCCCTTTGGTGTTCTTTGATTTTCTTTTAAGCTACAGATAGTTCATAGTAGCTGTTCATTTAAATTCTTTGTACTTCTACAGGAAATTAACACACAGGGGTTTTTTTTCCTTGCTTTAGAAAAAAAAATCAGCATTTTATATGTTTTTTTTATGTCAACGTGACAATAAATACCATCCAGAAAACATAAACTGGTTTGTAATTTCTTTTCCTGGAAACCATTCTCATTAATTTCAGTAGAACTGTTCACAAGAGAGAGCTTACCAGAGTTATCTCACAGACACGCATGAGCAGAGAAGAGATAGATTTAAAAAGTGTCACAAACAATTTACTCCTTCAAAACTAGAAAAATAAAGCAAGGGCTCCCTGTGCACATCGTGCAATACCTCTCATCTCTTTTTCCCTGGACCAGCATCATTAATTTGAGGATAAAACCTATGTCTAAAAATCCTGCATTTTTCTCCCTCCTTACACAACCCAGAAGGCAACGGGAAAAGGTCTTCAGTTTTAACATATTATTTCACGAGAGTTCAATAAAACAACCTGTGAACTCTTTTAATTAAAGAACTTTAAAGTTGTTTAATTAAACAAATTCCTTTTAATTAGAGTGGTTGGCATTTTCCCCATTCCAAAGTGACAAACAGGAGGAAGGCTGGAAGACTTCTGGAGCAGCATCTCTATTTTCCTTCCAGATGCAATGGGCTTGCTGGCGACTCACTGGAGACACCCGGGGTGCCAAGGGCAGGCGGTGGGGCGGCCCCCCCCAGCCCCACAGCTCTACCCATCACTTACTTGTCAGCTGAATTCCGAAACCTGGTGAAGATTGGGAGGTGGACGCCGAGGGTGTCCGACTGCAGCTGGCTCAGGCCACAACCCAGGAGAGCACTAAAAGTGATGTTGTATAGTTGAGAGCACTCTTTCGGTAAATTATTCATAAATCTGCCATGGTTTAAAGGCAGGGGAGGACAGAGCCTTAGACGGCATGCAGCAGCAAAGCTAGATTGGTTTCAACAGATTTAAACATGGAAAATGTTGAACATGTCTTTTAAACATGCAAAGTCCCATTGACGTAAAGCAGGACACTATTAAAGACGTTCAGATTCTTTACTCAGAGACTTAAATGTCTCTTTTGCAAGGAGTGCTGTGATGATAGCCCATGAACTGCCTTTTGAAGAACTGCATGTTAATGTCTGCCCAAGTGTGGTGACACATCAGACTACAGCCCATCATTTCAATCATCTGTTCCCAGGTGATTGACCATGGCAGTCAGAACAGCCCTGCTTCTAACAGAAGATGTGCAATGATTTAAATCATTACAGTGTGTTCCCAGGCAGCACTTCAAACTACATATAAAAGGGGGAAAAAAAAAATTCAAACCTTTAGTAAAATGAAAAATCTATTCATTGTACAATCTTGGAAGACTTTTCTACAAGACTTAAATTAGGAGCCTTAACAAATCTCTCAGAGGCTTTTAGCAACTTATGTGTGTTTATGTTTAATAAAAATGGTGGAAGGTTCCAGCTAAACTAAATTAAACTAGCTCTTAATTCCTATGTTTTGAAAAGGCATCACGTTAATACCGTGCTGACTTTTTTCATGGAAACATGATTCAATTCTTTGGCTCATGCATCACTATTACCAACCCAACACAAAGGAAAAAAAAAATCACAGCTGCAGTCTCTGAGCTCCTGGAGACAAATGTCTGAAAGCAAAGAAAACAAAAGAAACCTAAAGGGAGAGGTAAACCTTGGTAATCATTGTCTGAAAGGTTTGTGGCTGCCTCTGACTAACCATGTGCTCCTATTTTTGAACATCTGAGTCATCCCCTGGGGTGCTGCACCTCCGTGAAAATAAATAAATAAATATGAACCCACGGAGTAACAGAAAATGTGAACGGGTGGTGGGGAGGAGGAGAGGTTTGGTGGGGCGGTGAAGAGGTAGAGGACGTCCTTGAGGGTGAGTAATTTCCAAAACCAAAAAGGGTCAGAAATAAAAAAGCAAGCCAGTCGACAAACCATCTATATCTTATTAGCAGAGACCAATTTTACCATCTCTACTCAAGATACGATTTAATGATGGTAATAAAGTGCAGCAGGATTCTCCACTAAACGGTGAATAAAGGAAATGATGTCGCTTAACAAAGCGGAAGAGTCCAAAATCTGTCCTGCAGTCCTTACTAAGTTTGGCTGTATTGCAACACAGTAAATTTTAAGAACTACTCTGACAGACAGAGCAGACTGGGCAGCCGTCCTCTCCCCTTCTCACAAGGCCCCAGACCACAATAGGGTGATGGGGATTCTCTTTCTTTCTGTACAGCAAGGGGGAATAAAAACACCATCCTCCAAGAAGCCTATAAAGTCTACTTTGGCTTAGTACACCACCGCGGGAACAACAAGCAGCTCCAATGGACTGGCAATCCGCCACCGGCAGAGCCCACAAAGCAGCAACCGGGTTCCGCGGTTCCGCGCCCTTAGCTGGCACCAGCAGCTGCCGTGTTTGCAAGCTGGAGACACAGACTCCGAGGACCTGGCTGTCCACCGCCGTGCGCCTCGCACTGCCACTGACGGCACTTGTGCAGGTGCCTGCAAAAACATCGTCCCTTCTGTGCGCAGCCATTGGAGACTGGCCTTATTTTTACACAGACGCTGCACAGGTAAAAGTAGTCATATGAGATGCGAAGCAGCCGGCAGGCCGTAGCTGTGAGACAGGCTGCTTTCAGAAAGAAAACTGACTGCCGTTGTCCAGAAAACTGCTTGCTGAGCCTCACGGGGAATCAGACTAGGGAACCGAGCCGCTATCTAAAACACACAGCAAAAAAATCTTTTCTTCACTGCACAGCGTGAATAGTTGTGCTAACACAAAGGAGGGGACAGCACAGGTGAGAAGAGCCCCCGAGGCAGGGTATTTTTTAAGGCAGTGCTGCCACCAAGACACACATTGCAAAACCATACCCTCAGCCTGACAGCTTTAACTTTCATCTGCTATTTCTTACCCCAAATGGACCATGGGACCTTCCGGCCCGCAGAAGAGCCCGGAGGCTACAGCCAGCACGCATGAGACAAATGTCCCTAAAAAGGTCTTGATGTTAAAAAGATGCTGAATAGCAGTGCCATTCAAATACCCAATGATTTCTGGCAAGCCAGATGGTGAACCCGCTGGGCAAAAGAACTGCAAAGGAAAAAAAAAGGAGAAACAGAGTCAGCAATCATTAGGTGTTGACCTGTTAGATGCGTCTACGGACACGTTTTTTAACTCCAGCCCTCACCTCGCTCTGTTCATGAACAAACTTTCCCAGAATTAAACAGATGACGTAGATGCCCAAATAACTTCCTGCTACACACAAAAATCCAAGCCCCCAACAGCGTTGTACTGGGGGTACCAAGAGAAGCAAACGACTGAGGAGCACCCCCGCCCCAGCTCCCTGCCACCCCCCCCGACGCCAGCAGCCGACCAGCCTCTCCTCTTTGCACAGGCTGTCTGTGGGGCAGGGCGCATGCCTGAACCCGTGGGATTTGTCCATCCAGTTCAGACTTCAGACAGATTTAAACTGGTCAGTTACTACTCGTACAACAGCAAACTCCCTTTTCCTACTGTTGCTGGATTTCGGGGGAAGTTCAGTAAAACATTCACTTTTTCTCTCACCTATGCTGTTAATTGCCTGTCTATAATTAAATTGAACACAGTAGGACAGTAAATGACAGAAAGGCTCAATGTTTCAGCCTTGCTGCCTTGTAAAAGTACTGATCTGGGCTGCAAGCGATACCCACACAGCACAGCTAAAAGATCAATCTAAAACCAGCAGTAACTTTTATATGGACTGATGGTCTTTGGCTTAGGCCCCTTCCAAACACCCAGTTTTCACAAGTTACTCCAGCTGCCACTTGTATTTATTTTACAAACACCACATGCTAGGTGTAAATTTCATCACCAACACCACCGATTCCACCCCAGACACTTTTATACAAGTTACGGGTGGTGGAATCCAGCTGGAATTACAGGCCAAGAAAGACCTCTCCAATTGGGTTGTATAATAGAGGCCTTTCGTTTTAAATAAAATACCAAATTAACCAGTATACGAAGAGCAAGAGATTCGGTTTATCACAGTGTTACAGGTTTATTGCATAGGAGACATGACACTTACCAGCACTGAGGCTGACGAGAGAACCACCATGGCCAGCCCAGACCCAAGCGCACACAGCCAGGTCATGTGGATGTTGCCGTCCTGCCCGGTTGACAAACAGATTACTACATCGGCACCCACAGACCAGGTCCTGCTTTTCAACGATCTTTTGTCCCACAGATTTCTGCGGGCAGAAGGTGCACCACAGGGAAAAACCAAAACCAGCAGTGCAGTCTCTTCAGACAGACAGGAGTGAACAACAGTAAGGTTAAAGCTGACTTTCTGAGCCAAGTCACGCTTTTTCAGAGACTTTTTGCCCATCTCTCAAAACACTATAAAGGATATGTTGTTACTCGTCGCGGAGTTAAAGTACCTTAAGAACATGCACAAGAAAACAGTAACAGGTGACTTCAGGAGACATTTTGCCTGAATGTCAGTGTCTTACATCAGTACTTATGAATTTACAGTTCTTACAATAGACAGAATACAAAAAGCTCTTTCCTGCTTTATTCTGACCAAAAGGACACCTCTCACACTAGGCCTTCTCACATTTGAAAAACACCTTTCATTCTCCCTGGGTTTTCAGTTTGTTTGTTTGCGCTCGGGCTGACCGCAGCCGTGCTGTCTCCAGAGCTCCGCATCTCCCACACACGTTGCCGCCTTATGCAGCGCTCGGCTGCGGTTCGTTGTGTGCGCAGGCCAAGGGACTTCTGAGGTCACAGCATCACAGCCGGGCACCGCAGTCTTCCCAGCAGCACATCCCATCACGGCTTTTGCAAGCGCATCATGCAGAGCAGCCAAACAGCAAAGCAAAGTGCACGGAAACGAGTTTTGCTCAACCACAGCTGAAGGGGGTATTTAGATGGGGAGGTGTTCCAGGGCAGGAATTACATGCTTATACTGATGTCAGAGCCTGTGAGAGCTTACCTCCTGTCCCTCTGTATTAGTTTAATACAATAAGACAAATTTTATAATACAACACGACTAACAGTGTGTGTCATGGTTGTTGTGAGGCCCGGGAGTCAAACTCTGGTTTCTTTTTATACATTCTTTACTTATACTTTAGTATGTATATATATACACACATATATGTATATACATACAAATACATATATACATGTATGCATGCATATTTATCCACTGTTTACATATTTTATAAACATATGCATAGTTTGTATATACTAAACCCCAAGGAAATAACATCACAGGAGCATTATATATGCTTTCCTCATGGAAAATCTAAACTTGTTCATTTCTTGGATATTCCCTGTGATACATTCAGCCTCCATCTGTTCCACAGACTAAGTCTTCCCTTGCATTTCTGTGAAGCGACTGAGACCTGTCTTTCAGCATTTGGCAGCACTATTCCATTATCTTTATTTCACAGAATACTGGAGGACACATCCATGTCTCCCTTGTACTGGAGAGCCCAGAACTGGACACAGTACTCCAGATGGGGCCTCACCAGTGCTCAGTGGAGGGGAAGGATCACCTCCCTTGACCTGCTGGCAACACTCCTCCTAATGCAGCCCAGGAAGATGTTGGCTGAATGGCAACACAAGCATCTGGTCTATCAAGCACTGCTGCCTTCCAGTTTTGCTTTTGTCTGCAAGTTTGCTGAGGGTGCACTCTGTCCCATCACCCAGGTCATTAGG
>Ga0181612_175277_pt1 | contig 22615 bp, 16 predicted proteins | sample HoacroProtozoa21_FD_119630 | JGI IMG/M metagenome (GOLD analysis project Ga0181612, IMG submission 119630) | Hoatzin crop microbial communities from Cojedes, Venezuel. Combined Assembly of Gp0051906, Gp0051904, Gp0051908
AATTTTTCAGGATTCTTACCACAGAGATTCAATAAAATCCGACCGCCATTAGAGTGTCCGAGGGCAACGGCGCCGTCCGGCAAATTTTTATTTGCCCAGTCGACATAATCTTCGATCGTCCAGACCTTTTTGCTCGGGGCGGTGAGACCCGGGACATGGAGCATCTCGACTTCGATATTATATTCGTCTTTTAAAATCTTGGTTGTGCGAGTCCAAGGTTCGACCGTATAGGTCCAACCGTGGATAATATATAATTTCGTCATTATATTTCCCTCCTTTCAAAGCAAACTGAATATACAGGTGATCGTAGACTAATTTTCTGAGCAAACATTACGAGTCCAACCCCCATTCTTTCCGCCTTGCGACCGCCGCTTTCTCGCGACGACAAAGCTTTTTGCTATCCTCGGGGTTTTTCAAGAGTTTTTCAATAATCCACTCGAGATAGTGGCTACCTTTAAACAAAATCGTCTCTTTTCCGGTAGCGTTTTGTTCGATAAAGAAGAGCGCCTCACGAGTACTGAGTGTCGAGAAAACTTCGGGACGTTTAAAATCTTTTTCGGTTTTTTCTCGGCGATTATAGAGGACATTTAACTCGGGTTTTGTATACTTTTTTGTACGGCGACCGACAAGAATGACTTTTTCAAGATCGAGACGACTGATAATCTCGGCGAGCTGTTCGTGACCTTTATTTTCACCAGTTCCCTGGTCGACAATGTCGCCAATCACGATCCATTTGTGTGGCGCGTCAATTTCAGAGAACATTTCGAGAATACTTTGCATCGAAATCAGGTGTGCATTATAGGAGCTGTCGATGATTTTAAGTCCGTCTTTCCCCTCGAAGAATGAACTGCGACCTGGCGGGAGTTTCATTCTGGTAAAATCGGTTTTAAGTTCAATCCCGAGATATTCACAGAGGCGCATTAACATCAAAAGTTGAATCGCGAGATCGCGCGGCTCGGGACAAGTAAAAGTGAACGTCGTGTTTTTGACGATGAATTTAGTTTTGTCGGGCTCGATACGGTATTTCTCGAGGTCGGTTTTGCTGAATTTAGCAACCTCGGCGGAGATATTGTGATTTTTCTGGATTTTTTCGACCGCTTTGTTCATTAATTTCACGTCGGCGTCGATCATGATCAATCTCTGGGTATATTGCGGGAGCATCGCAAACTCATGCGTGATTGCCTTGTCGATATTTTCGTATTGCCCCTCTTCAACTTGTTTTTCAAACTGGACGGCATGCGAACGACCGAGCGAAATCCAGAGTGTTACCTCAGGCTTCAGCCAAGAAGCGAGAAATTCCGTCTCGTGCGGACGCTCTCCATCGATCTCGACGATATAAAATTTTTCGGTGTGTTTATAGTAAATTGACCTGATCGGCACGGCAAAAATCAGATAGAGCCACCGGAGTTTCGAGCCGGTAACACCCTTAAGCCCCACAAGATCAAACGCAATGCCAAAAGCCGAGTTCGCGTCGTGAGAATAATGGGCTTTCTTTTTCAGCTCGAACTCAATCATATTAAGCATCGTAGTCTTCCCGACCGAGCCGGTTACAGCGATCACTCGTGGATCCCAACGTTTAAACGCAAAGTTTGCAAAAAATCGAAAATACCCAGCGGCGGTGAAGTATAACCTCTTTTTCAGTCTCGCAGTAAAACTCATATTACTATTTTACCACAAAAAGAGCACTATATGAAATTTTGTTACCGGCGTAGAAGGTGAGAGAGATAAATAAAAAGTCCCGATAGGGACCCTTTATTTTCTATCGAACCGCCGCCCGCCGGAAGATTTTTTGCTTCGCAAAAAATCTACATCCTAATTTCGGCATCAACGCCAGCCGGGAGCGAAAGATTCTGAAGAGAATCGATCGTTTTTGGAGTGGCGTTTGTAATGTCGATCAAGCGTTTGTGAACTTTCATTTCGAACGCTTCACCACCAGTTTTGTAAACGTGTGGGGATTTCACGACGGTGAAAGTACTGCGTTTTGTCGGAAGTGGAACTGGGCCACTTACTTCGGCACCAGTGCGAATCGCAGTGTCGACAATTTGTTTCGCGCTTTGGTCAATCACGCGGTGGTCATACGCCTTGAGGCGGATGCGGATTTTAAGACCTGTATTTGCTTTTTCAGCCATTTTATCCTTCTATTTTCGTAACCTCGGGCTTCGATTAGACATCCAGCCAGCGAGTTATCGAAAATCATTAAATATTAGTAGATATATAATATATCTTTTTTGCGGAAAAGTCAAGAGGTGGGGCGCCTGAGATTATCGGCTCCAGTTGATCGTACAGCCACTGTCGATTTCTATTGGTTCGTAATTAATCTTAATTAAATCGGAGGAGTTTTCAAAAGAAGAGTCATAAATTGTGGCACAGGGGCGGAGCATATGAGTAACAAAATTTAGAGATAACGACTGAGCAGGGAGAGATCTTGGGATGTTTACGTAAAACTCAACGCCGAATGGAATTTTTCCTGTTAATTTATTACCTTCGTCGTCAGATAAGTAGACGTTTTCGATCGAGCTACTAAAGATACCAGATCCGCTAAAACTGCGAATCTTTTTGTCGCCGTTTTTCGGTAAAATGTGAACTTGAAACGGAGCGGTCTGGTCGACAATGCCATATTTAATACCACTAATTGAAATTGAGTAGGGTCCAATCATGGCACGGGAATCGTCGAGCGCGTGGAACGCGACTTTTGCGTTATCAACAGTCATTGTCGGGACATCGGTATATGGGCTATTTTCGGCATAGTTCACAAGTTCTTTGGCGGCTGCCTTAACTCGGTCAAGCGAAAGCGCGGCAGAAGTGCGACCACTTTCAAGATCTTTTCGAAGTGCAAGGTTCTCAACTCGGAATTGCTCAGTGCATTTTTGAGACTCGCCAGTGCGCGCGGCTACTTCATAAATCGCAAATTGAGTAGCAAGGCGAGCCTCGGCTTCGTCATTTACATCCATCTCTTTTGGAGTTTTTACCGGGTAGCCGTTCACAAGAACCGCCATCAGTTGATCAGATGCGTAATCACGGAATTTAAAAGCGCCGTGCGTGATCGCAATATCTTTTCCAGCGTCCATCAGGTAAGCACTGGCACCGATAAACTCGCCAAAATCCACCAGGTTCGTATTATTGTAGCTGTCACGGAAAATACTAAGACCCCCACCCTGCGCCTCGAGCCGCTTCTTTTGCTCGAGAATTTTTTGAATCTCACCATCTCCAGATTTTTTAGTAAAACGCACGGCGCCAGCAATTGTCTTTAATAGACCAAGATGCTTTCCGCGGGACTTGCTTAAGCGACCGTCAAAGTCCGCGAGCTTTGGCGAGAGGTAGAGACCAAGGCGGCTGGCGTCGTAGTAATTTTGCGCGCTGGAACTTTGGAGTGCGATATAGACCTCAGAGAGATAGGTTTTATCTATGCCGATTTCAGGTATTGCCTCGAGGAGATTTAGGAGATTCTCTAAAATCTTGTCGTAATCACTTATTTCATGTTTATTCGCGAGGTCGACAAAGCTTCCGAGGATTTTTGCCAAATTGGCCTCATAGTATTTTAATACAACTTCCGCGGTCGAAGACTTGTTGGTGATTTTCTTCGGGATTCTTAAATCTTGTTTCTTTGCTTCGTGAACGACGTGCTCAGTATAAGAAACTGCAACACTAAAGAAACGGAAGCGGAGATTATTTTTGTCGGCATCAATCGTACTTTCGTTAATCCGATCAATAAATGAGGCGAGAATATCAACAACAACTGGGGCAAATTCAACGGAAAAGAGACCGTATTTTTTCTCAAGAGAGCTAAGTTTTTGCTTGATTTCTTCTGGATTTTTCTGAATTTCAGTTTTTGTAAGTAATGCGTCGATTGTGAAAATAAGTTCCGAATCATCGCCGTAGATTTTTACAAAACGTTCTCTTGCGGTTTTCAAGAAATCGGCAACAAGAGTACGGATTTGCTCGAGCTCGGCGTGACGGCCGTTATATTTTGCAAGAGCAGTTTCAAACTCGGTGTGAGAAACTGGAGTTTTTTCTTCCATATTTAGTTTGTTGCCACCAGTCGTGAGATAGCGAGCGAGAGATTCGGTAATTTCGGCCGCAAGACCGAGGTTTGAAGAAGTAAGGGCAATATCTTTCAGAGAATAAAGATAGTTAAAAGCCGCGAGCTTCGCATCAAAATCTTTTTCAAGATCGAGATTATCAACGGCGCGGACAGTTAAATATTTTTCAAAATCATTATCTTGCCGTGCCCAACGGAGCTCGTTTTGACCGGCAAGAAGCCAAAGAATACCCCTCGAATTTTGAATCAAGCCGTCCTCGTCTTTTAGCCACCAGTCGCGGTCACGCTCGCCAAAACTCCCCTCGAGTACCTCGCAAGTGTCGAGCATAAAGACAAAAGGCTTACCGGTGCGCTCGATATTTTTACTAAGATCCTCCGCGAAACGCTCGGCGAGTTGTTCGCGGATTTTAACAGTGGTGGAATCTTTAAGATATGCGGTTTTAGCTTTGTATCTTTGGTCGCTGATAATTTTCTTACCAGTACTCAGCGCACCAGCAACACTTGAGATTTGATCGACTTTTTCAGAAACAGTTTTTAAGTGGGCTTCGATTTTATTTAACTCCCTTTTATATAATTATAGCACAGTGAACGGTCTCACAAAAAATAATCCCCCATTTTCAGGAGGACTATTTTTTGTGCGAGCCACGTCGCAGAGGCGCGGCTCACGAGATTCTGTAGTGTTTCGATTATTTAATGATCGAGGTAACAACACCAGAACCGACAGTCTTACCACCTTCGCGGATTGCAAAACGGTCGTTGTTGTTCATTGCGATAGGAGCAAGGAGCTTAACCTTGAAGGTAACGGTATCACCAGGCATGACGATTTCTTTGTCAGCCGGGAGTTCGACTTCACCAGTAACATCCGTAGTGCGGAAGTAGAACTGTGGTTTGTAACCCTTAGCGAACGGAGTGTGGCGACCACCTTCCTCTTTCTTAAGGATATAAACCTGTGCTTCGAACTCGGTGTGTGGGGTGATTGAACCTGGTTTCGCGATCACTTGACCACGCTCAACCTGCTCGCGCTCAATACCACGCAGAAGCAACCCAGCGTTATCACCTGCTTGACCCTGGTCGAGAGTTTTGTGGAAAGCCTCGATACCAGTGACAACAGTTTTCTGAGTTTCGTGAAGACCGACGATTTCAACTTCGTCGTTAAGATTCACAACACCCTGCTCGATACGACCAGTGGCAACAGTACCACGACCTTTAATCGAGAAGACATCCTCGACAGGCATAAGGAACGGTTTGTCGAGATCGTGCTCAGGAACTTCGAAGTAGTCGTCCATAGCTTTGACGAGTTCCATGATCGCGTCTTCGTTCGCAGCGTCACCCTCGAGAGCTTTCGCAGCGGAACCTTTGATGATCGGGCAGTTACGATCGTAGCCATATTTCTCAAGAAGATCACGCACATCTTCCTCGACGAGGTCGACGAGCTCAGGATCAGCGAGGTCCATCTTGTTCAAGAAGACGATAATCTTCGGAACGTTCACCTGGTGCGCCAAGAGAACGTGCTCACGGGTCTGTGGAAGCGGACCATCGTTCGCAGCGACGACGAGGATCGCACCATCGATCTGTGCAGCACCGGTAATCATGTTCTTAATATAGTCGGCGTGACCCGGCATATCGACGTGTGCGTAGTGACGTTTTTCAGACTCGTACTCTTGGTGAGAGGTAGCGATGGTGATACCACGGGCTTTCTCTTCTGGAGCGTTATCGATCTGGTCGTAAGCGACCTGTTTGTTGATGTCCGATGGGAGACGTTTGCTGAGAACAGTAGTAATCGCAGCTGTCAAAGTGGTTTTACCGTGATCAACGTGGCCCATCGTACCCACGTTAATGTGCGGTTTGGAACGGTCAAAATTTGCCATTCAATTTACTCCTTTTATTATTTTACCCTGTCGACACTAATATCAAACCAGCCGACAAAGCCTCATGTAAATATTCTATCTTAAATGGACAGATTTTTCAAGAGTGATTTTTTGTTTTTGTAGATATTTGTTCGTCTATTATTAAGACTTGCTTGATTTTTTAAAGTTTTTATGGTATAATTAAAGTATATCGCGTTTCAAGCGGTAAATTTTATTACAGGGGTGTTGCACTTTGAAAGGCAAGAGAGTTTATAGAGACTACGAGGAGTACCTCAAGATAGCCAAGCGATACGTCAATCTTGTATCAGTGATGTCGTTTGTGATGTTCGCGGTTGCGATTGGCGGGATTATGATTGGATTCTATCTGGGGTATTTTCCGATGTGGTTCGGAGTCGCGGCGGGAATTTATCTGTTTTTCTACATCGTAATCATCGTGATGATGGTTTATTCCATCGACGAATTGAGAGATAATGACCGCGAGATCGCAATCAATCATGCGAAAGAAGAACAAGCACGGCTCGACGCCGAGAAATTCACAGAAAAAAATCCATACTACGGCAACCATCTCCGATATTAACTCCTTAGCACATTATCTTAAAAAAGACCTCGTACGAGGGCTTTTTCTTATTATTTACTCGAATTGCGTTTTTCGATGATTTCTTGCGCCACGTTAGGTGGAACTTCCTCGTAGCCGTTGAGCTCCATTGAGGAGGCGGCACGACCTTGAGACATCGAGCGAAGATCACCAGTGTAACCGAAGAGGTTCGCGAGCGGAGCGAAAGCTTTGATTAACTTCGCGCCACCGTTAATGTCTTCCATCGAGTCGATACGACCACGGCGAGAGTTAATATCGCCGATCACGTCGCCCATAAACTCTTCAGGGGTAGTAATTTCCATTTTCATCACAGGTTCGAGAATCACCGGTTTCGCACGGCTAATACCCTCGCGAGTCGCGAGCGCGCCAGCCATGTGGAACGCGAGCTCAGACGAGTCGACGTCGTGGTAAGAACCATCATAAATCGTCGCTTTAACGTCGACCACAGGGTAGCCAGCGATGACACCGCCATTCAAGGTTTCTTCGATACCCTCGCGGACAGGCTTCCTAAACTCGAGAGGCACAACACCACCTTTAATCTGGTCGATAAACTCGAAGCCTTTGCCGACTTCGTTTGGCTCAAATTTCACCCAAACGTCACCATACTGACCACGACCACCAGTCTGTTTGATGTATTTACCCTGAGCCTCGGCAGTCGCACGAATCGTCTCACGATAAGCAACTTGCGGAGCGCCAGAGTTACACTCGACGCCGTGTTCACGTTTCAAACGGTCGATAATAATCTCGAGGTGAAGCTCACCCATACCAGAGATGATCGTCTGACCAGTTTCCTCGTCGGTGTGGACGCGGAAGGTCGGGTCTTCTTCAGCCATCTTGGAGAGGCCAATACCCATTTTCTCTTGGTCAGCTTTAGTCTTCGGCTCAACAGCGATCGAGACTGGAGGGTCTGGGAAGGTAATCGACTCAAGGTGAATCGGTTTAGCCGGGTCACAAATCGTAGTACCAGTGGTACATTCTTTGAGGCCAACCACGGCGGCAATATCACCCGCGCCAACCTCAGTGATTTCTTCACGTTTGTCAGCGAACATACGGACGATACGACCAACGCGCTCTTTGTTCCCTGTTGTCGCGTTCATAATCGACTCGCCAGATTTGAGTTTACCAGAGTAAACACGAATGAAGATCAGTTTTCCGACGAACGGATCGGTTGCAATCTTAAAGGCGAGAGCAGCGAGCGGCTCAGAATCGGAAGCTTTGCGAATGGTTTCTTCGCCAGTTTTCGGATCTTTACCGACGGTTTGCCCCTGATCACGGTCGAGCGGAGACGGGAGATAGTCGACAATAAGGTCAAGGATTTTCTCAACAATCACGCCACGACCATCACCACCGGTGACAAGGTAGAAATCGCCGTCAAGGACACGTTTGCGCAAAGCATGCTTGAGTTCTTCTTCGGAGATTGCCTCTTCGCCCTGAGAGAAGAATTTATCCATAAGAGCGTCGTCAGCCTGAACCGCCTCTTCGACAAGCATCGAGCGGTAGTTCTTCGCTTTTTCGAGCATATCAGCCGGGATTTCACCGACGGTGAGCTGGTGATCAGCGTACTCTTTATAAGTGTAGGCTTTCATCGTGATCAGATCGACCACGCCACAAATGTCTTTTTCAAAACCAATCGGAAGGTGAATCGGGAAAGCGTTTTTACTAAGGCGCTTATGCACGGAATCGAGAGATTTGTAGAAGTCGCCACCGATTTGGTTAATCTTGTTGAAGAAACAGACACGAGGAATACCGTATTTGTTCGCTTGGCGCCAGACAGTCTCGGACTGCGCCTCGACACCCATCTTACCATCGAAAACGACAACCGCGCCGTCGAGAACGCGAAGAGAACGCTCTACTTCCGCCGTAAAGTCGATGTGACCCGGGGTATCAATAATATTAATCTTGTGATCACGCCAATGCGCCGTCACGGCCGCGGAAGTAATCGTGATACCGCGTTCCTTTTCCTGTTCCATCCAGTCGGTCGCCGCACCGCCAGTGTCGCCTTTCACGAGGTCGATTTTGTGTTTTAGACCCGTGCGATACAAAATCGCTTCAGAGGTCGTGGTCTTACCGGCGTCGATGTGCGCGATAATACCAATGTTTCGAATCTTATGAAGATCTTCTGCCATATATTTCCTTTATTATTATTTTAGTCTTTCATTATGATTTTATGGGTTCTTAAGCTACCCATAAAAAACTCCACTAAGAATAGACTTCCTTTTTATCTTATCATAAAATTTAAACTTTTACAATCCGTAAATAAATTTATTGTTGTAAAAAGTGGATTTTTGAGAAAAGCCTTCGTCGATAATTTCAAAAGCACTGCGAGGGTCGACTTCAGTATTAGAATCGTCAGATTCAGCAGTGTCAAAATCATAGGAAGACGCGCCGTATCTCTCGAGCAAGGTCGGTACACCAGAGAATAAATTCGTGCCGAGGTTGAGCTTTTCGCCATCAATTTTCACTCCGAGGGCGGCGAGAGTGGTCGGGTACATATCAAGGGTGGTGAACTGGCGATTTTTGAAGATTGTTTCGTCTACCTCGGGAACGGCGTTAATAAAAGCATTATAGACGCGGCGGTCATTATAAAAGTCGGCGACAGATTCGTTGTAATTTTCCGCCATCGTAAGATGGTCGCCCGTGATAATAATTGTGGTGTTTTCGTAAAAATCTTGTTTTTTGATCCAGTCGACAAGTTCGGAGACCTGGCGCGAGGAGCAACCGAGAATGGAGCGGTATTGGTCGGAGCCGGTCAAAGGGAGGCAAGCGTTCTCGGGGTCGCCGTCGGGAGCGTGGGTATTCACGGTCAGCATAGTGAAGTTAAAAGGCTTTTCTTCCGCGGCGAGACGAGTAAGTTCAGCTTTCGCATACGGGATAAGTTTAGAATCTTCAAAGCCCCAGAAGTGATAGTACCCCTCAGGCATCGCGCCGTCGGCGGCCGCTGTGGTGAAATCTTTAATAATATAATTCCCGTGCGTTGTGAACCAAGTTTTTCGCCCACCGAAGACCGCGTCGGAACCACACATAAACTCGTTCGTGTAGCCATTTTTCTCGAGAATGTCGCCGAGAGTATAAGCACCTTTAAACATCGAGGTGTAGCCGAGATCGCCGTATTGGTTGATATCTTCCATATTAAGTTTCAGAGGGAGGCCAGCGGTTTGGGCGATAATACCGCCGATCGTGAAGCCGGTCGTCGCGGGGACATAAGCGCCACCGAGTTTCTCGGTATTCGAAAAATTAAGATTGCTCGACGCGATTTTTGTGAGTTCGGGAATTAGGTTAGTTTTTTCGACACCACCAGAGTTTTTATCCATAAACGAGGCTTCCATCGACTCGAGATAGATGTAAATTAAATTACGCTTCTGTTCCGGGAACTCGAGCCCCACTTGTTTCGCGTCGACGAGATTATCGGCAATAAAAGTCGACTCGGTGTTTTGCAGTTCAAAATATTCGGAAATTTTATAGTGTTCGTTAATAACACCGAGTTTATGACAAGTGATAATAGTACTCCCGACGAGGGTAAGTACGACAAAAATCGGATAAAGATAGATGTGGAGATATTTTTTCTTCGTGACCTTAGGGTGGAAACGAAACGGTTTCGCGAGATAGACAATCAAGGCGGCGAGCATCGCGACGCCGAGAGGATAGATTAAAATCTGAGTGACTCCAGTTTGGACGAGGGATTCGTTTGCGCCCTTAATCGGGACGCTGAGCTGAAACATAATTTCGTCAATCGAGACAGAACCGAAATTCTGAAACAAAAAGCGCGTACCGAAAATCGAAACCCCGGCGAGATAAACAAAGATAAATGTCAAAAACCACATTCTCCCCTAATTTTACTACTTTTTGGGGAATTTGGGGAGAGGTTTTCTCGTCATTTTGGTGTAGCTATGCGAACGGAGGAGAATTATTATAAGGACGATAATAGCAACGCCGCAGATAATTCGAGTAGCCTTGTCGAGTTTTGTTCCAGGGTACGTAACTGAGATTTCACCAGATTGGACGCCGTCGGGGATTTCGACTAAAATCAGACCACGATCAGATTCGGAGTATTTAAGTTCTTGGGGTCTCGCGTTCGGGAGATCGGTTTGAGTTAGCTCGATTTTATAGCCGAGATAAAACAGACGCGGAAGTTCGAGAACAACAGACTCGCCATTTGTTTTATATTTAAATTGCAAATCTGGAGTCTCATCTTTTATAATGATTGCAAAGACTTCTGATTCTCCATCCGTTGAAATTACATCCGAGCTTAAGCTCTTGAGATATTCGTAGTTTGCAAAAGCTTTTTTAGAAAGATATTCTTGTTCGTAGCCGAGTTCGATATCTTTGCTCCAACCCTCGTAATTATCGCCGATGTAATAGTTAAAGCCGTTGCGAGAGCAGAACCAGATCGAGAAGACTGAGCAGAGGAGGCAGAGAACGATTAAGCAACGCGCCGGTGTAAATATGCGTAGGAGCTTTTTCCGAGGACGGAGGCTCATAAAATAACTAATTATAAGTCCTGTTAGAACAGTTAGCGAAAACATTAAGAAAGTCTCGAAACGCCAAGGATACTGGACGAGCCAAAAAACTTTTGGTACGAATTTCCAGAGAGGACCAAGAAAGAGGAAAATGGTCGAGGCGATTGCAAACGTGAAGAGAATTTTAAAAGTAAAGTTTAGAGTGTCCACTGAATCAACCTCGAGGGATAGAGAGAAAGCGTCCGAGTTTTTGGAAGTAGACTTTTGAGAGATTTTGTCCGAATTTACAATCTTCTTACGGAACATAAAGGCGAGGAGACCACCGAGAACGATTCCGACAGTGATGAGATACGGAGCGCCAGTGTGGGCGACGCCACGAATCAGATAGTCCCAAGGTTTGTAGGTGTAAGTTTGGAGTTCGTCAAAGTTTGCCATAGCATTGTCGCCGAAGACGACATAGCTCGTCGCGCCACGAGCTTGGAACATCGGCAAGAGAAACGGAGAGACAAGGAGGCAAATTGGAATGAGGCTCAAAAGAAAAGGTTTAATGAATTCTTTTTTAAAGACAGTTTTGTAATTTACCAAAAGAGCCACGGCGAGGATAAAAGTAAAACAGAACGCCATCACGAGGTGAGAATAGAAAAGCCCCGCGTAGCCGACGATAAAACAGAGGTAAAAACCGCGGAGATTAATTCTCTGTTCGCGGACAAACTTAGTTTTCACTTCCATTGGGGCAGTCTTCGGGAACTTTTTCGCGGCGTCGCGAAGGTGTAAGAGGCCGAGGACGATTAGCGGGATGAAGATAAAACAGAGGAGCTCATTCACGGTGTCGCGAACAAAAATCTGACCGAGGAAATATGGGGTCGTAATATTATTATGCTGGTAATTAAAACGACAAGGTGGGATTTTTGAGAGATTTTATCCGGTTGTATCTTAACGGATTTTGTGGTTTTCTCGGCAATCTCAGATTCGGACAGCTTCTCTCGTTTTTTCAACAGATATAACATTAGCCGATACATCGCGACGGCGGAGAGAAAAGTGATAATTACAAAACTGATCTTTGTCGCCGTAAGGGCTGAGATGTTAAAAATTACCGTAATCAAGGCGGTTGGAAGATGAAAAAGCGCAGGGTAAAACAGCCCCTCGCCGTAGCCCAAGCCGTTTAAGAGATTGGGGGTAAATTCGGAAGTCAAAATGACCAGATTTTATCGCATCTCGAAGAGCTGTGACAGCGCCAATATGATAAGGAATATCAAAACCGACAATATCGGTCGCACGGAGAAAGACAAAAAGCACAAGCACGCTCGCAGCCGCCAAAATCAGATAATTTTTGTCAAAATTTTTCAGAAACTTTTTCATTGACCTCCTTGACCTATTTTCATTTTATCACAATATCTTAAAGATTTTGTTGTAATTTTTACCTACTCACGAGCATAAACGGTTTATTAAGAGATAGTTTTGCCAAAAAACATAAAAATACCCCCGAAGAAATTTTCCTCGAGGGCGGGTTGATAGGTGGTGGTTATTATTTTTTTATTGCTACAAAGTGACCGACCGGATCGTCGGCATCGTCAGTAGTGACGTCAAGAGACTGGACACCGAGCAGCTCGGCAGCACGCGAAATCACGCTCAGTGCGTCGTGCGAGTCGAGCAGGCAGAACTTCGAATCTTCTCCGAAGCCGCCCCAGCCGAACAGCGCCGCGTCGCGCACCATTGTGTAGTGCTTAAGTTGCAGGTCGAACGCGACTTGTCCGCCAGCCCTGGTCAGCGCCAGTGCCATTTTCTCAACGCCAACTAATTTACCAATGTCGAGCATCGCGCCACTCCCAAGTTTCAAGGGGACCGTTGCGCTGCCGACACTTCCGGGCTTAACTTCTTGAACTAAAAAGCTCATTAAACCCTTCAGATAGACTAAATCAAACTGTTTCCCCTCCATAAGTAACTGTTTCGAGAACTCGACCAGCTCAGTCTGTTTGTGATATTCAACGCACGCCGCGAGGGCAGGGTGATCGCGCAGAATAAACAGGTCGTCGTTCCTCGGGTCGCTATCACAAGCGATAATATGTAAACGATTGAGATTGTCACCGAGACGTTTCTCGATGTCCGTATGTGTCAGCTCGGGAAGATACCCGGCCGCGGGAGCGAAGATTTCGACCACCCCATCAGGCTTAGCCCTCAGGGCTTCCTCAATCATCTGCACCGTCAGCTCGTCACGCCACCTCTGGTAGATAAACCCGAGTTCGTGGCAAAACCACGGGTAAATCGGGTCCGTCGCAGAGAGCAGATGATGTGCGCCACAGATGTCGACGATGTAGTTATACGAAGCTTCGATCGCCGCACCGCCACCGGCCGTCACAACGAACGTAAAAAATCCGTTGCTCGCCCAGGCGTCCGCCAACATACAAAAGTCAAAAAACGCTTTGTTTTCAACACAGGGTAACAGTTTCTGCCAGTAGAGTTCCTCCCAGATTTCGAAAAGTTCATCCAGACTGTTTGCGTCGTAAAGAGAATCGTCACTGAAGCCCAAAAGTTCAGCAGCATCCGTAAAATGGTCGCGCGCCGCTTCGAGACTCGCCGGAACTTCGGGACGGAGCGTGGCGAGTTGAGTATGAAACAGCTCTCTCAGATACGCGATATTCTCGGGCGTGGTTGTGTGCGCACGCAGAGATTCGATATTGTACCTTTCGCCACTGTCCTTCAGTTTTTTCTGGCGATAATACTCCAGAGACGCAGGGATGTAATAGCTCAGCGCCATTTCCCTACTCATCGCGAGTTTACGATTTTCAGTCAAGAATGTATCCGAAAACGGAGGAACGGGTAAATCTTTCCTTCTCAGGTTCATATCCATAAAAAGCACCTCCTGTCAAAATGCAAATGTGCAAGACTCACCACCAACCTATCTGGTATATTTTACCATAACGGTGTTTAAAATGCAAATTTCAAGTTTATAGGGAGCACCAAAAAGAATATTCCGTAAGATTCTCTTGTATAAAAACTTATTTAAGTTTAGCTCGTAAAATCTCCGACACGGCGGATGGGTTCGCTTTGCCTTTTGACTCTTTCATCACCTGCCCGACGAGGAAGCCAAGGACTTTTTCTGAGCCGGCTTTAAAATCTTCTTGCGCTTGTTTTGTTTCAGGCTTCGCAAGTACGGCGTCAACGATTTTCTCGAGCGCAGCTGAGTCGTTTTCCTGAATCAAGTTTAATTCCTTAGCAATTGTGCGAGTATCCTTAAAATGCATTTCTGGATCGAAGAATTTCAAGAAAACTTCTTTTGTCGCGGTAGAGCTGAGTTCTTTTTTGTCGTTCATCTGGACAAGATCTTTAAGCTGTGCCGCCGTCGGAAGCTCATCGTTTAAGAGAGAAGCATTTTCTTCAGCAAGCAGAACCGAGGAAAAGAGGTTCGCAACTTTCAAAATCGCACCCTTAGTGATTTCAGGTTTGATATTCTCGGAGTCGTAAACAGTCTTAATCTCGTCGAGTTTTTGCATTAACGGTTGGTAGTCAAGCAAAACCTCAAGAATATTATTTGGAATCACACCGTTATCGCCACCCTGGTTCTTTGCGCCGTCACCGTCCGCTTTTTCTGTTGCGCTACCAAACTCACGTCGGTATTGTTCCGGCATCTTTGGCAAATCTTTTTGAATATCGGTAATAAATTCTTCTGAGAGATGAATCGGCGGGATATCCGGCTCCGGCATATAGCGATAATCCTGTGCCTCTTCTTTTGAACGCTGACTCGTTGTCTTCCCGGTCGCGTCGGACCAACCGCGCGTTTCTTGAACCACTCTCTCGCCCTTATCGAGTAACTTGCTTTGTCTCTCGTATTCATATTCGACCGCCCGCTCAACACTGCGAAAACTGTTTAAGTTCTTAATCTCGGCACGAGTCCCGAGTTTTTCCGCGCCCGGCAAAGCAAGCGAAATATTCACATCAAAACGCATATTGCCGTTGTAGAGATCTCCAAAAGTTACCCCGGCGTAAGTCATCGCGCGCCAAAGTTCTTTTACATAGTCACGAGCTTGGGCGGCGGAGTGAATATCCGGCATCGAAACAATCTCAATCAGAGGCGTCCCGGCACGATTGAGATCGACTAAACTATAACTCCCGAAGTGTTCAAGTTTTCCCGCATCTTCCTCGAGGTGAGCGTGTTCAATTCGCACCCTATACCCGTCTGGCAAAGTGATGTATCCCGCGCCGATAATCGGATGGTAAAGTTGTGAAATCTGGTAGCCTTTCGGCAAATCTGGGTAGTAATAATGTTTACGGTCAAAACGGCAAATTGGATTAATCGAGGCATTAAGAGCTTTTCCGGCGAGAACCGCTTTCTTGATTGCTTCTTTATTTAACCTCGGGAGCATCCCCGGCAGGGCATAATCGACCGGCGAAACGCAAGAATTCGGCTCTTTCCCGCGTGCGTCGTTGTCAACTTCGGAAAAAAGTTTAGTCTTAGTGTTTAGTTGAACGTGACATTCGATTCCAATCGTGATTTCATATTTCTGTCCAGATTTCATTGCCGAACCAGAAATATATTCGGATTCCATTTCTACGGACGGGGTGAATTTACTTTCTGAATCATTTTTCATAATCTATTCCTCTTTGTCTCCATTTTATATTGCCCCTAAAATTCTTAAAGCCTTGCGATAGGTCTGCATTGCGCGACGCGCCTGATTGTAGTCGATTGTGTAGCCCGGCTCATGCGCGATACTATTTCGCATTTTGTGAACATACCAAACTGAGTTTAAGTCGCTCCGGTCGGAGAACTTCGGCGCGGCGGCTTTCAATCTCTCACCCATCGTGTTTCCAGGGAGCCCGAGTTCCATTAGAGCTTTATCGAGCAACTTATCAGCCTCGACGACCGACGCATTGAAAGAAAGCGGATGATCTTTACTGAGTTGGTTTTCGATTGCGAGAAAATCAGTCTGATATTCTTCTTTGTCAAAAGCGTGTTCATGTGCGCCGGTTTTCGAAATCATCAAGAACACCAACGCTCCGACGAAAATCACTGCTACGATAAAAACAACAACCGGGCTCATTATTTCTCCTCGCTTTTTTGAATATCGTCACTCTCCGCGAGTTCGTTTGCAAACTGCAAAATCGCTTTATCGCTGCGGCGCGGACCAATAATTTGGAGTCCAAGCGGCAAACCATCTGGGTATTTGTCGGAATTTTTAATTACTCCAGCCGGCACGGCAAGCGACGGCAGTCCCGCGAGGTTAATCGGCACACTCATCACATCTTCAAGGTACATCGCGACAGGGTCGTTTACCTTTTCGCCGAGTTTAAACGCCGGGTTTGGCGAAACTGGAGTCAGGATAAAGTCGCATTTTTCGAACGCTCTGTTGTATTCCTCGATGATTTTCGTACGCGCGCGTTGTGCTTTAAGATAGTATGCGTCGTAGAAACCAGAAGACAAGACGAAGTTCCCGATCATAATTCGACGCTTGTTTTCGGTCATAAATCCGCCGTTTCGAGACTTCTCATAAACCTCATCGAGCGACTTTGCCGACTCGTCGCGGTAGCCATATCGCACTCCGTCGTGGCGAGAAAGATTCGAACTCACTTCCGCCGGCACGACAATATAATACACTGCAAGCGCATATTTCAACGTCGGCATATCGAGATCAACAATTTCGTAGCCTTTCGACTTCAAAAGTTCAATTTTCCGAGCGAGAGCTTTTCTGATATTCTCATCCACATTTTCATTATCAAAATCACGGGTTACGCCGACTCGCTTGAGATTTTTATAATCTTCGTCCTCGTAAAAATCTGGCAAAGTGGTCATATCGTTCGCATCTTGCCCGGCACAAATTGACATCAAAAGATCCATATCTTCAGTATTTTGCGTAAAGAATCCGACACAGTCCGTGCTCGACGCCATCGCAACCACGCCATATCTCGAAATCGCCCCGTAAGTCGGCTTAAAACCATAAACACCGTTAAACGAAGCTGGCTGACGAATACTCCCGCCCGTGTCTGTCCCTGTCGCAAACGGCACAATGTCGAGCGCCACCGCGACCGCCGAACCACCAGACGACCCGCCCGCCACACGTTCGGTATCCGCGGAATTCAGGGTCGGTCCAAAGTAAGAGTTTTCAGTCGAAGAACCGTGCGCGAACGAGTCCATATTCGTTCGTCCAATCATAATTGCGCCCTCGTCTTCGAGTTTTTTCACGGCGGTCGCCGTCACCGGAGAAGCGAACGGTTCGAGAATCTTGCTCGAGGCAGTTGTATTACCATCTTTGCCTAAAAAGTTATCTTTCAGTGCGAACGGCACGCCCGCGAGTCGCCCGACTTTCTCGCCATTCTTAATTTTCTCGTCAATTTCGGCGGCGCGGCGCAAAGCCTTTTCTTCGTTCAGAGATACAAAAACGTGATATTTTTCGTATTTTTTCGCTTTTTCGAGCGCTTCTTTAATTAAACTGACGGCAGAAATTTCTTTATTTGCAATCTTCATACTACAACACCTTCGGAACTTTAATTTGATCTTGTTGCGAATCTGGCGCGAGGGCAAGGAGTTGTTCGCGATTCGCCTCTTGTGGCAAAATCTCGTCTTCTCGCCAAACATTCTCCATCTCAAAAACTTGATACGTCGGCTCAACACCGTCAGTATTTAACTCATCAAGTTGAGAAATATAACTCACGATATTCGTAAGGTCGGTTTTCAAACTTTCAATTTCGGTCTCGCTCAGCGACAAACTCGACAACTTCGCCAAGTGGAGCACATCCTCGCGTGTGATTTCCATGGTTTTAATTATACCACGTCGTCGAGGAAAAGTAAGGTGTTTTAATTACAACACTTTACTCGACTTCTTTTTTCTTTACTTCGACGTGGGCGAACTTGCGGAGGGAGTAGGCGACCGCAAAGGAGAGGGCGAAGACGGCGAGGGTGCCGACGGTGAGACCTTGAGAGAGGATGATCGCGGCGAAAGATTCGGAGCCGAAGACCGTCGCGGCGACCTCTGTGATTACACCAGTGTTCGGGACGTAGACGATTTCACCGTAGACTGGGAGGAAGACACTGTTTGGATCGTCATCGTTCACGTCGGAATGTGGGACTGGCGGAACATCGTCAGTAACGTCAGAGCGAGGAGTATCTGGTTGGTCGGGAGTTTCTGGGACATCTGGTTGGTCAGGAGTGTCTGGAGTGTCTGGAGTTTCTGGAGTATCAGGTTGATCTGGTTCGGTCTGGCAACCCTCAAGGTTTGGGTTAGTCTCGCAAGTTTCAGGTTCGTCCGGAGTCTCCGGTTTTTCTGGCTCAGTTTGGCAACCTTCCATCTCCGGATTCGTTTCACAAGTCGGCTCGATTGGCACAACGATTGGGTCTGGGTCTGGAATAATGATTTGCCAGTGAGCAAGGAGTTCGATATTGTGCGTAACTGGGGTCGCGAAGTTGTAGAACGAGGCAGACTCAGACGGGTCGTCAATGCCTGGCTCGACGAGAGTCCAGCCAACAAACTTGTATCCGTCGCGAACTGGATTCGCCGGCTCGAGGGCGGAGAGACCTTCGGCGACGACTTGAGACGCGACCGCGGAGCCACCAGCGGAGTCGAACACGACATTATACATAATCTGCTCCCACTCGCCGATGAGAGAAATATTCTCATTCACAGGAGTAGAAAAGTCATAGCAAACGGTAGAGTCGGCAGGAGCGGAAACCCCAGAATCTGAGACAGTCGAGCTTAGTTTCCAGCAGATGAACTTATAGCCAGTACGAGTAGTGCCAGACTCGGTAGCGGTGTCGCCCTCTTCGACAGTCTGGGACGGGACGGAGGAACCACCGTTCGCGTCGAAAGTCACGGTATAATAAGTCGGCTCAGGCGGAATTTCGGTCCAGACGGCAACAAGAGTGCGGTCGGAGTCGACAATAGTATCAAAATCGTAGGTCGAGCCGTTCCAAGTCCAGCCGGAGAAGACGAAGCCATCACGGACAGGGTCGGACGGGCGAGTCGCAGTGTTCCCCTCGGCGACGGTCTGAGGCGGGACAGAAGTTCCACCCTTAGAGTCGAATTTCACGGTGTAGTTGTACGGGACAACGTGAAGATTACTCAAGACGTCGGCGGTGTTATCGTAAGCAATACCGGAATAGCCAGAGTCGTTCACGGTGTAGAACGCGACGGTGTTTAGGTAGTTAATATTGTTCGCTTCGGGAGCGACATAGTAGCGGAAATAGACCGTCGAGCCGTCGGAGTTCGCCTTAGAGAGCTTAAGCGGGTTCGAAAGGACAAAGCCAGAGGTGGAAGGTGCGGAAATTTCAACCGGCTTCCAGGAGTTTAAGTCATTCGGAGTGTAAGAATATTCGAGAGTAGAAGAGTCAAGTTTAATGAAGCCATTCGAGGTGGTCAAGGCACCATTCTGGGCACGGTCGGAAGCGTTCAGATAAGACGCGAGACGGTTCACGGTAATTGTCGAGGACGGGTCGCGGTTTGTGAGCGAGGCGGTGTATTGGATCAGTTTATTGTCGACAATGTCGGAGATGAGGTTAGCCTCGGCAGCGATCGGCCACTCCATATCGGTAATCGTAATCAGAGCGTTCGCCTCGGTAACATTACGCTCGGCGTAGAAGAAATCGAGATTGTAGACCCCGCCTTTCTCGAGACCGGCGTCGATAATTTTATCCTCAACCCCTTCGACGCTCGCGACAATTTTTCCGTCTTCACGAATTGTAAACTCGCCACCGACCGCGGTGTGAACACCGCCGATGTCAAGAATCAGTTTCCCATTCAAGAAGACCCAAACGTCGTCGTCGCCAGAGAACTCGAAGACTTCGGAACCGTTGAAAGTGGTTTTGATTGGAACCTGGAGATGAGCAGTGAAGCTGAAGTTGTGACCGTATTTATTCTCGGTCGCAGTCGCGACATTGTCGAGCGGGAAGATTTGGCGACCACCGTAAGTATATTTATTAGTCTCGCCGACACGAGTGAATGTCACAGTCCTATCGTAGCGGTAGGACTTTCCGTCGACTTCGTGGTACCAGCGATAGAACGGATCGCTCGAAACCACCGGGTCGTGCCCGATCACACCTTGCGACTGATAATGAAAACCGGCAGCCTTTGTCTCGTCATAAGTAGAATAAGCCGGAATCGGGAGGCCGTCGGAGCCGAGGTGATCTTTTACAATTCCCTGCTCGAAGCCACCGTCGTTAATATGGTCGTTACAAGTACCGAAGTCGAACTGACGAATTGTCGTCGAGGAGCTCGAGGAAGAGCCACGACCGCCCCACCAAGAGGAGCTACCAGATGATGAGCACGGGTCCATCATCTGGTCGAAATAAGTGATCGGGACGGTTATTTCGGACGGATGCGCGGCGGAAACCAGTCCCCAGCTCGTCGGCACACCGGTGCTATTCGCAACGTCGATCAGCTCGTGCGCGGCGGCAAAATGCGAAATTGTAATAAACGTAAGCAAAATGAACGACGCCATACAAAGGAAGCGAGAAACGGCGAAAACTCGGTGTTTCGCCATCTTTTTCCTGAGGCGTTTATCCCCGTAATCGGGCTTGGACATAATGAACTTTGGTTCGGATTTTTTCATTGTAGACCCTTGTAATTTTTTAACAAATTTTCTATAATAAGTATAAGCTAAATTAATCAGGAGGTCAAGTGCAACTCGTAAATTTGTTATTATTTGTGGTCGCGGTACTGACGATATGTTCGGGACTGACGGTCTTTTTAGGATCGAAGAGGCAAGATCGAAAGTTGTCTAAATATTTCTTTTTCGCGACGCTGTGTTGCACACTCTGGACGGTAGGAATTGCACTTTTCCTCGGACTGAAGCCGGCGCAGGCGGACCTCGCGAAAGCGCTCGTGTTTTTCATCTACATCCCGGCGCTGTTTATGGATGTTTCGATGATTGCGTACCTCGGGAAAGGCACACTCGGAAAAGTCGCGACGTACGTTTCCCTGATTTTCGGCGTATTTATGACGAGCGTCTTTCTTTACGACCCGAGCGTGCTTTACTCGGGGATTACAATCACGAGTGGCGGGAACGCAGTTGAGCTTGTCACGGGCTGGTATTATATTACATATATTATATATTTCGTGTCGATGACGGCGGTGATTCTGGGGTTCTTATTCTATTCGGTACGGCACACTTATTCAAAAGGGCGCCGAAACGGACTTTTGATTTTCCTCGTCGGACTCTCGGCGGCGGGGGCGCTCGCGCTGATTTTTGACGTGATTTTACCGCCGACAAAATATGACACGATTTGGGTTGGACCGCTCGCGATGAGCGCGATGTTGATCGCATATTATTATTCCGTACTAAAATACCGGATTGTTTCTCTCTCGGCGAAGTGGCTCAAGGCGCTTACCTACGCGGTGCTAATCTGCACTTTCTCGGTGGTTTATATGATTGTGTTCTTTATTATCTTTACTGCGATTTTCAAAGTGCCGAACCCGAGCACGTCAATTTTCGTGTTGAACTTTATTATGATTACGATCGTGCTGTTGCTTCTCCCGATCTTAAACGAGCTCTTGGCGTTTATCCGCAGTTTGATTCAGTCTGACTCGGTCGACATCGCGTATATGGTTAAAAGACTGAACCGGATGACGACGAACGTGAATTTGAACGAACTGGCGGATTTTTTGGCGGACAATATGCACTTTTCCTACATTGGACTACTCGTCGACGGGAAACTTTACGGGTCGAACAAGACGGTAAACCTGAACGCGACAGAGTTAAAACAGATCGCGGCGCTAAAAAAGCCGGAAGATGGGCGGATTTGGCAGAAGTTTAGCGACAAGGTGTCGGACGTTTTCAACCGAGAGGATATTAAAGCGGCGGCGATGCTCCTCGACGCAAAGGGCAAGCCGTTTGGACAGATTTTAGTCGGGAAACCGCTCGGGAAAATGGGATTTGAGAGAAAAGATCTGGTCCAGATTGAGATGATTATCAACCTCGTCGCAGCGATGATAGACACAAAAGCAAAGTGAGAGAGAATGTCCGAAAAAGTTTTTGAGAGAATTTATCCGGAAAAAGAGACGAGAGAAAATCTCCGAAAACTTTTTGAGAGAAAAAGTCCGGGAGGTGAATCTTGAGTGCTGCCGCAGCAAAAATGATGAGGCAACAGCGAATCACGATTTTGTTGTCACTAAACGCCGTGGCGATTCTAATCGCGGGGGTTTTAATCGCGAGCGCGATTGGACTGACCGGAAACGGCGGACTACACGTCGTCGAGGCGGAAAACGACGTAATCGACGGCGGAGTAGACGAACTCGCACTGATCGACGCGACAAGCGAGAGTAAAGACGCGCCGAAAGACGACACGAGTGGCTCGAGTAAACCAGTGCAAGTGCCGGCACAGGCAGAGGCGAACACGACGACCGCGGCGGGCGAACAGACGAACGAGGAGGGCAAAGCGACGGGCGGAAACGTGCCAGCGGGGGAGTTTTGGAGCGAGACGGAGATGACGATTTATGCCTCGGCGGACAAGGACATTTGTATCGACGATTCCCTTCCGGGGTACTCGGATATGTATTGGCAGAGCAGTAATAAAAGCGTGATTTCGAGCTTTTATAAAGAGGCGCGGAGCTACCTTGGGTACAACACGACAAAATGTCGATACCCAGTAATCGCGGGGACGGGGACGACGGTGATCACGGCGGGTACTTATGACGGGTCGAGGCGAGATTCGATCCCAGTACAAGACGTGAAT
>Ga0181612_127999_pt1 | contig 22612 bp, 12 predicted proteins | sample HoacroProtozoa21_FD_119630 | JGI IMG/M metagenome (GOLD analysis project Ga0181612, IMG submission 119630) | Hoatzin crop microbial communities from Cojedes, Venezuel. Combined Assembly of Gp0051906, Gp0051904, Gp0051908
CCCAGGGAGACTGTGGAGTCTCCTTCTGTGGAGATATTCAAGACCCGCCTGGATGAGGTCCTGTGCAGCCTGCTGTAGGTGACCCTGCTTCGGCGGGAGGGTCGGACTAGATGACCCACAGAGGTCCCTTCCAACTCCTACGATTCTGTGATTCCATGATTCTTCGTAAGTAGCTCTTACTGCAGCGATCCCCTGCCTGCACTGGCTGTAGACTTTCTGGGCACCGACATGAAAAAGCAAACAAAAACCACCAGCTGAGTGGTAAAAGCCTTTGCCCCTTGTATATGACTGCCACTAGAAACAAAGATGATCAGAATCTAGCCCAAGTCAAGACAACCTCTCCTGACCATTTACCATCAAAAGACAGCTGATTGATCCAGTATTCAATCCCAGCATGCTGGTCATCCACATCACAGACACCTTCGGAGTCCCACTCCCTCCCAGTATCCGTTCCAGTCTGAAAGGAAGGCAACAGTGTGAGGGGCAGACTGGCCAGGTCCCTACATAGCCAGCAGTACGAGCAACCCCAGAGACACCCCGAAACTCTATAGCCAATGCAGAGAGGCAGATGCCTCACCTGAATGCTCTGATGCAGGCCTTGGAGATGCTGGTTCTGCCCACGGATCACTGTAGCGTGCAAGCTCGATCCGGCCATTAGGCTCTCTTAAAATCCTCTGACATTATTAAATACTTGAACTTTGAAGTGATTTCTACAAAAACACAGCAGGTATTTAGTGTTATCCATAACCACAGGGTTTTTTATTTAAATTCACTAACTGAAGCGAATACAGAGTTTTCCTCCACTCTCTGATCCGTAAGCATTCACAGAACACACAAACTCATCAACAGGGCAAGGGAATGGGTGACATCTGAGGTTTTAAAATACCACACATTACAGAAAGGGTATCAGCCTTGTTGTGTTCAAGAGTTGAGAAAGGATTAAACACAAAAATAAAAGCATAAACCACACAACCAAAAGCCCCACTCCCTGACTGCCAGTTGTATAGACCCCTATCTGGTTCAGTGCATGCTGACAGACATTTATCTCATACGGGAACACGAAATGCTGATAGACATTTATGATTTAATCGTAAGACTAAATGGGTTAAGAACCCATTTGCCCATTTTTACTGGGAAGAATGGTAATGAGCATTAATATTTTCTTTGGCGTCCTCCTCAAATGTAGGCTTAAGATGTAGAATGTTATGTTTTAGACAATTGCTCAAAAAATCTCTAAAAGACTGTCACTCATTTAGACAGAAAAAGTCAGAATGTGTATATCTGTCCACAGTAACTACCTGTACGATTCACTTTGTTGCCAAATTTTACCTTTAAAAAGGTCTAAAATTTTAATCTCCCTCTACATTATAAGCAGTCAAAAGAAAAAAGCTGATGTACTCACCTATTCCCAAAGACTATCTCCACATGCAGTCAAATTAATGACAACATTGATCAAACAACAACATTACTAGGGCCAGATCAGAAGCCACTTCTCTGAGACACGCTAAACAAACAGGGCACAATGAGGCACTGAAAAATGTTATCAAATTATTTTAAACTGATTTTCTCAGGGTGACATGAAACAAAACAAGCACGGCCTGACAGGCCACCCTCATCGCTCCCTGGAAGTTAACTTCAAACGGCAGCATTTCAAATTCTTCTGCTACAACTTGGAGCAAAATCAAACACCTGCTGCTACGATGGCAGCACGAAGAAATAACTGTGAACGAACCGCACAGCGAGGAACAGCCTGTTCTCATTATTGTGCAGAGAGATGTTGAATGTATTATCTTATACAGGTTCAGACAGAATTCTGCAACTGATTTACAGTATTTTTTGCCACAAAACTGTTTTGTTTGTTAAACTAATTCAGTATCAGCAAAAGAGAAAATCTTTACAGAAGTAATTTTTAAATGGGAGATACACCTCATGAAATTCCAGAGCATCTTCACATATTTTTCCTGAAGCTCTAAGTATAGTTAGAAATGTAATAACAAACCCAGGAAAATTCTGCCAGCTTAATACACAATTTCAGTGGATATTTTCATACACTTGTGGACATGTTAAACATAAGAACTTACACTTCACCCTATAAGACCACTTAAAATAGCCCATAAAAGTTTTAAAAATTGCATGAAATACAATTACTGTCAAATAAATTACCCAATCTAAATAAATAGGTATGTGAAGTCACACATCCTCTAACAGGAACGTATTAGCAGACAATTTCAAACCACCTGTGTTTGTGTAAAGGATACACCATGATTGCTTAAAAAAAATTGTCAATATACTACAAAGGGTGGAGAGAGTAAGCCTTCCTCTTGCTTTTGAAAACACCTATCAAATGGTATTTGAATGATACCAGGTAATGACATATGGCTGGCATTATCAGAGTTTTTTATGTGGAAAACCAAATAGTAACTGCTGGGAAAAGGGCAACAGAATGAAGACGGGAATCTGGCTCTGAGGTACCCAGTGCAGCAGAGGACCTCTGGGGGATACAGATGTCCAGCTCCTACTACAAGTCTTGACAGAAGGTGAAAAAAAAAAACTTTCTCCTCTGGAATTTAAATCACCTGAGCATTCATCATACGCATAACAGTAAACCAGAGGCAACTCTTAGTGAGAAGAACCCGCATGAGCATGCTGCACTGGCTTAACACTTTTGGCTCCTGCCAAAAGCCTGAACGACGTAGGGTGAGTGGCTACTGCCGAGTGGCCTTGCAAAAAAAATTTTATCGGCTCTAGTGTGAGTACAAAAGGGAAATCTCAAAGATTATTCTCTAATATTTCTGAAAAACTATAGGACTTTACATGTGACGCTGGAAAACACCAACATGCAAAAGGTATGAGGCCAAATGTTTCATCCATAGATGCTCTGCTCCAGTGCAGCAGCAAACACTTCCATTCTGAGGCAAAGAACGGCCTCTAAAATAGTACTGTGCTCCAGTTAAACAACAAAGTTAACAAAGCACTAGAAACAAACTGATCTTCACAAAAATATGGCCAAGCTCTAAGTTTAACAAGTACATACAACCTTATTTAAGACAGAAACCAAAGTTTTTCTCATGTTTCCTTGTTCTAGCACCTCCTTCATTACTAACGCCATAGCACAGAATCCATCAACAAAATGCTTAATACCTACAAAGAGAGGCAGAGTTGTGCAAAGTAACACCAAGTTTTCTGGTTTCGAAACCAGAAGATTTTCCCAGCATGGACAGGTTAAAGAAAGTCATAGAATAGCCCTCCAACGGGGTGGTTCGGGCTGAGGTAGCCATAGCTGCAAAGTCAGAGACGTGAGACGGTGCTGCAGCCAGCAAAGGCTGCAACAACAGAGGTGAGCAAGGAAACGCTCTTCAAGTCCTGTGTTCATCACAGCTTACCTTGAAGTACTGCTTAAATAACATTCTAATCCTCCTTGTATTCATGCACAAATCTCTGTTGCTCAAATTAAACACACTGTAAACTCAAGCTGTTTGGCTTGAATGAAGCACCAGGGTTGCTACTGGACAGGATACCAGTGACTTGTTATAGACTACAGTTTAATTAGCTGTTCTGTTGTATGATTTATCTGTATTTCATGAGAGAAATTTGGTTATAAATGCTGCTGTTCTGAGATCTGTTTACCACCTTCTGACAGCTCTTACACATAAAGAATAAGATGCCTTAAACAAGCTAAAAAATCTGCCATTTCTTTTATATGTCAAATTTCAGCCATCCGTGATATTTTCCATTAATAATACAAAGAGTTCAGTTCAAGCAGAAGTTAGGATGTAACATATTAAACAGGTATGTTTTATTCAGAGGTTTGCTATGTATAAAAACATGAACACTTAAAAAACGGACCGAGTAGCTTACATGACCAGTCATAAGGAAACGGAGTTGAAAGTTTAAGCACATATAAGTAAGGATCAAAAAGATATCAGAAAGCGTACTTTATTTTTATCAAAGCTGAAACATTACTCACTCTATTTAAAAAAAAAAAATCTCAGAACTTAAAGGAAATCATATTTTCATATAAATTTTTTAAAAGTTCAGATTATCTGAGAGAAAGAACAAAAATAAACTTTTTAAAGCATTTTTTTCTAATCCAGCAACAGTGCAAATTGCATTCTGCCCAGGACATGATCCCCATTCTTCCCCTGTACATCACCACCTCTTGAGCAAGGCAGCTGGGGAGTCCCCAAAGGGAAAAAAAATCCCAGAGTGGGGCTAAACCAGAGGGGATAACTCACAGCCACTGTCCCTGTCCCTCTGCTGAGACAGCCACTACTGGAGCACTCCAGAAAGGGAAGGAAAAAAAAGACAGCAGATCAACACACGAACAGAATCCATTTAAGCACAAACAGAAAACACAAAAGGAACAAAAATTACCCAGTTTGTCAGAGGGCAAACTGATTCCTCACCTGCCCTTCAAGACCAGGAGTGTGGGGAAGCCGTCTCACTATGGGATACATATCCTACCCTCAAAGAAAAACAACGCAAGTGAAATTAAACCCTACCTTTCCTAACAAATATACCCAACTACAATTAATGAGGAGTTCTAAAAATAAGTTGTGTGAAGAGCAGCTTGGATAAGCCATTTTGTATTTCCATCCATTATTAACTCCAGAGATTTGTAGAGGCTATTTCAACCCAATGGGATTGTCTAGCACTTGCAATGCGATTGTCTACAGCTAAGTGTTACATGTCTAAGTGAAGCTAGAGATGGGGGTTGTCTTTGTGCTGAGCATCAGAGATAGAAACTTCTGTCTTAAACATGATGTGATGACTGGATACCTCATCCTCCAGAGATGTGGGTTTCATCACTGCGAAAGCAACTACGTCTCTCTCTCGCTGGCTGTAAATGACTGGCTTCAATCAACTTCCTTCCTTTCTTACAGTAAAAGGAAAGTGTTCATTAGTTGTTTTGTTCTGTGTTTTTTTAATTACAAAAGACAACAAAAATACCGTTTCTCCTTGAATGAATCTATAATCTCTCCTCTGGAGTTTGCTTTCTCTTTGGGTAACCCTGCTGAAGCCAGACTCAGCAACATCCTGCAGTGAAACACACAATGGGAAAAAAAAAACTGTAGTTCCTTTTTATCCTTAGAAAACTTTGAATTATGTACATTTTAATTTCTGAGGATGAAAAACCATGTCACCATTTCTAATTACAACACAGAAAGGTAAAACAGATTTCTCCAGGACAAAGTCACTGGATCATAGAGAACAACTAGAAAACTTTGAAGTTTTCTAAAAGTTAATCTGAAAGGAAAAGTTCTGAGACCTTTAACAATATAATGTTTTCCCACAAAATTCAGGAAAGATGCTAGAACACGTGATTATCAACCAAATTTCCGGGTCGTGACCACAATAACATAATGATGCACATACTGCAACTCTACAGAACTGTTACCGTATAAGGGGTTTGGGTTTTGCTTCTTTGCTTGTTTGCAGTTTGGGAAGAAAGAATGAAAAATTGTTCAGCTAAAATGGAGCCAGGGAATATAATTATATAATACTTAGTAATCAGCATGGAGAATTATTATTTGATCAGGAAGGTATAAATGGAATACTTTTTTTTGAACACAGTTTACTAATATTGTTAAAGTGGAAGAAATGACATTTATTTAGAGGAATGTGAAAAAAGCTCAAGGACTACCTCAGCTTTGTTTATAGCTTCAATAACATGTTATTTTAATGCCCTTTTTTCATGTAAGACTTACGAGATCATAATTTGAGGTGAAAGTGGGAAGTTTGTGGCCTGTCAAGGTAAACAGATATCAACGCTATTAAGTCCAGAATGGAGCAACATAGCATTACAGTACATCACTGACTTTACTGTCATTTGTGGAAAAACAATCTGTGATTAATTCCTTCTTTCTGGATGCACAATATTTTCGTCAGTATTGTACATCAGGGCCAAAATCTAGGTCACTAAAAGCTTTTTGCAAGATCTGATAACAACTATAGCCTTCAAGATCCCCTCCACTTATGTCAGTAAGCTTCATCTCAGGCCTTAAATAGAAAGCTTGAGCTCATTCTAGGGAAACAGAAAGGAAAAAAAAATCAGAACATACTTGAAGGAAAAACAACATTTAAGAAAAAATAAAACGACCAATTAAGTTCTGAAAAGAGAGATCAATCTGAAATGTAGATGCAGCACAAGACGCAGGGCGGGACGAAGAGACGGAAGACAGAACAAAAGAGATGGTCACGCAAATGGGTTCCAATGGCTCAACAAGACCCTGCCATGGTCCCCTTCCCTTGGACAGGTTGTATTGTTCAAAGTGTGAGCTCCACCAAAAAAGCACCTTCTTCTATGAAAGAATAAAAGAAAAAGGTATTCTCTGCAGTACTTCTCAGTGTTTGAGAGTCTTTTAAATTGGTACTGGAGACAAACATACTTGGAAGAGAAATATACTAATACCCCCATTAGAACTTAATTCACTTAACAAATTTAAGAACAAAACATAGAAAATTATTCAGTCTGGACCTTTATCTCTAAAAATTGTAATGAAATTACACTGTTAATAATAACAAACTCTGAGACTGCTGTGACCAGACAAATAAGCTACAGACCAGGAAAGTTAGACTTCTTTCAAGAACATTGTTTCATATTTTCATACAAATCCTAATAAATCCTCAGCAATTTAAAAGATGGTTATTTCTTGACTCAGTTTCTATTTTGCTTTGACATTTTATGCTGTGTATGTTAGCTCTTTGGCTACTAAAAAAGCTGTCCTGTGCTCTTCTGTCTGCTGCTGATATTTTGTCTGGCAAATACTATGCTACAATTTCACAGAAAATTCAAGTTTTTAACGTATGCTGTTAATTTAAAGCAAAGCAAGGGACAAGACTGGAAGTGACAGTATCAGTTCATTTAAGGAATTTAACTTTCTCAATGCATCAGTTATACTGTAATTTTTCTATCTAAATATTAACCTAGGGAATCTTGGCAAAGTGTTTTACTGCAGATAATTCCCAGACAAATATCAATACTAAGCACAAACATTTTACCTAAAGAAAAACCTGAAGACTGTTTTAGCAACATAATCATACAACTATAACTAAAGCACACAATGCAAACATCACTTATAGACTTCCCTATCAATTCTTTAAATAGAGGACAAGCATCTTAAATTTGTGGTTTTTTCTTTCAGAAGTAGTACTTCCAAACTTTCAAGGAAGACAAGGATTTCACAACTAGATATTCACAAAAGGAAAATAAACCCTGTTTCCAAGACAACCACATTAGTTTCCAGATTGCCAGATACTAACCAAGAACATGCAAAAGATTACATATCCCAGATGATGACACTGGACAGACTTGCCATGCATGTTCTTCTAGTCACTTCATACCCAATGAAGCATTTCAAGCTTACATATATATCCAAGAGACTCAGTATTCTTATTTTTACACTCCTCATATTCCTATAGGCTCATAAGAGTCAGAACCTTAACCTAACAGAATAATGAAGAAAACTTCAACTATAAACAAAAATTTAATCCGCAAATAGGCATCTTGCATTGATTTCACTGACTTCACAAATAACCTTTCTGCTGAGGGTGTATTGAATTTTTTACTTTAATGGACCTGTAGAAGAAAAATGTGCTTGAATGAATTAAGTAAAAAGTCATGGGCAATATTTAATAAACAGACGAGAAGGTCATTAGTGTAAAAGTCAGATCCATCCCTCACGACAAACAGACAGAAACTTCCCCAGTTTTAAGTGAACATAGTCTGCCTTCCCTGTTCCAACACCATACATGGAGCACTAATTTAGCAAAGCAAATTTGCCAACAGAAATTACTGAGTCAAAGTCTGATTTCCTTGGTCAGTCTTCCCACGGTCCCTCTAGTAACAGGGGAGAGAGACAAGCCCTGCCTGGGTGCTTGTGGAGACATTTAAAGCCGACAAGCAAGGAGTCATCGAAGTTTATCTGCCTGCTTCTTTAACGTAATGGCACAAACAACTTGAGGCGTGCTCTTCACAGAGCACTACCTAGGAGACCAGCCATCAACCAGAGAAAGCCTGCACGCAGGTGCACTCATATGCTTTCAAGAATAATGAAAAAAGAAATACTGCTACTGCAAAACACAAGTGAATACTTATGAGGGTGTTACTTGGATAACTATGACACCCAGTCTGGTACTTTTGAAAGTCCTGCTCCAGAAATAACTCAGTGCATTTGACCACAATCATGTGGTTAATATTAAGTCCTTCTTGCTTTTCAATAGCAGCAACGGGGCGTCTCTATGAAAATAAATGCATACTGTGCACCTGACATTTTCCTTAAGACAACTAACAACATACCAGTTTACATTTGTAAACTCACTCTGTCTTAAAAAGTACATTGTTGCAATGTTAATATGTTCTTCACAGTACTTCATAAAAGGCAAAAATACTAACTCATTAGTCTCTGTACTAGACCCAGTGCAAATTCTTTTACAGTTCTTGTTGCTGAGCAGCAAAAGATCCTAAGTGACACTGAAGTTTTAGACGAGACATACATTTTGTACATACATAAATGTACCTCTGTCAAATGAAGTTAATAAAATTATTTTAAAAGTCTTCCACATTCTCCAACCAATAGAACAAAAACACAGCATTTCCTTCTTTTTTAGTTTCATTGCACTCAAAATTACAGTACAAGGCTCCTTACTCTGCTTTATTTTCCTAAAGTATTCTGATAAACATATACGCAGCCAGAAAGTTCTCCAATATAATGGTGTAGATAAAAAAGGTCAGAGAAATTAACTTCCCTTTCTAAAAATAATTCTAAAATTGTGATTTTTTTAAATCATTTTTTAGCAGTTTCTTAAGGTCAAAAAAATCAAAAGTCTACAAATCTATGCATCTTACCAGGGGTTTTTAACTTGCAGATTTCTATACAATGTCTAAACCACTTCAGAAGTAGCCACGGAAGTTAACTGAAGAAATCAAACGTGCCACCAGTATGTTTAAGAGCTGCTGCAAAGGAGCATGCATCTCTACTGACTACATCAGAGCCCCCACATCTGAAAAACTCAAAAACTTCTGTAATCATCTGCAAGTCACTATCTATTTATCCCTTTATTCAATGGCTCTGATATTTAAGAGAACTTTTATAGCATCTGTCACAATATAGCAAGTATCAGCTGGGCTGTCACAGAAGACTGGAGGGATTAAGTACAAAAGGAGAAAGGAAAATTCACTGATCTGCTGAACAAGTTTTAAAATTCAATAAAGTGCTATAGAGACAGCTAATTTGAAAGCATTTCTGAAAAACTCCATAAAACATTCTGTACTGATCTTGAGATCACATACCAAAATCAAGCCTGAACACATTAACCTGTAATCTCTATACAACAAATACTTCAAAATTAACTCACCTAAGTCTTGTCCTATTCCTTCTTTTTTGCTTCTGCTATTGCAGGAGGTTTTCCAGCTGTTACAGGGGGCTTGCATTGAATCAGCAAATGACAGGGGAAACGGGGTAGGGGAGTAATAAAGGAACGGAAATTAAGTCAGTCAAATAGCTTTGAGTTGTATGTACTTACTTTGAAATGAACACCCAGTTAACAAAAACGTCAGCTTTCACAACAAAAACCCAGAGTGCCTACTTATTCCTAACAATTCTCACCCACCTAGAACAACTCCTTTTTCTCTGTGCATCCAAAGGCTGCCACTCCCAAGCAAAAATACATGTTGAACTGAACTATACACGTCAAACTAACTATCGTTAGTTACTTCTCCCAAGTAATAAGCCACAGGACAAGAGGCAATGGCCACAAGTTGCATCAGGAGAGGTTTAGATTGGATATTAGGAAAAATTTATTTACCAATAGAGTGGTCAGACAACTGGAATAGGCTGCCCAGGGAGGTGCTGGAGTCCCCATCCCTGGAGGCGTTTAAAAAATTTGTAGATGTGGCACTTTGGGGTATGGTTTATTAGGCATGGTGGTGTAGGGTTGATGGTTGGACTTCATGATCTCAGAGTTCTTTTCCAACCTATGATTCTATAATTTTTTCCATCCCAGTTTTTTAAAATAAAGTCCTGACAGAGATTCAAATCTAGCTGAGGGCGGTCTTTGTAGCCACTTTTTTGAGATATACTATTTGCCTATCTAGTTATATGCCCTTAAAAAGGGGGTGAATAAGCTGACAAGTGAAATCTAGACCTTGTCCACCAATTTTGGAGCTGATATGGACACTTAATTCTAATCACATGAGCAGTCCCATTGAGTTCAAAATGCATTAGCCCAGTAAGACTCTATCTTGACTTCACCACTCCAAAATATTGTTCACTATCACAGTTTGAGCAATTGCTGTGAAATGATGGATAATCACAGGCAATTTCAACAGTACATGCAAACTGACTCAACTCTTGCAAGCAAACATCAGGATGGAATAGCAAGAAAATTTTACTTACCATGCTTCTCAAGATTTCCTTGAAAATCTTCAGATCCAAGCCCCAGTGATTTTCATGAAATAAAAAGCTTGAGTTCAAATACAGTTGCATCAAGAGGAGCTCTCTGGTGACTACCAAGGGACCTTATGTCCCTGCACTAAATTTTGGGTTCTCCAGCTGCAGTGATCCTGTAAGATCTAGGTAAGTATTTTAATCCCATCAGAAAGACGGGAATATTTGGGGTCTGGAGCTTTTCCTTGCAGTGCTTCCTGAGAAAAAGCTTCTTGGGAAACAACTGGATAAGGAATTAGTTACCACTGGATTTAGTTTTGTTATCAACAGGAAGCTAAGGGGTGTGTAGTATGGCGTGGTTTGCTTCCACATCAGCTAGAAATAGTCGTGAATAAATCATGAAGATGCTTAGGAGTGTTCAAGTGTTCATCTGTTTGAATTACAACTTGTTTTCTAAGCTAATTAAGAAATACTCATCTGAATGATTTGGACTCTGGCACATATTCCATATTGCTAATGTCAGCATTACATATATTTTCCCCCTGAACCTACACAGTATTGACAGACTAGTTTGCAGGCATATGTATTACACATTGTCTACCTAACAGCCCCTAAAAGAAAAAGGAGTAATTCTCTAGAGATGTTTTCTCTATGGATTTGCATCTCTCCCCAGATTGTTAGATCTTCTTCACCCCCAGTTCATAATATCTAATTACCCTGCTAGCCTGTGCTCAATTATTTAAAGCCTTGCCCTTACTTATTGAATTTTATAGTTTAATATTAATAGATGAGAGGCTAACTGGCTCAATGTTACAAAAGGCATCACTGGCTCAGTGATACGAAAGTATTATGTTGAGCTCCCTTGATATTAGTAGTTGGGCTTTAGAGAGAACAGAGGGCAACAAAGGCCAGTCACAGAAGGGTACAAAGAAGAAAGTCAATATTTACAGACATGCGTGTCTCCTAACTGAACTGCAGATAGTTTTGAGCAGGTTCTACCACTTGGTGAATGGTTTTCACATGGAGATTGATAAAGTCGGCTGAGAAGCTTCAAGACTTCAGTGGATCATATCAGCACCAAGGAAGAGATAAAAAAAGGCAATATTTTATCCAATTAAACCTTAGGACTCTTAACACTAAAATAGGTAGTGTATCATTAGATGACTGCCCTAACTGGGTGGACTGAAATGATACGGGGTTAATTCTGCATTTATCACCTGTTTCCTTTCACATTTTTAATGTGTTAAGGATATGGTGGTGATCATGCTGTAGGCTTTTAAAGATACAAGGGAAGCAACGTGCACAGGGCAAGATGACTTTGTTTTTATTAGACTAGATGATATAGTCAGAAAAAGCATAAAAGCTTTTGATCATCTGTTACATACCTATTAGGTAAATGGGCTGCATGCCATGGTATGCGATAGGAAGACAAAGCAGACGGCCAGCAGCTTTGATCTTCCAGATAACAATAAAATAAAATCCCAGTCCCACTAGCCCTCGTACTTATTGAAGTGTTCAGAGACTTTTCTTCTTTTTGTTTTTTTTCTTTAAGTTCAGACGTACAGTCAGGTTACTGAGGAAAGGCTACCATGGGCTAGCTGAGCCTCGGTAACCGTCCACAGGCACTGCTGCCCACAGCAAGTACAGGGTAACACAAGTTATTTTCATCTCAGTGGATGAAGCTTAAGCCTCATTATGTCACATCTACCAGGACTTATAGTGCTCCCAACACATTTATTTCTGCTATTCTGTTCTTGTCTTTTCGGATACATGGAGTAACATGTTATGCCTTGGTTATGAACTGAAGTTTAGACTGGTTTCCAACAGCCTTTTGCCTGTTTTTTAGGAGGGCATTTTTGACAGTTTGGATTAATTTTACACAAGAAATCAGTTATTACAGTAACAATAAACTGCATCACCCTTCTTCCAACATAAGTCACAGAAGCATTTTCTCCCATTTAAGCAAATAGCAGATTTACAATTACTGAAATCAGGATTTTAGTTCATGCTTCTATTTTCCCTGTAAGCAGGAGCTCAGTGTAACCAGCCTCTTCACAGAAATAGTTCTAGACTTCCAAATGGTGGGACTCGCACAAAGCTTTCCTGAAGACCAGCATTTAAGAAGTAAAATCTCTTCTATGGCTCAAATTATTGAGCCAATTTTTCTAAAAGCCAAAACAAATGTTCTCAGCACTTACTGTCCAGGGTAGGAGCTCACATCCGTACAATAAATGAAGTCCTTCCCTGTTGATAATGATCTCTCTATTTGCAGAACTCAGTAGCTTGTATGCATTTAAAACCACCATGCTCCTCCAAAGTTAAACAATTCCAATTACCCTTATTAGCGCTAGTGCTTGCAGTTTCTTTCTAACATCCACACTGAACATGACGTTTTGGTACTTTAACTATAGACTTTTACCTGGAGTTTGCTTTTGAAGTCGGGCAAGCTTTTAGAGGAAAGGTGAAGCAAACAAAAGAATAGTTTTGATTTCATGGAAGAGCACTGAATCAAACTGGATCGTTTTAAGAAGCTGAGTTCAGTAGCACTCAGACTCGGTTATCTGCCAAGAGGTGAACCTAAGCCTCCCAAGGTATAGAGCACTCCCTCTTCCAAAACAACAAGGTGTTATCGGTCACCATGAAAACCAACATCAAAAAAAACCAGTTGTTCCACAGCCAGACAGTAGGATTCAAAACACTTCATCCAGCTCTGAGGGCTGAGAACTCACTGGGTCACACCAAGATCAGGGGTAAGTAGCTACCCAGAGCAGAGATGCAAAGAGGAGAAATTCGCTTCTAAGCAGGCAGCGTTTGCCAGGAGGGTATTGCTGGCCTGACAGTCTCCATGTTTTCATCATGAAGATTGCTGTGGTGCACAGGAGTCTGGGCAAGTGTTCTCCAGCCTTCCTTCCCTCCAGCAGAAAAGCATCAAAACAAAATACCTCCTTCACAGCATTGTTATTGCCCGGCCTCTCAGCAGAGGCAGAACCACTATGCCTTGCTTTGAAAATGTCATCAAAAACCAAGGAAAACTACTCAGTCCATTGTGTATATTGGCAGGACACCCGCAAGCCTGCAGCCTTCGTGGCATCTCAGCACAAGGAGAAATGGAGATGCTCATTGGCAGATACCAGCCTCTGCGCAAGAGGAGCACAGACCCAAGTGCCTGGGTCGTCCTTGGCTCCAAAAAAAGCAGGCTACTGGCAAATGACGCTCTGGGATAGCTGTTTTGAAAAAGATTAGCAGGAGATATCCAGTCTGACTTCTTTTGGGGTTTTCTTGACTTACCTCCATGGCTGCCTCCACGCTGTGTACCATAGACAACTGGACCTTGGGCTATGCAGGGCCATGCCCTAGGGCTCTGCATAGCTCTGACTAGGCCTCCAAAGCCTGCAGGAGGAGATGGCTGATACGAGAGGCAGGTCATGGCCCTACAGGCTGGGCTAATGACACTTGTACCCCAGCCTCCTCTGCCTCCAGTTCCCCAAATCCTCAGTGGTAATTGCAAGCTACCAGCCCCTTGTGATCTTGTAGATTGAAATGGCATGAACTGATATGCACCTTTTATAATAATTGATAATTGCAGGAAAAGATAAGAATTTACCCAAAACTGTGAGCCCACCTTTCATTATTTGGGTGCCTTTTGTCTTCTCATCTGACACAGAGTCCTATCCAAATTATTGCTCCATACATACAGGCACAGACCATTAATTTTCTCCTTCTGTGCAGGGAATGTGGTTCTTCTTAGATGAATCAGCAATGCCAAACAATATCCTTGTTAGGAAAATGGTCTTATTTCTGAGGATATAGGTTGGCCTTTAACAGGCCAGGACAGCTTGATGTAACCACTGACTAATGTCAACAAGATTTCTACAATAATTATCCTGTTTCCAACTCCAATTTCCAAGAACTCCCCAGAAGAAATTCTTTGTCAGTTTATATACAATCACTGCTGGAATTTCCTTTACATCAGCAACACATACCTAATTATTTTTAGTGATCTCATTATGTAAAACAATTCAGCAACCAGGACCTAAAATTAAGAAGATTTTGAGGAGCCAAAAAATAAAAGGCCATCATGTCTCATTTGACTTTACTGAACTCAATTTACTTTTATGAGATTCACTTTTTTAAGCCATCATTTTTACCTATTCATTTAATTATTGAATTTTTTGAGTTAGGAAATAATTCATATTGTGAAACTGCCACCGTTTTGCTGACATAAGTGTCGAGAGTACTGCTGGAGATGTGCTTCTGGTGGTCTCCTGTAACGAGATGATTCTGTCTTCAGTGAGGTTGGACAGATTTGGAGACGCTGCTTCCAGGGCTGACAAACTGGAGGCGTTTTTGTTCACAAGAGGCAGTCAGAGGATTATCAGACACTTCTTAGCCCTTGCACAACACAACACAGCATCAACCCCATCACACAATTGCTCCATGTTGCCCTGGGGGCAGTTGTGCTTCCAGTAAGCCTATATCAAGCTGCTCCATCTATGCTGTATCACTACTCGTTGCTGCTGCTGTAGCTCAAGTACAGAAATACAGTGAAGGAGGCACAGAGATAAGTGCTCTGCTGCTATTATTCATAGGTGTGTTCACCAGTAAATGATAGATAAAAGTCCTCAAAAGGATAAAAATATTTATTTGTGTCCCAATACCAGAAAAGTCGTGAGAGAAAGCATAGAAATAAAAACATGTTTTTGTCTCAGAGAGATGAACATGGTTTCCAAGATCTGTCTAAAGACTTTAGAGTCTGTGAACAGGTAACTCTTATGGCCATTTAGTCCTTCGCTAAGCTTAGAAGTAGTGTTAACAAAAGCTGAAGAGTGGGGAGATTAAAATGAGACATCCCAGGGGAATCCAAGAGATTCCTTCCAAAAAAAACTTCATAACACCACTGCAGGGAAAGACAATTTATATTGGCCAGATATAGGGTGGGCCAGATAAACTGTCTTATTATAATCTCCTCAGATAACAGAGGCAGGAAAGAAGGGAAAGTAAGTATCCTAGTGAGTAATTTCATTCTATCGCTACAAATCAAGACACTTATTTATAGATTTTTCATTCTTTAATATTTGCTTACTCGGCATCTCCCAAAAAGAAATGAAACCCAGTGTCTGGAGAATGACAAGCAAAAGAAAACAGCTCAGCAAAATCAGTAGCAACTTTTGAACCAGGAGGCCTACATTCATCTCCCAGGGTTTTCAGGACTGGTCCCAGCTATGAAATGGGAAGCAGGAAAGAGCCCTTAACAAGACTCGGAGACTGGAAGGCAAAGCAGGGACTGAGACTTGTTGTGCCTCTAGGGAGGCAGGGGCAGAGTCCATGGAAGAGAAAGTTTGAGTCTTTTCTTTTGTTTGCGTTGTGGGTCTCCCGGCACCGCTGCCACTGATGCTAATGGCATGGGAAGGGAGCAGTGCCTCCTTAAGTTATCTGTTACAGCTGCTCCTCATTTCTAGAAATTGTCTCTCATGTAAAATTGCTGTTTTCCAGCTCAAACTGAGCTGTTTGCTTGGAGTTGCCTTGTGCTTATGATCAACACCAGCAAACACAAGCATTTTCAGGGATGAAACTGTGTGTGAAGGTTGGGTGGGATATGACTCTCCGTCTCCCTCACCATCAGGCTCTTCACATCAGGCCCTGAACACATCAAACTAGTGACACTTTTTGAAAGATGGGGCCTCATGTTCCGAAGTTAATGGAGCCAGGTGTATCACAACAGAGAAAGAAAAGTCATTAGGCCTGATTTATGGCTGCCTCTGGAGTACTACCAGTGACAGCAGAAGATTTAGGAAGAAGAGGTGTTGTTTAGGTGTCCTCAACACAGCTAGATAAGAGACACTGGAAAAGTACTAGGGCTCCTCCGTGATAAGAAAAGACAGCAGTAAAGGAAAGAAAAAGTGAACATAAATTAACTTTGCCCCAGGGAAGGCAAGATACCAAAGGATAAAGCAGCTTTGCTGAGCTCATTCGAAGGACCATTAGCTAAGAACTGTATAGGTCCAGTACTGTCAGAAGACAATGGTTCTGTTGTAGTGGCTCAGGGGAAGGTATAATTAGAAAGGCCAGCCTGCTCTAACATGGGTCTGTGGAATGTTTAGCATTAAACGGATTGTTCTTTCTGACCATTTCCGACACTGCCAAAATTAAAATTCCAGCTCTGTTGCTCTGCTGTTTCGGTCATTCCCTCACAAAAGAGCATACACTAACAGAAGGCTTTGACAGCCCGCTATGTTGCCAGCCCTTGCTCACACACCCCCTCAAATATATACACACACACTGTCTCTCCAAAGAGTCAAACAAGTTCAGCCCACTCATCACAGGGAGACTCATGATCTTCTACTAGTCAAAACCTCAAATAGTCTGAATCATCCCTTGCTCCTGGTCCATGTGGACTTCCTCTGTGGAGCCACAAAGGAATAAGATTCACAGTACTGCAGTGGTAAGCAGAAAAGGAGGGATACCTGGGGATAGTAGGGAAAGTGGAGTTGGGGCTGTTCAGCCTGGAGAAGAGAAGGCTCCTGGGAGACCTTATTGCAGCCTTCCAGTACCTGAAGGGGCCTACAATAAAGCTGGGGAAGGACTTTTTACAAGGCCATGTAGCGACTGGACAAAGGCTAATGGCTTCAAACTAGAAGGTGGCAGATTAAATATAAGAAAAAAATTCTTTACCCCGAGGGTGGTGAGGCCCTGGCACAGGTTGCCCAGAGAAGCTGTGGATGTTCCCTCTCCTCTCTGGAAGGGTTCAAGGCCAGGTTGGATGGGGCTTTGAGCAACCTGGTCCACCGGAAGGGGTCCCTGCCCATGGCATGGGGAGGTGGAACTAGGGGATCTTTAAGGTCCACTCCAAGCCAAGTTATTCTATGATTCTAAGAAATGTGTGAGAATAATGTCTTCTCTATTAGAGGAATATCACACAGAATGCGGACCAGGAAACATGATTATACTAGCAGTTATTTCATTAATTTAATTTAACTTAACTCATTAATCCTCTCTTCCACATATTATTATTTTTGTTCTGATCCCACAGAGCCAGGATATTCATCTATCATCTTGATAAGCAGTGCCACAACATCACGTATGGAGATGGGAATGCAGCCAACCAGCCTGCAAAGAAGGCCCTGAACTATTGGGTTAGACAACACAGAACCAGCAAATCTCCCTCAAAACAAGAACTGGAGTAAGGAGGCAAGTTCCTGCATGAAGAGTAGTGTAAACAGCAAGGTTTTCATCAAGGGAGGAAGCAGTGTGTGAAAGACAGAAGAAGAAAATACCACTTCTCTTTTTTTAAAATTAGGTAGAAATCCTATTCCATAAATAACTTAGATGCTGAAGGCAAGAATGTACAAAATTGAAAATAGCACTGCATTCACCAGCAGGGAAACTAATAGTTGTTTCCACATAAGTTGTAAAATATGGGGGGTAACAGTCCCTAAATGGGCTCCCAAATAATAGAATATCAATAATAAGGATGGGTTTCAGTAACAAATTATACAGAAATATCCTCTGGATTTGAAAAATTTTGTCTTTTTCTATCTGGATCAAGTTGAATCATCTTTTCTCATTCTCCAAATTTAAATAGATGGAACAGAACGAAAAGTTTAATGCATAGCTTAAGAGAAGACAAAAATTCCTTTCCTAAGGAAAAAATTTAAGTGCATGGGAAAGTTGCTGTGCAAAGTGGAGATGAGGGTTTCTCTAAAGGGAGCATTATGAACTTTACAAAAATGCAAAGACAATTGTGCAGAGAAGATTTGCAATAATAATTTCAGTCAGGTGGACAGAACAAATATACAAAAATAACGCATAAAGTACAGCAAAAACAAAACTCAAAAACTAAAAGCGTAGAGTATATTATCTGTAGAAGCACAAAGAACAGGAAACTGATATCACAGGGGGAAGGGAAGGGAGCTATCCTTAAAGCAGAACAGGATCAAGGTCAGATCTGTAGCATTATGTCTTATTAATAAGATTTACTTGAGCATGAGTGACTGGCAAAAGCAGGTGAAGTCGGACTGAATTGCTACATGAACCTCAACAGAATTATTATCCAGCTGCAGAAGACTAACAAGAAGTTGTCAGGTTCAACTCAGTTACGACAGCCATGGGCTCAAAAGATAATTGTGACCCAAAACTTTGCCAGCAAAAAAAGAAGTTATATCCTGACATTAAAAAAAAAAAAAAAAAAAACAATAAAGCAAATAAACAAACTCAAAACCCAAAAGCCACCATTCTCTTTCCAGCTGCAGAAAATAAGGTTATAATTTTCCTCCTGACATTTCATTGAATTATCCAGGAAAATTACTCATACTAAGAAATGGAAAAATAAAAAACTGCAAGAAAAATATTACAACTGTAGTCCAGAAACTTTTTGGAACATCAGATAACCTGTGCACAGGGACTATAACCAGAACATGTATCCTTACATGCCTCTTAGATCGAGAAACGTGCCTCTTTTATCTAGAAAAAGCTGACTTCATAAAGAGGGAAAAGTACTAGTGAGTGCTGGTTTGAGATCCAGGGTTTGTGCTTATGCCTTTTGAATTCACGAGAAGCAGAGCCTCCCCTGTGATTTGAGGAAACCTTGCTGAAGAAGCGCTGAGCATCCTTGCACTTAGTCCCTGGTGGAAGTCAGGAAATATTTGGCTTCAGCTCAGTCTGAAGGAGGAAGGAGAAATCTCTCTATGTCTTTTGCTTTTATTAAAGCTGGTAAATTTTAAAAATGGAATGGGCTTTTTTTTTTAAGCAACTCAGCAGAGGGCTGCAGAAGGTTACTGTTTCCCCACATACGCCATATACTACCTTTATCCAGAACTAACTACAGAATGCGCTAACAGCTTGAAGCTCTAAGAAAAGTAGTAACAGGTTTAAAAAAAAGAGAAATAAATATAGCTAACATAGTGTAAATATTAGAGGTAGATTGCTTGTAGACTTATAATATATATCTAACTCTACTTGCAGTTTAGTCAATAATTTTGAAAGTCCCTCCCAAAACCAGGAAAAAGACTTACGACATTTGGGAGCCAATCCAATTTCCCTTGCACTCCCTGTTATTTCAAGGAAAAGCAAGTAGTTTCTCAGGGGAGGTGTAAAGCAACAGAATTAAGATTGTATAGACCAGTTCATACAGGGCAACGAAGCTAGATCTATGCAGGGCCAGCTGCTCCACTCAGAAACCCTAGTGTAAATTCACTACCAGCCACAATGCAATTTCTCTAAATGCTCAGCAGCTTAGCAAGGAACAAAAGAGAGCCCAATTCCAAGTACCAGAGCTGTATTTTTATAAGGCTGGGGAGGGAACCAAAATCCACACCACATCAACAGGTTTTACAACACACATGGACTTCAAAACTGGTCTGCAGATTGATACACTCTTTGCTCTTCAGCTCTTTGTATGTGCAAGAAACATGCCAAACTTGAGTGCTTATACAAAATGCTAACAATAATTAGCCATTGAAATTTCAATGACAGAGCTGTAGAGTGTGGGAAATGGAAGAAGTCCCTAACGTCTCTCCAAGATAAGGTTCTGCTCTACTTCCCTCTCCCTGCAGAGTGGGCACAGGTGAGGGGAACACCAGGCAACACAGAGCAAAATAGCCCTCATGGGGCAACTCTGTGTGGTGCTCCCACAATAGCACAAATGCACTGAGAATCCTGTTGGAGGACAGTGGAGGAAAGAGCCCTTTCTGATGATGAGAAGTGCTGGGCTATTTCTCGTGACCTTCAGTATGGGTGACTGAGTGTGCCCTCTCCATATACCTTTGTTCATGAGAGCTGCTGAATGACATTTTAAACAAAACAAAACCAGAAGAGTCTCCAGCTGCTGAGAGGACCTGAGACAAGCTTCTTGTGCAAAGTACTGTTCCAAAGAGATAATCATTCAAAGCTTAAATGCTGCAGAAACCATGTCCTCTTAGATGTCATGCATGAGCTTCACAGTAATTCCAACCCTTCACGTACTCCTACTGAACTTTTGCAGTCTTTTCCTCCAACTCTCAATCAAGTGCTTGCCCTCCAGAGGCTCTCAGAAATCGAAAGCAAGCTGTGGAGGAAAGCTGACCAGCTTTGCTGAGGTTGTACAACTGACAGCTTGCACTCTTTTCAAGAACAGAGGTGCAAAACTTTAAAGTACTTTGCAAATGCAATGTAGCTGCCTCACATGCTTTGATCTTGCTGCTCCTTGCTTCCAGATGAGCAAGTGGCATGTACAGCAGGAAGGGGTGAGATGTTGCCTCTAAACACACCGAGAACAGCAATGCGACATGATCCAGGGTTAAATCCCATCCTCCGAATAACTGATGCAGCTGCTTAGTGCTTATGTCTCACCCCTCAGACCAGGTCTTGACTCTCCATCAGTTTTTACATGCCCTTTGGCACCATTTTGCAGTCTAAGAGAGAGTTTAGAAAAAACAACAGGTGAGATTGCTCATAAAGGCTGCTTTTCAGTTAGGAAGGGGAAAGATTCGGGGTAAAGCAGATTGACAGGGATCCTTAAAGCCATCATCCCTGTGCCCCAGCAATGGTTAGATAGGGATAAGAAACAATCTCTTCTGCTGAGTGTTTAACCAACACAAGACTAGAGTAAAGCCGTTAATGGATTACAGAAATCATAGAGAAGAGAGTGGATAAAATCACATGGGATGCCTTTTTCCATTAATTCTTGACTTAAATCCCACCCCAAGGTTTCCTAGCCCAGCTCTCGGTTCCTCTGATCCATTTCTGAATGCTCAAGACATACAGGGCAATAGGTGGAATAGCTGTCAGCTGTGTGAAAGGAAAGGCTGGATCCTCAACCAGTCACCCCCTGTAGCTTGTGACTTACGTGCTGGCCACAGGGAGACCAAGCACACTTGTAGAAATGCACTTTTCTTCATTGCCAAAGACTGGCTTTGGGTTGAACGTACCTAACAAAAGGGAACAAATAGGTCAGTGCAAGAGAAAACAAAATAAAAGTAGGACAGGCAGATTCAGCCTAGTGGAGACACAGATCTTTTAAGTAGAAGATAAACATGAATTTTATTTTATGAAATTGATTTAACTTGCAGCAGTCTTCCATGCCTGGAGAGCACCAAGGGAAGAAAACAAGAAAGCCTTGGGACAAAGACACAGTCACAAATAGGAAAGCACCCAGACATGTGGCCATCAAGCGAAAATACATCAGGTGCTCCACAGTGATTCAATGTAGCTGATGGATGAGGTAAGATCCTCAAAATAAAAGTGAGGAAACTTCTACAAAGAATATAAATACATTAAAACCTTTTAAAATGCAAATCCCTCTCTGTCAGTTAAACAACTTGACCAGATAGGTACTTTCACTGCTTTTAGGACGAAGATGTAACCAGCACAGAGGTTATAAACAGCTTTTCCTCCTTTGTAATTTAGTCCTGTGTCTTCCACGGGGAAAGAACAGCCAGGTTCAAACTGGCTCTTGTTCCTCTAGCAAATGAAATACAGGACAAATTTGCTGCATTCTTTGTATTTGTAGTCGTTAGCCTTTTAAATTAGAGGAAAGAATACTTGAAAGAACACACTCTCAAGTACTTTTGCTATAGTTCGACTTTTTGTTTTCTATTTCTCTTCATAGTTCACAACAGCCTCTTAAGAACTTAAAAAATAAAAGCTGCTTCATTTTCCAACCAAATGTGTCTTCTTCCATTTGTCAAACACTAATTCCCTGCACCCCTTGTGTTACTAATTAAGCTTAAAATTAACATGCAAGTAAACAGCTAGAACCTCATTTGTGCATCTGCATCATCAGAGATGACAGGAGAAGAAATGTTATGTCAAGTCCCTATCCTCACAGCATGTGTCTCGGAGCACAATGATAGTAAAATCAGTGAAGTTTCAAGCTCTGCTATTCCACATAAGTATAAATAACACTAGATCTTCCAGGCAACCTTCAGTGATTCTCAGACGAAGAGAGAAGGGAGAAAGATATTGGCTCAGAGAAGTCCATATAAAGCTACCAAAAATTCCATCTGGCATTTGCTTCCCTGAAAATTCCCTTCTCTCAGATTGATGTGTAAAGAGAAAAATATTGACTACAAGCTAATGGGGACAGCAATTGACAGGCAAGCAGCTGGGGAACATGCAGCTTGAAGTACTATAGAAAAAGGAGGAGGTTTTAATGGCATCAGAAAAACAGGCCATCGTGCCCTTTCATGCAGCACAGCTAACAAGATGCCATCATATCAGGAACTGAGGCCATTTCCTGTCCTTACAAC
>Ga0181612_158592_pt1 | contig 22610 bp, 12 predicted proteins | sample HoacroProtozoa21_FD_119630 | JGI IMG/M metagenome (GOLD analysis project Ga0181612, IMG submission 119630) | Hoatzin crop microbial communities from Cojedes, Venezuel. Combined Assembly of Gp0051906, Gp0051904, Gp0051908
ACCACTTTTTCTTGCAGTGTTATAAACCACTCTAATTTGACTGGAAACGGGTACATTTTGTAGGTCTTATATTGTTACAAAACCAAAACAGTCGAAAGTTATGGTATGTTTTTCATCAGCTGAGCTACTTTGCAAGACAGCAGGTTTGCAGCAGGCTAAGGTCTCACATATAGACAGGTATTGCAGACATCTGCCATTCAGTAACTTTGTACCCAAATCCTGTTGATTTGTTAAGGAGACTGAGATTGCTAGAGATCTTTTCCTCATAGAAAGATGCTTTTCCAATTTTCTAGGTTTTTTCCTGGTTAGTCAGTAATCTTTGGGTTGTGGCGGCGTTTCCCCTCTCTTTTTTCTATCTGATCATACTCAACTTTGTGGTTTGTCTTTCATCCCCAAGTCCCATGCTTGCTTCTAATTTGACTCTGCCTTGCTTTTGTTCCATCTTTGTTAATTAACCTACTTCCTTCTCTCCCCCTGTTTTATGGGAGATCCTGGTTACTATAATTCATTATTGTGGCAGTTGAATGAGAAATACTTATTTAAGCAAAATAATATTTTGGCAGAAGATTTTGAACAACTGTGTTTCTGTACCAAATGCATCAGGACTTCAAGAACTTACTTCAAGGACTTACTTGAAGTATATACTAAAAGAGATTTAGATTCTTACTGGAGCTTTCTGTTGATCATGAGAATGATACCTGATCACATATTGATTACAGTTTTGGTGACTGGCATAGTCTGGTCATTATTTGCAAGTCCTAAATAAGTTTATCGTAATACTAAGTAAATACACTAAATAAAAATAGCAAGTACAAGGACCAATAATTTTAAATGAAACTTGCAGTAACTATACTATTAAGCTTTCTTGTAGCCATAGAGGTGTCAAGCATTGTACATCATGTACAAGCTATTAGAAATTATGAAAAACTGTGCTTTTAATTTGTCTCACTAAAATCCTAGCATTATGGAGAAATCATTCCATTTGAAAGCTATGTTTTTACGCAGCTTCTACAAAGTGGTAGTTGGCCTGTTTCAGTTCTAGTTTAAGCCTCTTCTGTGATGTCTTGTTTTATCTTTTTGCTTGTTCCTTTCATTTACTTTAACTCTCTCCCTCACTTTTAAAATATTCCTGTTGTCTGAAGTTAAAATTTGACAGCTTTTATTTGCATTTTCCTTTCCTCGTGAAGGGATGTTGAATAAGTATTTTATCATTACTGTTAAATAGCGGCTCTTTTGTAGTGACATCTTGAAATGTATCTTACAGATGTGACTTACTGAAGAGATCTTTCTCTTGTGAAGTTTTTGGACTAGTGGAAGCTTTTATTTACAATCCAACATCATTTGTATTGTGTTATAACAGAATTCTGCATGTTATTACTTCCATAAAAAGGAGCACCATATTAATATTTTTATTTAAAGCCTGGCATTCATTTTAGTTCACACTATACTATGATTTGTATAAAGGCAGTTGTGCATATCTATTATGTCTTCTGTATGTGACTTTTTTTTTCCTCCTTTTATTTTTAAAGATGTATTTTAAGGCCTTCACCTTTAATAGCTGCATAATCCCACAGAGCATGTTCCTTCATACCCTGGAGTTTCTAAGTGCCAGTCAGGCATATTCCCTACTGTTTTAAGTGGAGCCCACTGCTCAGCAGGCTCATTTGTATGCCAAAATATTTCCCTGTTCTTGAGAAAAGACGATGCTTTCTCTATACACCATTACTCAACCATTCATAAAGGCTCTTTGTCTCAGGATTTCAGCGCAGGATAGGGATGACTGCCATGTTGCTCTCATTCATATTCAAAATTCTTAAAATGCCACTCTACTGTACACGAACAGACGTGTCCTAGATTTCTCCCTCATTGCCTCCTTGGACCTGTCAAGTCCGCATGCCACTCTTTCACTGACTGGAAGGCTGCTTCCATTTAGTCGTTCATAGAGAAAAAACTTACTGGAAACTCCCTCCTGTGTTTCTCGCCTACTAGCTGTGGAGGGCTACTAAAAATTATGAGGAGGGCTGAAGCAGACAGCAGATGAGGAGAGGTAGAGTGCTGGAACTGATCAGCTTTGTCAAGAGAAGGCTGGGGGCAGATTTTATTTCTAAAACATTCCATACAACACATCCTAGAAGATATGTGGTGGCATTACCAAAATACCAAAAAGTTTCCATACGTCCCTGATCCTTTTCTGTCCTATAAGATCATACAGATGTGTTTTTATCTCCATCACAGATGATGCAGAGATCTAAAGACTTCATACACACAGATGTTTCCAAAGATTCCTCCAACTCCCCTGCTGGAGAACAGAGAGCAGAGGGTAGTTACCAATAATGCTCTCAAGAAACCTTGACAGATCTGAAGGTCTTAAAAATTTAAGGTCCCCGAGACTAGTGGGATAGTCTGGAACAAGGAAGGTCTTAATGTAGGGAGATGCAAGGTCCTGCACTTGGGCAGAAATAACCCTATTGCACTAGTACACGCTGGGAGCTGACTGGCTGAAAATCAGCTTCGCAGAAAAAGACCTGGGATCCTGGTGGACATCAAGCTGACCATGAGCCAGCAATGCAGCCTTGCAGCAAAGAGGGCAAACACCATCCTGGGCTGCGTTTGGGAGCAGCAAGCAAGGACTTGATTCTCCCCCTCTACTGAGCACTGCTGAGACTCATCTGGAACGCTAGGTCCAGCTCTGGGCTCCCCAGCACAAGAAAGACATGAGCATATGGGAGCAAGTCCAGCAAAAGGCCATAAAGATAATTCAGGGATTAGAGCATCTGTCATGTGAGGAGAGGCTGAGAGCGCTGGGATCCATGGGTATAAATACTCAGGGGTGAATACAGAAGATGGAGCCTGGCTCTTCTCAGTGCAGTGGTGCCCAGTGACAGGATAAGAGGCAGTGGGCACAAACTGCAATACAGGAAATTACATTTAAACACAAGCAAAATATTTTTCATGTGAGCATGGTCAAACACTGGAATAGGTTGCTCAGAGAGACTGTGGTGTGTTCATCTGTGCAGGTATTCAAAACACAACTGGACATGGCCCTGAGATACCAGCTCTAGATGGCTTTGAGCAGGGTTTTGGACCAGTTGATCTCCAGAGGTGCATTCCAACCTCAATGGTTTGGGGATTCCTGAATGATTCTTCTACGATTTAAGAAAAGATATTGCTTTGGAGCAGGACAGTGATCACTAGCAGATGGACAGAGTGAGCATACTGACCCTTCATTTGTCCTACGTTTCTGGTAGACCATTGTGGTTTCAATGTCATTCAGTAAGCTCAGAGAATAAATTACATGTAACTAGTGGTGACCATATTGATAGGGCTTCTATTTTATGTGTATTGCTGTTTACGGTTTCTCACAGGAAAAGGCAGGTTTTCTGTAATCTTTAGAGAGGACTTCCTTCATTAAGGCTTCTGCACCAAAGCGCTTCCACATCACTTGAAAACAAGTAAGAAATCAGTTTGTTTATCTCCCTTCACTCCTTCCTCTTTTGCATGACATGTCAAGGATAACTCTGCTGTCATTCAGCAGCTTTGCTCGCTGAGTTCACTATGCTGGGCAATGATTGCAGAATTTTCTTTTCTGAACAGACCCCAGGCTTAGCATCTTTAGCAGCATCAAGAGGAAAACCATTATTCCTCGAAGATTTTTGTTTGTATTTATTTTAGGCTGTTAAGCCAGATGCTGTATTCCTGCAATGGTGAGAAAGCTGAGGAATTCAAAGTGCCTCTTCTCCTATCAGTGGCACTGCTGAAAGAAAAATCAGTCAAATGGACAGCAAGGCATAAGCTATAAGCACGCAGCTGAGCACAAGAAGAGAGTGGGAAGAATATGAATAAGCAACAGTAAAACTCTTAGTCTCTTTCTGGCACTATCCGTTACTTAATGTTTCTCTGATGATCTGCTAACATGAATGAGCCTTCGCTACAAAGTTTCTTCAGCATATAGAAATGAAAGTTTCAGTATTAGAAAATACCTTGAATTATTTTGTGATGTTTCTCCCCAACCTGCCTTTAGACAGTTTTTTAAATATTCTAACAGACAGATTTTCCTCAATAACTGCTCTGAATTACTTGAAGGCAGTGAGATGGAGGAGGAGGGAGGCGTGGCAATATTCTTCAAGTGAGAAAGCTAGCTATGGGAATGAAAAGGAGTTGGGTAAAGGCAGGGTGGTGGTGGTATGTCTCACTTCTTCCTTCTAGGAAATGACATCCATCCGTTTATCCTCCCATTTTCCTGTCAGGTGAATATTAGCTAAAAGAATAGCAGTGGTGAAATTATACTTACATGATCATCCCTGAATTAAACCAAAGCCAGACTGAACTTCACATAGATACTCTCATCTTTGTTGGGCTGGTTTTCTTTACTGCTTGTGTATATGCTTACTTCTCCTACTAAAACAATCAGCACTAAACTACTGACTACAATACTTTACATTACGCTTGAATAATTTAAAAAGACATATTGAAAACCTTTTTATGGTAATTCAAAACACAATTAGATTTAGAGGCTCAGAGCTGATGTGCTTTGTTTGGTTATGGTCTCGAGTATTTTAAAATGTTGGCTTCCTTTCTTATTTGGGAGGGAGTTTGACTACACTGATATTTTTTTTATTTACTTTGCTAATTGTTCTTGGTTTTTTCCATACTTCATGTTAAATTTAAGAAGCCAGTGGTGTCTTTGTCTCATTGCTCACTGAATTAAGAATGTATTAGCATCATTTTCTTTTTCCTGAATGAGCTTGATCTCTTCCAGAAATGAAGTTTCTTTTAGAATCAAATTTAACATGAAAAACTTAAGTTTATAAGAATCAATAAAAAGTGCAGGAGCTTGGCTCCTATTTTCCTTCAGCAGATTTTTGAAACTAAGTTCTAGCATAACTTACCAACAGGGTAAGTAAAGACATTGCTTTGTTTATTGGGAAAAGTGCATGCTTTAAATTTTTTGGGTTTTTTTTACAGTTCTGAGTGGCAGAAACTTATTTTAATGTAAACTGAAATTCATTATATAGCCTCCTAATGACAGGAACACAAGTGTTTTGGAGTAGCTGCATATTGTAGGACTCCTGATAAAAATCAACTGGATTGTTAATGCTGCACAGTAATACCACTAACTAGGTGGAAAAATAGAAGTACTCATATTTTTGCCTTGCTGAATTCTCTGTAGTTTACTATGTCACATCATTAATTGTCACACTGGCATATATTACACATGATAAACAAAATTATTTGTGGTTGGAATGAAATGTACCCCACAAAGTTCAAATCAGCTGCATTCCTTATCTGGCTCACAACATCTTCTAATACCGAGCAAATGGATCTAATGTCATCTAATCCAATCAACATAATCAATCAGTTGCGATACAAATCTATCATTACATTTTTTTGCCCTTAAGATTATTCAATGAGGGAGAAAACCCATTCTTGTTATTTTATGTTAATACACACCAACATCTTTTTGCTGCTTTGATCTCTACTAAAGTTTTCTAAGAAAAGTTAGATATTGCAAATGCCAAGGTCTTAATTATTCTTTGTAAAATTTTCAGTAAGCTGAATGAGATGTCTTGTTAAACCTAGTAATTTCTTCCAGTTGTTTAAACCAGAAGATGACAGCCTTTAATAACGACAGTATAGTTCATTTTTGTAAGTACTGCACCTATTTTTGTCTTCCTTCATCTGTGACATTTCCTAAGGGTAACTAAAAAAGGATAACCGGTATTTTTATTCAGAAAATAGTTTTCAACTATACAAAGGAGTAATTTGGATTCTTTGCTCCCTATCACCCTTTTCTTGTTGCCATACCTGATGTTCTTTTAAAATAATGAACTCCATATAAACTCAGATTTGACCAGGTAGGTAAAATAGTTGAGTGATTTTTTTCTCCCCTAAAGTTCATTCTAGCCAATTGATTATCAAGTACAACCTCAACTTGATCACGGTGAGTTAGAACAAAGTAGCATCTTGTCCACAAGCACAGCACAGATTAAAAAGCGCAGGTATGTATGATACCTCCTGTGATAACCTTGCATTTCTGTCTATTTTCAGATTAGAAGATTTTCTGAGTGAGATGTAGTTTCTGTCTGTTTAGTAATCCATAATTTTTCCAAGTACTTGATAAGTCTTTCCTTTGGCAACAGGTAGTGCAGATGTACTACCTGTTGTATGAGAGCTCTCTCTGCTTCTAAAAGAGCTGAAAACTGAGAAGTGTCAAAAAACAGCTGCAAATTACTTGCTGCCTGGAAGGCTGCCATTAGAGTAGCCTTTTTTATTTGAGTGAATATGCTGATTCACCAGACCTGCATGTTGTGTGGTAGTAAGAGTACATTAAAGCCTGTGAAGAAAACGAGGCAGCTAAATTTTCTATCTTGTGTCTAGATGCTCAGACAATCACTGGTTCGGTGCTTGGGCTGCCCTTCTCCCCTTATGAATTGTCCTGTCTTCAGGCTTCCAATTTGTAATTTTCTGTAGAAATATTTCTCTCCTGACTTCAAATTTCAACCATTAGTATGCCTCTACAGCCCTTTCTTCGCACTCTCTTCCCCCATGCCTGGCATGGAAATCCTGGGCATTGTATTGCTTTCATTAGTTTTCCAGAAAAAGGAAGTGAAATTTATAGGAGGATGGCATATATATACATATATATATATACACACACATATATATATATATATGACTGAACTGCTGTTAAAAAAGCCGTTGTTCTTTGTTGATAGACAAAGGAGAAAAACATTCCCAACAGATTGTAAATTAGGAAGTTTTCATTACGAAATTAAAAACTTTACAGATAGTCTTCAAACTTCAGACTACAAAGGTGAAAGTAACATTGAACTAAAAACTCAAAGGGTTAAGTCTTTCTCTGAAAATCCATGTGTGTTTTCAGGCAGATTGAAAGAGACATTTCCATAACTGTAATTTATGCAATTCTGAATCAAAATTTAGATTAAAACTTTGAAGTGTCTGCTACCAAGAGCTGTGATGTTAAAAACTCCAGTTCTTACTCTGGGCTCTTGCACATCAGACAAGAGTTTTGATTGTAAGGGGATTTTCCTTCTTTAAGATAGAAGAAAAAAGTGAGTTGTAAAGATTTATGTACTATGTCACAGTACTCTGAGAGATTGGTGTTTTTGTAAGATTGAGTCTTTTATGAAAGCATTTTTCTTCCACTCTCCATCAAAGTTACATCTCTGGCTCTGGCAGTAAGGTTTTTCCTGCTAGTGTGCTTGTTGTCGTTTTTTTTTTTTTTTAAATGTCACTCACACTTCGAGAGTGTTATTCTTTTGACTATTACCTAGCTTTATGATGCTGTCAAAATTTGAAGTATATTACTAAAGAATGAGAGGAATGGAGAGGAAAAAGGAATGAATTTGTAACAGTGAGAACTGTGCAAAATAAAACATTTTAGTTCTTTTGTTCATTAAAGTGATATTCTTATTTTACAGTGATCCTCTTTGAAACAACAAAATATATTTGGTTGAGTCACATTGCTACAAGCCTGCACAAAAGAGATTTTTCTGAAATACCATCTTGGGATTAAAACAAAAATACATTTCCATCTCCTTTACACTTCCTTATTTTCATTATTAGCATGAGAAGTGTGTGTTAGAGAGCAGCAGTTCAGACAGTGCACCTGGAAATAACCTGACAGACTTCCCCCTTGTGAGGCTGAAGTCAGGTCTTCAGGCAATGGCTGAGACCGATGCAGCTGCCATGAGCGTTTCTGCCATATACAGACAGACAGGCCTCCGATGATGGTCTTTGAATAATCCATATAAGACAAAGCCCAATTACAACCTATAATAATGCTGCCTTAAAATTACTAGGGATCTGTTTTTGCATTTCTTTCAAACCTGATGTTTCATGGAAGACTCAGACAGCCAGTGAACCAAAAAAATTGTCCCTGAGCCATTTGTGCAACTCCATAGTAAGAGTGACAAAGAAGATGTGGCAACAGCTTATGACAACCATCTCCTCTATTTGTCCTGGGCAGAGGAGCTCCATACCATACATGGTCCTTGATCATCTGAAGTTACACTAGTCCAGCTCTGGAAAAAAAAAAAAAAAGCAGATTCTTGATCCAAAGTCTTTTATTACCTCTAAGCTGAGCTTTGAGGTAAGCCTCTGAAAGCGATTTAAATTGCAACTGCTCTTAATGACATATAAAGCTCAGCCTAAATGGCAACCCATTTCACTACACTTTAATGGTATGAATTCTACAGCTGAAAGCTTATCAACTCTTGATGTCATTTATTAAGAACTCCATTTGTGTGTGCAGTTACTCGTGGGTGAATACAAAAACTAACAGCCTTTAATTACCTAGCACTGCTTTGAATATGAGAACTCTGAAAGAGATGCTATTTTACAGTATTTATTGTATTATTTTTCTTATACTGAGCCCTTTCTACAAACAATATTCACTACAGTACTTTTTAATTTCCAGCGCAAAATGCTGTAAGCCATTCTATGTTATTTATTAGTTAATCACAAAATGCATATATATGCAATGAAATATTAATGTACAATTCCATATTAAAATATCTCATTTGAACATACAACAAATTTTCTCATAAGGAAATTTAGGAATGTATAATATTTTCACAGCTCCAGTTCTAAAGGTATTGTAATTTTTTTTTGCCAGTGTGGAAGTTGCTGGTCTTTGTTATGATACAATGATGCTCAAAAGTGCATTTTGGAAAACAGAACAATGATGTAAAAATTATATTACAAAGTCTGTGAACATCAGTAGCAACCCTTGTTCACTGTTAGGACACAGGAAAAAGAGTCATGTTATCATCTGACTGCTTTTAAAGATGTTTAAGCATTGTTTAAGAAGGCCAAATGTTAAATGATATTAATTGGTATGTTCTGAGTATCGTGGCAGATTCTTCATTTGAAATATACAGTACTTAAGGAACGATATGTTTAACATGACATGAAGCTTTATTTTTATTGCACAGGAAGACACCCAAATGTGAAAAAGAAGCAGCTTTAGACTTGTGCAGTAGTATTTGCTGTTAGAGAACTGGGAATTAAGCAGAAAAAGTGTTAGTTGTACATTTTCAAGCCAAGAAACGGTACAGACTTGCTTCAACTCTGAAACATGTTTCTAGGTGGTGTTATCCCTTAAATTTATATATTAGGACAACTAATGGCTAGAAAAATTACATTTTTGAGCATTTAAAAAAAATTATTTACAATATAAAATTTTATCTCTTTCTCTGCCAATGTGTTTGATACACCGTAGGTCTTATAATAACTTTCTAAAGAGAGGTGTCATCTCTTTACAGCTATGCAATCTAGTTAACAAGGAATTGAGACACAGCTCTGTGACATGCAAGAATTCAGGCCTCTAACTGCTTGAGAATTATACCTTTAGTATGCAAATACATCTCCTAGGGAAGTTCTGATTAAAGGCAAATTAAATAAATGTATGTGTCATTTAAAGTCAATGATATGTATAAAACTGTAAAATTATATGGTAATTAGTATGCTGTGTCTGTCTATCAGGAACGATATTTCTAATTGAAATTATAAATTGATGAAAGAGTAGATTCTTCTGTAAGAATGAACTTCCACTAGACTACCCTTCCTGCCACATCAATAACCCAGAAAATCTCTGGCCATTTTCAAACAGATGGGGGTGGGGGGAGGTGTTCAGCTATATCTTCTCTTGACAAGCACCCTGTTAATGGCTGCATTAGAAGTGTTGTTACCTGAATCTGACAGCAGAGTTTCTACGAGGAGGCAATTTTCAAACTGTCACTTTCTCCTTTCATCTTTGCCTTTCATTCTTCCCACAAAAATTTCCCTTCATTTTCTTCTTATTTTTATCCTCCAGACAAAAGCATTTCTCCCCTTATCCAATGCAGTAGGCAAAGGAGGATTTTTGTGTGTTTAATAAAAGCACTGCATCTCAGCCATTCATTTTTGGAAATTGGTATGCAACTCTGACATAATCTAAAAAGGTCCAATTGGATAATCAGAACATAGCTTTGAAAAAGAGCTTATCTTAACCGCCAGACTGTGCTCTCTGCATAATACAGAGGTGGCCCAACACTGGAATTGTTTGTTTAGCTCTTGTCTACTTCCTTCTTTCAGTTTTTTTGTATGGTATTTGCTGCTTTTAAATCCTTCCATTGGGTGAGAATATTGTAGGTTGAGTTGTTTCCATTTGTTACTGGATGAGGTTAGCAGAGTGTGAAAGGAAAAAATTAGTTTCCAGAATAGGAGTTTCAGAGAAGTATTTCTAGTCTCTTTGAATTGATGATTACTGTTTTTATGTGGCGGGTGGGGAGGGGGTAGCTCTAGAGAGGGCAGGGAAGAGTAACTAAGAAATGAGCTTTGTGAAACATCTGAAGAAGGCTTTTATGAGACAAAATGCTGTAAGGGTTGTTTGTCTTTCTAAGTGCTTCTTTAAAAAAGTCTACATTTATTTGGCACTGTTTTCTGATATGCAAACATACATGTTGGACACATTTAGGACCACTTCTATGTGTGTCAGATGCACCTGGTTACTCCTAATCATAGTAATCCCTTTCTAAAATACAAATGAACATGAATGCCAACACCATTTCACATTCCCAGCCTCAAGAATACTGGGATCTACTTTGTTTCTTGCCGAATACTACTCCAGCTCTGGTTCATGTACAGTATGCATCTGTTCAGTTGGGTGTCTGATGGAGTGAATGTATCTATTAACTGGGTGGTTTATAAATACCTCTCACTATTCAATTTTTAAACAACCACTGTTTTTCTGATTTTAAGGAATTGGCTTAAACTAAGATTTTTTAAAAATGAAATTATGATGAAAATTTACACTGTAAGCTCACTGAGGAAATAATTTTCTTTGTTCTGTGCCATACCCAGTATAGTGTGAGTCTGGGCTCATCACACGTTAATGTTCTCTAACAATTTAATTTAAAGTGGTACAGTCTTTCTATAAACAAGGTCCAATCTGTACAGGGATTACTAACATTCATACATGTTCTTATGCCTAGTACCTTGTTTACCTAACAAAATTGCACTCCTATGTGTAATGCCTCTCAGCAATGTTTGTAGCTGATCACCTACAACGTTCCTTTGACTGTAGTAGTGGTGTGGTACTGGATCTTAGCTGGAACTGGTGCCTGCTACAAAGGAAAATGCTTCTAATATGACAAATGATAAAAAGTACATAAAGAAACAGCAGATTTATCCTTCATAGTGTGTCAGTGGTATTTGTGTAATTATCCTGCTTGGTCTCTGGGTACCAAAGCCAGGATAAATACAGAAAATTCTTTGAGAGATTACTGGAAAAAGATTAGTGGTAAAAGACAGCAGAACTACATGCTTCAGTACCTGCTCAATCACTCTGTTTGTAGCTTGGTTGACAAAGATAACCAGAACTGCACAGTATGCTTCATAAAGATCAGATACAGGTAAAATCTTTAATTTAATTCTTCTTCAACAAGAAGAAAGATGTTCTCAAAGATTATTCTTAACAGCATCATCAGAAATAAAATAACATCAGTTCATTGGTTGAGAGAGAAAAGCAACAGTTTTGTACATGTCTAATAGGGAATTTATTTTACACTCTTCAAATACTTCATGAAAATTCCTAATTAAATTAATTTCAATTTAATTAGTTATATAATATTACTTTATTATACTAGTAACCAGACTTTAAATCTTATAATGCTATCTCATTTTCTAAACATGGAAATAAATCAACATTTTATGAGTATTACTATGCAAGTGTGACTTCACTAAATATTGGTTAGTTTCATTAAAGGAGAAAAAAAGGAGTGCTTTTAACTGTGTCTTCCATAAGATTTCTTTGAACTTTTCCTCTGTAAAGGAAGCTAAAAGTCTAGGCTTATAGCCATGCTATTTCCATGCCTTACTAACAGAATAATACATCAATCTTTACTTGGGGGTTTTTTTGTTTGTTTTTTTTTTATTTACTCCTAAAACCTGTACAAAAATACAGATGGAAGTTCCAGAAGTTTGTTCTAGTTTAATCCCCACTATGAATGCATTCCAAGTCTTTACAACTGTAAGACTCCTTAATTTCTCGATTCAGATAGGGCTAACATATGTTTTTAATGTGCTGCAAAAAAATGTAGCAATTACACACTGTTTTCACTTTTTCCAACTGCGTTGATTTAAACACCAACTTTTAGTCAGGTTTTTTGATTTTATCAAAATCTTGGCTCTTATACATAAAATGCCAGATTGGCTACATGCATCTTGAAATTGCTTAAGTTCTTTAACAACAGGGTGTTGAAAATTGATATTAGTCTCTGATCTGAAAAGTGTCTTACGGTGGTAGACCATAATTATTTCCACGCATAAGGATGGTAGCTAGCTAGATGAAGTAAATAATTTACAGCTTCAAAGAAGCCAGTGTCATATGTTTTCCCTATTTGTTAACAACTTTTCTTGAAGATGATCTATTGAGAACATTAGTTTCCTGCTGTATCTCAATCCTGTTTTATGCTGGATTGTAGAATGCAGGTTTATTTTCATAGAAGTGGCATCAACTCTGTGCATCACACAAAAACAAGTGGAAACGTTTATGCTATGAAGATTGACAGGAGTCAATACTACAGGCATATCTGCAAGAATATAGCATCCTACACACTAACACCAAAGAGCTATAGGCTGCACAGGATACCTACGCACGTCATACTCACACAATTTATACTGGACAATGGTAAATGTTTAGATGTTCTGAGCATATTAGATTACACTATTCTATATTAATTTCTCTCCTAATTCTATTTGTTTTGATGAGTAAATTGCTGAGCACAAAGTAAACCTTAACAATTCTGTATGTCTCTGAAATGGATTCTTTTTCTATATGCTCTTTTAAAACTTGATTTAAAAGATAAACTTTTCATTGTATTTTCTCAGACTTTTAATGGTGTCTCTTAATTCTTAATTAAGCTAAAAACAAAGAAGTCAAAATTCTCACTCATATCAGCATTCCCACATTTCTGAGTACTTCTGAGATTCTGTGAGGAAAAGCCTCCTGTGAAAAAAACGGGGGAGTAGACCTTATGTGTTACTGGTATGTTCTTCACATTTCCTGCTCAAAAAGCTTTGCACCCGGGATACGGCTCCTGTGAAGGGTTGAATTCTGTCTATCTGCTACACTGCATAGAAGAATCAGGTCAGATCCCCTAATGAAGCAATTATTTGGGTGCGCACATGAGAGAGGATAACCAGGCTTATAAAGAAACACTTAGAAAGAGGTTGGGCTTGGAAGAAAGCAAAGACAACTAATTGGAGCAAGACAGTGGAATTCTCAAATAGTAAAATGGACAAAGCAATATAATCTCTAAGTGGAGATGTCAGGGGACTCAATATAGTTGCAATAAAAATTATCTGCCCAATATTCATAATTTTGCAGGTATTCAACATATCTATACAGACTTTTAAGATGCTGGATATCAGGTCAAAGATGGAGTGTCATGCTTCAGGTGATAAAACTAATTTTGTTATAATTAATGACACTTCAATTTAAGTGGACCAAAAGAGGAGTAGCACATTTCCTCGTAGTAACTACTATAGTCTATAAACGTTTTTTGTTGTTTTTTTAAAACTTGTGAATGTGATACTGAGAAGTGTTATCAAGAGATCTGTAGTCTAAATCAGACTACCTTGCTATATATAAAATTAAATGAAGTGTACCAAAACCTGAAAAATGTCTTGCTTTTTAATTTTCAGATATCTGAAGAACTGCAAGAACTAATATTTAAGGAAATGCAGTAGTCCACTGACATGTTACTCACTGTTAATACAGATAAGATTTATTGTGTCAGAAACTTCTTCCAGACCTATTGACTGATCTGAAGATGGTGCTCTAATATTTGGTTAAAGATTAGTGCCACATCTATGAAAGAAATGGTGCTCTTCATACTGGCTGCCCTTTCATTTTTGTAATTCAGAACAACAGTCTGTGCCCACTCCATTAGAAATTCTTTGGAGAAAGCAATGGTAAAAGTTCAAGTGCATACAGATCTTTTAGCCCTATCACATCTAGAAATAAAATCTCAAGAATCAAGATGTCCTAGGCAGTGACAAAGTGTAAACAGATGAAAGTTGCAGAGTTGCAATACGTCAATGAGTAAGCAAGGAAAAAATGCCCAGTGCTACAAAATTTCATGTGCAAATTTAACACATGAAATTTTCTCCCCAATGACAGTATAAAGTCTTAACATCATAGCCACAGACCTTATAATTACTAGACGTTGCTTTTAGGTATGTATTAGCGTTGTCCTTATGTAAAAAATACTATAATAAACGCTGAGGCATTGGAATGTGATGGACTTCAAAAGTTATTGCAATTCGTTCTTCTTTATAGTGTGAACATCATGGGAAAGTCACTCGGCCATTTCTACGAGGCAGAATCAGAACTGTGCTGCAAATGACAGAGATGCTTTCAGCTCTCTAAATGGGTGAATGCAGGGAAATGAAACCATTGTTCATTTCTACAGTAATTCTTTATTTGCTCTCCACGAGACAATACAGCTAGGAACAAATTTAAATTTACCCTTGTGAAGAAGAAATGCACTATTTTTTAGACATTCAGAGTTTCAGAATACGTTCTTATTGGGAATTTTTGACAGTGCCATGGGACTCTGAGCTTCTCTGGTCCAAATGCATCCCTGATAGCAGACAAGACTAGCTGTTCAAAGCACTGGAGTAAAGAAAAGCTTGGTCTGAGATAGACTGGGAATCTGGGCAGTCCTCCGAGAAAAGGGCAATTCATACCAAAGTTCAATTACCTACGTTTGGCTTTCTAAACTACTGGAATCTAGCTAGAGACTTTGGTTTTCAAATGACAAGCAAATATTTGCTTTCTCTCCCTGCCTGTCTTTGGCTCTCTACCCCCCTGTTTTTTTAGTGTGTGATTGTTTTTTGTTTGTTTCCCCATCCTACCAGGTAAACTCACTTTCTGACTGAGGATAGCGGGGGGGGAAAAGAATTTTTGAAAACTTTTGCTGACTAGAAAAGCTCCTTTAAGAAAAATGCCATTAGGACTTCTGAAATTTTTGGTTTGTGCAGTCTTGGATCTTTAATCTTACTCATGAGAGGATTAGCTACAACCATTCCAACTTAGACTAGATATATTCTTGAAAAGATTTTATCCACTCTTGCATTGTCTGTCATTCAACAACTTCAGCAGAAGAAATGAACCTAAGGAGATTATAAATTGCATACTATCCATATTTTCATTGCTTTTGGTAGAAATGTTGGGCTGTTCCCTGTAAATTCTAATGATTAAGATTTGAATAATAATTCTCTTCTGTTTGTGCTCTTTTGAAGTTGCCAGGTCAGAATAATTTAAGAGTCTAAAGAACTGTATTGTTGTTTGGTTAACACCTGCTTCTTATCAGTAGTAGCGTAATTTATTGTTTCTCGGATGAGACCGGAGCAGACTAGACCAATAAACCTCTATTTCTGCCTTTGTGTTTCTATACTTGTTCAGTGGTAATGCATGCAAATCCCTGCTAATGCTCCTGGAAACTGATTTTTTTTTTTTATTTAATTACTTTATCTTTTTTACAGAAATCTGGGTTTTTTTCCCTCTTGTACACAGAATATTTAATTCAGTGGGGTTTCTTATGCACTTTAAAGTGAAATATACACTTCCTTCCTTCACAAAATTGGGGCCTTTATATTTATTAGAAGCTGTGCTTTTGGGAGGAAGAAGACACAGTTGAAAACAAAATGACAAACTCTTAAGCCTGGTCTCAAGTCTTCCTGTGTATCTTTATGCCCTGGCAATCCTGGTGGATGCTTGCAAAATTCAATTTAGATCCAAAACAAGACTCCAGTATTAGCAAGAAATATGATGATGGTACCTTATTAATGAAGCATTTAGCTGTGTCTGGCAATATAATCTCAAAATCTGTCATGTTGCATCTCTGATGAAACCCACTTGCATGTAAATTTTGTGGAGATATGTGTATATAATATGCATACAATACAGATTGCTGTTTCCAGAGCTTTGTATATAACTTACGTGGCTAGAAGCAATTGTGCATTACTGTCTCATTAAGTTATTATATAATATTCTGTCATTATAAAAGTCTAATCATCTTCTCTCGAGCCACATTAATTTTATAAAGTGGAGAGATGAGAATAGTACAAACCAAGTGAAAACTACAAAAAGAATACAGTGCACACAAAATGATCTGCCTGCCGGATTTTCTGAAATTATTCCAAGGGTAAGAGAGAGCACTAAGAACAATTTTAATCACAAAATCCTATTTCATGAGTTTATTTTTGTTGTGGGTGGGCCAAAGCATGGTTATTTTGCACCAGACTTTAGCCTACCATCATCAGGTTTGTAAAGAACAATTGCAGACAGCATTATGCCATTGTCTTCTCTGTCCTTGATTTACAGAAACACAGAAGATGTTTCACCGACATGCACCCATCCTGTATTATCCCTTATTTCCACCTTTTCTTAACCACTGACAACTGTAAAATGATTCAGCAATTCTGAACACAGCTTTCAGGCTAGTGGTCGTGGAAAACCAATGAAGACTAAACAACGAATGGATTGCAGTCTATGTAAGGTTCAGAGCTATCTTCCATAAAACTTCTACTATACTGCAGAACAATCTCAAATGCTCACAGTGCATCACACTAGGTAGGGTCATACCAACAGAATTTGTACTTCCATCCATATTAATACTCCCAGGTACCTGGATACAGACACTGGTGCCTGGGAGCCTTTGCAGGTATTTGCATCTCTTTTATCCAACATATTTTAGTGTCATGACTAGAGAGTGGTTTTTTTTTAGGTTAGTCAAAACAGGGCAATCAAAGGATGCTGGGCTTTGGATCAGACTGTAAGCATTTTTATCCAAGGGTAAGACAATTGCCCTTACTTCAGGAATGGGTGAACAGAGGCATGTGTTTTTTGATTTCTCCAAGATCTCTCCTCCAGTCGGATGCAGCCTCAGAACTGAACTGCCACCAATACTTTTTTTCCTTTTTTTTAGCCATGAAATCAGTTCTCTTATTTGGGTGCTAACTGACCTTTATTCAGATCTTTGCTTTGAGCTTGTCTGTTTGACTTTCCTGTTTCTGAATATAGGTTCCTGTTTGAGATGTATGACCTGAAAGGAAGAACCAAATCATCTAGGGTACAGATCGGGGGAGCTGAGAATTCAGAATTACTTTCAAGTTATGACAAAATTTTAAAAGCCAAGTTCCTAAACAAAGTGTTAATTGAGCCACTCCCCTTTGAATGAGCATAAATAGTTTCTTTCCCTCCTACTTGCCACTTATTTAGTGGATTTAATTAGCACCTAGACAGAAGGCAGAGACACTTACACCTAGCCAGAGGGAACTAGAAGGGAACATAGTCACTTTAATGAGGTGGAACAGAAGTGGGTCAATGAAAAAATATGTGTATAATTTACTAGAGTGCTTCTATGTATACGTATATGTATTTGCTTAGTGGACTAAAGGTGACATTGATTGTTGAAGCTTAAAACATCAAACTTCAGTTAGTTGAGTGATGTTTTTCTTCCTTTTCACCTTTTTCACAGTGTGCCTTTACTCTGTTCTCATGCTGATTTAAATCTTTAGTTTTTCCTCAGCTTATTTATTACTTTTGTTTCTATAATGTCTTATTGAAGAAACGCTATTATACATGGCTTTCAATTTATTAGGCCTTTTTGTAATAAATTATTACCGTATCTATGCTTTTATTAAAATAATTGTTTTATGCTAACAATTTAATTTGTTTTCTTGAACTATAAGGTATCTCTATAATATATCCTCATACTTTTATTTCATAAAAAAGTAGCTGTTTAGGTTAAAAGGAAAAAGAATTCTCATTTCCTCGGAATCCTCAGTAGTGCTTTGTTCATGTCACACAACTTGCTACTCTTAGGATGCAGCTGTGGAAAAGCAATGGAAAGACAGAATGGAAAGAAGAGATAATTAGCACAGCAAAAAGTTAGGTTATGTTAGTCTGTCAGTGAACAATGTTCCTGAGGAGGAAGGTCTTAACTGATGTCAGAAAATCAGTTTAAGTAGTCCTTAACACCATTTTCTTGTGTCTTTAAGATTTCTTTTCTCTTTCCTTACTGTTCCGTTATTCATGTTAGTCTGTATTCCCCAACTGTAAGCTGCACACTACATTACTATCCAACACACTTGAATGAACTAATATTTACAGTACAATATTTATTCTTTCTCAAAAGCTATGTTAGCCAGCTTCCTTGGGTATGTAGGACATTGACACATGAACATTTCCTTTGCTTAAAGGGAGGTCAAGTTGTGATAACAAGCACCATATAACAATTACATGGTTGATACTTGCGGGATGTGGCACAATAATATCTGATGTTGTTTTATTGCAAAGAAAATAGGAGAATAAAATAATGGAAGGACCTCAAGTTGTTAGTCCAAATGCAGGCAACCATGCAAGAAGTTGCTAGTCTATGAGAGCCCCAGAACATCTTCTCACTACTTTCCCCAGTCCTGGCCATGGCACACTCTTCAAAAACACACAAAATGCAAAACTTGGGAGAAAAAAACAAAAGGCATGACTGCAATATACCACAAGATCAGAACATAAAAGATCAAGGGTATTAGCATCCTATGCCAAAAATCAAAACAAACCAAACAACAAAATCATCCTGTGACCTGTCTGGAGCCAGGCAGGAAAGGGGAACTGGAAAGGAGGTTTTCCTCCTGATCCCAATGTCAGCAGCTGCTTTAGTCATGAGCAAGGAATGCAAATCCAGCACAGGAGAGATTTTCACCCTGCCTTTAGGAGTGCCCAAATACCTCCCCTTTTGTCATGGGATTTACATGAAGAATATGTCTGATGCTTCAGAAGCAGTGAGAATAGAAGCCCAGAAGGCAAGCTGAGCATCAGAAGGAGGTAAAATACCTTTTCGGGTCTGACTGGTAACTGGTAGAAGCTTGTAAGCCTGCTATTATAACAAATTTGTACAGCACAAACCACCTCCCCCCTCTCGCAAGCAAATCCAGCCTTCCTCAAGGACCAATAACATGGTTACCTAACGACTTAAATACTTTCTCTGTGATGTGGTAAGTGCCTCCTGCATAGTTTTTAAAATCTTCCGTTTGTGATGAGTCAAAATGTGATTTCCTACAAACCACAGAATCCTGAAGGTTTCCTTGTTCATATATACAAAATAGTTGTAGGCAGTGTTTCTGTGTTGTGCGAGACCAAATGTAAGAACTAAAAGCACAGGAAAAAATTGCAGTTCGCAGTTATGCCTCTCTTGGTGGAAATTATGAATACTTTTTTCCTGATCACTAGATTGCACTTTTTTGTTCCTGTCAGTCTCCTCCACATTTGAATTACCAATGGTGGCTTCTCAAGACTAGTATTGTTAATATAAGTTTCCTCTTGGACTTAAAAAAATCCTTGCAATCTTCCACAAATCACTGAAGTTTCAGCTTAATTTTCCACATAGAAGTAATTTACAGTACCTCAGCTGCCAGCTTTAGTACAATTATGTACTATGTACAAACAATTATGTGCAAATATGCAGTACAATTTGGGGGAAAAATGAATTTAATATGCTCATGGGGGCTAATGTTATTCAAATAAGTTTATATTCGTGGCAACAATGCTGAAGAATCATCTTTGCTCTGTGCATTGAGCTTAACCAGGCTGATGAAGGCCAGTGGGACAAGAATGAAAATGCTGTGCACCATTCATTTAAACTTCAAATCCTTTAGTGGTAAATTCCCTGGAATGAAGATTTTTGCTCTTTTCTGTAAAGCACCATATAGATGATTCTACCTTTCCTGCTGTGATCTTCCAGTCTTTAGGTCTGACTTTACCATATAATTTGCTTACGCTTTGTATAATTTCTTCTTTATTAACATATTTTCCAGTAGAAGTCAGTTACTTCTACTCCTGAGTGACACCACTTTAAATAGAATTACCTTGTAATCTGCATTTTTCTGTTCCAGTTTACTGGTTCCTATTAAAAAAAAAAAATCCTATTGCAAGCTGATTGCTAACTTTGTTAACTCCCTAAAATTTGGTTTCTTCAGAATGAATACCTTTATACTGCCATACTGTATTGATTAATTCCCAGCAGTACTAAATCCAAGTAGTTCCTGGTGTCTGATCTTGTGATTTCCTACTTAAGTTCTTTGTAGTTATTCCCTGTGGGCCAAAAGAATTATTTGTCCTCCAACTCCAAAGGTTAACCAATATAAGCTAAGAGAGAAATAAAATGTTAGATTACTAGCAATTTCTAAATGAGATTTCCCATAAATTCAATATGCTGTTGTTTTAACTACATGAAAAAAAATGATACACAGTGGTTGGTTTGGCTTTTTTTCAATATCTCTTTAGTGAAATACAGTCATTACAGTAGTTCTCACTTGTTTGTCACCAATTATGAAATCCATGTACAAGTGTTACACATCAAATCCTTAGGCTTAAAAGCTTCTTTTTTTTTCCTTATCAAAATCAGAAGACTCCACACCGTGGCAAACAGCCGTCAAAAAAACTGAAGGATATTCTAAAATTTCCATTTTTTCCTCTATTTTACAGCAGCAGTGAAAGTATAGCTGTTACTAAACAATCATTTTTGCTTGAAGTCTAGGAAGAGCTAGTGTAGCCAGTGGGTCCTTTCACGGGAGCCACTCTATATCCTGAATTAATCTCACTGCAAGGGAGGACCAAAACTGCATATGGTTTTAAAGACGTGACAGTAAGGTGGATTTGCACAATGAGATAATGATATTTTCATTTGCTTTTCTGTTCCTTTCTTAGTAACTGCTAATGCTCAGTTCTCTGTTTTTGCACTCCTGGGTATTGGATTTGTGTTTTCACAGCATTATCTACAGTGACCTTAACATCCTGCTCCTACGTTTTAGTGGTTGGCTTATCACTGTGTAGCTAAAATTATTTTTTCCCTTGTGCATCATTTTACAACTCTCCTTCCTGAATTTCATCTGCCATTATCTCACTCAGTTGCTTGGTTGCAAGGTTTTTCTGCAGTTCTTCACAGTCAGTTCCTATCTTCACCACCATGAATAACAGTAGCATCCTGGAAGTTTGTCATCACACTCTTCACTCCTTTTTTCAGATAACTTAAAAACATGCTGAACATCATGGTCTCTAATCAATCCTGTAAGACTTTGCTGAGTATCTTTCTTCTGAGAGAGAAATTACTTTCTCATTAACCCTCAATATCTTTCTTTTTAATCAGCTATTTTATTCATGTGAGGACCTTCCTTCTCATGGCTGCTCAACCTATTTGAAAATCTTTTTAAAAGATTATTGTAGAAGGCCTTTTGGAAATCCGTGGATCCTGTATGAACCTGATCTCACTTATCCATATTCTTATTGACTTTGTTATTATTCACTATAAATATTTACAGTGTATTTCCAATACTTGCCTTGCCTTTATATAAATTTTGTTTATTCTTGTGTAATAGATCCTATTTATTCTAGCTCCACTAATCACGTTTTTTTTATCGTTTCCAACAATTTCCCTGGAGCAGATTTCAGAATTATTGGTTGGTAATTTGAATAAATTTACCAGAAACTTTAAAAAATTAGTCTTTCTAGTCACCTTTCAGTCTTCTGCCAACAAGGTGATTTTGCATGGCACTGCATACCACAGTTCTAAACAAGTCAGTTATTTCATTTTTAATCCCTAAATGTAAAGGACTTGAATTTGGTGTCTTCATTGTTGTTCATGCTGCCATATTTGACACATCAATTTGATGTGTTTTCAGTCATTTAAATTGTTTTCACAACAGGTTTCAGGTGAGTTATAATATAAGGTCATAGCCTCAGAATTATCTCACTTTCTTCTTTATCCTTTTCCAAGTTACTAACCAATAAATAAAAGTTACCCAGGCACAAATCTCAGAGTAAACAACTGAGTCACTTCTTGGAAGTTAATTTCCAATGGAAGCTTGTTGCCCTAATTTACCTTGTCACACTTTTTTAAGGAGCAGACCCTTCGGAGCAGGACACGTTCCTTGGTTCAGCTCCCATTGCACAGTACTGGAAACTAACTACACTGAATTTGTGTATTCTCTGTCATCTCCATTTTTGGGGGGTGGGAGTGTCTGGGCTCTTATAAGGGTTTTAAATCCACCAGTGAACAAAAAGATAAGATGATAACTGATCATGAATCCTCAGGTGATGGGCTTTCCTTGTTTTCTCCTTTCTAGAATTCTGAAAGGACATTAGTAGTTTAACCAGATTTGTTCATCTGTCTGATCCTCTGCAGTTGATAAAATGATGTGTTATGAGATTAAAAAATTTCATTTGAACTCTGTTTCTTGATTCACCCATTCAGTTTCAACTGAGAAAGTGTCTAAATGTCCATTTCCTTATTAAAAAGGGTGGCAAAATAGAAGGACTATATATTCAAGTAAGTTCTGTTGCCCACCTCCCACAAAGGTAAAGTACTGAAACTAACACATGTATAGGATAACTCTAAGAAAATTGTATCAAAGATGGCAGAAAGCACTTGCTAAGATAAATCTAAGATTTAAATAAGGTTTTTCTACTACTTCTATGGAGGAAAAACTCAAGTGCTCCAAACAATCAATACAGTTTGTTTTGAGAGCCTTTTGACTCGTAG
>Ga0181612_150510_pt1 | contig 22608 bp, 3 predicted proteins | sample HoacroProtozoa21_FD_119630 | JGI IMG/M metagenome (GOLD analysis project Ga0181612, IMG submission 119630) | Hoatzin crop microbial communities from Cojedes, Venezuel. Combined Assembly of Gp0051906, Gp0051904, Gp0051908
AAGTTTGACCTGATCCTCCAGACTCACTCCCTTCATATACTAGTACGTATATATTCGGTCCCCCCGAAGCCTTCTCTTCTGCAGACTGAACAAGCCCAGCTCCCTCAGCCTCTCCTCGTAGGTGAGATGTTCCAGTCCCCTCATCATCCTTGTAGCCCTCCGCATTGATTCACGGATATCTACAAAATAAGTGACCGGACATCACTCAAATTCAGCTTAAGATAGCCTCAGTGCTGATTATTTAGAAATGAAGGATTTCTTTGTGAATGTTAAAGTGAACATTTTCAAAGGAATGAAGAGAGGCAGTTGGAAAGGAGGAAGCAAAACAGCCTTCATAGTATTAACTTATAATGTCAGTAATTCAAAGTATCTGTGTACAAAGTAGACCAAGAATTTTTGAGATCAGTTGCTCTGCACACCTTTAGAGGACGGAGTAGGAGGAAATTCCTTTTTTTGTTTTTTCTTTTTTCTTTTTTCCTTCCAGATTTGAAGGTCCAAATCCCCGTCAGCAATGGGAGAAGCACCAAGAAATCTGTAAGGAATGATGAACACACCCCTTTCTCTGGGTTGACTCCCTGCTGACAGGGGTGCTCTCCCTCTGCCAGAAAGACTTGGTTCAGATTGTTGGGTGAGAAAGACCTGACCTTTATGCCAGCAGGAATGATACAGACTGAACGAGTACAGGTGCCAGCCCTGAATGACCCAGCACGTTAGCATCCTGTCACAATGCTATAGGAACCAGTGCTGTGTAAAACAGCAGTAAGTTGCTTCGCTGGGTGAATCTGAGTGTGAGTATGGACACCATTAGAAAAAGTGGCAAGAATGGAAGGAGAGAAGCTGTTTGCCTCTAACAGCCACATGATTTTGAGATTTACATTGCATTTCATCCACAGCTAATTAAGGTTAGCTCCAGTGGTAACCACTAGTTGCTGCATTAACGAGAAAAGCAGTCCAAAGGAATAAAATTATCCATGTGGATCTATTAGGATTTGTAGCCCTAGTGCCTTTTCAGTCTGTTGAATAAAGAGTGTATAACCAGTGCACTATGATATATCTAGCCCAATTAGATTATGGACAAAAATTAGTCTTTGTTTTCACTTAACTGCTGTGTTAAAATACCTGCACTTACAAAAGGCAGAAGGCACTGTGATGACTGGCCGTCACCAGGTCTGGTCAGAAACCCGCATGTTGTTGGTATGAAAACGTAGGCTGTAAACTTCGCTATAAGGTAATCCTTGCTCCTGGGAATCTTTTCTTTGCTACTTGCATGTATTTTGGTAACAGAAGTCATAAAAAAAAATTTAAGATTAGAAACCACAGTACTTTATATATGTTGGAAGACAGCTAAAACCCCAAACCCTAACCAAAACTTAACAGGCAGAGAGGAGGATATAAGGAGAATTTACCTGTGAAGAGTGGAATCAAAGATTTTCTGGCGTTTTTTATTGTCCTATTTTGGTTTTCACTAGAGTAAATATGAACTTCTTTCTTCATTTGATTTGATTTAGAGCATTTTGGATAAGCATGCTTACTTTCCCTGTGATCAGTTCTGTGTTTGTCTGAAAAAAGTGGTGCGAACCATTCCACCCATATAAAGATTTAAATTTTTGGAAGCATAGTATCTTTTGAAAGACAATGCACCAGTACCACATAGATGGCTTACCCATCTTTAAATGAATTTTAATTAATAAAGAAAGTTCTGTCCAGGTGATTTTGGGACCTTCCATCTGCACATTTACCTAAGTATTCCTACTGTTTCTCTTATTAGCGCTTGCTGGAAGCTTTGCTTGCCTAAAGTGGATGTGATACGTCCAGTGTATACTCCTGCAGGGGAATAATGAGGAAAAAACTTTTAAAATAGAATATGAGAGTTAAAAAAAAAATGCAATAGAGCTCAGTGGGAAACAAGGACATATGGGGATCCTTTCATAATATAGAGAAAACTTTCAGAAGAAACAAGGTTAACTAGGTTAAAAATCAATTTCTTTAATATAAGAAATGCAATCTAAGCTTAATTTTCACCAAAGATTTGTTAAGCAGCTGGCAAGCAAATATGGATTTTTACAGGCATTCTGTTTCAATTTTATGTGCAAATGACATTTGGCAGCAGTAACTGAAATACAGCATGACTTTCTCAGTTATTTGTATTAATTATTTTGGTTGCTTGTCACTAACTTTTGTTTCTCTCTTTGACTTTGCTTGTGGACTTTCTTATAGGCATGTTAACTCTTCAGTTGTCTCCAATTGCTTCCCTCATTTTTTGATTTAGAGGAACATAAATCTCATTGGACATGCATTTATTGATAACATGAATCTTTAAGAAAAAAACAGGAGTGGTTTTGATCAAATTCCTGTTTGATGTCAGTGAAAAAATTTGTGTTGATTCATGTTGATTTCACATAAAACCAATGCATAGGAAGCGAAAGCTAAGCACTTCTATTGGCATCAGGGATTCCCCTCCCAGGAATGATGTCTAAAATAATATACAATATAAAGATTAGATGAACTTAGATTTACATACAGAGAGAGGCTGAACACAGCTGCAGAGGAATATTTTTTGGAAGTAAGATCCAGGCAGTGTTAATGGCAAAGGAAAGAGCTATGGCCCTCTCAGACACTCACTATGTTTACACCATGACACAGAGTTGCCAGGAGTGTGGCAGGTGAAATCCCAGTATTCCTAAATGCAGTGAAGTTCTTGCTGTTAATGACGAGCCCAGGATTTCATCCATTTCCTAAATTGGTTAAAATCACTAAAATTCCCTACCAAACAAGTACGTAGAGAAAAGTGATTGTTTTGTTATGTTTTTTTTTGCCCTGGTTTAGCTTGTTCAGAAAGATGAGTGCTTAAAGATGCAGAGTCTGGGCATAAACAGTGAAGTTAAACCTATAGTAGTTGAGTTAGTACACAGTGCACTGCCTGATTAAAAAATGTGTTGGTGTTTGTGTGTGTGTGGGGGGGAGGGTTGTGGTGATTGTTTGACGGTCTGGAAAAAGACATGACGCTGCTTCTGAAAGAGGGATAGCAGAAACTTTCAGAAATGTTTGTTTCAGACTGGATGAAACTTCAGAAGATGAGTGACTTCTCTATTTTATACATGAATAAAACCAGGCATTTATGGGTGAAGTTAATTGATTAAAATTGTACAGTGAGCTAGTGATGAAACTAGATATCTAATAAATTGAAATACGATTATGAACATATTGTTCTATATATATACTTTCCCATAGAAAAGCAGAAACACCTCACAATCTTTCTAAAATCTTTCCTTATAAAATCCCTGAAAGATCAACTGTGTGATCCATTATAGAGAGATCACAGAAAGCCGAGAAGACTGGCACATGATTGCTTAAACCTGTAGTGTACAGAGGAAGTGAATCAGGTGCTTACATTTCCCAGACTAGCACACTAGTTTCTAAACTACCTTTTTTCTTTCCTGGGTCCTATTCTGCCTCCTACATAAATCAGTGTGAAAGCTCCAGTTTGCTGTTATCATATGTGTTGAGCATTTTTTAAAGTCTGAATTGCCCACACTCTTGAACGAGGATTGCCTTTTACTCTGCTGGGATGATGTCAGCTGTAAAAAGGCTCTAAATGTCTGTCTGCATAAACCCTGGGCCCCATTCCAACCAAAATAAATTTAATAAATACAATTTCTCAATGTGTGTAACATTATTCTTTTAAAAAAATTTAATTTTGCTTGCACTGCCTAACTTGAGTAAAATGACTTTATTTACTTTTTTTCTTTCACTGGAGCCAATTAGGAACTAGGATTGAGTATCATGAAATGATAAATGCTTCCTAGGTGAGGATCAGCAGGAGTAGCTCAGCCTGCCTACATCTCAGAGAGCATGGAAGTCTAGAGCATTTTCTGTCATTGGTGACTTAAAAAATGAGAGGAAACAATCCAGAGTTTTGGTCTGGCAGACAGAGTCTAGACAGGTCTCATGTATCAGCAGAAAGATGAGATAAACATTAAAGAAATATTGTTCAGCCTAAACCAAGATCCAGCTGCAGCTGTGGGAAGTGGTGATTTTATTCAGAGGCTTGTGGAAGAGTTGTGTAGTGAATAGCATGCACCAAAAGATATATGATTCATTTCACAGTGAACCCCAAGTGCCAGGTATTTTATTACCTTACACAGGGAGTTACTTCCAGAGGTAGTAAATTTTTCATTTAAGCTTCCTTTGTTGGCTATAATCCCTTTGATTTCTTTCTTTAATTAAATCACACAAATTTTCTGGCTGTTTTTTCTTTGTTCTATTTAACCACTCACAATTTTTTAACCATGATGGGCAGAGAAAAAATAAATGCCTGACAAATATACCTTGGTAGCAATGCCAACTGCAGTAAATCCTGTGACTGAAATACCAAGTTGTCCTCTGAAGGGTAATTATTGTATTTAGCCACCCCAGAAGACAGCACTGAAAACTCTAATCTCCCTCAGAGTCCCAGATTAGATACAGTAATATGATAGGAGAGAGATACAGTGTTCAGGAATGGATTTTCTTCTATATATCAAATCTCTGATTAGTAACCTTTCTGGCAGTTTACAGAATTTGAATGTGCCAGCAGTATTTCTATAATTATAGTCTCCGGGTGTAAGTTCTGTCTCATGCTCTATCAAGTGTAGTTATCTATTGATAAGATAGTCTGTGTTCATTATTATTATTGTCTCTCAGTGGTGCAATCTTTGTTAAACATTTCTTCTGTTCTTACTCAAACCAAGTTTCTGTTTACTTTAGCAAACACACACAAAAAAGATGAGATCGTTAGCAGTTAATCTCAGAACAATAAAGACACTGATAATTAGTTAACTAAAATTTTTAAAAATAGTTATATATTATGTATTTCATATTGAATGTAGGAGATAACTGATTTAAATAACAAGGGCTTATCTGATTATATATCACCAGTGGTGGATATTCTCTGTGAAGTGTCTGTCAGCACGCAGGTGATAGAATTCTGAATTTTACATTTTGAATGAATTTAGAGTAGCTTTGACATTTGTTTTGACAAACAACAGTTAACTTAAAGTTTTTAATTAACAGGTGAAGCTTAAGGTTCTCATGAATTGTTTGCAAGCAATTAAAGGCATTTTGAATAAATTGTTTACATTTTAATTATGTGCTGGAATAAATGTCTTGAAAGACTAATTTACCAGATACCGTGTTTTAAGATTTGTAATCATAGAAGTTTTTGATCAGTGTTGCAATAAGCTAGGGAGAGGGAATCGTCCTTTCATCTTCAATGAAAACAACAGCATGCTTTTCATAACTGGTTCAAATTATGTTTTCTCTGCTAGTCTGGGAACCTAGAATCTCTAAGACTGAACAATAAGCTGAGTAGAAATTGCTAGTTCACCTCTTAGTGAGCCTAGGACCATGGTGTTTATTAAGAGTCCTCGACTATGACTTGTCTGTAACACATTAACTGTGTTGTAGTTTATTGAGGAAAGTTGCAACACATTCTGCACTATGTGAGTTTGTGAGATTTCTGAAGACGAATAGCAATGCCCTAGAAGAACTTCCTTCTACAACTGTAAATAAATGCAGGTTAGAAAACTCATTGTTAACCACGGCTCTCGTACTTGACTGCTGCAAATAGTGTGATATAAATACTACATCCCTGGATCCCTAACTTACTGATACAGTGAGAATCATAACTGCAATGCTAAAACAAGCACTTCTTGAATGGTTTCGTGTTCTGGTGTAAATACTTGGCCAAAAAATTCTTTGTTGATATGATTTGTAAAGAGCTGAATCGTGGCCAGCATCACAGTCACACTTTCAGAGGATCTCCAGGTCTCTCTGAAGACAGAACTGAAGCCTCAAGCTATGTCAGGACTGAGCCGAAGTATTTATTTTAACTTCATACCATAAAGAATTCTTCAGCAACATGAAATAAAGTTGATTGTGAGCTCTTCAGAAGAGCTTCTGGGCTTTAGACTGCCTTGGAAACAAAGTTTTGCAGGGAATGACTCTAGGAAGTCACATGTCTCATTCCTGGGAGAAGGGAGACTGAACCACATTAGTGCCTTTTTCAATCATTTCCATGTAACGTGTTGCATTAAACCGTTTTTAAAATTGTCAGTTGTGTCTAAACTGGTTTATATGACTGAAAATTGTTAGAGCAGACAAAGTTATTTCTATTATTAGGTAATTTAACTCATAATTAGAACCAGATCATCCTCTCCATTTAATAGTAAGGTCACGGTGGCATTACCTCCATTACACTAATACTTATAATATGTTGTTGAAAAAAGTGTACTGATTAAAAAAGAAAAGCTGGTGGAAAGGATGACTTCAGTGATGTAGCCTTGTGAAAACCAGTGATTCTACAAATGCAGCACACCACCTGCATTGTCCTGATTGCTTGAATGAGTTATCTAGTAACTTTCAGATGAGTAATGGCATGGTATTGCTTTTTTCAAGTATTTACGCAAACAAAGAGGAATCTCAGTCTTTGTAGTCCAGAGGTAGAACAAGGGAAAGTAGAGTCAGGGAAAAGGAGGGATGGTTAGACAGCTTGTCCTTGTATGATCTGCAGTTTGTACTAAGCCAGCCAGTGCGAACAGTTGGTCTGTAGTGCCTCAGGACCCCTTTTCTGTTCCCAGGACTGGGTATTCTATTCCCTGTGATTTAATCTGTCACAGCTACTCTTGGTTTGTTGCAAGGAATGTGTTTTTGCAGTGAAGTTTGCTCTTTCGAAGACCATAGGTAACTCAATCATTTGTAAGAACAATTTACTTGATGGTTTTGATATAGTGCTTTGTAATTAGATGTTGGTTCAATTTTCAATTCAATTCAAGCAATACGCTGTCCTCCCCAAATCCTGTAGAAATGCATGAGCTGAAGACTTTGTTAAATGAGATAGCTCAGTTTACTGACAGTAAGATGAAGTTCATGAGTTCAAGTTGGATCTGTATTGCTATAACTGGTAACTATTTAGTATCTGACATCTTGTGATAGTGTGACCTACCCCATAGATGATTGGATTAGGGGGAATATGGGGATTAAACAAATGAAATCTAGCTCAATCTTGCAGTGAGAATGTTTGAGTTGTCTTTTACCCCTTCCGCAATGCAAGGTATGTGATCTGTATTTTGCCCCTTTAGATGTTTCAGATGTATGTGTTGGTATGTGTGAGATGCTCAAATGGAATGACAGTGATTATCCTGAGACACATTTAAATAAGGTGATTAAATGAATTTCCACCTTAGCTCTACATTTAAAAAGATGTAAGTTCAGTATTATCCAAATCGCTTTGAGCTGAAGAGCTGTTGTGAGATGTTGTTGCTCAGCCATCTTACTATAAGAAAAAATGGACCCATCCATAAATTTATCAGTAAAGCTATTGCCAATGAAACATCTTTAATCATATAAATATAGTTCCATTGTAATTTCAGTAGCTGTCTTCCTACTAAGTGGTCCCTGATATCCCAAGATGTCTGCATCATTGCTTGGGGAGAAGAGCAAAGCTTGCCTGTTGTTATTATGTCAAACTTCAGAGTTATTTTCTGACTGACTCTGGTTCTGACACTTCATTATTAAACTCACGGAAGATCTAAGCCATCATCTCTGGCACCTTGGAATGGAGCTGTATTTATTCACTTCGCATATGTGCCATGTTATTCCTCCACTTTATATATGCCAATCAAATACATATTAAGAACAGTTGTCCAAAAATAATGAAAGAATGGCTATTTTAGGTGCTTGGTTGCTAGCCTAGTAATCCAAAGAGTTCAGTTTTCAGTTTTACCAGTCTCAAGCACTCACCTTAGGCAAATAATTTAATCTTGTAGTGATTGTTTTCCAGCTATAAAAGGAACATCTGCTTTCCATCCCCTGATTTCTATCTGGTAATGCCTAAGTTTTATTTCTTTGTTATATACAGCCTCAATTTTACAGTCTTTGATTCCTGAGGAGGACTTCAAGCACCACTCTGATGCAAGTGATGACCCTAGTGCCTGTTTCATTTAAAATGATTTGAAAGGTTGAGAGACAGTGCTTAGTGCAAGTCAGAAAGGATCAGGGAGGGAGGCAGAAAGGATCAGGGAGGGAGGCAGAGATAGTTATAGGTGCCAGAAGTTTTTAGCAGGTGTCGTATTTTTATGGCAACCATTTTCCCCTTTCCCCTCTCTTTACCAGCACTTGTTATAGACGTGGTTACAGCTAAGCCACAACCTTCTACAGCCATGCTCACAAGGGTGGATATGAAGTTAAGATAGTGAGTTGAAATAGTTAACTTCAATAGGTGAGATGGTAGAGGGGCTAGTTATGGTAGGAGACAGAAAAACATCCTGCTGAAATATGGCAAAATATAACACATATTACTTGGATAGAACTTACTGCAACCTGAACAAAACAGAGAGTGTATTTTAATAAAACTCTTAATTTTTTTTGTCATGGAGAAACAGCTATTTTACAATTTCTGTTTGAGAGAGTAAATGAAATGAAATAAAGTTGATGACTTGAGCCCATACTAAATTCATAAATGAAGTGGGAAAAAACTATTTTATGTTATGCAAAGTATATGTGACTTCTTTGCTGTCACTGCTGGTTGTGAAGCTGTTGAGGAAAGGCAATATTCCTTCACAACAGGAGGAGTTGTGAAGAGTTAGAGTTGTAGAGTTAAAAGGATTGTGTGAGCTTAGATAAGTTTACCTTAAGAATTCTACAGAAGAATCTATCTAGGAAAGCAAAATCTGAAAGTATTACAGTTCTAAATTCCAGAAAAAACAAACCTTCCCTGTCAGGTTAAAAAAAAATAAGAGTGTATTCTTATGTTAAAGTGTTACAAAATGCCTTAAATGTAAGGAAACCTCAGTGCTTCCTGGCTCAACTCTCTAATGCATGAATAGCATTGAATTGCTTCTGTAGATACCCTACCACTGTGTGTCTGTGGCTTTGCAGCTTTTGGATAAGTGTTGTAAATACTTGCTCCACAATCAGTTATTAATTATCCATAAAAGGCTCTGGTAATTGTATACATAGACATTTAAATAAATGTAAGTCAGTGAGAAAGTAGCAGTGAGTCAGTTTAGGCCTATGCATATACCAAGGTTTCGAGTAAGGAGCTGAGCTGGAGTTAAACCTTTAGTTTAGATCTTAAGATATTTATAGTATTTTGTAATTTTCATTTTCCTTCTGTTCTATACTACTTCTTCACATTTTCATTGAAAACACTGGGAAAATTGTGGGTTTTTTTTTTTCCTGATAAAAATGTCAAAGCATAACTTTTAAGAAGCTTCTGAGGTTTTGTGCTATGCCTTAATTGCCTTATCTGTAACACAAGGGTCAAAGTAATACTTGGTTAGATGCTTTGAGAACTTTGGGTGTAAAGATATTTAAATTCTGATTGCTAGTAGTGTTTGGGAAATGATGCTTTCACTCAACCCTTTCACAATGAAATTCCTTTCATAACTGGTTTAAATCTTCTTACTATACAACAATCCTAATTGGTCTTAAATTGATTCTTTCTTCTGGTTATGAAAGGGAGCGAAAGCCTGAGGATTATACATTTTAGATTTCTACATTTATCTGCATCTGAAATTGTAATGAAATAAAAAATTCAGAGATGCTTACTGGTCATGTTTGATAAAAATACAAGAGAATTAGTTTCCCCCTCCAAGACAGCCCACTGCTGCTGTTATGTATATTAAGATGGATTCCTTCGAAACAAACAGTTTTTGAGATTAATCTCTGAGATTAAGTAGTTCCCAGTGGCATCCCTTCACTAATGAGGATAAAAGGTGGTGCTCTAGAGACAAGACAAAGGAGACCAGATAGCCTCCATAACAGTTTTATGCAAATAAATATGCTTTGCATTGCAGTGAATGAGAAATGAATGCACCCAGCTACTTCTTCTCAAGTAAGAGCAAAGTCTGAGAGCTGCTTTACTAGAGGTGCAAACCCTTGTGTATCCACCCCCTTGTTCTTTTCTACATTAGTCAAAAAAGTCATGAATGGATGAATTGGATAGTCATTTCCATACGTTTGTTGGTGTGAAGTCCTTAGGCTTACCTCTAGGGATAACCAGGTGGAATACACACAAAATAAAAGTAATGTAAAGGCCCTTCTGGCCTGAAGCGGTATGAAGGCAACCTTGGTGGGTAAAACTCTTTCTGCAAAAGGATCCTCCACTCTTCTGTAGATTGCAGGCAGCTTTTTCAGTAGTAGCTTTAAAATCTTGGAAGAGCAGCGTGATGAACAGAGCACAAGAAAACTCATTTGTTAAAACTACATCTTTAAATTATGATAGAACCAGCACAATAACAATCAAAGAAAGGTTGTGCAGAGAAGATTGAGGCAATTTATTTATGATTCTATTTAATGATGGAATTGCTTCTCTGCAGTTTCTAAAAGGAGACCATCATTATACTGCTGAGCAAGCACTGGCTGATTTTAAGGTAAGTTGCTGAAACAAAATTTGTTCTAAATTACTGAGTAGTTTGAAATATCTTTAAATACTGCACAAATAAATAACACTTTGAGTCTGTTTATCATTGAAGCACTGTGGTGCTCCATATGCAGACTTGTTGAGTTTACTTTAGTAGTCCCAAACTTACCTTGCTAGTACAAGTAATGCACTCCTCAGCCACACTTTGTTATCGTGCTTCCCCATACACTGTTCTGCTTTCATGATGAGTCTGAAAAAAATTTGGAAAAATTCTAATTTGAAAAATGTATATTCAGAAAACACAAAGGATATTCCTGCATCTCAAGCATTTCAGTTATTTTTCAATGCAGATTAATGCAAACTGTAAAGATCTTTACATCTGAGAAAGGACTTGTAGACTAAACCACTGCTAATGAATGAACAAATCCTCATCTCATATTTTATCCAATAACTCAGTGTGGCTATTTTGCAATTTGTCTTTCTGTACTACAGAAGGTTTATTGCAAATATACCGATGTTTTAGTTTAATTATATGTATAATTTCCATCAATTATATAGATCATCTGCTAATTACAATTCACTAGACTTTTTTAAATTCGGTGGTGATTTTCAGATAGTATTAGCTATTTATTTTTATTATCTTTACTTTTAATATCTTCTGATGTTGCTGAACTCTCCCCAGTTTATAATCTCAGCAGCACTTTTAATTTTTCTCCTTGCTGGTTCCTACTCTACTGAATTTTCTCTGTGTAAATGCTGGTCAGTTTAGTGGGAGAAATTTGTACTGGTTAGGCCATAGCAGAGGACAACAGGAGTAAAGGAAGCTTTGTAGTTAGGTTCAAATATCAAGAAAGAGTGTATAAAGTTCTGCTTTTATGTCCGTTCCTGAAAGTTCTGGGAAGGTAAGATATGCTCGTGTAAGGATGTCTCCTGCTGGTACCAGTACCTTAAGATATATAGTCAAGGGAAATTAAAACTGGTTGTGGTTTGAAGGCATAGTTTCATCTTTTGTTTCTGGGTCTTATAACATTGAATCTCTGCAGACAGTGCAGTTTCTAGAGAAGAGCAATTTTGTTATCATTAAAACACGGAGGTGGGTTGTGAAGGTTTTTCGTTGCCTTTCTGAGATTTGGAGAGGAAATGAGAATAATACTGAAAACAGCATGTTTTCCCCTTGATTTCAGTTACCCTAATCAGGACTTGGCAAAAAAAGAGAGAGAGCCAGAGGGAAGCAGCAAGGTTATGAAAGACTTTAAAATATTTCTCTTGGAAATTTCTTATGAAGTTCTACAAACGAAGATGTTGTAAAGGAATACAAGTAGCAAGTGAAATTTTACATCTCTTGTCATGATTAGAAAATATAATTAAACAATGTGCTGTAAATTTAGTGAAAGGTGGGAATGCAAATGAAGTTCTTTGATTAAACAGTGTAGTATTTGATTCAAAACTTGATTCAGGAAAACACGTAAGAATAGGCTTCAGTCCTGCTGATTTTGAATGTGATCTTCTGCACTTAAATGTACACTTAACTATTTTTCTGCTTATATGTATTTCAGTAAATTGAGGGCAAAGGGACTGAGACAATGATCAGCTTGGTTTTTAAATAGTATTGCCTGTTTATATAGTTAATTAAAAAAATCCATTTTGGGTTTTCAAATAGAAGAATAAAAAAAGCACTTGTGTCTTTAGGCTGAAACTGGTTCTGCCACCAAAGGGACATATTTCAGCCTAATTGTCAATTCTGGGATGGTCATGCTCTTCGGAGGTGTTTGAAGCAATATGATTTGGAGCGGGATGTTGACTTACGTGGCCCGTTGACCATATTCGGTGTGGTGCTTCCTGTGCTGGTACAGCCGAGGGGTGGGAAAGCAAATGGAAGAAATGAGAGGCAAGACGGCAAAATAGCATGGGAGTTTGTGGTGGGTAAACTTGCTCCACTGTGGCCCTCCATGGGTACTGGTTCCTCCAGGAAATCTCCGCCTGCTCTGGCTTGGGGCTCTCCGCAGGCCGCAGTGTGGCCATCGGCTGCCCTGCCGCCTCTCCCTCAGGGCTGCAGGGACTCTGCCCCATCCGTCCTCCTCCCCCTGCCCAGCCTGGCTGCTCGGGGATGTTCCTCGCCCTTTTCTCCTCACACCCTGCAGCGCTGGGCCCTTTCTCCTAGGCGCTTTCCCCGAGGCCCCCCCAGCCCCGCGGCGGGGCTCAGCCATGCCCTGAGCTGGGGCCATCGGAACGGGCTGTGTCCGGTGAGGGGCAGCGCCGGCTTCTCCTCACGGAGGTCCCCGCACCCCTTGCTGCCAGCGCCCGGCCACGAGCACCCAGCGCATAGGTGAAGAAGCAAGACGCCATTTTGGAAACCTTCTTAACAGGTACTGCAGCAAATTCCAAAAAGACTGTTACAAAGAATTGTGTGGGTCTTTCCAAGAGAAGAAGGGAATGATGAATTCTGTGATCACCTGAGGTGCAGCTTGGCTGGGGTTGCCCCGCTGCTAGTGAGCATTTACCTAGTGTTGGTTATGGATCAGAGCATGAAGATCTTTAGCCATAAACTGATGCTGTGTGGTAGTAAGCCCCAGGGCTGATACAACTACTTCAGCTAACAGGGACCTACTTGTGAGCTGATTTTAGCATTAGTAACATGAATATGTTCTTGGACCGAGTCTTAGCTCCTACAGCGTAGCTGATAAAAATACTGCTGATGTGTTGCTTTATTGGAGAGAAATGTGTTCCAGAAAACAAAGCCTGGAGAAGGATTAATTAAGATAATAGGCTGTGTTTACATCAAATAAAGCTGAAAATCAATTCTGTTTGTGTTCAGCTTTGTTAATGGAAATATACATTATTTTATTAGTCAATTATTGAGAAGATTTTCTCTCTGGGGCTGCTTTATGGCTCTTTTACACTGCTTACAATTAATCCTAATGGAAAGATCAGACTAAAAATTCACATTCTCGTAAATTTTTATAACCTGATCATTGCTTCCAAGTGCCCAATGCAATGACACATGTTTCAGAAAACAAGCTGTCTAAATTCATGCGGTGGAGCACAGTCCAAAGCTGCTGTTTTCCTGTGGCACTGACCAACAGGACTGCCCAGCCAAGGCTTTCCAGGCTTCCCGCTTACAAGTGCTTGTTCTCGCCTCCCGTCCGCTCCCGAGGGAACAGGGAGCATTGCGCCGCGCAAGATCAGACCGCTGAAGTTTCAGCCGCAGGGGTGTAGCTGATGAATCTGTGTTAGGTGTCTACTAATGGGGTTAGAAACTGTGTGTGGTTGTTGCTTAAACCACTGTGGCTATTGCCACACAGTTCTTTGATTTATGTAGACAAGTATTGACAGTTTCGTTATTATTTATTATATATTCGTACTATTAGTTATTAGTTGCTTATGTAGACATGTATTAGTTATTTACGTGTTTATTGTTTCAGAGATCTGTCTTTAAAGTTGAATTCAAGACCAAAGAAATACTGTTAAAGACAAGTTGCTCACCCTCACTTTAACTGATCTTCATGTACAAGCAGACAGCTAGTGGCAGAGAGGTGTGGGGAAGAAATGGAAGGCAAATACCATATTCCTTTCAGCCTGTTGTTTTATAGACCTTGATGAGTCCTTCCAGTTTATTGAAGTTTTGGTTACTTTTGCAGTTATGAAGGCTAGCTTTTCTGGAATACTATAATTCAGCTGTGACACTGATGTGCTGCTAGCAAAAGTCTTGCAATATATTGTGAAGTGCTTATGATAACATCTATTTCCTCTTCCCCAAATGAGATGGGAGGACTTTTATGAATCTTTCAGTAAATTCAGTAATTCACTAATTTCAGTAGTGAATATGTTATTTATTCCTTTAATAGGAAAGGTAATGAATTGGGATGGCTATTTTACTAGGACATCTGCCAGGGAGTGGCTGTAGCTTAATGTGAGTGAACAGTAATGGCTGTTGCTTACTGGGGACAATGTCAGCAAATGTTCTACTTAGTAGAGATGTCCTTAACAAGTGCCAAGAGATTTAGTGGTGATCAGTCAGACTTTAGGAGTTAAATTAGTCAGAGAAGTGAGATTGTAAACTCAGATCTACTGTTATACTAAATAAACATTAGATGCAGCAAATATTCTCATGCATTATTGACTATGATATTTTATTGTCTGAAGTCTTTTATAGGTTTCTCTGACCATTTTAAAAATATTTTTGTTTTAATTCCTTGGTCCCAAAAGCTTTGATTAAATGAATACTTAAATGGTTGGAAGGATCAAGGCCAGGGCACATTATCTACTGCCATTATTTTAATAATTCCAATAGTATGTTTTCAAGTATTTCCTATGTGACTCTTAATTTTGCTGTAATGTGTGGTGAGATTCAATCCAAGAAGTAAAATGGATTGTCATGGACTAATGAAGGAGCATGACTTTCTTTATGTGTATGCTGAGCCTATAACTGTACTTTATGAAATATCTTCTGTTAGTACGGTAGTCACGCAAGTCAGGGCTGACTAGTGGAATGTCTCCCAAGTGTGTTCTGGTCTGTGACACCACATTTCCCTGCCACAGAAATGTGGGGGTGTATCTGTGTCTGGGCAGTGGGAGGAAGGGAGTGGGACTTGTGATCCAGTGGTAGGGTGCGTGGGAATGGTTCAAAGCTGGGCCAGGGAAGATTCAGACTGGACATATTAGGAAGCATTTCTTTACCAAGAGGGTGGTCAAACACTGGCACAGGCTTCCTAGAGTGGAGATCAATGCCCAAGCCTGTCAGTGTTAAAGAGGCATTTGGACAATGTCCTTAAATTGCTTTAACTTTTGGTCAGCCCTGAAGTGGTCAGGCAGTTGGACTAGATGATTGTTGTAGGTCTCTTCCACTGAAATATTCTATTCTATTCTAACAGTGGTGGAAGTATTTACAAGCTTGTGTTTGTAGACTAAGATAAAATGCCCAGATTCCTTCCTTATCCTGGCCTACAAAACAGGAGTCCCAAGCCCTCCCTTCTGCATTTGAGTGGTGCATGCATGTTGCAAAGACAATAAAATTTCCGCTAGCAGTGACGTGACTGTTACTTTCCTTGAAAGTTAATTTAGTAGGGTACTTTGGTACCATGATCTGAAGAGTGAAGACTGAATGTTGCCCTGTCTGTCATCTCTTATAAAACAATCATAAAAATAGAAAAGGTAGAAAATGGATTTTATTGTACTTTTTTTTGTAACGAAGTTCATTATGATAATTTCTAGTGTCCAACATTAGTTATGCAATGTCTTGTAGACAGTAGGCAGTTTTGTATAATCTCCAGGCAGCTAAATAAAGAGGCCATAGTGGCAATTTTTTTACAAACTCTTCTCTCTCTGATTTGCTCCATCAAAAATCTTGTGTTGAGAGGTGACTAAAGAGAAGCTGAGACGGTTGTGTGGGGCAAAAGGACAGGGCTGTCAACCTGGGAATGCCAGGTTAAAGGAGAAACTAGTGTGTTAGTCTGTGTGAGGGGGCTGCAGGACCTTGTTCTCATTGTCACTTGTTCCTGTTGCAGTGTCAATGCTGGGCCTAAACAAGAGATTCATCTCATCCTGGGAGAAGCACAAGGGATGAAATGGGATGGGAGTAGAAGGGAAAGAGGTATTTAGAAGGGCTCTTCACTATAAAGCAGGCTTGGATTTTAATATAAGTCTTTTTGGTTGCTATTTGAGTTGAGCTTTGTGAGGTATTATTTAGGGTTGGCTGTATCAGTGGCTTAGAAATTTTAAAAATCATAAGCAGTGACCAAATTTCAGTGCTGAGCATGAGTCCTTCTTGGTTGGGCAGTGACACTCCTCGTTTGTCTTGTATCTGTGTCATCTTGGGCACTTCAGCCTTTGACTCGACATACTGGCATGATTTACAGCTGTCTTTGGCTCTGGAGTTTACTGCAGTGAGGATATAAGAAAAATTGGTCATCCTTAAGGTTTTGTTACCTGACATGATTTGTTCCATTCTGGCAAGAAACAGTCTTAGCAATTTTAGGCTGTCTTAAGGTGTGAAATGAGATTTAGCTCTTTCTTTCCTTCATTCCTACCTTCTGTGAGGCAGGAGACAAGGAGGGAAAAGAGTCCTCTCTTAAATGGTGGATGTAGTTGTGCCTCTTATTCATGCTCTATTGTTACTGTTCTTATGGTCTTAAATAGGATGATATCATACAAAAGCCCCAAAGATTAGAAGAATCATTACCCTTTGTTTGTAATTACAGTGTACTAGCTAGTTCTGACATATTGTGAGAGCTATCATTTGTAATAAGAGCGTACCTATTAAGGAAAGAATGAAAGTCATAACTGAGGGTATCTTTTCTAAGAATGACTTATCTACAAATACATTATAGAATAGTATTTCTACATTACCTTCCCAGCTATTTGGCAGTGGATATGTGCAAACCCTCTGCATAGCCTGAAGCAAGAACAGCTAGTAGTGCGATTCTGAGAAATACCACTAAAGAAGCCAGAAGAATAATGAGAAAACTTTCATGAAAAAGGATGGCAGTGATCCAGTAGTACCATCCCTCCAGGATAACATTGAACATTGTACTTTTCTGGAAATACTGTGGTTGAGATGAAATCTTAGGCTGAATCCTGTACACTTCCGTGTGTGAATTCAAAGGCCCAGATAACTTCTTTTATTCCAAGCATCACTTGCTCCCTGACATTCTGACTAGGTTTGGTTTCAGCGAGTCACAACTTCAGTGCCTAAATTTTCCTCCTCAGTCTTTTTTTAATATGTACTTTTAGCAAAATATTTATGCAATATTATTTTGTATTTGTAATTGACATTTTGTATCAGCCAGAAAAGATTATCTTTTTAACAATTTTTTATCAGTTTTCCGTATGTTTCTTTGGCAGGGGGCAGCCAAGTAAAATTGTTACTGCATTGTGTGCAGTAAGGTGCCCTGTGTTCTTCCAGTAAATTCGCTACACGATTAGTGTTCACAGTCAACAAAAATACAGTTCATCTAGCTATGAATGTGCAGCATGGAGTTAAAGGGCATCTTGTCCCTGCAGCTCATTGAATTTATTTATTTTCAAGAAAAGCACAATTCTCTAGAGTTATCAATAAAGCCATAAGCCTACATATGGAAATAGAGACTATTTTAATGAGTTGTCATTTTTAGGAGGTTAACTATGTGTACAAATTATAAATAATTCAGAAAGTTCAATCGATGCTTTAAATAAATAGTAGGAAATTTGCCTAGAGATCTTTTATGATCAGGGTGAATGGGAAGGATTTATAACATCTTAGGAAGTATTGAACAGGAAACACTTTGGTAAAAGTGCGTGAAGGACTACGTGCAGTGAGCCACACATGCAAATGGGCATCATCTTCAACTTTTAAAGGACCTACACGGAAATACAAGATAGTGCAGAGCTAGTTGTGTGGCAGGTTGAAGTAGTTTCTGCTGGTTTCTTTCAGTGCATCTGTGGGTGAGCTGGCATGATGACTAAACTCTAGGAGAGACAAGGGATCTTATTAGTTCATCAGGAAAGCCAATAGTGATCTGCTTAAAAAATGGCTTGAGCTAGTAGTCTGAAATTTTATCCAAAATTCTTCCTTTGCCTGTAAAACAGGCAGACATCTGTTTGTTAGAATTTACATGATTATGGTATAGAATTGCCCAAAACCTTTGTTAAAAACAACCCCCTGAGTATGTGTGTTAAGGGTCTATTGTCCTTTGTTAACACCACCCATGTATCATGAGTAGTAAATAAGTAAAACAGAAAACACAAATCAGAAAGTGAATTTCAGGTGTAAGAAATTAGGGGTCATGTACGTTATGTTAAAAATCAGGATTCTTTCCCCCAAGACTGATTATCAAATGGACTTCAAATTTACCTAGAAAAGTACCTTTAGATGTCATTCACTTGGTGATCTTCCTTGTACTGATATAGCAGGTCCTACCTCAGGTCTGTTTTGCAAGACACTTTAAAATAAGAAAGCACACAGTAAAATCCTCAGTGGAAAGTAGCTAAAATGCTGTATAAACCAAAATGAAGTCAGGCAGCTAACTCTAAACTCTTGAGAGACAGATTAAAGCCTTCCATCAGTGAGGAATTTGTTGCTCCTCATTGAGGAAGCTCCTGCTGAGGAACAGGCTAATTTGCTTTGCCACAGGTAGTAAGTAAAAAGTCTTGAGTGATGTAAATCAGATTAGTTTTGCAAATCTGTCCTTCTTGCTTACTTAAAGCCTAACACACATTTCTGTTGAGAATTAATTTGCACATGGAAATATAGTCAAATCAGAAAGATATTATGCTGGAATATACAGACTGTAACCAGGATTTTGACACATCAGTCCTTCGGATTTACTTGAAAACATCAGCTTTGAGTACTGGGCATTAGAGTCCTTCCTTTGTTAAGCACTTATCATATCCATAAGGTTAGATCAAATGTGCTTATTATCTGATTGACTTTGGTGAAGCTCTTTACATGTGTGAGTTTAAACATGTACAGCACTAGGCAAAGAATTAGGGCTTGAGGTGCATAGATAGGGAGGAAAAATGCTAGGTGTCTGTTTTCAATGCTGCCTGACAGATATTGAGACAGGCTGTAGTGCTCAGGCTAGTGCGTAAATAGGTGCTCAAGCAGAAGTTGTGCATGCTTTTGAACATCAGCCCCCACCCCCACCCCCCCAAAAAAAAAACAAACTCAAACAATCCCACCACCAGGAAATCAAACACAAACCAATAACCACAAACCATGAATTCTGATGAGCTAAGTTTCAATGGAATACGAGGCATAATTAAAAAAAAAAAAAAAGTTTTAGCAATTTGATTCATTAGATTGTGGCATGAAAATGAATATGATGATTAGTCTCATAAAGTATTAGAAAAGGATGTTTCTTTTCCTAAAATAAATAAATAAAAATTGCAGGCTCTGAAGATGCTTGCAAATGCAGAGCACTGGGTGGATCTCTAAACAAAGGGTAATGAACAGCCTGTCATAATTTTCCACTCAAAAGTTAGCAGTTTATATCTCTGCTCTGAGAATCCCTCAGTAATCTTCTTCATTTGAACTGACAGTCTTCCTTCATATCCAAGTCATATTTAATATAGATAATTTACTGAAGCTCTAAACTTAATTGACAGGCTCGTTAACGTATGAAGCAAATTGTTCAAGAGTGGTAACGCTGAAGAGGAATACAATGGTCTGCCTGGCTTTTGCCTGACATAGCACTACTCTGAAACTGGAACAATTTTTTGAAAAATAATACTAAGTAAATGGCAAGAATGTAAGGAACAAAAAATGACAGAAGGATTTAAAAGGTTTTCTCTGTTTTTAAATTGCGTGATCTCTCACTTTTCCACTCTCCAGCTCATCAACTCCTCTGAAAAGTTAGATCCTAAATTGAATGTTGATTTTTTTTTTTTTTTCACAAAATGACAGTAGAGTTTCTGTGTTTATACAGAGCACAGAAAATTATCATTCTTGCCTTCATGATGGTCAAAGCACTCCAAAGGTGACTTTTCAATTGAAGTATGTTATTCCCTAGAGATTTATCACAAGTGTTTAGCTTTTTGAGACATGTTAATGGGTAGAATATTACAGGAAGGATAAATATTGTTGTATTGCAACCACGGAGTAACCACACTTTAAGACATATGCTACATACTCTGAAGCTACTGTTCTACTCAGTAGTGTTCTGAGGTTGCTGCGATAGTAGACATCGTGATGCAGAGACCATAGAGCATTGCTATGCTGGCACTTTCAGAAAAACAAAAACTGCTGTTCTTGAGGCTTTGTAGTGTTATTACAATTACATTTTTTTCTGCCTTGAGAACTCTGCTGGTAGATGAGTGGAGACTCCAGGCACCTTCTAAAACGGAGCAAAGTTTTTCATTTGTTACCTGCTCTGCATTTTGTAATTTTAGCTTTAGCAAAGATGTATTTAGACAACCTGGGAAAAAAATTTTTAGAAAGTAGGTAATTTTTACATGCAAGCTGTATATCAACTCCTAAATCCAACAGGTACAAGTACAGCTACCTGTGGAATTAGTTTGGCAACCAAAATTGCTATGCAAGGAGCGCATACCTGTTCTGTCAGTTCACTGCTGATCTCCTAAATGCAGCAAACTTCAGAGCAATAAATGTCTGAGTAGACCTTGCCAGACTTTTAACCTATTTTTCCTGAGATTCTAGGTATTTGGAAACACAAATCTCTTTTAAGCATCAGGTTTAAACCAGTAAGTGTGAACAATAAATAGAAGGTTGGCTGGTTTAGTGACAATGTCTGAAGAGTATAAATGCTTCATTGACATAGAAGGTGGATGTAAGCAGCCTGTAGGAAAAAAGGTTTACTCAGTGGATTATTCAGAATATAGTATTTAAACCTTCTTGGATTATAGCAGTCAAATACACTGCTTTGCAGTGAGCATACTGTTCTCTAGAGAATTTGGATCCCCATTCCCTAATCAGGTTGATGAGCATATTAAAATGCAAATAAAGGAAATCTCACAGAAGAATTGATTATCTCATCACATGTGGAGCAGCTGATATAGGAACACATCTGAAGCAGTTCTGAGAAAGCTTCTTTGAGACAATGGGAAGAAGTCTCATATTTAATGATACAAAAGGAATGAAAAGAATTGTTGATTGGCCTAGTCACAGGATTTGATTGCAGAACTTCAGTGGGAGCTGTGTTAGAAACTTCTCCCAGAATGGGGCTAGCGCCAGTTAGGACATTGAAGTGTGCATTTTAATACAGTAAAAATTAGAGAGATGCACAACAAAAAGCCCTGGTTTAGACAATAAAACGGGCACAGTAGTTCTGTGAAGTGCTTTTCTTGTTAGGAGGTATTTTGATCTCTTGCTGAAAAGCTACAGTAACAAGACAGACAACACAATCTTTCTTGATTTTTATACTCCGTCTGACTTAATTAAATTTCTTTCACTCTTTGCATGTGTGAGTACAAGCGAAGTCTGGAGGATTTAGCTTTCATTAATGCTTTGTGTAGAGGAAGGAAGGAAAGGAGGCATCACTTCCACTTTAGGTTTTATGAATGTGAACTAATCTGTTTGTCTAGACCAATGGCCTTTCTCCGACAGTGACCAGCAGTAGATATAAAAATAAAGTTTAAATGGAATGATACTACCTTGGGTGAACCTTCTTAGCAAGGCACGGGAAAAAGCACTGTACATATATGAAATATCCCTTTCTTACTGTTGAGTTTTTTGTTTCATTCATCCCCACAGTCAGAAGTTAAACAATTTCAAGTGCACAGATTACTCATGAAGATACCATTGAATAGCTGTCGCCCATTTTAGATGGGGAAACTAAACGTTGTGTGTGTTAAGCTTATTTTTTTCCACTATGACAAGCGAGATACTATGCTATTTCTTTCACTTCTTCCATTCTCCTCAAATTGTGAAAACGGATTTGAATGTGGTCTTTAAATGCAAAAATCCACCGTTTTTTCAAGTGATACAAGTTTCACATAAAGAAAACCAAATTATTTGGAGGAAGGATTTAAAGATTTATGGAAAAGGTGCTTCAGCTCACAGTGACTTTTTTTCCCTTGAAGTTCAGAATCTTAAAAGCATCCACTTAGTGGTGTAGCTTATTCTGCTGAAGTGTTTTGCTCAGGTCACGCACATTCTAGCAATCTACCAGTGAGCAGTTCTGGTGTGACCAGAGTTCCCAGTGATGAGTGGAAAGAGTATCTTTGTTTCCTGTTAGAACTAGTAACTTAGTGGTAGGGAAATGGAACATTGTGAGTTTTTGTTTCATTTAGCTGGCAGTGAAAGGTGTTCCTACAGATGAGTGTTGGGAGTGCTTACATGTGATACTTGTATTTGGCCTAGGAATGCTGGTACGTAATGTTCTAAGGAAACAGTTTGACTCTTTGTAAATCTGGTGAGAAAATCCAATCTATTCTTCTGAAACAGGCTATGTCACAGTCTCTGCCAGTTTTGCTGCACCTCCGTCTGGTAGCAATTAGATCATCTATCTAATCTAGAGAGCTCAGTCTATTGCACTTCATACAGTAGTTCCAGTGTTGAGTCCTGCAGCTCATGTTTCACCAAAGCCTACGTAGTGTAAACTTTGAAGGCATGGCAGGATCCTCGTTCTGGGATTTCTCCATAGCATTAAGCATTTCTATTCTTTTATCTGCTTTCAGTCTTTAGAGATCTGCAGGGTGCAATCAGGAGCAAGTGAATTGCTATAAGGAAGCGTGAGCTGAAGTCTGATCCTTGTCCTTTGTGCGTTAGGTCT
>Ga0181612_152531_pt1 | contig 22604 bp, 8 predicted proteins | sample HoacroProtozoa21_FD_119630 | JGI IMG/M metagenome (GOLD analysis project Ga0181612, IMG submission 119630) | Hoatzin crop microbial communities from Cojedes, Venezuel. Combined Assembly of Gp0051906, Gp0051904, Gp0051908
CTCTGTCAGGAACAGACACTTTGTCTAGGTGTCCTGGTTTTGGCTGGGATAGAGTTAATTTTCCTCACAGTAGTTGTCATATTTCGGATTTAGTATGGGAAGAGGTTTTTTTTACGTGTTGCTAAGAAATCAAGGACTTCTATCAGTCTCTCATGTTCAGCTAGTGAGCAGGTATGCAGGAGATGGGAGCGAGCACAGCCAGGCAGCTAGTCCAAGGTAGCCAATGGAAATATTCCATACCATAGATATGATGCTCAGTTTACACATGGGCTTGGCCAGAGGGCAGGAATCTCCTCTTTTTTCTGGGAGTTTGGACTTTTCAGTGAGTTTGGTGTTTTTTCAGGAGTTCCACGAAAATTGCGAGTGCCACAAATTCCACATGACGTGATGACTGCTTGGAGACTGGCTACACAACAGGTCATTGGGTGACAACAAAAAAAATGTGTTGTGTATTGTTTGTTTTGCATATTCATTATCAGTAGCAGTATTAATATTAGTGTTTTCCTTTGTTATTTTATTAAACTCTCTTTATCTTCACCCACGAGTCTGACCTTGTGCCCATGCTCCTCCCCATCCCTCTGGGGGGAAAAGGGAGGGGTGAATGAGCAGCTGTCTGGTTCTAGTTGCTGGCTGCCTGGTTAAACCACAACACTAGGCTGGAGACTGATTATTGGTCTTGCTTCTCTATTAGACTTCTTTTTCATTTCAAGGTGAGCACCATTCAAGACTTCCATGATAAGGTCAGCGCTCATCAGAGACTTTACTAATTGCTTCCTTCTCTCAGCAGACATCACTGACCTGAATGCTGATCAGCCACTGACAGAGTTCTGTTTTTCCTGCAGCAAAATGGCAGAGCTGGTGCAATGTACTGTCATAAGTTGGAAGGCTTAGTTGCTTCCCCTCTTTATAGACAGCTTCACAAGACATTTTAGTTTCTTTCTGACTCTGACAAAGAGAAAAATGACCAGGACTTCTCAGGAATTCAAAGATCCCTAAGGGGCAGGCTTTGGCTGTGTGTTTAAACAAGAAACTGTATTCTTCAAAAGACAGGAGTGGATACGGTCCTTATGTAGAGTAGGGCAGGGATCAGGGTGGCTGCACAGTCTTATCTCTGCCCCCCATTTCACATCAATCAGGACCATGTGCAGGACTGTCAGCGCCTCTAGACTCCAGTGCAGCTCAGGAGGTCCAGAGCAAAGGACAGGAGAATGAGGCATGCAGCTCACTCAGGCTGTGCCTGCTGGTTGCAGGATGTTTCTTAGTTTTACAGTAGAAAAGCTAAGATTATATATCACGGATGTGCCTGCATTAAGAATATTTTGCCAGTTGTTGCACTGTTTTGTGCATACCGATAAGGCATGGGTAGTATGAATCTGGAAATGTGAAATTCTGGCATATTTTACCTAGTTCTGACACTGATTCTTCCATCTCAGGGAGTTTCCAGTTCAGTGCCACTTGCTATCTCAGCCCACGCTTGTCATAACTGCTCTTCGTGATGGAAGAACAGTAAGCCCTTAGGGGAACAAAATAAGGCATCATGCATGTCAGGCTCTGTCTGGCAGTGCAGCTGTATGCTGGCAACTTGAGGTCAGGAATTAACAGGCAACCCTCACAAGTGTAGTTGTGTCAGTCTCACCTTTCCCAGAAGCTGTTGCCTGGAGCTAGAGATGTCACAATCTCCTTACAAAAGGGAGATGCAAATGGTAAAATCATTAGACTGAAGGTATTTTGAGGCAGGTTTCTCAAGTCTGAACAATATCTCACATTTCCCAGGAGTCTATATCTGATTTTTTTTTTATACTTTCCCCTACAGTTAGATCATTCTATCTCGATCTTTGACTCAATAACTCAATGCAATGAAGGAAGCAATTTGAGGATAGTGACTAATTGGTATAGTATTTCCTGTATCAGATATTAAAGCAATATAAAAATCACATAGAAGAGCATGATTTCACATTCTAACATCATGCAGAATAAAGATCACTTAGTGGCTGAAAAAGCAAATGTTAAAACACCCACCATTCATTTCTCTTTGATCGAAAAATACTTAGCAGATGTTTTTCAGTTCCTACAGTAAGATCAGCAAATTTAGTCTTCAGGGAAAGGTATGGATATGCATGTATACATGTATGTACATGTGCTTTGGTCTCACCAGAGTCTGATTATTTGTATGGGAGAGAAATGCATAAACAGAAAAAGGTAAAGTTGTAAACAGCTGTACTTCTTTAAGTTGTGTAGTGTTATAGTAAAGGCATCTTAAAATTAGTGTGTACTGGGAAATGTCTGTAAGTTTTAAGGAAAGCGACTGTTATTTTCTGTAAGACTGGGCGAGTCAAGGTCTTCCATTTGGCTTCAGGATTCCGTCACAAATAATTCACATTCCTATTCTCAGACAGGAAAGAGTGAGCATATACATATATAGATTAAAAGTTACCATAGTTATGAATGTCCAAAAAATACTTTAGAAGGCTAAACAAATTTGTAACTACCAGAGATTAGTGTGGAACTTTTCTGGTATAATATTCCACACCTATAAATCTATTTTCAGTTTTCCATATTTTCTTTTGAAGCAACTGATACAACTCACCATCAGGAACAAGATATTAAATAGACAGACTATGAGTTGGTTCTCACTCATACTATGTCTGCTCCTTTGTTTGGGTGGATTTGCAGAGACTAAGGCAACATTTCCTGGTCATCCTATGAGACTCTGGCCATGTAATCTACTCACGTTCCTCCATTTGTCCTCTGTAGTATGATGGCTGTTCCCATCTCTCTCAGTGGGAAGATTAATCTATGAGTAGTAATTAGTTATCAAGACAATTGTGGAAGATGAATGTTCATGTATGTACATATCTTGAGGTAGACAAGGCAGATAAAATACTCAATGAACACAATTTATGAACAAAAAAGGAAAGCAAACGTTGGCTCACCTCACCTGAATGATTCAGCCAAAGTAAGTTTCAGTGTTATCATCCTTGCCATGAAGCAGTCATAAAAATGCTAGTAGTGATTAGCCACCGAGTTGATGTAAACTGAATTAACAAGCCCTCCTTCCTCGGGTTCTTCTACTCAAGGGAAAAAGTTTATTTTGCCTTAGTTAGGTTTTTGTCATAAGTAACATCAGTTCGTTATGCTAAAAAGAAGACTGAGGCATAGGATTAGCCTGACCTAGCCAGTATGATTGTATAAACAGGGGTGTATCTTGCATCTTGTGTCTTCCCAGGACCGAACTGTCACAGCCTCTCAGGACGCATAGCAGAATGGCCTCTTCTGCATAACTCGGAAGGTCTCAGGAAGTCATCGAGTCCAAACTCTCTGCTCTTTTCTCTCTCATGCTCCACAGAGCAACAGGTGAGAGTAGGACTAGTGTCCCTGGTCTGCAGCCCATTGGTGCCCTCTCCCTGAGAGACTCCATCCCACTTGCAGAGTCCTGCTGGCCAGCCAGCTGTGGGACTACCTCTTTCTTCCAGGACTGCCTTCTGCAGAGGTGCTCCCAGCCCTGCAGCAGCACTGCCACAGCAGAGGAAGGCACCTGGAGGTATCAGCCTTCCCCTGCTCTCCTTCTCCCTCTCCACATCACAGACTTCACCACCAACAGTTATTCTCTGCCTGAGAGTATATTCCTGATGTGCTTACAGATAGCATATCCCAGTTATACAAAAATGGCAGACACTCTTCCTCCCCTTCCCCAGTATAAATTGAGCGGTCTTGGTAGAAAGCACAGTAATCTTATCCTAACAAGCCAATGTACTTTCCTTTTTCACAGTTACCAAGATGCAAACTTGCTCTTGAACACAGCCATATAAAAAGCTGAGGGACTTCATGCTAAGGACATCTCACCAGCAGGCGAGTGGGAGGCATAAAAGAGAAGGCTTTCTCTTCCTGTGACCAACTGGAGTTACTCTGCAGCAGACAGTGAGAATGCCATCCCTCTTTAGAGCTTCTGCCTCTTCCGAAGTCTTATTAAAAAGTATTTTTACTGGGCACAGATGCCCTACGTTTGTTGTTCAGTACAATACTTTAATGGTCACAGTGCTGTTTTGCAGGCAATTTCAAAGATTCCCTCCTACATTGTGACAGTCAGTGTGTGTCTGTGCACAGCAGAAAAACTGAGATGAGTAAAATACTTCACTGTTTTTGAAGCAAGGTTCAGGCAGATTTTTTTAATGAATATCACAAATCTACTTTATTCAGATTTCAAGTTACTATTAGCACTTTTTATGTTGTATACAACAATTATTGGCAATGGATGGGTTGCTTCATTTCCCCAAAAAGCTCTCTTTTAATCCCATGGGTTCGCTTCATACAATGAGGTGTAATTTGTTAGCATTCAACTAAGTGTTTTCAGAGTTGTGAGGAACACAAGAGTCATCAAAAATGCATTACTCATCCAGACGACTTCTCATCTTGTATATTGTTGCTCCTAAGTGAGTCTGTGTGTCTTTGACAGCAGAAGGACATTATTAATCACAGTTTTCTATGATCAGACAGCAATTGGAACCATTCACCACAGTAAAGGCAACAATGCAGAGACAGGAAAAGGGTTCATCATGTGCATAAGACAAGGATAGTGCTTTCTCATATGAAAATTTTTGGCCTACCAGAAACAAGAGTTTCAGGGTATCTTTAAATTTTTGGAAATGTTAATGTTATGAGGCAGGCTGAGGTATACCTGTACTACCAAAAAACAACTTGAAGCAAATTAATATTTAAAGTGTAAAGTGAATTTCTTCCAACTTCAGCAAACTTATCTTCTCCTGCTTTGTGATTCAAAGCTTTTTCTCTCTTTTTATGACTCAGAAACTTTGAATTTCATATAACAAACAAAAAATAAATTGAGGAAAGTTACAAGTCTAAGTTCCAAATGTCTCTTCTTTTATTAATTAGTATCATAAAAGTTATGTCCTTGATCTTTGCACAATCAGAAAACTCACAAAGCTACCTTCCAAATAACAATACACTACTACATAAGGCTTACTTACACCATCAGCTTTACTTTTCTTTCCCTTTATTTCTTTGTCTTTACTTTTCTTTCTCTTCACAGACAAAATACCGTCGTCACCACCACAAGGGCTGTTGCAACAACTGACAAGCTTACTGCGTTCTGAGATGTGCTTTAGCACAGATCGGTGAAGTCTTTGCGTTTGTCATCCCAATAACAAAGTAATAAGAATAATGTGAAAAAAGTTAAATAACCAAGCAGCTGTAATAATTTTCTGTGTTTTCTGAGGCAAATGCAGGAGAATACCACAAACACTATCAGTAAAGACTACAGTTTCATCTGTACCAGTGTCCTATGTCTGACAGAGGTTAGTAGCACACAGAGGGAGAGTGTAAGATACAAAGCCAGTATGAAGTAACCCTTCATCTAGCAGCAACCTCCACAAAGTCAGATAGTTTAGACATAGTCTGGGTTTTTATGACATTTTAACATATTTGATTATCATCCCCTACTGAACGAAAACTATTTTCATTATTTGTCTCTAATTTTTCAAAACTATTTCTGTTGGTACTTGAGGCATTGTCCTAATTCTCAAGTTTTTAAAAACTTCAGGGTGGGAGATAATTACAGTGCATCTGAGCAAGGGTATCACCAACACAAAGAATTTGGTTGTCTTTTCCACCATGGATGACCTTAACATCTGTTTTATACCTCAGACTTCTGCCAGGCTTCCTGCATTCAACGTATTTAAAAATACACTGACATCTTATAATTCGCTTTTATGCTATAGCAATTTACTCCACTAGATCTCAATTTTTTTTCTCTTGCACTTCTTTCATTTGGATAAAGGATGTGTCTTTTGTTGCCTCACTGAATCTTTTTGGTGTGGTCCTTTAAGAGTCTTTTCCTTTGGTAATACACTTGTATTTCAAGCCTCGAATAGGAGCTTTAAACAGCTGCCCTGCCTTTCTTCTAACCATTGTATCATTGTGCAATATTTTATCATTTTATTTGCATTGTCTTACCACAACAGGAGGGCTTTCGTGTGAACAAAGGCTTGTCTGTATATTTTATTTAATTTCTTTTGAATATACACCCTTCCTCTTAAGTTTCTCGAGTTTATTTTGAGTCTGGAATTGAAAGAAACATAAGGTTTTAAAATACAATGAAATCTTATATCTACTATTTAAATTTGCTTTTGAATCACAAACTTTGAACCTCTATGCTCATTCAGAATGTGACCTGATTTTGCCCACTTCGACCACTTCTGAAATGTTTGTAAGTGATAATGAGGCCTTTACTGGAGGACGAAATAGAAAGACAATCTCTTTGAAGTTTCAATTTGTTAGGTAAAGCAACTACAGGTATTGTAAACACTTGTAATTTTCACACCTCTTTTACATTACCTCTTGATAAATACCATTTACAAAAAAGAAATACTGATTTCTTTCCTGTAGATAACAATTCTTGTTCTTTTGCCTTCACAAACCTTGCTTGCCATTTCTTGCTCTCAGTCTCATTACACACTCTTTATAACCTATTATCACTAACATACAATTAAACTAAGAATGTAGTGAGACATCTGATGAAAATTAGATCACAACATGAAGAGCATTAGGTTCAAAGTGGAAGAGAAGTTTAAGATATTGATTCAAATAATCCATTGTGTCTGAATAAGTTTTTAAAAGTTCTGCAAATTAACAGTGAAGAATGATTTCATTCTTTTTTAGGCATCATTTGAAGTTATTCAAGTGCTGAAAACCTAAAAGCAAATGTCTGTACTATGACCTTCAGTTTAAATTATAAATTTTCTTGGAATTTTTTTTACATGACATGGTTTTGTGGTCATCTGTTAAGTCCAGAGGTCACATAGTATTATTGATCAAATTGCTTAGTAAGTAGAGATTTGACAGATCTTTATTTACTGAAAAATACATTCTGCTGTCTTCAGCTCTCTAGGTCTTTTCAGGATTAACAAAAAATTGTATTCTATCAATGGCACAATATACAAAGCGAGGGCAACTCTCTGTGCAAAGCGAGGGCATCTCTCTGGACATAATCTGGTGTATGCTCACAGCTACACATTTACCTGCACATGCAAAAATACTGAGAATATGCTGCTTTTTTTATTGTCAATTTAAAAGTCAAGCAGGAAAAGAGAAATCTAAACACCTGAAAATTAAAAAAAAAAAGTCTGAAAACTCCGACTAGCAGGGTATATAGGTAGACTATAGAGGCAGAGCTATAATCCGGAGCCAGGACTTAATGACCTGCTGGAACTCAAATTCACCTTCATTAGCTTCCCAGAGGTTTATCAAGGACTGGAATGACTTTTACTCCCAATGGCTTTGGATTCCATCATGTCCTCCTCTTCTCACGTGATTTTCTGACTTGAAGTATGAGACAGCACTGCTTTCCCTCTGTCCTTATAGCTTGAGACTTGTATTAATTCTGCTTCACAACACTTTCCTTCAAGGTCTTGGAAAAAGTAGGCTTAAGGCTTGCCTTGGAGTCATGCAGTTTATCCCAGTCAGAGGTCATTGCTGGACAGAAATGAAAATAAATGCTTTGCTTTAGTTAGCAACTAAAAATGGTCTACATCTTATATAAAGTAGAAATTGATGTTCATCTTCCAAAAAATATAAAAAAACTCCACGTATATGACATCACTTCCGAAAGACAGTGAGTGGGCAAAAAAAAAAACAATTAGTATAAAAATGTGTTTGGAAAAAATCTATAAAGCAAGCAGACACTCAGTTCTCATTCAACACTAAAATTACGAAACTTTAACATATATTCACTCTCATCATTCTCTCTTCCTTCAAAGAAAATGAGTGTTCAAAGAAAACTGTTCTCTCAGGCACTAAAATATTCATTGCAACAGGAAGAAATTGACTTCACAGCTCATCCCAGTTAAACCAAGCTGCAAAATAAATTTTAAAGTAAATGTGGGGCCTGTCTTTCAAAAACAAAAACTATTGCTCTTATAGTCTAGAATTGAGCTATCTATTTTAAAATATTAATAAAAAAAGAATCTAGAAACAAACTGTTGAATTCTAGTTTTGGGCTTAACAGGAGTAATAGCATCACAAAAAGCCACTGCATTTGAGCTATATAAAAAAACCCTCTGCATTAGCTAATATATAACACAAGATATTATTCATTATACACAGCTAATATTACCTTGAGCCTACCTTCCAGTTTTGAAAATGGTGTTTCAGGAAACACCATTCTACCTTGCATGTGCGTGGCAGTTATGAGAACAGGCTAAACTGTGCTGTACATACTGCTGATTTTCCTCAGCTCCAGATGATGTTCCAGGTCTTTCACACTCACCATGATGATACAAAATATTAGATATGTAGAGCAGAGTAGCACATTTTTTTCAACTTCCATTCCTTAGGGGTGGCAATATCCAACACTTTCTAAAGTGAAGGAGTTTTAAGGGTTTACGGCTTGAGGTCTGATAGTTCCCATTTAGAAAAAGTCCACATTCTTTCAAAAAAGGACATGCTCTGCTCATTTCTCACAGATTCATTTGCAGAAGACTTGCATATGTGAGTTGTTTACAACTCCAGAAATATTTTCAGAATGAGTAGCTGATGCCTAGTTGCTTCCCATGCAAAACATTTCATTAAAGAACAAGATAAGCATTCACCTATAGGAAAAGCAGATGAAGAATTGCCTTGTTCCCTTCTGCCATCACTCACACAGATACACAAATAAGGTCTGATCCTTGGCTTCTGCTGAAGTCTCTCTGTGATAAGAATGCTTACATGAGTCATTAGCAGGCATAAAGCCAGAATTATTTAGTGCATCCTCCAGGCTGTTCGAAGGCATGCCAGGAGTAGGTTTGGCTTTCAGCTCTGGAAGCAGAACACTGACTTCAAGCCACATTTCTCACCCCCTCCCCTCGTTAAGTCTGGTAAAGGACTTGTCCTTAACTGCAGCTTCTTCTCTTCCAGATGGTAACTTCCAAAGCACAAAATAGCAAAGTGGGAATGTAATTCTCACATCTTCACTGATGTTGTAAGATTAAAAATCTTCACACTTATGAGACATAGAACTGCCAGCTCAAGGACAGTAGCAAGCTTTGAATGGATAATACACTTTTAAAATATTACATATTTCCTATTATAATTCTATTTATATTCTATAAATAGAATTGTAATACAACTCTAAAGCTGTACAGTGGCTCAGGGCCAGATTCTCAGACAAAGGCAAACAGCATAGACTATGACTCAAGAGCATATATGACTTGCTTTACATTTCTCGTACACCTTTTCAGAACTTCTCCTTTTCTAGTCAACAGGGAGTATCAGTCAGGATTACAGTACCGAATCAGTCAGAGTGCAGCTGAATGAAGTCCACATTAAACACAAGGAATGATTGCTTTTACAGAAAATATTCAAAAATATTGAGCTAATGTAAAAATGAGAGAAATTAAGCAGATATTGCATCACCACCTTGTTTTCAGCTGTACAACAGTACAGGGAAATCAGATGTGACAATTCTGCCCAGTTAGAGACTCCAAGACTGTGAAAAGGCCTTGAACCTGGAGACTGCAAATGCAAACAAAGTTGCATGTTTTTGCTTTAAACCACGGTATTCAGTTTGTCACAGACTTCTTTGGCAGGCCTGAAAGTACAGACTATTGAGAAATGTTCGTAATATGTCACTGCACAGTGTACTCATAGCAAGTTTTCCCTATTTGGAAGATTTTAACCTACATTAGCATATGATGCCCTAAATATGCAAGGAAAAAGTACACATCAGCATAGAAAGAGGTCTATATTACATTGCTTTCTCCTGCTCCCTTTTTCCCAGTTTGGGAGACAGCCTGAGCAAGGCAGGTTACACAGATGTCCTAGACTAGAAAGGCCAGTTTCTTTGCACTTCAAGTGGTCGTCTTCTTGTCACTGCCTGCCATTTCTTAAAATTGTGTTCACAGGGCTTCTTCTGGATGCAGAACACATCAAATGCTATTTGTCTGTGATTGATTATCCATCTTGTATTTCCGCTTTGTAGAGTCACTAATGTTTCGCTATATTTCATTAGGGATTCACAAAGCTAATTTCTTCTTAGTATTGTCTTTTTTCAATTTGCCCTATATAGCTATCAATATTTTTGTTGTGCTAGAAATTCACTGAGGACAGTGAAGATGTCTGGAAACTGGAAGAGGACATCAAAGTATCCAACTTTTTTAAAGAAAGGAAAAAGAAATAGCCAGAGGAAGTACAGCCCAACTTCAGAAAGAATCCAGAATGGAAAAAAAAAAAAGCTAACAATCTGTAAATACATCAAAAATAAATCATAGTCAAAATAAATTGCTTCATAAAATGTCTTGCTAAATCAGTGTAATCTCTTTCTTTGGCAGGGTAGGTGGCTAGGTGACTAGGGGAAGTTAGTAGATCTCAATATTCATAAGAACTCTCACACTGTCCTGCATGACTACCTTATAAGGTGGCTAAGGAAATATGATCTAGATGATAGAATAACATGGAAATGGGTATAAAACTATGGAAAACTTATCTCAAAAATAGTCATCAAATAGAAGAACATTTTCTTCAAGACTTGTCAAAGATTTGCTCGCATGTCATCCAGTCAGTATTTTAATTAGATACTTGGATTTGGAGTAGAAATTGTACTGATAAAATTCGTGAATGATACAAGAGTGGGAAAATTTGTAAGCACATTACAATTGAAAATAATGCTGAAATGAAGAAATTGTCTGTAGAGGCTGATATAATGGAAGTGGGAGTGAAAAAATTTCTGAAAAGTAAAAGTAGTAGAGACTGGTAGAGCAAGATCCCGAGGCCTTAGTGGTTCACAAAGGCAATATAAGGCAGCAATAACAATGAAGTTCCTCAAGAAAGCAATTCCTAAGTTCTGGTAACAAAACGTCCAACACAGGGCACAGCAGGTGAATAATTAAGTGTACATGCAGAAGGAAAGCTTCTGCTGGGTCCAGGCCAGGGATAATCCTTCAAGACAAATGAGGACAATTTGGGACAACCCGGATGAGAGTAGCAAGAACACCGAGAGCTTTAGAAGATATGATTAATGAAGAAATTAGCTTTGATTACTCTAAAAAGACAGAGAAAAAACAGGATAACTTTTTTCCAGGGCATAAGAAATTGCTATAGAATTGTAACCAGCTGTTTTCCATGGCAAATCAGCTGTTCTCATTCAGACTCTATAGCTATGCAGAATAAATTGATATAATTTCCAAAGAGGAAGATATGGTGTTGAACATGAAGCAAAAACTCCAGCCAGCAGGTTGATAAAATGATTTTGAAAGGCTTCTAGACTGCTTTATAAAATCTTCAGAGAGTTCTAGCAGGTTCACTTTACATTTGTTCAGAATCTCTCTGTGCAGACCTCTGATCTACACCGTCTTCTGATGTCCTCTGAACTACTTCTCTCAACCTCAAACTTGCCAACAGTGACTGTCAATCTCTAGGCAAGGCTATGAAATCAGCTGAATATTAATTTTATTTGCGAAAGATGATCGACTTTGGTACTGAAGTATATAATGTGTAAAAGAGTAGATATCAATTATGCATAAAAACTATTTTTCTCAATAGATCCTGTCTTCATTCAGCTCAAGCTGGCCTAAAATATTTCTGTATTCAAATACATTATCCGTTCCCTTTGTCTGCAGTTTGTTGCACTTGAAATCATTCTATATAAATGAGGAAATATTTATACACAAAAAACTTTTTTGTAAAGGACATATGAAATCCATGAGCAGTTTTTCATTTGCAGATGATGAAATTCAGAATCCTTCAGGAACTGGGATAGTGTTATATTCTTAAACATATTAGGATTTGTCTGTAACAATTACTATATGTTGATGGTAAAGTTAAAATCTTGAAAATAAGTAAGAAATAGCATTGCGCCCTGTGCTAATTAATTAATGGATGCACAGCAAACCAAATTCCATTACTTAGGAAATGAATTTATTTTACTATTGGTCTGAGTAGCATAAATAATTTTGAATTTTATGTGATCTAGGAATTTGGAAACAATTTTTTGGTTTTCACATGTAACATATTGTACTACTTAACATATTAATGAGCTTATCAATGTACATAAAACATCTTTATTTTACAACCATATGCTGTATTCTCCTGACCCTTAGCTGTATTTGAGCCAATTTAAAATCAAACACGAACGGATGATCATTTCAAAATACAATTCCACCTATTATCTGGGGGGTTATGCCTTTTTTTTGATGCATATTCAACTCTGCAAACCTTCTGTGTTTTTAAAATTCCAGCTGGGGTTTGTCAATTTTTCCTATTTACTTGATCTCAATAACAGAAATCTTTAAATGCAGCAGGAGCTTCAGATAAAATTGGCATTGCCATTGCTCCTGAAAATTAAAGCGGTCAGAATTTTCTTTTCCCAGATTTGTTATATGTATCTGTTCAATAGGATTTCTTAAGTCATCATGATGGCATTCCTCATCTTCGGTGTAAAAGCTTATACATGTCCCGGCGTTTGACAGAAGTGGAACAATATTTAAATAGAGTATTTGCTTTTAATGAGAGGTTGAAACCTTTGGAGAGACCTTAACGTAATTTATGCTATGTCAAGAAAGGGTACTCAGCAAGTTGTATCTAGGGGTGTGCTGGTTTTGGCTGGAGTAGAGTTAATTTTCTTCACAGTAACTTGTTTTCCCTAATTCCTAGAGCAATGCTGTTAGAGCAGCACTACCTAAAATGCCAGATGGTAATATTTAAAATACTCAAGAAAAGGTTTCAGACTGTTTTGCTTTGGTTCCTTCCCATGAAGAAAGATGTCTTTCTGACTCTAGCTGGAACATGTAGTTATTGAGAAGGATAAGGAGAAGACAGGAATTGCTGTGATGCCTTCCTACAGACAGCCAGGAGCAAGGCAGCCAGGGGTACTGGGGGCAGGGAAGGGCCAAGGCTGGGATGGGAGAATGGAGACCGTCCCTTCTACAGCACGGCTGCGGCAGGGGCTGATGGCCCCAGGGGGATTGACATGGGGTCCTGAGCCATGGGCTTGGAAGATAAAGAAGATAATGTAAGCAGACAAAGTACAGCCATGTCAGCCAGTCCACCCCTATGTCCTGTCCCTCACTGCAGCCATCAGCCTCATCAGGGCCTGGGAAGTGGTGCACATCTAGGCAGGCAGCATGGTGTCACAGTTCATGTTGTATGTCAACATTTTGCATCCTGTGTATACCAACTGCATATGCTGTATTGCTATCGTTGCACATAGACAGCAGTTATATCACTCTATACCTGTTACCTTTGTAAATTAATAAACTATCTCTATCAGAATTTTTATATCTTTATAAATCACCACCATCTAAATATTAAATTAAAAAAAAATAGCTTAAGAAGCATAACTTTTACTGTCTTAATGGCACTATTTGTCAGTGTGCTCAAGTTAGACATCCTGGCTACATTTATACAAGAAAGATGAGTGGTGCCAAGGAACATTTCCAGACACAAGAACTCGATCTTCTACAAAGTTCTCAGCATGGTTTTGGCCAGACAGACAGATTAGTACTGGGCGTGGCCGGAGAGCTGGCTTGGGCCAGGGCTCATTCTCAGCAAACACCTGGGCACAGCTACCTGCTTTGCAGGGTAAGACAGATTGAAGAGAAGAGAGATGACCAGACTGTGCCAGATAGCCTAATGGCAGTGGACTGGCCTTGGTGAGCACTACCTCACTAATATAAATTTAGTCAATGTTTATTTAACGTCACAAATATTTAACCTATACAGCAAGATCACTTTAATAGAAGTGCTGGCTTTTTGTCAGGAAACAAAGAAATTATAAGTAGTCTACATCAGATTTTGCAGGCAACTTTCCTAACAAAGAAGTGTCCATATATGATGTGACGAAAAAGGAATTTAGACAGACAAATTATCACAGAGGAAAGAACTTTGGTTTGAAAATAAGGGCAACCAACCTTACTTTAAGATACAGTCAAATAAAATATTTCTTTCTTTGTCTCACATCAGACATACTATTTTGCATATACGATTCTCTAATATTTATCGTTACATGTGGGTAAATACGTGCTTACGAAACTACGAAAAATGAGTATTAGAGGGGTTAAGTTTAAGATACTCTTTCCTGTAGACGGAATTTCAGAAACTCTGATGTAGTTGTAGTAAATCAGGACACATTTAATGCCTCACAGTAGACTTGCAAATATCTACCCTTTTCTCTTACTGCGGCAACAGGCCTTCGCTGTCCTCCAGGGCTAAGGGGAAACCACCTTTTCCACAGGACTGGAACACAGCTAGCACTTGCTATACTACTACAATGTTCTTGGGAAAGAAACAAGAAATCTTTTGCAGGATAAAATCAGCCAAGATTGTGTTTTTCATATATTGAGGAATATTCTGTGCTGCTTCTAGAAGACAGACCACAAATATCCACAATGATTTAATCAGATATTGCAGATGTTACAAGAATAGTTTTCAGAGTGCTGTCTGGTTTATTACAAGGGTTTATTTGATCGTTATGTGTTTTAAAAGGTCAAAATAAATATGTAATTCCATTTCACTTCAGGGCAGCTTAATTTTCTTCAGAAATGTGCATATAAGGTATCTCAAAACACTTTGCAAATAAAAAGAATACTGTATGGAAACCAAGCTTTTGCAACAAATACCGTATAATTCATGAATGTGAAATACAGTGTGAACATAAATGTTCAACTCTTGACATTCGTTTGAACAAAATCTAGTTTATTTGCAGAGATATATTGGCAACTATTATTGCGGACCATTCATTGCTTTATTTTCCTAAATTGTCACTGTATTGCCCTTCAAATTGATGGAAACAAAGATTGTACTGAAGTACAGGAAACCTACTCTTAGGGAAATGCTTCTCCATTGTCTCTGCACACGCCAAGTACAATACATCTTCGCCTTTCACTGGTTTAAAAACAAGTCCTTTAAAATGAGAGCATGCAGGGGCTAAGCCGGTGGTCTCATTTTTTAGTGATTTCCATTGATCTTTTGAGGGGAGGAAAAGAGAAAGAAAGGTTCATTTTCTAAATAGCTCCCTAAGTGAGACAGATTTGGAAGTGTCACAAAAAAGGAAATAGAGGAGTGAGTGTGAGGTAACCATCTCCTCCATACAAGAAGCACACTTCACTTTAGTAAAAAGAACTCGTGAAAATGCATAGCCAAAAATAGTAGTCACAGGAAAGTGCTTTCCACAGACATATTTAAGTATGATCTCATGAAGACCACTACGTCAACATGACTAAAAAAAGGTCATGCAGAGACCACTTTAAGTAGCATTATTTGCTGTAATTTTAGGATATAATCTTCATACAGTACTTGTATGAATAACATGGCATTTTTGTGTTTCAGATCGATCAAAACTTCTCTAAGTGATGCTGGGGATAGGAGAACACATACATAACATATATCTCAGCTTTAGTAATAAATTTGGCATTGCCTTCCTGAAGTGAAATAGGGGAATAGCTTTGGCAATGAAATAGGGGAATGTGGCCTAGATGAAAACATTATAGGGTAGTGCAAAACTTATCTGAAAACAGTATTCAGACAGAAGATTTAAAACGTTCAGTATCAAAACAGAAGCACATATTCAGTGGGATTATGTTATGGTTTCAGTCTCGATCAGTATCTTCATCTTAACAATGGGAAAAAGTGTAAATAGCATCAACAGCAAAGACAGTATTGAATGACAGGATACGAATTTAAAATTCTCTCCGCACATTGGATAAGTGGTCTGCACAAAGTAAGATGCAATTTAACAAAAACAAGTGCAAGCTTCAACATTTTTGTAGCAGTGAGCAACTGGGTGGGGGACATCTAGCTTAACAGCAGCCTAAATAGGCATGATCTAAAAGTAACTTAATGTCACGCTGCTGCAAAAAGGGCAAACAATATTAGGGGATACTTGAGCAGGAGTCAATGGTAACACATATGAAGTAAACCTTCTGTTACACTCAGGACTGATGTGGTTATTGTGCTCATTTTTTTCTCTGACCATAGAACAATTGGACAGACATAAGAAAATATATACTAGGAGGAAAGCTTGAAAGAAATGGAATTATTTATCTCAAAGAAAAGAAGGTTGAAGCAAAACTTCCTAACAGTCTTGAAATCTGCAAAATATTGTTGCAAAGAAACATGTATCTTAGGATATTAAAATTGAATGAATCTCCCTTTAAGCGCTGTCTCTCTGTCTGTTGGCAATAAAGGAAGTCTAATTTAAATTGGGATGCTAACATTCCCATGCAGAAATTGCATTAAGAAAAGCAAGGATACTTCCAGGTCCCACAGACCAAGATTCATGCAATACACTTCTTTTCCTCAGTGGTAATTGATGTAATTACTCATTTACTTCAAGTGGCGGTATTTACGACATTTTAAGGCACGTGGATGCGTAAAATGAAATGGATGAGTTCTTGGCTTTGACATTTTGTTAAATGCACACCACTTACTACTGGAAACAGATTTAAAAGTCCTGATACCTTATACATAAAATCAATGTGTAAGTCCAGCTTCACTCATATCCTAGCTGAGATCTCACAGAAGAGCATACCTGAAAACAACTTATGTACTAGGACAGAGTTCTTCTTATAGAGATCCCTCCTCAAAAGAGCTCAGACGAATTGCATCACCCTCCTTCAGAAAACCTCACCAGAAGCCACCACATGTACTTTTCTTCTCAAGCCCGCTGCCTCTACCTGTCTTAAGGCAGTTCCACTTTAGTCGGTTATCCTTCCGCTGGCTCTGGAGAAGTTTTAGACAGTTTGTCCAAACAAATTTGTCCATTTGTCTAACAGAAATGGCATTTGTATAATAACCAACAAAAACTCAGGCTACACACATTTACCTTATTGGTTTGCTATCTCATAAATTATAAAATTCCCCATTAACTTTTATCTGCTGGCCCAAAGGAACGGTTTAGTTGAAAGTTTAATTTCCTCTGAATGAAATGTCAGCTGCATTGCAAATTTAACTAAGATATCCACATGGGCTATTTGTATCCCCCTGCAAGCCAGGTCAAAGGCTGCCACAACTACTTGGGTGTAACTGCTCAGAAGACTTTTCATTTTTCATACAACTCTCTGGATAACAGTTAGCCTTTCCTCCACCCCTCCTCTTTCTGATCTAGAAGATTTTATATTTGCAAGTTAGGAGGCAAGCCCCTAGGCTGATTCTCACCACCTGTATTTTTCCTTTCCTTTCATGCACTTAGATCCACAGGGTCAAGACTGAAAAACTGCAGATGCATATAGTTGCAGTGCTAGTTGCATTAACAAGCCTGTCAAGACTACAATCATCAAAAATCCACTTGAAAAATGCAAGTAAAGCCCTAAAATGTTTACATCTGTCTATTAGAACTAAAACTCCCATTCCCCAGAGTACTCTCCTAGTGCTTCATTTCAATGCTTTCACTGAAACATTTAGCCAAGTTGGCCATAAGAACTGTTGTCCTAAGGAGCTCCAGGTCTTCTTCTGCTTTATGTCAGTTCTCTGACCATAGGATACACAGAATAAATCATCGACATTCTTTGTTATGAATATAACTTATGAATATATAAGCCTTTTCATATACGAACACAGTCTTCAGGGATTTTTATCATTTAACCAGACTGTGGTGCCAGACATCAAATCTAATTTACGTATTGCACTTGGCCTCTTTTTTGACATGTTCTCCTCAGGTTAGTCCATGCCATCTCCTGGGTTCACAAGTATCATCTAATCTCAGTTAAAAATTGTTAGAGTACATGGGGAAAGTCCAACACATCAAAATACACGACCTATATAATTTATTGGGAAATTACCTTTCGCTTACCTTATGTAGGTCTCTCTAACTCAGGAGATCAAGCAAAATTACAGAATCAGAAAAATACCTTTTCCCTCCTATTATACACAAGGAGAATATTCTTTAAATGACATAGCTTAGCACCCATTTTCAAAACACCATAATCAGAGGCTTTTACAAACTACAGTGCTATGCATTTGGATGACTAGTCATTTGGAAGTGTTGAAAGTTGCTATTATCACTTAATAAACCAACTTCTTGGTATACTTGACAGATCTCATGAAAGATCCCACTCATAGCAGGATAAGCAGGATGAAAGCCTATGACAAAAGTCTAAACATCCTTGAAGAATGTCTTCCAAAAAGACTGTCTAAACAACAGACATGGTGAAAGTGGACTTTAGAGCCATGTTGTAAGAGTAGGGAGGGAAATCTTGTTTTGAAGTAGAAACTCTTGCAAGGAAGAAAGCATATTCTGGAAAAAAAAAAAAGCATTACTAAAAAAAATTTTTAAAAATTGCATAACACTTAAATAGGCAATAACATTACTGAAAAAGTCTTTTCTTGAGAGCAAGTTGTAAAAAAACACACCTATCCTGCAAGGCATAAGTACAGTGGAAAACACTGTCAATTTAATTATAATGTTGCAGCCAGCACTGCTGCCAGCTATATTCCAAGTGCAGCATAGAGAGAAAACACAGACTTTAATGAAATAACCTGTGTCACTGTCAGCCTGGAGATCTGGGGTGGGAAGGGAAGATGTGGAAACTTTAAAATCAAGAGAGACTCCATAGACTCTCCATCACTATTGTTGTGCAAGTGCAGCCAGAGAGATGCTAAATACATTAGTCGGAGCAAACCTGTCTACCCCAGCCCCATAGAAAAGAGGCAGGGTATGAGAGGGCAGCCGGAGCTGATGCCTCTGAGCAAGTGCCTCCAGCTCTGCAGCCCACCACCTTCCACACTCCCCAGGTTCTGCCACAGCTTCACAGAGACACAAGCTTCTCCCAGTCTTAGGAGGTAATTATATACAAGAAAAAGAAATCTGTCAGCAGCAGCAATGCATCAGAAGACTGGTTCAATCTTCAGTGTACGAGCGCAGGCTTGTGTTTCAACCACTGCCTTAAAAGTGGAGATCCCACCACAATTGTAACACCTGTACATACGTGCAAAACCAATTTCACTTCCATTGGACCAATGAATTGTGAACTGTGACTGAACTTTTAGTTTATGGAACTGATACTCTTCTTCTTTCACTGTGAAACACAAGAAGGTCGTTTTGGAAAATAAAGAAATCAAGTTATTCCTTTTCTCTTGTAAACAAGACAAAAACCTGTCAGAACTCGCCTAAGCAGTGAGTGATTGTATGTCTAACAACCACACTTTCATTTGTCCTCTAACTAAATTTGTTAGCCTTTAGGAACCACAAACATTATATTATAGATGTGTCTTTACACAGGAGTTTCCAAGACACTTCATATTAAAATAAGCATTGAAATATCAAATACCATCTTCATTTTCATAGATAAGACTGAGTTCTGATGCTTTTCTATAAGACATTCCAAAAATCTACAGGCTGTGTCAGGTGAAACAAACTAGACATACTGGTGTCTCCCGAGCTCCTGTGCTATGAATCTACACGACTTCTTCCTCTGCAACTGCATTCCTGCAAATATGAAAGTGCTTCTTTTGTCTTCAATGCCAGTGATTTTATCTATTTACCTTCCTAATACCTGGTGTTCGGAGGAAGCTAAGCCAATGAACACCGTGATCTGAAACAAATGATCACCAGCAAAAAGTCTGAATCATAGAACAGCAGCCAACAGTAAGGAAATAACATAATGGAAGCAACAACTGCTTAAAAAGTACTGTTGCACGCTGGTAGTCCAAGCAAAACATTTGACCAACACTAATGACTATGACAAATAGCTAATGAGGCATTCATGAATGGGCAGCCAGTTCCAAAGTCTTCAAGGGATGTGGGCATTTGAATGATGGTGGAAAGTACAGGGGTGAAGGTGGAAAGAAATAATTTTCCTATAGTTAATCCACTTATTTTAAATAAAGCCAAAATGAGAATTATTTTCCTTTAGCAGTGTTTTATACTATGTTGGTAACATCTTTGGACTGCTTTGACCTAGAGTTTTGCCATTGACTTCACTGACATACAAATTTGGCATTTAATTGAATATCTTTATCTGAAAGTTGGTCATATACAAAATTTTTTTATAAATAATCATATTTTAACCTGAAAATGCCATTGTATGGGCAAGAGACACAGCCAGAAAGTAGTCCAATGAGAGTTAGAGTCTGAAGAGATGCCAGTAATCTGGGGTGGCTTCTGTGATTTAGCTGGAGAGTATTTGTATCTCGATCATCTAGTGCATATCATTAAAGGAGAATCGAAAGGACCATCTGATGATTAAAGCAGGCTCAGAAGGGCTGTCCAAACTGTCATCCAGAGGCCAGGCATGAGAACGCTCTTCCTAGAGACCACAGTTGCAAAATATAAACACTAGTAAGAACCATGGCCATTGCATTCATTGTGTAACTGTGGCATCTGCTGGCAAATACGGATGAGAATGTGCCCGAGATCCCACCACTAAGAAAGGATATGGCAAAATGACAGTTAAACTTACTTCCTTGTTGCATGGCAGAACCAATAGGAAATTTGATTAAGTCAGAAAAGGGAGAAGTTATGACCTCAGGAACTGGTCCAACGTCCTGTAGACTGTAGCCTGGATAGTTTCAGTGGTCTGGTCTATCACCCACTGAAAAGATCTGTATTCCAGGAAGGCCAGATCAGTCCTGACTCACAGTGCATGACTTGTATGTACTATACGAGTGAGGTTGAGCTGAGGACACAGCAGACACTTGATTGTGCTCACATCTTGTGTTTTCTTCCACAGACTCATGCTGAAAAACTGAAGCTGGGCATTGTATGGCAACTGTGTTCCCCCAATGTGTTCCAGACTCCCTGTTTTTGCTTCATTGTCTGGTATAGCTCTTTATCCTGTGGTCCTGCCCAGCCTTCCTTCTCACTCTTAAGGAGAGTCCTTTTGACCTCCTTGCCCTATCTGAGGGGCTTCCCTTATACCCCTAGTTCTTCTATTGTTCCTAAGCTTTTCTCATAGTGTCTTAGTAACCTTTCAGTAATGTCTCTTGTTACCGTAGCACCAGAATTTCTGAAAGTCTTTTCAGGGTTTACTTTACCCAGTAATATCAGAAGACACATTCAGGATAGTAAATTTGTCTCTGTCTTGTTTCTGGATTCCAGCGATGGTTAGATGGAGAGTAGGCATCTAGCTATCAGGTTAAATATTGGGAGTTTTCAGGATTAAAAGAGCATTCTTACTGATATTTAAAAACCTCAGGATGAGAGAACTGTTAGGTAAGAAGTAGTCAGACTACATATTTGAACAAGGCAACAGAAGGCTGCCTATATCTTCTTACTCAGGCCTGTAGTCTTTTTTAGAGCTGGCTCCTATTCTAAACCTTTGTCACAATATGGTCCGTGGTTATCTGGAATCTGATCCAGAAAGACTAGCAATGACTTTTTTTAAAATCATCCTGAAATTGTAATATTATTTTGAAGTCATGTATTTAATTGATAGGAGAAACATTGATTCTCCACAGTAGAATTGATTATCTTGATATATTAGAAAAGAACAGAGATGAGAATATATCTCATTTTCAGACGCTTACTACTTAAATTTCACTTAAACTTGAATTGACATATTTTAATATCCTGACACTATAAAGCTATCTTGTACTTTTGTTGGTCTTTTTTTGTCATTGTCGTGACAATAACTCATAAAAACATATCCATAGTCTTGAATTTATATTAAGATTATACTAAATCTTAGACACCTCCAAACTGGAAAAAATGATGAGGTCACCCCATTGAAGTGTCTGCCAAGGAAGGAATATTTTCTGCAGTGTAGTCTCCACTGATTTATAGCCACACTGGACAAATGACTTAAGCCATGGTTTCACTTCTGAGAGGTACTTCAAGAGAACAGCAATACAAAATGTATCATGGAAACTAACCAATGGACTTCTTCCAGAAGCTATTTCATATCAGAAATATCTGGTCAATCATATTTGTAATACATTGAGCAAATATATTGCTTAACATATTGAAAGTAAAACAAGCTGACACTTACAAGGACAAATAAAAAAATTACTACAGCTTTGATTGAACCTGAGGCAACTCTTTTCCACTTGGTATATTGTGGAACAGAACTGTAAATCAGTTCTATCTCCCAGTCGTCTGGAATCAATCTAATAATTTCTAGTAGTTTTGTAATGCAAGAGGGGAGATGGAAATTACAATACTTACACAAAACATTCCTGGTCTGAAGATGACGTTGTGTCTGCATTACCAGTATCCAGTTCTTTGATGCGATTTTAAACGCTGCTCTCCCTATTCATTTTAAAGTCCCACACACTCTCTCCTACACACTGTAGTCCCTCCAGGGGATGGTTTCACAGTTAAAGACATCTACAATCATACTGCCACTGGAAGGGTCAGTGCACCCTCCTCCTTCACCCACCCCAGAAGCACATTCCTGAATGTCACCTCTTGGCAGCCATGTCAGTTTAGGCTGGTTTAAGATCATTGCTAAATATCACAGCCTCAAAGTGAACAGAAAAACTGCAACAGACTCACCTCTCAAGCCTGTCAAGGTCCCTCTGGATGGCACCCCTTCCCTCCAGCCTGTCAGCCACACCACACAGCTTGGTGTCAACAATAAATTTGCTGAAGGTGCTCTCAATCCCACTGTCCATGTGGCTAACAAACATTCTAAACACTACCAGTCCCGACACCAACCCCTGAGGAACACCACTGGTCTCCA
>Ga0181612_182477_pt1 | contig 22604 bp, 20 predicted proteins | sample HoacroProtozoa21_FD_119630 | JGI IMG/M metagenome (GOLD analysis project Ga0181612, IMG submission 119630) | Hoatzin crop microbial communities from Cojedes, Venezuel. Combined Assembly of Gp0051906, Gp0051904, Gp0051908
GTAATTGTTGATGTTGCCGACTTTACCCTAAATGAGGGCAACACCACTCTTACAGTAGCGATTCCATCTACAGCCAAGGCAGGTGATGTGATTTGCGTTAGTTATGCAGGTAAGGAGTTTACTGCGGGCCAATACAGCCCTGTAACTCCTTCTAATCTGAGCGTTAGTCCTAGCCCTGTTAAGGCAGGGGCTACCCTGACCATCAGCGGTAAAGACCTTGATATTGTAACAGATCTTTCATTCCCTGGCGCAGGAAGCACAAGCTTCAATTACAAGGATAATGCTATCACCGTAACGGTTCCCGCCAAGGCCACCGAGGGCGACATCACCCTTACTATGGCTAATGGCGACGCTGTTACCGTAGCTTACACACTCGTACATCCTACAGTTACCAAGGTTGCTCCTACAACTCTTACTGCGGGTCAGACCATTACCGTTACCGGTACCGACCTAGACCTCATTACCTCTGCTACCCTAGGTGGCAAGGATGTAGAAATCACCAGCAAGAGTGCAAGCTCTCTTGAGATTACCACAGCTGCTACATCTGTAAGCGGCGCCCTTGTTCTTAAGCTGGACAATGGCGAGGAAATCACTGCTGCCGAGGAAATTACCCTCAACTATGAAGCTTTCATTCAGGTTACCGACATGCCTGCTTCCGCTCACATCGGAGAGACCATAACCCTAACTGGTGTTAACTTCATGATGATTGAGAATATCTATATTGGCGACACCAAAGTTACCGAGTATAGCGTACGCGAGGATGGAACTATCTCATTCATAGTTCCTTACATGTCTGCTCCCGCTTTTTACGATGTAACATTTGAACTCCTCAATGGCGACAAGGAAGTTTGTCCTCAACAGCTAGAAGTATTGCTTGAGCTATCAGCTAATACTATCTGGAAGGGTAACTTCTCTGCAGGCAATTGGAGCGGTATGCAAGATCTTGCCTATGGCAACTTCGATTGGTCTACTGTTAAGGCTGGGTCAACCCTCAGATTCTATCTCACCGCAGATACTTCTGCTCCTAATCCTTGGTATCAAATGTCCTTGAGAGTTGGAGATAGCTGGGCCGATTTTAATCCTTCTGTTTACCTCTCTGTTGGTACCGATATTACATATATCGACTATGTGCTGACACAACAAAATATTGATGACCTCATAAACAAGAATGGTTTGGTTGTTACCGGTTACTTCTTCAATTTAACTCAGATTGATCTTATTACCGAGATATCACAGAAGACCTATTTATGGCAAGGTAACGGACTTGCATCTACCAACTGGAGTACTCCTCCTGGGGTAACTCTTACCGAATGCTCCAATACCGACAAACTTGTAGCAGGTGCTACCATCGGCTTTGACTTCTATTGCGATACTACAGTAGATGACAAGGAAAGATACTGGCAGGTAGAGTACTTGACTTCATGGTGGACATCTCTGCCTTTCGGTATGGTAGATGGTGCACGTAAGCAGTGGGAATATACTGAATCAGATACCAATGCCGAGTTCACCTTGACTCAGGCTGATATCGACCAGCTTAACAAAGAGGGAGGCTTCGTCTTTGGTGGTCATGCTGTTTACATCACAGGTATCTACGTTAAGTAGCACACTTTTTGCCCGAAGGAGGCTGACCCTTCCTTCGGGTCCTAGTTGCCCGAACGGGTCGGGCATGACGAGAAACGGGTCCTAGATGCCCGAACGATGTCGGGCATGACGAGAAATATGAAAAAAACAATATACATCCTGCTTTTAGCAGTAATGATAATAGGCCTTGCGGCATGCGGGAAGGACAGCGGTGGGAGCAGCGGCTCAGCGAGCAGCGTTGCCCTTAGCGTAAAGCCCACATCCTTGGAATTCACCGCTGACGGCGGCAGCGAGACGGTAGATTTTACCGCATCCACCAACCCTAGCTTCACTGGCGACGGGCAAACTTGGTACTCTTACAAAAAGGACTTTTCTAACAATAAGGGTACGGCTACAATTACAGTTGAGGCTAATAGCACAACATCTGAAAGAACCGGCAAATACACGGTAAAATGCGGTAGCGAGAGCGCCACAATTACCATTAAGCAAGCCGCTGGCACAGGCAGCAGCGGCGGTGGCGAATCATCCACAACGGTGGTTGTAACCGAACGCAACCCCGTAAACTCGCTAAGTAATAGCAACGCCAGCTCCAAGGCAAAGGCCCTATATAAGTATCTACTAAGTATTTACGGCAAGAATACCATTAGTGGAGTAAGCGCAGGGGCTGCCTGGGACACCGGCTATGTCGACTATGTCTATAATCAAGCTGGGGCAGGCAAATACCCTGGAATCGCAGGCTTCGATTATATGTTCATGAACTGGCCCGCAAAGGCTTGGACAGGTTCATACGATTGGACATCTTGCCCCGATTATGGCGACATTACACCCGTAAAGACCGCCTATAACGCAGGAAACATCATCTCCATCTGCTGGCACTGGTCGGTGCCTTGCAGCGAGGACTATTTCTATCAGGACAATGGGAGCGACTCTCGAAGCAAGCTAGACTATTATTGCTTCTACAATAGTGGGAAAGATGGATTTTCCGGCAAAGGATACCCTGTTTTCAGCGCCACTGCAGCTCTTACCGAAGGCACTTGGCAAAATAAGGTAATTACCTACCAAATCAAGCGCCTTGCCGGGTTTATGCAATTGTTGGAAGATGCTGACATCCCTGTCCTCTTCCGCCCTCTACACGAAGCGGCTGGCGATTACAGCTGGGGCTCTTGGTTCTGGTGGGGTTATGAAGGCGCCGATGCCTTTAAGAAGCTCTGGCGCTACCTCTACGATCAACTCACCAACGTCTACGGCCTGGATAACCTCATTTGGGTGTATACCGTTCAGACTTCGGATGCTGGATCTCTGGCATCACTAGATACAATTAAAGAATGGTACCCTGGCGATGAGTATGTAGATATAGTTGGTGGCGACCTCTACGTTAATAAGAACACTACTCAGGCAGATGCCTTCAATCAAATTAACTCTTCGGTAGAAGGCAAAAAGATGGTAGCTCTTAGCGAATGTGGCAACCTACTAAATATTGACGGCTATTTTAAGGCAGATGCCCCTTGGCTCTACTTTATGAGTTGGAATAATCGCATTAACGGTGGTGCCACTTGGGTGCTTTATTGCAAGAATTCCGACGGCTCGTACTCATGGAACAATACCGCTTCCGATTGGAAGAGTGCGTTGAATAATTCACATACCCTCAATAGGGGTGATTTAAAATATTGATATGAATATGGATATATTTAAAAGATGCCCGAACATCGTCGGGCATGACGGAAAAACGGCTGGACATGACGGAAGTCGTCATCCCCGACCTGTTCGGGGATCCCAAGCCCTTGGTATGCTGCTCTTAGCCATGTTAACCCTGGGTTTTACCGATTGCAAGGGCGAAGCCAGCGGCTCGGGAAGCTCCGATACTGGCAGTGTAAGCCTAAGTGTAACTCCTACCGAACTGAGTTTCACTGCCGATGGTGGCTCCGAAACCGTAGAATTTACTGCAAGCTCTAGCCCCAGCTTTGTTAGTGACGGCCAAACATGGTTTTCGTACAAGAAAAACGGATTTTCCAATAATCAGGGTACCGCCACAATAACTGTTGAGGCTAATGGCACATCGACTGCAAGAACAGGCAAATACACCGTTAAATGCGGTAGCGAGAGCGCCACAATCACTATTACCCAGGAAGCTGGCACTGGTAGCGTTGTAACTCCTACCGACGAGGTAGACCCTACCGAGGAGCCAGCTGCGCTGGACAATGACGCTTGGGCGTTCTCCAAGAAGCTAGGCTTTGGCTGGAATCTTGGTATCACTTTGATACTTATGTTGCCGATAGTTTAAAGATTTCGGGTTATTGGGATAACGCCACTCCCACCGCAGCATTGTTTACCAAGCTGAAGTCCTACGGCTTTAGTTCGGTACGTATCCCTGTTACCTGGTATCAGCACATGAATAGCGACTTTACCGTGACCGACGATTATATGAAAGAGGTTGCCGAGGTTGTAGGTTGGGCCCTTGATGCCGGCCTGTTCGTGATTATCAATACACATCATGATGATGCCGACAGTAAGAACTGGCTAAGTCTGGCAAGGGCCGTTGCAAGTTCGGATAACTTGGAGGAGATTACCACCAAGTTCAACAAACTTTGGAACCAGATTGCAACTTATTTCAAGGACTATAATGGCGATATGCTGATGTTCGAGTCCTTCAACGAAATGCACGATGGTACTTGGAACATTCCAAATGGTAAGACGGATGCGTATTACGAGGTAATCAATTACTGGAACCAGCAGTTCGTAAATACCGTGCGATATACAGGAGGTAACAACGCTACACGTATGTTGGGCGTCCCTGGCTATGCGGCCAATCCTTCGCTCACCGTTGGTAATCTTGTTCTGCCTACCGAGCCCGACGCTTCCGTAACGGGCAAAATCGCTGTTGCCGTGCATGACTATGACCCTTATGACTATGCCATTAATAGTAATCAAAATCCAAGCGATGGAACAGTAGAGTATCAAAAATGGGGTCATAGCGCAACAGGTAGAGTATGCCCTCAGGATGAAAGCGATTTTGTGGCAACCCTTAAGATGCTATATGACACTTACCTGGTTAACAATATCCCCGTTTATATCGGAGAGTGTGGTTGTAAGAATAAGAAAGAGGCTGTATTAAAATACAAACTATATTATCTCGAATATACCTATAAGGCATTTAAGTCATACGGGCTAGCAGGGTTCATTTGGGATAATGGATCCAATGGAGAGGATGGCACCGATGGCACCGAAGACGACAATCATGCTTACATTAACCATAATAACGGTGAATATCTTAACACTACTGGTCAAAAGTGTATAGCCGCAATTAAGAAGGCCGTTACCACAGAGTCGTCTTCGTATACCCTTAAATCAGTTTATAACAGCGCACCATAATGAAACTCAAAGTACTAAACCTATTCCTAGTGGGTCTGGCGCTGGTTGGATGTGCCGCCGACCCCGCCACTAAGGCACTGGAAACCTTAAATAAGGCTGCTACCGAGGGTAAGTTCCTCTATGGCCACCAAGATGACCTCGTTTATGGCCATTCTTGGAAGGTTGAGGATTATACCGGTGATGCCCTTGAGCGCTCGGATGTAAAGGCCGCCTGCGGGCAGTATCCCGCCATTGTGGGCTTTGACCTCGGCGGCATAGAGCTTGGCAACGAAGCCAACCTCGACGGAGTGAACTTCGACCTCATGCGCCGTGCCGCCCAGGCTCAGGTAAAGCGTGGAGGGCTGGTTACCTTCTCTTGGCATCCTCGCAATATAGTTACAGGCGGAGATTCCTGGGATGTTAGCGACAGCAGCGTTGTGGCTTCGATTCTGCCCGATGGGGCCAAGCATGTGGAGTTTGTGGAATGGTTGGACCGTGCGGCGGACTTCCTGCTGAGTCTAGGGGATATCCCCATTATCTTCCGCCCTTGGCATGAGAATGTGGGCTCTTGGTTCTGGTGGGGTGGCAAGCTCTGCACTCCCGAGCAGTACCGCGACCTATACGTTATGACCTGCGATTATTTTGATTCAAAGGGACTTACAAACGTACTTTGGGTTTATTCTCCCGATTCCAACGCTAGTGAAGTGGAGTATTTCGACCGTTATCCAGGCGACCTGTATGTAGATATTTTGGGTGTGGACCATTATCAATATGGTTCTCTTCCCGAGAGTAAGACCTTCTATATCAATCAGTTGCGAAAGGAACTAAAGTTTATGCAGACTTTCGCCGCCGACCATAACAAGCTCATCTGCGTAAGCGAAACGGGCTATGAGGGCATTCCTGATCCCCAGTGGTGGACGGGTACACTTCTGCCCGCAATCAAGCACTTTCCCGTGTGCTATGTGCTTACCTGGCGCAATGCCTGGGATAAACCCACCCATTTTTATGCTCCCTACGAGGGCAGTGCCGATGCCAAGGATTTTAACGGCTTTGCCCAAGGCGAGCGTACAATCATGTTGAATTCTAAGTAGTTAGATGTTATGAATTTGACTTACACCCCCGCAAAAGCAACAATTTCCGAGAAGATAGGCTATGGCTTCGGAGACCTTTCTTCGTCGATGTTTTGGAAGATTTTCTCTTACTATCTTCCCATTTTCTACTCCGATATTTTTGGGCTCAAGCCCCAGCATGCAGCTTTTTTGCTGCTGGTAACAAAGCTCTACGATGCCATTTCCGACCCTGTAATGGGCATTATTGCCGATAGGACCAACACCAAATGGGGTAAATATCGCCCTTATCTGCTTTGGATAGCCCTGCCTTTTGCCATTGTGGGAGTGCTTTCGTTCGTTACCCCCAATTGGGGCTATGCCGCCAAGCATGTGTACGCCTATATCACCTATCTTCTGATGATGACGGTGTATACGGCTATCAATGTGCCTTACGGCGCTATGCTTGGGGTTATGACCGATGATTCTGCCGAGAAGAGTGTGTTCTCTTCATATAGAATGTTCTTCGCCTATATTGGTAGCTTTGTGGCTATGGGTATTTTCGCTATCTTCGAGAAGAAGGTTGGCGGTAGTGTGGGAGATGCTGCCCCTGGTCAGTGGACTGCCGTTGTGGGTCTGATTGCAGCACTCTGCCTAGTGTTCTTCCTGCTGTGCTTTGCAATGACCAGGGAGAGGGTAGTGCCTGAGCCAAAGGAGCAGGGGAGTATCAAAGAGGACCTTAAGGCCTTGGGTAGCAACGGCCCTTGGTGGCTGCTGCTCGGCGGTAGTATAGGTATTCTGCTGTTCAACTCAATGAGGGGTGGAGCAGCCGCTTATTACTTCTCTAATATCCTGGGAACCAGTGCTTTACTTACTTGTGCGGTATATCTTTTTGTGGGTGAAATTGCCCAGATGGTTGGGGTGATTTTCGCTGTGCCCATCAGCAATAAAATCGGCAAGAAGGGAACCTTCCTGAGCGTGCTGATAATCACCGCTCTGCTTAGCTGCATCGTTTGGTTCCTCCCTAACACCACTGGTGGATTTTGGGCTTTGATTGTGATTCAGGTACTGATTTGCATCGCTATCGGTGTTAATTCCCCTATGCTTTGGAGCATGTTTGCCGATGTTGCCGATTATTCCGAACTCAAGAACGGTAGCTCTTCGACGGGCCTTATTTTCTCTTCTTCGTCGATGGCTCAGAAGTTCGGCGGTGCCTTTGGTGCCTTCTTCTTAATGCAGGTGCTGGCTTGGGCAGGATATGTGGCTGGGGCCGATGTTCAGAGCGAGAGTACTCTTACCGCCATTAAGGCGCTGATGAGCTATATTCCCGCAATCGGGTCTTTAATCGGAATAGTGTGTCTGGCTTTCTATCCTCTTACTACTAAGAGAGTTAAGCAGATTCAGAAAGAGCTTGAAGTTAAACGTAATACTAAATAACTAAATCTATGAGCAATCTAAAAATAGTAGGGAACCCGCTTCCCGACATGCCTTGGCAGGAGCGTCCTGCTGGATGCAAGGATGTACTTTGGAGATACAGTAAAAATCCTGTGATTCCCCGTGACCTTCTGCCTGATTCCAACTCTATTTTTAATTCTGCCGTTGTGCCTTTTAAGGGGGCTTACGCTGGAGTTTTCCGTTGCGACGATAAGAACCGCCGCATGGCTATTCACGCCGGCTTCTCCAAGGACGGTATAAATTGGGAGCTTGACCCTGAGGTGATTAAGTTTGCCGATGCTCCTTCGCCCGAGGTGGGTGAGTGGGTTTATGGCTATGACCCTAGGGTTGCCGAGATTGATGGTCGCTACTATGTTACTTGGTGCAATGGCTATCATGGACCTACCATTGGGGTGGCCTGGACCGATGATTTTAAGACTTTCCATCAGCTCGAGAATGCCTTTTTGCCTTACAACCGCAATGGTGTGTTGTTCCCTAAGAAGATTAATGGCAATTTTGCTATGCTTTCCAGGCCTTCGGATACTGGGCATACCGCTTTTGGCGATATCTTCTATTCTGAGTCTCCCGACTTGGTTTTCTGGGGTAAGCATCGTCATGTGATGGCTCCTGCTGCCTTTGAGACTAGTGCTTGGCAGTGTCTAAAGATTGGTGCGGGTCCTGTGCCGATTGAGACTTCGTCAGGGTGGCTGCTCATCTACCATGGTGTGCTACTTAGCTGCAATGGCTATGTTTATTCGTTTGGTGCAGCTCTTCTCGACCTTGAGCAGCCTTGGAAGGTGCTTGCTCGTAGTGGTCAGTACTTGATTAATCCTCGTGAGATTTATGAGACTGCTGGTGATGTGCCTAACGTTACCTTCCCTTGTGCCGCTTTGCATGATCCTGATACTGGCCGTATTGCCGTTTATTATGGCTGCGCTGATACCGTTACGGGGCTTGCTTTCGGTTATATTCCCGAGATTATCGACTTCGTTAAGCGTACTAACATTCTTTAATGTTACTGCGTTTTCATACGCTTTTTTGTGGCAAGGTGGCTTTGGCTGCCTTGCTCGCTTTTTGCCCGCTCACGGCGACCGCTGGGATTAACGCTCCACCTTCCGTCACCCCCGACACCGTCATGCCCGACTATGTTCGGGCACCTCTCGTCACCCCCGACCTGTTCGGGGGCCTCAGCCCAATGGCTTGCCGCTCCGCTGGATTTATTTTTGGTGCGGTTGCTCCAAAAACCAAATCCAGTCTTCGCTCCGCAAGGCCAGCACGCCCCGTCACCCTCGACCCCGTCATGCCCGACTATGTTCGGGCACCTCTCGTCACCCCCGACATCGTTCGGGGGTCCCACCGCATCGCACTACCGATGATGCAGGGGATCCCCTGTCAATCAGGGGATGACGTGAACTACCGCCTATGGTACGACCATCCGGCGGAGTACTTCGAGGAGGCGCTGCCCATCGGGAACGGCCGCCTGGGGGCTATGGTCTACGGCGGCACAGAGGTGGACTCCCTAACCCTTAACGACATTACCCTTTGGACGGGGGAGCCCGAAAGCTTTGAAAATCACCCTGATATGCCCGCAATTAGGGAGCGTCAGGTTGCCCTCTTGCAAAAGTACGGGCTGGATTCTACCGCTACGGCTGCCGAGCGAGTGGCCAAAATACGAGAGCTTCTGTCTCAAGAGAATTACGCTGCCGCTGAGGAATTCCAACTCGCCCTTCAGGGCCACAATAGCGAGCGTTATCAACCCCTGGGAACCCTTTATATCAAATACAAGGGTACTAGCCTTTTAGCTTCTAAATCAGGGGATTACAGGCGAGAGCTCGATATTGCCAATGCCATCGCCCGCACCAAATGCGGCAGCAGGCGTAGTGAATATTTTGCTTCATCTCCCGATTCTGCCATTGTGCTTAGGCTCTATGACCCTGAGGGACTGGATTTTAGCCTAGATTATAAGTGTCAGCTGCCCCATGAAATTACCCCCACCGAAGATGGCTTTATTGTAGATGGCTATGCCGCTTGGCATGGCGGCGAGTATGACCCGTCCCGGGGAATTCATTTTAGAACTGTGGTATCTACGGTGCCCGATGGCGATACGGCCGCTACCATCTTTGTTGTGAACGAAACCAGCTTTAATGGTTTTGACAAAGACCCGGTGGCTTATGGAAAAGAATATAAGAATGCGGCCAAGGCTAGGGCCGCACGTTTGGCTCCTAAAGCCTACGCTGATGTAAAGTCCTCTGCCATAGAAGATTACCGCTCTCTTTTTAATCGTTTGAGGCTGCGTCTTTCGCCCCTTGATACTTGCGAGGTTCCCACCGACGTGCGGCTGCGTGCCTATTCGGCTGGAGCTAACGACCCCGGACTTGAAGAACTCTACTTCCATTACGGGCGGTATTTGCTGATTTCGAGTTCTCGCACGCTTGGGGTGCCCGCTAATCTACAGGGACTTTGGAATGAGTATGTGTACCCGCCTTGGAGTAGCAATTATACTATCAATATCAACCTCGAAGAGAACTATTGGCCCGCTGAGGCTGCTGGCTTGGGTGAGCTTCATCTGAACATGCTGAGTTTCCTTAAAGGCTTGAGTATCAATGGTTCCAAGGCCGCAAAGAATTATTATGGACTTGGCTCAGGCAGACCCGGGGAGCTTTGGTGCGCCGCTCATAACAGCGATATCTGGGCAATGGCGAACCCCGTTGGTAATGGCAATGAGAGCCCTTCTTGGGCAAATTGGACCATGGGTGGCGCTTGGCTTTCTACCCATATTTGGGAGCATTATCTGTATTCTAGGGATAGAGAATTTTTGAAGGAGTATTACCCCATTTTAAAGGGTGCCGCTCTTTTCTGCATGGACTGGCTGGTTGAGCGAGATGGGGAGTTGATTACATCCCCCGGCACTTCTCCAGAGAATAAATATAAGACTCCCGATGGGTTCGTGGGGTCTACCCTGTATGGTTCTACCGCCGATTTGGCGATTGCAAGAGAGTGTATTCTAGATGCCTACAAGGCCGCTAAGGCTCTTCACAGTGGGTGGGGTTTCCGCCTTCGTGCTGCCCGAACTTTAAGAAGCTTACACCCTTATTCAATAGCTGCCGATGGTCATCTTCAGGAGTGGTTTTATGATTGGGAAGATGAGGACCCGCAGCATCGGCATCAATCGCATCTGTTCGGGCTTTTCCCTGGGCATCAAATATCCGTTTCAGATACTCCAGAGCTTGCCACCGCTTGCGCTAAGTCGTTGGAAATCAAGGGAGATAATACTACGGGTTGGAGTACTGGCTGGCGGGTGAATCTCTTTGCTCGCTTGGGGGATGCCGCAAAGGCCTACCATTTTTATCGAACTCTTCTTAAATATGTTAGCCCCGAGGGGTACTATGGGCCTGATGCTGTGCATGGGGGCGGAACCTTCCCAAATTTGTTCGATGCGCATCCGCCATTTCAGATAGATGGCAATTTTGGGGGTTGTGCCGGGGTGCTTGAGATGTTGGTGCGGTCCTCTGAGAATGAGATTGTACTGCTTCCGGCGTGTCCCCCGGAGTGGTCGGAGGGGTCGCTTAGTGGTGTTCACACCCGCACTGGTGCCACCATCTCTTTCTCTTGGAAAGATGGCAAGGTGACTTCGTTCTCCTTTGATGCCCTGGCCCCTGGGGTGAATGCAGATGATATTGTTGTTTCTGGGATCCCAGAACAGGCCGGCAATGACGAGGAAGCGGAAGAAGAAAAATGGGAGCCGCACAAACGACTCCCATAGGATGATGGAGATATAGATTACAACTTGATTAGGTTGCTCTTGCTAGCGTTTTCGCCAGTAGCTACGAACCTTCTCTTCTTTGCCATTGCGCATCCTTTTGTAAGAATGCACCCTGACACGCGCTGCTGTCCTACCTCGTAGGCGCTTGCCAACGCACTTCAGTTCAATTTTAATGGTAAACATATTTGGATGAATTTTTAAGTGAAAAGAACGAAGGGGGATGTTCAGAGGGCCTTCATCATCCATTCTTTAAAAGGCAAAGCGAGCACAGACACGTTCATATGTGTACTGTACTCGCTTGGTTTACCATCGGAATCTTTCGATTCCCTTAATTCATCCAGTTGCAAAGGTAGTAAGAATTTTTAATATTCCAAAAGATCTGCTGTTCCCTGTCACCCCCGAGCGGGGTCGGGCATGACGGTAGCGGGCCCTCTTGCCGCATGACAATTTTTTCGTATCTTTGGGGATATGAAAGCAAAAACTGTTTGGTACTGCACCTCATGCGGCAACGAAAGTCCCAAATGGATGGGTCGCTGCCCTGCGTGCGGCGAGTGGAACACCATGGTGGAGGCTCCCGTCGAGAACAAAAAGAGCTCATCGAAAGGGAGTGCCGTCGCAACCAAAGATAGCCGCAAGCCGCTCAAACTCAAAGACATAGACTACTCTAAAGAGGGGCGGGTTTCGGTGGGAATCGCCGAATTTGATCGACTGCTAGGCGGCGGTATAGTACCAGGGAGCCTTGTGCTGATTGGCGGTGAGCCGGGCATCGGCAAATCCACCCTCTCGCTTCAAATTCCACTTCGCTCGAAGCTAAATACCCTCTATGTAACGGGCGAGGAAAGCGCCAAACAGGTAAAGATGCGAGCTCAGCGGCTAGGGGGCAATGACTCCGACTGCAATATCCTCTGCGAAACCCTAATAGATAATGTGATTTCCCAGGCGCAAGAGCTTAGCCCCGAGCTAATGATAGTGGATTCGGTGCAAACCATGTATACCGACGGCCTGGAATCCACTCCGGGCTCTGTCTCGCAGATTAAAGAGGTAGCTGCCATGCTGCTGCGCTTTGCCAAGGAGAGTGGCATCCCAGTCATCCTCATCGGCCACATTACCAAGGATGGATACATCGCCGGCCCCAAGATTCTCGAGCACATAGTGGACGTAGTGCTCCAGTTCGAAGGCGAAAATAAGGGCTCCTACCGCATTCTGCGCAGTATCAAGAACCGTTTTGGAAGCACCAGCGAGCTGGCGGTATTCGAGATGACAGGCACCGGCTTAAGAGAGGTAACAAACCCTTCAGAGATGCTAATCCCCATGCACGAAGAGGGCCTTAGCGGCACAGCAATCGCCGTTACTCTAGATGGCACCAGACCCTTACTGTTTGAGGTTCAAGCACTTGTAAGTTCGGCGGTATATGGCACCGCACAGCGCTCTGCCACGGGCTTTGATGCACGCAGGCTGAATATGCTTCTTGCCGTGCTCGAAAAGCGGGCCGGCTTTAAGCTAAGCGCAAAGGATGTGTTCCTAAACATGGCAGGTGGGCTCAAGGTAAACGACCCAGCCTGCGATTTGGCCGTAATCTGCGCCGTACTCTCCAGTAACTTCGACTTTAGCTTGCCCAGCAGCACCTGTTTTGCAGGCGAGGTGGGACTAAGTGGCGAGATTCGCCCCGTGGCAGGCACCGACCGTAGAATTAGCGAGGCCGCAAGGCTCGGATTCAAGAAAATCTACGTTTCCTCTTTTAGTTCGTTCGATAAAAAGAGTGCCGAAGGCATAACCGTGGTTAAGGTTGCGGATGTGCCCGCTCTGGTAAAATCCTTATTTAAATAGAATATGACTGTACTTGAGATTCTAGCAATAATTTGCGGCTTGATAGGCATAGCCGGCAGTATTCTTCCCGCCCTCCCCGGGCCACCTGTAAGTTGGTTGGGGCTACTGATTTTATACTTTGCGGGTCAGAGGGGAGACTGCGACCCTGTTACGGTTAAGTTCCTGGTTATCTGGCTAATAATAGTTACCATTGTGGCAATTCTCGACTATATTGTGCCCGCTTGGTTTACCAAGGTAACGGGAGGCCACAAGGCAGCTAGCTGGGGCTCGATTATTGGGCTTTTCGTCGGTATGTTCTCGCCCGTTGGCATCATCGTGGGTTCGCTTCTTGGTGCCTTCATAGGCGAATTCTTCTGGGAACAAAAAGGGGTTTGGGAGTCTTTCAAAGCCAGTATCGGAGCCTTCTTCGGCTTTATTTTTGGCACAGGAATCAAGCTTATGGCTTCGGGCGTGATGATGTTCTACATCATTAAATTCATCTTCTAAAGGATACAAAAAAGACCGGCTCCTGGAGTCGGTCTCAATCTTTTGCTGTGGCTAAGATTATTTGCCGTTGATGGCGTCCTTAGCAGCGTTAGCAGCAGCGTTGATGCCAGTCTTAGCAACGTCCTTAGCGGCGTCCTTAGCAGCCTGCTCTACAGTAGTCTCAGCTTCCTTAGCGGCAGCCTCGGTAGTAGTCTCAGCAGCGGGAGCAGCAGGAGCAGCTGCGGGAGCAGCAACCTCAGTCTTAGCGGGCTCAGCAACGGGGGCAGCCTCTTTGTTGCCCTTCTTGTTGCCACAAGATGCAGCGCAAAGTGTAAGAGCTGCAACAGCAAGAATTACATAAATCTTCTTCATAATACGATGAATTTAACTAGTTAATTATCACGCAGAAAACCCTTCTGCGCAGCAAAGGTAAGAATTATATTCGAAAAGTGTTCAAAAATTATTAAAATTTTTTCAAAATTAGCCACGAGGCAGCTCAAACACCTCCATATTGCTGATTTTTCCGCTTTCGATTTTAAAGCGAAGGGCGGTTCTCACCAGTTGCCAACCCTGAATTCCAGCAGCTCCGGGGTTAATGTACATCATCTGATAATACTCGTCCCATTTCACCTTTAGAATATGGGAGTGCCCGCACACAAAAATCTGGGGTCTGAAGCTGTCTATCAAGTGTTTGGCGTGCATCTCATAATGCCCCGGGGACCCTCCGATATGGGTGATGAGCACGCTCATGCCCTCTACCTCAAAGAACTGATAATTGGGGTAATCATAGCGAATGTCCTGCCCGTCGCAATTGCCATAGACTCCGATAGTGCGCTTAAAATCTGTAATCTGCTTGCAAAAATCAGCGTCTCCACCCCAGTCCCCGGCATGCCAGAGTACATCCACAGGAGCAAGAAATTCCTTGAATTCCTCGCCAAAGACCCCATGGGTGTCAGATATTAAGCCTATATACATTTATTTGCCGGCAAGATGCTTTTCCCAAGCCCAAGCGGCGGCAAGAGTCTGCTCTATGCTGCGCTCCGCCTTCCAGCCAAGTTCGTTGTTGGCTAGGGTGGGGTCTGCCCAGATGGCGGTAACGTCGCCAGCCCTTCGGGGAGCAAATTTATAATTGAGTTTCAATGAGTTAACCTTCTCAAAAGCATTTACCAACTCCAGCACGCTAACGGGCCGGCCTGTGCCAATATTGAAGATTTCGTAGGGTTGCTTCATCTTGCCTTCCACCATTCTGGTAACAGCATAAACATGGGCTTTGGCAAGGTCTACAATGTCTATATAATCCCTTTGGCAAGTGCCGTCAGGGGTAGGGTAGTCATTTCCGAAGATGCTTAGGCACTCCCTCTTGCCAATGGCGGTTTGGGTGATAAAGGGCACCAGATTATTGGGCACGCCCCTAGGTAATTCCCCAATAAGGGCACTGGGGTGGGCTCCAATGGGGTTGAAGTAGCGTAGAGCAATGCCCTTAACTCCCTCATACGCATGCACGCAGTCCCTTAGAAAATCCTCGCACATTTGCTTGGTGTTTCCGTATGGAGATGTGGCGGGCTGCCTGGGACTCTTTTCGGTTACGGGAAGTTCGTCAGGTTCTCCGTAAACTGTTGCAGATGAAGAGAATAGCACGTTTGTGCCGCGCTTGCGAGCTTGCTTTAGGATATTCAAAAAAGAGCTCAGATTGTTCTTGTAGTACTTTAGGGGGTCATCTACCGACTCTCCAACGGCCTTAAAGGCGGCGAAGTGAATCACTGCGTCGATGTTATACTCGTTGTAGAGTTTTTCAACGGCGGCTTCATCGCAAAAGTCCATTTTTATCAATGGAATTTTTTGCCCGGTAATTTGGCAAACGCCATTATAATTGGTTTCGTCGCAATTGCTAAAATTGTCTGCCATAACCACATTGTAGCCCGCTTCGATGAGTTCAACGGTAACATGGCTTCCGATAAATCCGGCTCCACCGGACACAAGAACTGTCTTTTTCATATTAAAATGTGTTAGCCTACAAATGTAGTTATTTTTCTTTTAGTTTGAACCCTTCGCTGGCCCATTCGCTCATGCTGCCATCTTCTTTGCAGAAAATCAGATAGCCTTCTACCCCTTGGGTGGTTTGGATGAACTCCTTGGCATCTTCGAGCCCTATTACCATACAGTAGGTTGCGTATGCGTCGGCACTCTCGGCACTTTCGCTTATTATGGTGGCACTAAGTAAGTTATGTTGTACGGGATATCCACTTCGGGGGTCTATGGTGTGAGAATATTTCTGCCCTTCGTGAACATAAAATTTTCGATAATTGCCAGATGTAACAACCCCCACGGACTCCCCGTTTGATTGCCAGATGCCATCGAGATCTGCCCCTGGGCTATTGTTGCCATCCTTGGGGCGGTCGATTCCTATGTTCCAGGGATCTCCGCCCGGATTTACTCCGTCGCAAAAGATTTCTCCGATATCAACCAGAAGGTCTTTTGCAACTCCTATTTTATAAAGATAGGATGCCACCATATCGCAGCTAAGTCCCTGAGCGGTAGCATTATAGTTTAGTTGTGGGTAGATAATCACATCTTCCCTTGCTTCGTTCTTTGAGAGAGGTTTTTCGAGCCATGGCCCCCAGAGTTTGCCATCTTGCATTGCGCTTTGCATCGATGGAACCAGCCTATCGAGGCCGCTGGTTCGTAGGGCGGCTCGTACCTTGTCGTCAGAGGGGAGAGAGTCGGTTTTGAAGCCGAAGCCCCAGATGTCAAAGAGTGGGCCCGCCGCAAAATCCAAGGCCCCATCTGTTTGCTGCCAATATCTATAGCCTTCGTTGTAAGTGTCTATGAGTAAGCGGTTTGGGGTGATGGTGTCGCCTGCGTTGAGCCTGCTAAGTAGGGAGCCTTTGTTGTAACCCGATAGGGTGGTGTCGATTAGGGTTAAGATTGAATCGATGCCGGCCTTTACTTGGTCGGGTTTGAGGCTTACCCCTTCTGGGTTATACTTTACGGTCCAGGTGCCGCCTTGGGCGTATCCACCCAGTTGCACATAGCCTTGGTTTCGCTGGCATCCCGCTAGGAGCAGTAGCGATAACATTATTGCGGCGATGGTTTTGATTCTAGTCATTTATTTTGTGTATGTTAGGTAAACGGCTGTGGTTGCGACTACCCCGGCGGTTTCGGTGCGTAGGCGCGATGCTCCGAGGTGCACGGGGATAAAGCCATGATCTAGGGCTAGGCGCACCTCCTCGGGGGAAAAATCCCCCTCGGGCCCTACCAGGACGCATACCGCATTCTGGGCTTGACGCTCCGCAGGATTTATTTTTGAGGGCGGTGCCTCAAAAACCAAATCCTGTCTTCGCTCACAAGGCTCTCCCTCGACGTCCTTCTCGTCACCCCCGACTTGTTCGGGGGTCTCAGAACCGGTGGTAGGTATGCGACGGGATCCCCGAACGTAGTCGGGGATGACGGATGTGGATTCGGGGATGACGGTACAAAGAACCTCCATTATGCTACCGCGCGGCTGTACGTCGTCGGAACAATAGCAAATCAGCTTCACCCCACCTTCTGACGAAGCAATGAAATCCCGCACCGAGGTCGGCTCCTGCAAAACGGGCACCCTGCCCTTAAGACTCTGCTTCGTCGCCGACAAAATCAATCGCCGCAACCTATCAGTCTTTAGAACCTTCCGCTCGGAGCGGTCCCCAATTACCGGTGAAATCACGTCCACACCAATCTCCGTAGCCTTTTCGACCATCCACTCGTAACGGTCGATATTCTTGGTGGGGCAAACCGCAAGATTCAAAAAATAGGGGTGAGAGCCCCAATCCTGCTGCACGCTCACAACCCTAGCCTCGGCTCCACGTGGGTCCGCAAGGCTCACTTCGCAAGTGTAAAGTGCCCCCGAGCCATCTATAACATGGATTGTGTCGCCAGGTTTATGTCTTAGCACCCGCACACAGTGGGCACTCTCCTCGGCATCCAAAAGGGCTATGCTCCCATCTATCTGTGCAAAGAAAATCTCCATACTTAGCTGCGAATGATTTCTACTTCTCCCCTCAGCCCAAGCTTTATTATTTGAGATGATTTTCCCGTGGCGGCAGCATCAAAGTAGACTCTGCGCTCGCCTTCTTGTTGATAGAATTTAGGCACCGTAAAGTCCACAGCATCAAGTATTTCCTTTGAAATTTCATCGAACCCGGCAGGGGTCGGCTCGCCTGAAATATTGGCCGAAGTGCTAACTAGGGGCCTACGAAGTTTTCGAATGAGCTGCTTGCAAAAATCTCCACCACCTTCGCTCAGGGGAATTCTAATGCCCACGCTCCCATCTTCGGCAATCACCGAAGGCGCAAGGTATTGGGCCCCGGGGTAGATGATTGTCATGGGGCTATCGTTGACTTCCACCAGGTCTATCGCAATATTGGGAATTTGCTTCACGTGCATTGCCACCATATCCATGTCGCTGGCCAGTAGAACCAGGGATTTGGCTTCGCTGCGGCGCTTGATTTCGAAGATTTTGCGCACCGCCTCCTCATTGGTGGCATCGCACCCTAGCCCCCAAACGGTGTCGGTGGGGTAGAGAATTACTCCACCCGCCTTTAGCGTTTTTAAGGCTTCCGATATAATTTCGTTAATAGTCATATCGATTGAACAGTGTTCCTTTTTTACGCCAGTAAGTTATTAATAACCAGCCAAATAGCATTCCGCCAAGATGGGCGAAGTGGGCCACTCCGTCCATGGTTCCGGTAACGCCTGTGAGCAGTTCGATAGCAATGAAAATCACCGCCATCCACTTTGCCGATAGGGTAACGGGCGGGAAGAGGAGTGTGAGCTTGGCATCGGGGAAGAGCATTGCGTAGGCTATGATTACGCCGTAAATGGCTCCCGAGGCACCCACGGTTGGGGTCATCTGCGAACTGATTGAACCAAAACTCTGCACCCCAAGATGCATGGCAGCCGCTCCAAGACCGCAAACAAAGTAAAATATCGCAAATTTCTTAGACCCTATAACCTGCTCCACTATACACCCAAAAATAAAAAGGGTATACATGTTAAAGAAGATGTGCCAGAAGCCTCCGTGCATGAACATGTGCGTAAGTGGTTGCCACCAGTGAAAGTAAGGTGTGGTAGGGTAGAAAAGGGCAAAGGTCCGAACCATAAAATCCTGGTTAATCAATGTGGCGACATACATTATCACATTGACTATCAGTAGACTTTTAATTACCGGAGTGATGCCGAATTGGGAATTGCCGTAGTAACTCATTTGCTAAATAATTTATCTATCTCCTCCAATGCCATTATGCTTACAATCTTGCGGCCGGCTGGAGTGCGTTCGGCATTATCGCAAGCAAAAAGTGTGTCAATTAGGTTTTGGGCCTGTAGCGCTGACATTATGTCGCCGGTGTTCATGGCGCCAAGGGTGGCAAATTTTGCCGCAAGAGCGCTATTTACCGTCTCGGCTAGGCCGCCGGTTTCGTCGGAAAGCACAAAAATCATATCCTGAACCATCTGCTGCACCTTTCCCTCTTCGGCGGAATAGCCCTCGGGCACCCCGCTTACAACCACGGTGTCTTTGCCAAAAACAGAGATGTCAAACCCTAGTGCCGATAGCTCTGCGGCGTGCTCTTCGAATAGTAACACGGCTTGGGGGCCCACCTGCACCTGAATTGGAAACAGAGTTTGTTGGCTAACCACCTCGCCGGTTGCAAGGGCCTTTAGACTGCGCTCGTAGATGATTCTTTCCCAAGCCCTGCGGATATTCACTATCATTAGCCCCGAAGCTGCCTTGGTAACTATATATTTTCCGCTGATTACCAATGAATTAACCTGCGCTACCGGAGATTCCTCGAAGAGACGCCCATAGTCCTGCCTGCGGTTGACCGCGCTCGAAGGCTGCCTTGGTTCCGGGTCAAACTCGGGACTTATGCTGCTCATCTTAAAGGGGTCATAATCGGGGTCAAGAGTGGGCACGGGGGCATCTATCTGCCCTCTATAAGCCTCGTAGGTCTTGCCAATCTGGGGCATAGTCACACTCCCTTCGGTGTCAAAATCTATCCCCCCGCCAAAGGCATTCTTCCCTAAAACCCCCTTTACACAGGCATAAATCATCTGAAAAATTATAGAATCTTCTTCAAATTTTACCTCTGATTTTGTGGGGCTGATATTTACATCCACAGTGTGTGGGTCGCATTCCAACCATATAAAATAAGAAGGGGTGAGCCCTTCGGGAAGATACTCTTCGTAGGCCTTCATTACGGCCTTGTGCATGTATGAACTGCGAAAGAAGCGGTTGTTTACAAAGAAATATTGGTTCCCTAGGGTCTTTTTGGCTGTGTCGGGGCGTCCTATGAAGCCGGATATATGGGCTACCGAAGTTTGCTCGTCAATATCCACAACATCGCCTACCACCGAAGTTCCCAGAAGGTCTAATATTCTGAATTTCAGGGATTTGGCAGGCTTAAGCACATAAACATCCTTCCCGTTTGAACTTAGGCTGAAGCCGATATTCGGGCGGGTTAGGGCCACTCTTGTGAATTCTTCTATTATGTGCTTTAGCTCGACATTGTCGCTTTTTAGGAATTTTCGGCGTGCGGGAGTGTTGTAAAACAGGTTTCTAACCGCAAAATTCGACCCGACAGGGGCAGCCACCGAAGATGTTTTAACCGTGCCATAATCGCCTATAACCACTTGGGTGGCAGTTTCATCCGACGCTCTTCTTGTTTTGAGGGTAACTTCGGCCACCGCGGCAATTGAAGCCAGAGCCTCACCCCTAAAGCCGTAGGTGAGGATTTCGTTGAGGTCATCTACCCCCGCAATTTTGCTTGTGGCGTGGCGCTCGAAGCAGAGCACGGCATCGGCTGGGCTCATGCCGCAGCCGTTGTCTATCACTTGAATTAGGGTTCTGCCGGCGTCGCTTACAATCACGCTGATTTGATTGGCCCCTGCATCTATCGCATTCTCCATCAATTCTTTAACCACCGAAGAAGGGCGCTGAACCACCTCTCCGGCTGCAATCATATTGGCTATATTGGCTGGCAGTACCTTGAGTTTTCCCATTATAGCAGTGAGTAGAATTTGGCTATGAAGTAGAGTACGGCGCAAATCAGCAGCATTGTAATTATGCCAATCACGGTGTGAACCCCCTTCATCTCCGATTTCATTTCTTGATAACTGCCATTGCGGAAGGACCCGCGAATGTAGCTTCCGGGAACATACTTGCCCTCGGCCTTATCGCGCTCGATGCTGCCATCGACCGTGCCGAAGCGTGCCTTTCGCTCTTCGGCCTCCTTATCGTAATAAATTGGCTTGTAATTGAACCTGCGGTGTTCAGTGTCGCCAAAGAAATTAAAAAGTCCCATAATCCACAAAAATAATGGAATAATTTGATAACAGCAAAAAAGATAGTTGGAATCTGCCCATACGTAGCTAAATTCGAAAAAGTGTAAAAAATGGCCATTTTGAATTTGGAAAATCTGCAATTTTTGCCACTTTTGAATTTGGAAAATCTGCAAAAAACCTTTGTAAACTATTTATTTATAATTAGTTATCATTTTATTTTAGAAAATCTGCAATTTTTGATAATTTTTAATTGGAAAATCTGCAAAAATACCTATCTTTGCGTAAAAATGAAGAATTATGCTAAGAAGGAAAGTCGAAAATTTGCTGAGGCTCTGGAAGGATAGCGATAAAGCCCTTCTGATTGATGGCGCTCGCCAGGTTGGTAAAACTTACATACTTCGTGAGTTTGCCGAAAAGAATTTTGCATCTTGCGTGTATATTAACTTTCTCGAAAATAAAAATGCCACTGTGGTTTTATCGCAAGCAAATGATACTAAGGATTTTCTTCTTAGATTGTCTTCCCTATCAAATAGCCCGCTTATAAAGGGTGAGACGGTGATTTTTTTAGATGAGATTCAAGAACTAGCCCGCTGCTACGATATAGTCACAATCAGTAAGTTTTTGGTGGATGAAGGTTCCTATAGGTATATATTTTCAGGATCGATGTTAGGCATAGAGCTTTCTGATGCCAAGTCCTGGCCTGTTGGATATTTGATAGATACGACAATGTTTCCCCTTGATTTTGAGGAGTTTCTGTGGGCTAACAATGTGAATCAAGACCTAATTGATAGGGCAAAGGAATGTTTCAGATTGCAGAAACCACTGGATGATTTTATTCACGAGAAATTCATGCGCCTATTTCAATATTATCTTTTGGTGGGGGGTATGCCTGATGCGGTGAGGGCCTTTGTGGAGACTGGCGATTTTAATCAGGTGGAAATCTCGCATCGTGCAATACAAGGTCTTAATCGCAGAGATATTACCAAGTATGCCAAAGAAGATGAAAAATTGAGAATAAAGCAGATTTTCGACATTATCCCCGAGGAACTAAGTAGCAAGTCGAAACGTTTTCAGATGAAGGATATAGAAGGGCTTAGAAGGGGCAATGATGTGAACATTAGTTTCAAGTGGCTAGAGAGCGCCGGGGTGGCAATTCCCGTGTATAATACCACGGAACCTCTTATCCCTATGCAAATTAACAGGGAGCGAACAACATTAAAACTTTTTATGGAAGATGTGGGTTTACTTACGCACGAATTGCTAACGCCTGGGTTAAAATCGTCTATTCTGAGAGGGGAAATCAATGTGAATGAAGGTGCTATATGTGAAAATTTTGCCGCTCAGGTTTTAAAGGCTCATGGGTTTGACAACATCTTCTATTTTAATAGTAAGAAGATTGGGGAAGTTGATTTTTTGATTGAGCACGAAAATAGAGTACTGCCCATTGAAATCAAATCTTCGGATGGATTTAGGCGCCATGCTGCGCTGGATAATCTTATGAATATTCCTAATTATGCTCTGGATGAAGCTTATATTTTCTGTCCTTCCAATACGTTTAGTGAAGATTGCTATACCTACTTCCCTATATACATGATAGATTTTTTGCGGAAAAAAGATAGATATATGATAGGATAGGGGCAATAAAAAAGGTCGCAGTATTGCGACCCTTGTGTAGCGGGAGTGGGGCATGATCCCACGACCTCCGGATTATGAATCCGACGCTCTAACCAGCTGAGCTACCCCGCCATCGTTTTGTTAAAAAAGTCGGCCGTGTGGCGACCGACCTTTGTTTTTGTGTTGAGATGGAAGGATTCGAACCCTCA
>Ga0181612_114197_pt1 | contig 22603 bp, 19 predicted proteins | sample HoacroProtozoa21_FD_119630 | JGI IMG/M metagenome (GOLD analysis project Ga0181612, IMG submission 119630) | Hoatzin crop microbial communities from Cojedes, Venezuel. Combined Assembly of Gp0051906, Gp0051904, Gp0051908
ATAGTCAGCATATCAAGTACCATCTCTTCACAAGAAACTAATATCAGCTTCCCTTCAACATTCAGCATTAATACATTTAGTAAAATGAGTGGATCTTTACTCACCAAAGTACCTCCTTAAGTTATTCTTTCTTTCCCTGGAACCTGTTAGTCAGCTGTTTTCTCACTATTTCTCTCTACATTAGAGAAACAAACCCTGTTTTCCCTAACCCCCCACAAATCTTACATCCCATTTCCTAAGCAAGCTGGCCCTCTGATGACCGTGGTGTCCTCCCACCACCATCAACCAACCCTCCAGCACCTGCCCCAGCCCCACAGTCAGAGCCTTTAAAGGGGCCTTTAGAGGAAACGCTGTGTGAAACACTGGCAGTGTTGCTGCAGGCTGGGCTGGATGGGAGTGTTTTACAGACAGGACTAGCTTATTAAACAACAAATTTTACAAGGTTGCATTATTATTAGATACTATTACATGAAGTCAGGTAGGACCCACATATGTAAGAGGGTGATCAGAATAACTATATTAATAGAGAAGCCTGTCAAAACTGAAAAAAAAACCCCTTCCTAATCTGTTAAGAAAATTAACGCTAAAGAGAATGAACAAAAACTTACTAAAAAGATTTGGAGAGGCATGAAGGAATCGAGGCTCCACTTAAGCTTAGACCTCTCATTTCTACTGGAGTACTAAAATGTTGTCTCCAGGTTGGTATAGTAATTCTAGGAAACTTTATCATCTAATTTTAATTGCTGTCTGTTCTTACAGGAGCTACTGATAGCCCATCTTTTCAGTGCCTGCTGATCCTGGGGCTGTCCGGAGGAAGGAGAAGGATGGGTCAGTACAATCAGTACAAAGCCAGACTCGTTCCTACTTAAAACTGGCTTTTGCTCCAGAGTCTGTCCCAGCAGTAAGCAAGAGCTCAGTTTAACACCAGCACTAACGCTAGGTGTTAGTTTCCTTTTTACCCACAATGGTAAAAAAAAGACCAGTGATCTTTTCGTGGCAAGGAACAGCAGGAGACAAGCGGAAAATCCCGGTGACTGGTGGGCACCAGCTCTCTCCCCAAGCCACCTCTGCTCTGCAGCGCTGCTGTGCGTTCACTGGTCACCCACACAGGGTTCTGCGCGCTGCCAGCAGGCTTTGGCGTGTGGCTGCTCGTACGGCTCTGCTCACCATTTGGGGAACTGAACGTCCGTCTCAATTGAACATCAAGTGCCCTGTTGTGGTATGTACTGGTGCCTGCTGGCCCGGTCTGAGCTGTGTTCTTGTCCAAGAACAGCATGAGTTGCTTCACCTACTCATTGCCAGTCAGCCATAGCTGAGCCTCCACTGCTGGAGACCAGCCTTACTCCAAGGAGGCCTGTTCCGACCATACGTGCCGTCTCTCCTCCCAGCACGATCACACGCCTAATACCAGGTGAGACCAGTTATCCCAGACAGGCACTTGGCCTGCCAGGGTCTCTTATCATTGCACTAAAGAAGGTCTCCAGGAAGGAGGAGAAATGATGGACTCAGTCAGGGTTGTTGAGGCAATAGTTACTTAAAAAGTACAAGAAGACTTTCCTGTCTGGCTTCCTTTACCTTGGGGGTGGGCAGAGTTGTGACATACGGATTTTGTGATGGTCTTTTTTTATGGATCACCCCTGCAAACCCAGGCTGTTATTGTGCTGGCTTCCAGGTGTTAGCCTTGCATCTATGCACCTTGTAAATTCACACGGATATCTTATTCTGGAATACCTGGCTGGGGCATGAGCCTTTTCACGGACTTCAGATTTCATCCTCATGGTTTTATTAACCCCCTTTTTGTTCCAAATGAGTCTTTCTCCTACTGATATTATCTCTTCTATTTCCTCTTTCACTAGCCACTTAAAATGGATAACTTGAAGATCACTTTAACTTCAGACTATGTAGTATGTCTTCTGTTTGCAAAGTTTTTCAACTTGTGTAAAAAGCTGCAGGAGAAGAGGCTCCTGAAGCTGCACAAGCTGGCATGCAGCCTCCCATCCATATGCCTGTGAACTGTCTGAGCAAGAAGACAAATCAATACTAATTAATGGTCCCCTGGAAAGTAAATGATTGTTCACAGTGTGTGAATGTAGCAAGGAATCCTGTAGGCTATTTTTGCCTTTGATTTATCGCACCATATAAACAAGGGTTTATACATGTAGCCTGGAACCTAGAATCTATTGCTTATAAAGGTCACAGCTTCTGCTGGGATAAAAGGAGCCGACAAACCTGGGAGAAGAGCTGGGGTTTTCACCTCCACGGATGCAGCAGATCAGAGTGACCATTTCAGCTGTCTGGTTGCTAATTTACAGCAGCTCCTGAGGGTTGGAACATACAGAAATATATTCAAGAGCTGAAGTATTGAGTTTTGTGGAGTACCTACATCGACCAGCCGTTTCCCACAGGGAGGATATATTTCTGATAGCTGGCCTTTCTCTCTCACGGACAGAGCTAGAACAAGATAGCTAGAATAAGACAAAATTATGTTAAAAACCAGAAATTTTGGCTAGTGAAGGTTGCTTCTCACTAGCTATGGCAGAAAGTTCTATTTTAATATGCCTGTGCCAAAAGCTTTATTAAAATGCCAAATTAATTGATACTGCATCAGCTTTGTGTGGCCAATTGTAGTGGCCAGTTATAGGAAACAGATTTTTAAAATATGCGACGCCTTTTAATTACAGATGGTCACTTAGCAATTTCAGCTTTTGGGAGATGAGTTAGTACCATTAGTGCAGGCAGGTTCTTCCTTTATTGCAGTCCCTTCCAGCAAGGTTTGTTCTCACAGAATAGGAGCAATTTTGTTTAATTGCCCTGTGAAAGTACACGATGTTAGGAAATGGATCATCGTACTTTGGCTCAAACATATGTTTGAGTGTTGTGCCGCGTGAATGTCACTTCATTATAAGCTTACATCATGAGTTTTGTCCAGAAAACGGTATCCTGGGCTACAGTGACGATTATCTTCATTTTGCAGCACCATAGGAAAACATCAGCTCCTGTTCTGCTCATGATTTCCTACGATCTTGGATCTCCAGAGTTTCAGTTTGTACTCCATCTCTTATTTGTGCAGTTCATCGCTCCTGGCAAAATGCACATCCTTCTGCTTGGTCCTGGAAGGTTTCCAATTTATCCAACTTGCCAAGATGACTAGTGTCTAGTCCTGTCCTTACCATACTTGCATCTCCTCCTACCTTAGTGTTTTCTAGAGCTTTAACAGTATAACTCACTATTGCATCTACCGGCTCATTAATAAAAACATTTTGAATACAGCCAACTCCTTGGCAGTTGTCTGAGGAGCATGTTAATGGCGCTCTTTTGTTTTGACCATGAGCCACTGATAACTGCTACATTTTCATTAGTTCAGCGTATTTATTCAGCCTGTTTGCCCCATGCTGTATCAGAGTTCCACGCAGAACATACTTTTCCACCTTTTTGAAAGAGAAGGTCTTTAGAGAAGGTATCAAAGCCCATTCTCTGATTTTAGACAGTGTTTATTGTTTTCTCTCTATCCAGACCTGCAACCCATTCATAAAAAGAGACAACTTTGCTCTGAGAGGATTTGTAGTTGACAAATCCATTTTGACTCTTCCTCGTTTCCTTCTTTTCTTTCACATGCTCACGAAGATTTTGTGCTTTCCAGGGTTTTTTTTTTATTTGAAGGTAAGCTGGCTGACAGACAAATCCCAGATTAGTCTTTACCTTCCATTCTTAGAAATGGAATATATTTGACCTTTTCCATCCTTCTGATGGTTATTTACACTCTGTGACTTCCCTAAGCTAACCCAAGTGGGTCTGACATGACTTCTGCCGGATTCTTTTGCAGCATCCTGGGATAAAATCCACCAGGCTCAGGCAGCATGAGAGCTTTGGAGTTCTCTAAGTGTGCTGGTGCCTCCTTGTGCATTTCCACGGGGAGACGCTACCACTCTGCTGCTGCTGCTTGCATTAGCCAGTCTTTGCATTTGCTCCCTCCTCTCAGAAATGCAGAAGACGACAAGGAGCTCTTTGGCCTGCTTGGCTTTTTATGCTGATGACTTCCATTTTTCATCGGCTAGTGAATCAATAATTTGCTTGGTCTCTTTGCCTCTGTCTCTCCATGTATATTCAGAATTCTTTCATGTTACTCCTGATATCACCTGTAAAATCCTGTTCCATACCTTCACCTTTAAAATTTGGCCTCTGCATACTCATGCTGTTCTTTGATACTTGTCTCAGGAGCCTCATTTAGTCGCTGCTTTCTGTAGGCATCTTCTCTGTGTTTAAGGTGAATGAAGAACTCAGGACTTTACCCCACATTTCCAAATCTTCTTCTGCACCTCTCGTTGGCTCACCAGATTGTCTTTTTGATTCTGATGTGCTGAGAAGAGAAGGCGTCAATGTCACTGCTCTGCTCAATAAAAAGAACCTAGGCCTAACTCAGAGTTCTGCCCTGCTCCACCCTACTCACTTACCCGCTAAAAATCTTTTCCTTCTTTACTGCATCTTCAATAAAAAAATTTAAAAGCTAAAACATTTAAATCAAAGGGGTTTGTAAGATTTTTGCAGTAATTATTCCCTGTTTTGTCTTCCTTTTGAGGGGAATTTTTTGAAAGAAACTTCCATTTGAGCAATACTGCATAGAAAAGGAAACCAAAACAAAAGATCCTTCAAAAATATGAAATGGGGAGGATTTTTAGTGTTTCTTTTGTGTATGGCCTGATCCTGTCCTCTTTAGTAGAAAATAGGACAAACACTCAGCAGGGGACATGGAAGAACAACTTGGCTGCATTTCTCTCTCTGGTGCTGGCTTTTACTCACAGCCTTCCTGTGGAAGAAATACAGGCAGAGCACGCGGTTTGATCCGTCGTGCCACGATCTGGCAAGCACATACAAACACCCACTGTCCCCCACGGTGCCTGCAGTTGCCCTTCGGGCCCTGGCCGCCCAGCACCATTGCGAGAGATGCTTTCTGAAATGGAAGGCGAAAAGGGAAGGAGTAACCTATGTGGATGGAAATGGCACATAGGAAAATAGAGGGAGGATCCCGTTTGTCACATTTGCTGCTCAGGCTGTCACGAAAGGACTTGGCTCCTTTGACTCTGCCAAGGGACCAATGGGAGATCAGGAGGTCCACCAGTGCTTTGGCAGATTCAAAGCTCTACCCCTGCTCTCTCAAACCTCTTAGCTGAGGACACTAAAGTGGGACAGGGTAGGACAGCATGCTCCATGTTTTTCTTTCAGATTGTGTTCAATCCATCAACTTCCGTTTCTTTACCTCATTCTTGTTTTATTACCTTATAGGTTTACAATGTTGAGGTGGCCACTGGTGGTTCCTGGGCCAGCCAAGATCAACCCAGTTGGTATTGTGAGAATGGACCACCCTTGAGGGGTACAGGATGCTCAGTCTGAGCCAATATTAGTAAAATATTAACCTAAATTACAGCATGGCAGTAAAAGTTTCCTGGAGAGAAAATTTACTTTTTCAAGCCAGATCTTTTAAAACTCTCCTTTCGGTAGACCCCAAAATACAAAACAGAAATAGAGATGCAAACACAAAGCAATACAGACAGATGAATGAGCAAGGGGCCTGTTCCGTTTTAAGGGATTGTAAATGTACTCTAGCAAGTTCGTCCACACGCAGCAGCTTGCAGGACTGTAATATTAGTCACGATAATACAGTTAAAGTTAAAATAACATTCACCAAACCCACCATTTGCTTTCCATCTGGAGGGTTTTTCTGGGTTATTCCAGCAGTAAGTGCCATTAAAAAGGGGGCCACAAGCTCATTAACAAACATAGACTTAAAACGTGACGTTGGGACAGTTCTGTCAAGTTTATTTACCATAAGAATCCTTTATGTTTTTCAGGCAGTCAAAGTGGGCCTGATATGCAGATGTTCAAATATAATTACTTATTTGTGTAACTAAAATTATTAAAGCTGTCTTGAAATCCCGTGTTCTGCAATAACACTTTGAGAAGAGCTGTTCTCCTCCTAAAGCGAACAAGTGGGTTTCCTTACACATTTACAGCTTATTAACTGTGAGACCACGCATTTTGGCACTTTGGGTGTCGCAGATTGAAGATACCTCTTAAAATACTCTGAACTGCAGCTGTCTGCTGTCCTGTCCTGTGATACAGCCCTTGCTTCAGCCTAGAAGCTAAGGGTGACCTGGCAGACGAGCTTGGTGTTGGTCGAACATGGGTGCTCTTCCACTGCCACCTTCTGGCCATGACTTAGCGAGGTGGTAATGAAAGAACTAAATGGACCCCAAAATATAAGCAACAAACGATTCAACTGTCCTTTAATTCCTGCCAGCAAATTCCCCTCACCTTAAAGGTCCCCTGTTGGCCAGAACCCACAATCGAGTAATTTTGCATAGACTTCAAATTTTTTTAGCACCTGAGTTGTTACTTAAAACCTAATGCTGTGTGCTAGACACCATGAGCTAACTATGGAAAAGCCATTTTCAGTTGCACACAGCTCAAGTCTGTCTGAGTTGCTACAAACGTGCAGACTCCGAGGTTAATCAGAAAGTGAAGGACAGGTTTAGGTCCATCAGTGGCTGGCTCTGTTTCCCATCTAAGTAAAGCAGGAACACTTTACCCAACTTAAAAGACCCTCTGTTAAAATCGTGGTACATTTTCTAGTTTTCAAAGCCTTAGGGCTGTGCCTGTATTTTAGGGTACTTTTTCATTTTTGTATTCCTGTAAATCCCTTTATTGCTTCAGACACTCACCAGGGACTTGGTGAGATTTCTAACATGAGGAGGAGGAGGTCTTCTCCCTAGAAAAGCAACCCACAGCTGTGCTGGAACATCGCACGTCCCTATGCTGCGCTCACATGAACCAACTTCATTCACACACAGATTTAATTGCGCTCTTGCTCTCTTGCGGAGCTCTGGGTGCACATCTGCCGGGAAGCAGTCTGAGCAACCAGTCTGTCTCTGTGAGTCAGCTACGGACAAAGTTCCTCCAGGGGTGCTGGAGTAAGTGAATCCAGCAGTGAAAACACCAGTGCTATTCCCTCAGCATCGTTTGCCAGCCAGCGTTCAATAGGGACTGAGGGCTGGGCCCTGGGATCAAGCTGGTACCCCCATATCTCTGTGGGGCTGGTGTGCACCAGAAAGTATGGCAACCACTGCCAGGGCCCGTTCCTCATTTGGCTTGCCGGAGATTGCAGAGATGACCTTCCTTCCTCCTGCTTTTCTCCAAAGCTCCCTCCATTTGGATCAGAACCGGAGCTCTGAAGGTCACCTGTCTGTGTAAGATTGTTCTTCATTGGCTGGGAAATCTCTGTGTGTACATGACTGTGAATTGGATCTGGTTTTAGAAAAAGGTGGGTTTATTTCGTAAAGTCAGAGACGGAAATCGGCAAGCGTTCTTGATTCTGACCGTATTTTACTGTTACAGACGTGCAGCAGGCACTTCATTGGTTAAATGGGGGAGAAGTGTGTTTTACACAGCCCTCTTGTATTTTGGATACAGAATTTAAAATGATCAGCCAAGACAAGCCGATCTCCAGCAGGTGTCAGTGGAAGCTTCAGAATGGAGAAACTCCTGCAAAGCCAGGCTTTACTCCCCCCTCCCTCCTACAAGGTGCTTCCTGGCCAGGGGAGAGAGTGAATGTTCCATTCTACGAAGAAATGTTATTGTAAGCCAGGTTACCTGATTATTTTTTTTCTTTGCTTGAAGTAGAGCTCAAAAACTTGCAAAGTGGAATGCCGTGACTGTCAAAAGGGGACAGTGATGAGGCAGGTGTTAAATAACTTATTGAAGGGACAGCAGATGTATTTGAAAAGTTTGCACTAGTGACCCAATTCACTTGTATTTCTGCAGGGAGTTAAGGGTCTTTGACTTTACTCAGCAGAGTAGTGCTTTACCCTGTGCTGCACAAACACGCAAAAGGGCAGAGATAAGCTTCTCTCAGTAGCTTAAAGCCTGACATTTCCTAATATTTGAGTGCTTTAGATATAACTGATGGAAACTCTAGAGATATGTTGATATGATGGCTACCGACCTGATGTCCTGCATCTCAAAGGCAGGGGATTATCGCTTCCTCCAGACTCAGTCTGTAGTTCCCACAGATTCCACAGCCCCTTCCGACCCGTGAGCACTAGCATTGCTTGCTGCTTGCATCCCACCTTTCTCCCTGCCAGCTACTTCGTTCCTGGTGGCTGCCTGTAACGTTGAATGGTCCCAGGGATGCATTCCTTGAGCCAACAAGGAGCTGGGGCCAAGGTGCATACAGTCATGGTCGTGCTTTGCTGTGCAAGCTGATGGTGTTAACTGGCTGGTGCCAAAAACTACGTCTTGGGTACAGGGGTCCATGAGTGACCTCTCCCTGTCAAGCTGCTATGAATACAATCACTCTAGTACATGTTTTAAAATGGGACTAGAATATAGTTGGATGAAGATGGCTGAAGATCAGAGTGGTCTTCCATGCAATGGCTCCTGCTAGAGCACTAATGAGGACTTTATAAAGGCAGAACTACCAAGAGAGCTGTGCTGCCATACGCAGACAGCTTGTGGGGACATCCGTATATCTGTATATCTGATCACAACTGCACGAAGATTTCTCTTTTTTCTAGTGGCTCTCCAAGCAAATGTTGGTAGGTATTCAGCAAGGCTGCTAGCAATTCCCTTGCTCTCCTCCTCTCGCACACCACGCAGAACAGTGTTAACCGGCTTCCAGTGGCTGAAGCTGCCCCACGCAGTTTCAGGCCGATTGCTACTGGTTATCGTTCAAAGCAGGGGCAGTTTTAACCTTATGAATAGCAGGGTCCATCCTCATCAAAACATCAGGAACTTTTCTAGAGTCTTTCTCTGCTGTTCTGCGTTACTGGTGACACAGAGTGGCAGCATGATACAACAGAGGTTTAAGAAAACACAGTTGTACAGTATAATTTCTTCATTATCAAGACAACACTCACAAGACTACTTCATTGTCATACACACAAAACCAGGAAAAATATTACCTTTAACACATAAGGGACCTTGTAACTGGTGTAGGACTCTTGTGCTTGGCCTGGGCTGCCACTCGTGTACCCTGCATGCTTGCAAACGCCCTACTGAGGGCTGCTGCACAGGCATCCTCACGCATAAAAAATCTGATGGTTTTAAACTTTAGTTGTAACATGTAAACAAGTTTCCTTAGGTATTTGTTTCCACTAACGTTCAAATGCGTTACAGAGTTCTCAAGCATTTGTGACCCTGCAGAGTAACTTCCAGTGGGGATTTTGCTGGCTGTCCCCAAGCTCTCAGAGACAGGCTCGTGCCAGCGTGGGTGGACTGTGAAGAAGGGTGTGCAGAAGAAACTTTACAAGGTCATTTGGAAGGTAATGTCCACTTTTTCTTTTTCCCAGTGTATAACAACAAAATAGTCTCATCTTCTCAGTATTATCTTGGCAATGAATAACACGTGCTGTCTTGCACTCTGTGATGTTCTCTGAACTCCCTGTTGCCTGCGCATGCACAAACACACACCTACCACAAAATTTTCTGTGAAGATCGCAAAATGAATTTGAGCCTCCGGTGACTGAAAGCAATGGTGACGAACAGCGGCTGAACAGACCTACAGCAACCCGCTACAGCACAGTGCAGAGCTGGAACTTAGTGAGCTTTGGTATAGCTGGAGGCAGAATTTCTAAAAAATCTGTGGCTCAGCTTCTTGGCATTGCTGAAATATCCTAGGCACCAGATGAATTTGGTACTGGATTCCAGCAGAGGTTGGGCTTTTGAATACTTCTTGAAGACTTGTGCCTGAATTCCATAATGCTGCTGGATGTATTTATTGCTGCACAGCTCTGATACTCTGGCTCACTGGATCCAACAAGTGCAAGCTGCTAGAAAGCATTAGCTGATGGACTTAGAGTTGTAGGTTAATCACCTTTTTGAAAAAAATAGGTAAGTGAATACTCATTTCAGGAAGTAAGAGATGGGGAAATATGATTTTCCTCTTGCAGAGGGAAAAAAAAAAGAGCTTTATACTCTCCCATTTCCATACTGAGAACCTTTCACTGTGTTTTTAAAGTATATATGAAGCGATACCTCTCGTGTAGAGCTGCACTCACTTGGGGACAGATGTTTAAAATGGCACCAGTAACATTTGTGTGAGACAATTCAAATAACAGGTGCTGCTGAACATGAACATGTGGCAATTTTAAGCCACTGATGTGGTGTATTTCTCCAGATTTTATTAAAGACATTCCTACCCCATATCACTCACAGATCATGATGCCTCAGTGACACTTCAAAAGGACATTTTAACTTCGTTGCACATTAGTAAGGGGTGAGCCCACCTATCTCGTGTGAATAAAACATTTTGTGTGATGTTATATTAAAAAGTTAATCGACACACATTTGCAAAGGTTTTCATGATCCTCTATCCATTAATCCATTTACCTATTCAGAAAAACAAATTTATTAAAACATGCGTCCATTATTGAATACTGACACTAAAAGTCTTTAAAGACACTTGGACTAATACACAAAATCAGTTTCTATTAACATCAAGTATTACAAAAAAGAAAAGACTTAATCTTAATATCCATTATCTTAAGTTATAATTCTCTAGCAAGAGAATCTTGCACTCATTTATTCCTAGATCTATAATTGAAGGCTCTTTCATAAATTCCCAGCATCTTCATTTCTATTGTATTTTATTCGTTATGTTGCATCAGAATTCACAGAAAGAAGTTGTACATGATTCTTGGTGCATTATGCAAACTTTTTGCTTGAAGTAGATTCAATGAGGGTTACAAAATCCATCTTTAAGAAACATTGAAGAAAGTATATAAGGAAAGGATTTGGAATTGACTGTAAATAAGAACCATTCTTACTCTCACGCAGGAAATTACTGAAATCTCTTGCCGTTGCCAGTTTACGTAAAACTGAGGAGCTGGTCTATTGGTGGTTTGCATCTAACATTGTCCCTGTATATCCAGTGCCAGCCTTTACTTTTAAAACAAGAAAACTTGTTTGTAAAAACAGCAACATGCAACTTCCAAGGTAGTAGGGATTTCCTACAGGCTCCTTTCCAGTGGCAAAAGGGATGGGGTTTTGGGTGACAAATGCAGGGAGAGCAGCTTTGGTTTTGGTGACCAAAGATGGGTCAGCAAAGGGCTGCTCCTTTCTTCAGGAGGGTTTCGCATGACAGGTTCTACACTTGCAAGCACTGGGCTGTGTTGCAGGGCTTCTGGGCCTGAACTAAGGCGCTTGGACACCTCCATGGCGCGAACAAGTTGGGGAGACTTGGAAGCTGAAAGCTCAAGAAGATTTTGTACACCAGAGCCTTGCAGACACTCCCAAGCAGGGAAGTAATTCTGTAACAGCAGTCGTGTGAATCACTTATTAAAGTCAATATTATGAGCCAGAAAAGCTTGTCCCAACACTATACTTACAAATCTCTCTTAGCCTCAGTGGGATGGGGAAGAACCCAGGGAGGAACGTCGCAGCTGCCTGGATCTGAGATGTGCGAAGGTGTCAGCCCCAGCAGCTCCCGCTTTGTGACCCCAGCCAGGCGTTTGGGCTGGATGGTGGCTGAGGCATTGGCCATCTGGCACAGCCCTGACCCGGGGAACCACACCAGAACTGCTCACAACCAAAAGCTGCAAGCTGGCACCCTGGCAACGAGGAGAGAAAATAGACACAGGAAGAATAATCCCAGCTAGCGGAGACAGTTTGTTATGAGGCTGGACCACTTTGGACTATGGATGTCACATCACAAAGTGATCTACTGCTCTCATTTTCTGGCATTCGGTTGTGCTTTCATCTATCTCGGTGAGGTAATCAAACCACGTTGTGAGAATAAAATCTAGCGAGGCACTGTGTGTATCCACATGTTTAGGGAAAACTATTTCTTTTTTTTTTTAAACATGTGATGCTGATTATCTGCAGACACTTGATGTGCTTGTGATTTCAATCAGCATTTTGTTCTTTCATTGCCTCTTGGTTTATTGATTTATAAGCCCTTTAGAATGGTATGATTAGTGCTAGCATTTTATTCTCAGTGGGGGTAAAATGGTATTTCATTATTAGCGTGTTAGAAGCTGTTTCAAACTGACAGTTTGTTTTGAACCTGGGCAAGAGAAGTGACATTTATGTTTGGAAGCGGAAGATTGACATAGAAATTATTCTGAAAGATAATTACAGTAAAGGCAAATGCAGAAGGCGGCAGAAATTCCAGCTACAGATTCTGGGGGCTCCTCTGCCATCGGTAACTAACTCCTGCTCTTTTCTCAGCTCGGCATAATGAGACATAGCGGTGGTCCCTGTAGGTGTTCTTAGTAGATGCAGGATCAAGATTTTTACACATTTAGGCAATTCAGCACAGAGCTGTGAGGGAGGAGCGAAGGCAAATGTTTGTTCTGCAGCCTGTCCCAGCTATCCCAGAGAGATGCAGTGCTCTGACAACACCCTGCACCGGAAAAAACGAGGAGAGAGCTGGTGCCAGTGAAGCAGCTGATGTCCCGCTGGCATTTATGCCCCTTTGCACTTGGGCTGGTCTCAGTCAGCGTTCACCGTGGTACCCGGGCACTCGTTTGCTCGCCGCAGCCCAGCTGTCCCTCCACAAAGGCTGCGCAGCCCTGCACCTGCCCCAGGCACGCTGTGAGTGCCCAGGGCTCAGCTCAGGGCTTTCCGGGAGCAGGGCTGACTTTGTGTGCACCCTGGGGTTGTTCATATAAGCTTGTCCCATTTTTCTCAAGCTAAACATTTATCTTACATTACAAAGGTGTCTTTTCTTGCCAGTGTCCATTCTCCCATGGTACAAGAGGACTCAAGAAGAATTTATAGGCCAAGTTGCTGGATTTTATAGATAGACTCTAGTATGGGTTTTTTCCCAAAGGATTTTGATTTTAGTGAATCACCCTCCATTACTGAGGTCTCAAGTAACTTTTCTGTCGATGTGAGTAGGAGCAGAGGCCGGGGCTGCGCTGAAGGGCTGGGAGTTTCTATCCTGGCACTAGAGCTCATGAGATGGGGACTTTCTGCAAGTTTCGTACAGAAGTTATATACAACCTGTCAGGCATGGCATAAGGAACACACGGACCCAGAGAGCAGCAATGAGTCAATACGTCACCTGAAAATAGTTGCCAAACATGACCTTAAGTGTTGCTGTCTTCTCTGGACCAGAATGAGAAAGAATACAAATCTGCCACTATTCCATGTTTTGTGTGTCGGGTGGTTTTTACAGTTATTTCTCAGAGGTACATAGTATCTATTACAATGAAGCTTTTAATATTTAATATTTTGTAAGTAGATGAAATAAATAAAATGTAGGGACTCAAAATTCTTTTACTTAAATGCATAGGCTTTCGTTTGTGTAAGACTGAGAGCCTGAAACTATGCCGGTGAGTATGCATTTCTGCTTGAACTTACTTGAAACTGCAGTATTATTAAATTCTTAGGGTGAAACCCTAGCCTCACTAAACTCAACCAGCGCTGCCTCTCATTCCAGGAGGACAGAGATTGCAGATTTCTTCACGGTGCGCTATCACTTTACCCCTCCTGAGCTGCTGCGTCCTGGTGGCCGACCTCATTACATTGCACTGTTTTGTATTCCTTTCTAATGAATGACGTAAAATGTGCATCCAATATCCATACATACTCACTTCATAATGAAGGCAGGCAGCAAAAAACAATCACTAAAATAAATGTACAGTTTTATCTGAATGACACAGGGAAGGCAGCTCAATGACCAGACATGTGGAAAAGCATAAAAACATTTGAGACTAGAATTACTCAACTCCAGATGAAGAAGAGTTGAAGGAAGCAGTATGCAATTAGATGAAATTATGAAAGATATACAGGAAATTAGAGCTGTTCATAGATATTTTTCCAATTAACATTTGTCTTTCATTGGAGGAAAACCTTTAACTGGAAATAACCACCAGAATTTTGCCTTGTCAAGCAAAATGCTGATTTCTTCTTTATTGGAGAGGGAAACAAAAAAACCACCCTCCCTAAAGAGTTTTTGGAGGGTGAAAGATTCAAAGACTGAAAAGCGTTTCTTGTTTCAATGAGAAAAATAAAAATTTCCATGAATAAGTTCCTGGATGAAATAGTAGAACTTGTCTGTATCCTAACGATGACATCTGTTTGCAATAACACTCCATGCCAGTAAACGATGTTATTTTAACTAATCTATTGGCGTGGCGATGAAAGTGACAGTAAAATGTTGATATGGAAGCTAATTTCTGTGTTTGGCCTTGAGATCCATATTCGCAGACACAGAGTGAGTGCAGAAACTATTTCTGGCAACATCGTAGGAATCCAGATTTTATTCTGACACTTCTCTGCCTTCCTGAAATGCAAGGAAGACATCTGGCTGCTTTTTCTGCATGTCTTTGTGAAGTGCCATTGAAATCATTTGCATCAGCAATGAATTTGGAGATAGAAATGTGACGAGAAGGTGGATATGAGGAGGAGGGGGACTGAAAGCTTGGGTTATGAAGAAAAAATGAATGGCAAGTCTTCAACATATAATGTGCTTACTGAAAGCTGGGAATAAGATGTCATTCTGAGTGTGTTTCTGTGAACTTTCAACTTGGTTTAGTGCTTCTATGTTGTTCAGATCCATGATTTATACGGAATTATGCATATGCATGACATGCAAAGAACGAGAGGATGGTTCTGCCTGATTCCCAGGGGAATCTCTGCCAAAGGTGCTTGCGGTCCCCGCCATGCCTGTGATTCCAGAGCCCTTTAGAAGAACAACTGACTTAAGTGTGAGTTATCAGTTAATTTAATACTATATAGGGTGGCTGCAGACTCCTCATCATTTTTTTGAAGCTAGGAATGTTCATTAAAGCAAAAATAGCTCCACAGGCTTTGTTTGCAGTCCTTAGGCTTAATATAGCACCATCTTTAACCAGAAGCTGAGCTTTTCAGTTACTCGCAGTGTGCTGAAGTTGCAGACTCCCTGAAATAAAAGCCCTAAAACAATAGTAGAGCTCCTCATCTGCTGCAACAGTTGCGTGCTGGTCTCCGGCAGCAGTGGCGTGGGCAGGCGGCGGCGTGGACAGGCACACATGTGTGTTGAGGCACACACGGGGTGGGAGACCGCTGCCAGACGCGCTCGCCGAGGCAGCCTGCAGCCTGCCCACACGGCAGCCATGTGGGTGGAAGGCAGGCGAGCGGTGGAGCAAACTGGTTTACGGCTGTTTGGTTTTGGAGACTGCTTTTTCCAAGCATCCTAAACGTGGGCCTTAATCATCAGCACTTCTGAAGCACTCATCATTCTTGTATCCAGGCAAGGAGCCTTGTTATTACCCTTTGAGAGATACCACATTCCCTCATTTCCGATGGAAGGAGGCCTGCCAGCAGTATCAATACCGGCACTGCTCGGTTTGTTTCGGATTAAAAATGTCCCCAGGGAAGATCTGTGTTCGTCTCTGGTGGGGTCTCAATGCAGTCATGGGCATAAGTTCTTGCACTGGGCCACAGATGGTTACCTCCAGGGAACGCATTGGTGGCCACCTTTACTGAATGCACTTCTCTGCCTTTACCAAGAGGAGAAAATGCTCCGTGCCTGAATTGAGAAACCCTCCCTCTTGGGCTTCTCGTTGCTCAAACGGCGGTAAGAAGAGGTTACCTCCCTCCACTGACCATTCCTTGAACGTCCCTCTGTGTGGGAGCAGATTGCAGTGACGCCGGCCCGTGGCCTGGTGGCTGGCCCTGGGTGGTACGAGCCAGTCTGATGCTGGAACAGATGCTTGGAACAAAGGGAAATGCAAACTACTGTCTGCAAGGCCTTCAGCGCACAACTGCCCACACCCCGACCTGCTCCGAGCTACAGCTCGCAGCAACAGAGAGTGCAGGAGGAACCAAAAGGAAAAGCTGTGTTTTCAGAAAAATTTAAATTTGTCTCCTGTATTTCAGAGAGTTATGAGATGCACATACCATAACTACGTATACTCTTTAGAAGGGTCCATGAATGCTACAGACCATGGCTATTTGCACAGGGAGACCAAGGGAGGTTGCAGTCCAGCTCGAGTAGGAAAAGGCCAGTCATTGAGGGTAAAGAAAATACAGTATAAATGTGATATCACAAGTTATATAATATCATGGCCAAATCTCCGCAGCTGGATATCATCAAATCAAAATTAGAAACTCATTGGAAGCAAAGGACAGTCTTTGCACAGATTGCCCATAAATCTGCAATAACTAGCTCTCCCTGGGCGTAACATCAAAAACATTTTTTAGTGTCTCATTAGTAAGAAAATTTATTGCTCAACTATTGAACTATGTCGATTTTTGAAAACATTGTGTGAATAATTCCAGAAAGCATGTGTTTGATTTGTGTTCGTTTTGTGCCGCTGGATAGAAAAAGTGGCTTTTCCCCTATGATGAAATGACACTAATCATGAAATTAAAAGGTAAAACATGTCTACAGTTTTAGAACAAGGTAAATTTTTATAAATATGCTAATGCCCTCCCTCTCCCATAAGTCAAACTAATGTTAAGGAGTTCATACCCCAGCTGAGCTTAAAAAAAATAATAAATGGAAGGCCCAATTACAGTTCTGCAGAGGGGAAAAGAGCTCCTCCCAGCCCTTATTATTTTTAATTTGTGCTGCAGTGTGTTTCCCAGCTGTGTCTGTTGGCCAGTTTTGTGGCTCAAATAGACTTTAAAAAAAATTAAGAAACAAGGGGGAAGTTTAAATCAAACTCAGCGTTGTTTGGATAGGATGGATGGGAAGAGTTTACGGGTATGTGCTAGGCGGTGGGGATTTATTGACAGTAGTGCGTGTGCATGGATTGGGTTAACACTGCGAAGTGCAGGCACAGCGCTATCTTTTCCCATGTTTGAGCAATAGGGAGGGTAGAATAAATGGCTCCAGGGTGATCCACGAGCATGGGCCCATGTGTGCAAAATTCCTAAACTTTCGGGCGCTGAGGCAGGTGGTTCTGCACCCAGGCATCTCCCTCAGCTTCAGCAGGACTGCACAGGTGGGTATGGGTGAGAAAACAACGCGAAGGCACCATAGCCTTTCACCAGTGCTCCCTCACTAGATTTTCCTCTGCAAAGAAATGCTTATCAGCAGGCCCATGAGACAAAGGAGAACTCTGAGCACGAGGACTGGTGATGAGTGCTGGCCCTGCAGGTCCGTGGGGCTGGAGTGCAGGGGCAGCAGGGGCAGGCAGGGGCTGCCATGAGGTTTTGGGACAACCCTCTGGACCATCCGCAGGCTCAGCTGGTGTTCAGGCTTGGGTTTAGCAGCTGAGCAAAGAGAAGGACAGACAGGTTGTGCAATTAAACCCTCCTGCCTTTGGAAATGCAACCGATTGATTGCTTTCACCACTCTGTTAGCAGGGCTGCTTCAGTGCCTTTGCTTTGGCCCTGCGCTCTCCCTCCTTGCCCAACATGCTCCGTAAATGCCGACCAGAAACCAGGTCTCTTATCAAGGGATTTACACTGCGGGGAAAAGAAAGAGAAAAGAAGAAACTGAGTCAGAGGGGCCAAGTGGTCTGGTCAAGGTTATTCACATCTCGGCGGCAAAGTCAGAAACACACTCAGGCTGGGAATCTCAACCTGATGCCCACCAGACTGTGGAAAATGCAACTAAACTCCCAGCTGTCTCTGCAAAGTGACTGCTTTTTTCAGCACTGAAAAATAAAATAAAAGAAATAACTGAATCTAGGTAGCATTTGTAGTATAGAATTCCTTCTCATGAAACAGTTTCCGCGTTGTCCAGGCAGGGAACTGGGGAAACCACAAAAAATAGGCACAGCTATGGTAAAGACCCATTCAAATCTGTGAGCAGCTCTTCCCAAGCCCTGTAAACACCTGTGCCAGCATCACCAGTGCAGGTGGAGCAGCTGGCCGTAGGAAGGACTGGTGGGGCAAGCTGAGTCCTTCCTGAAGAGGTGCTGGATGCCTTCAGCACAAGCGAGCCCGGTGCCGCAGACGTTTCTCAGCCCAGACGTCCCACTCGTGCTGGTGTTTCGAACGAGGGGTGCCATCCCCATCACCGGGGCATGAGGGGAGAGGGTCCGTCCCCAAGGAGGTGAGCCTCTGGCTCCGGCAAACCTCCCTGGAGCTCCTCTGACTTGCCTACACAGGCGTCCGAGCCGGGATCCAGAGAACACCGGCAGCGCTCCCCCGCTTTCTTCCAGCTGTGCTGCGAAATCTCTTTCCCGAACGTTCATGGGAAATGAGAAAATGCAGGCACTGCCCCGGCCTTCGCTGGAATGAAAGCGAGCCCCCTGCGACCCTGCTCTCCCACGCCAGGCCCCTCGAGCCCAGCTTTATGGGTGAGAAGGATCAAAGGGCCCCAACTGCTCCCATATGGCGAATGGCCCTATACGTTGTGTGTAACCACACACAAGCATCCCCACATCCATGTTCGGTCTCTATTAAAGATCGCTGGGCGACAGCCAGCGCCGCTTTCTGAAGGCAAGAACATCTCCAGACGTCATGGCCTTGGCGTCACGCGCTCTCCCACGCACGTCTCGGCAGCCGCGGGGCCGTGGCGCGGGATCCCCTCCGTCACCCACCATCCTCCCCACAGAGCGGGGCCGCGGTGATGCCGACGGGCAGCACAGACCCCCCCCTTTGGATGCCAGCTGGGAGACGGGTTTCTCAGCCTCAGGGTGGCATCTGATGGATGCGTTCGTGTGACGTTAGCGCTGCTCGGGGCGGATTCGAAGCTGGCCTCTTTAAAAATTCATTTAACTTTGTTAATATAACTCCCCAAAGCAGTTTGCTTTTTATTAAGACTGGGCAGAAACAGGAAGAAAATCAGCCCTTCAGTCACTTGTTTTGGGCTGTTATGACCCCTTTTTTAAAGGCAATGGAGGCACAGGGCAGCCCACAGGGCAGGGCTCTCACCCTGCTTGGGTGTTGGAACAGCGCTGGTCGCAACAGAAACATCACCCGCAGCTGGATGCTCCGGGAACAGGAGTGCCAGGCCATAGGAAACGCAGATTTGTTCTGCTTTTACAGACTGAACTCTCTGGAATGCATTCCTGCCTTGCCAGCTCTGTAGAAGGAGGTAGCTTTCTTCTGGCACCAATGTGGAGAGAAGGTGAGGGCAAAATGGATGAAAGAGGTGTGAAGGCGGTCTAGCAGTGAAACACATTTGATTTTTTTTCCTTGTGTTCAAACAGAAGAATTTGAAACAACTTGGAGCTGCAGAGGGAAGCACCCCTTGGTGCCATAAATGACGTTGGACTAAGCTGGAAGGGGCAGGAAATCCCAGCTCTCACTTTCAACCTCACAGTGGAGCTGCGTGATGGCCCCGGAGGAGTGTGATAGCATAGGGTCTGCATTCAGCTTGGCCACCCACCTCCTCTGCATCGCTCCCTGCTGTTTCCCAGGCCAACACTTAACAAACACACGAAGCAAGCTCATTTCAGCAGAGCCATCATACCTGGGTAAGTCTGTCCTGCAACAGGACACTGCCTGATGTTGTTCCAAACCGTAATTGCCAAGCTGCCATCCTTGATCATCCTTCTGGGCTGGAAATGGAGAAGGTCCATCACCAGAGGTGTGAGCCCTCAGCTCAGCCTGACTGCATTTCGGGCAGGGCTTTGTGGCATGTGTCACTGCTGGATGCGTTTCTTCCTCACATGCAGTGTTGCAAAAGCAGCACTGGAGGGTCCTAGGGTAAACAGGTTTCTGAGATGAAGCTCAGAGGCTGACACAACGATTCATGTGAACACGCAGGCTAATACGACAGCCACCTTTTCATAGACACCACTGTGAAACTTGGGTGTTGTCTGATTTTTTTTTTGACCGAAGAAATTCCTCCCTCCTACCTCTTCCAGGTATTGTTACCTTGGGTCACCTCCTGCAGAAGCTGGTAGCAGATCTCACCTGGAATTTTTCTTCAACAAAATGTTTTCAAACAGAAAACGTAGCCGCAAAGGAAAGCCTGTGTTTTGTGGCCATCTGCCCAGCTAAGAAGAAAAAGCAACCGGACTTTTCTTCGGGAACATTCCTCTGGTGCTCAGAGGGGGACCCCGGGGCCATGACTGCCTCGAGGACTGGGCTGCTCACCTGTTTCTGCGAAGGGCTTTCTGCGGGTTGCCGCGATTGTCGGCAGGGCGAGCAGTAAAGGACGTTTTCCTGCTTTGCTCCCTGCTTTCCCCTATTGTCTGCTTGCTGGCCGCTGTGGTTGGAGTGACAATGCTGAATGGCAATGTTGATACCTGGTTTGCGTCCAAGCAGTGTTTTTTTTCAAGTAATTAGTTTGGGAAGTAAAAAGCCTGCATTGCTACGCTTTTTCAGGGACTGATGGGTTAGGTTACCCACTGAGTTAGAGAGGTTACCTGTTTGGGTATTTTTTCCCCTGATTCTAGACTTGTGATAGCCTGGGAAAAAAATTGCCTTTATAGAGGAACCCTTTACAAACAACCACGGGCACCCCCACCTTTCTTTGCTCAGTAGCCCAAGGGCAGACTTAATTAAAAGTTCCTTTAAAATATACTCCCTACTGCTCTAAGCTACTGTGTTTCAAAAACTCTGGTGCTGTGCCAAAGTGGGAGCAGGCGTATATTAAAGTGACAGGTACAAAAGAGATTGTTATATTCCTCGTGCTCCCTTCTTCTCTGATCCCTCTGTGTGAAAGTCCCACAATCTAAACATTCTTGAAAATAAAGAATAATAGCCCAGCTAACGAACAGATGATGGCTAACCCTTTGCCTTTTGCAAGCAGCCTCCTCAGGCGTAGGTTCCCCCTCCTTGTTGAGATTCAGCCCTGACGTCTCGGGAATGTTCTCCTGGAAAAAGCAGCTTGGCCACACCATGTCTCTGCTGGCCGCGTGTCCCGTGGAAGGCTGCCACGCTGCCTGCACAATGACCATCAGGCTAGAGGGCCTTAATATCTACCAAATTCTTGTTAGCAGCTGAGATAATCAAAGCCTCCTCGTTACTGGGATACTCCGAATTTTCCGAGTGCATCTATACACGCTGGCCTTTCTGCTAACAGCACGTCCCAGGCGCCAGAGACCGCAGCCTCCGCGGTAGCCAGCAGTGACAGCCAGTCTTGGGTTGAGAGACAAAGATTTCGGAGAGAGAGGTGGAATCTTCGCTTTTCCAGCCTATGACGGAAAACTAATGACACCCATTGCTAGGCAGTGGGAAGAGATAAACATCCTTCCCCAAAGACTGAAGAGAGGGAAGGAGCATGAGTTGGAGCACATTAAGTTAATCTAACAGCTTGGCATGGAACAGCTTCCCATTTTCTCAGTAAGTGGGAGCCTTATTCTGTCAATGTGCTGAGGATTTTATTTCTAGAGATTTATAGCCACAGGTTCTGGAGTGCTCTGTAATTACATGAGTTTACACTTGCAGGGACAAAGGCTGAGTAAATATTTTATTAGGTAATTTTTTATCTTATTGAAACTGAATACACATGTGATAATTTGCCTGGTGAGTGGGGGAAGGATAGTGAAATAAATAAGATAGTTTACACAGAGCCTTGTTTGTGGGCTGCATGCAGAATCAGCGCCGTGCGCTGAGTTACTCCCAGTGCAGGTACAGGGAGTGACACCCACAACCAGCACCAGAGCCCACGCGCAGCCACGATGCAGATGGAGCCACTGCTAGGGGTGAAATGTGCCCATTCCAGGGACAACAGGGACATGGAGAGCCTCCTGGTACAGAGACACAGTCCTGGGACTGACGGACTTGTTTGGCCTGGTGGGTACTGACCACTCACACCAACATAGGCTGAAAGTACCAGGAGCCCTGCTGTATGGACTGGTTCGTCTTCAGCTGTTTTCTGATCTTAACTCCATGTGCTTTGCTCAAACTACTCCTTGCTAGTAGTAGTAAGGAGTCTCCAGGACCACTGCAAGGACACTGAGCAGCGAGGGTCCCTGGGGGTGCTGGTGCTGCCGATATGCAGCCCTCCACAACACTCTTCCATTGATTATGATAGAAATAATGAATAATATAGGTCACAGCCTTTAAACAGGACATTCTGTTACTGCAGGAGGGATCATCCCGCTAGAGAAGCAGATGCAAACTTAACTCACTTGGGGAGTGGTGTACAATCATCTGTGGCATTGATTAACACACAGAGCAGATTTATTTCACTGCAGTGCAGAAAGTATGGCAAAACTTGAGGCTCATATTCAAGAGCACGCCAGTAGGGCTGCTCTGAAGTTTACTGTTGGCTCTCACAAAGAAGCGAGAGTGATGAAAGAGGAAGATTTTACAAAAGAAACACTTCATTTCGTGGAAGCTGTTGAAATTAAATAGTTGTCATTGTCAGGCAGGTAAGTGGCCCAGGGAGGCAGAAATGGATGGATCCAGCTGGGCTCGCTACTCTTGTCCTGGGCTGCCCTATGCTGCAACCCAGAGATGGGGCATGTTTTTTTAATGCTGTCAGCTTTGGCTCTCTGAGAGCAGGTCCTGACGCTGTGGCTCTGCTAGCAATGAAACCATGCTCACGTTGCCACAGTACAGCCAAGGAGACATCGGCTCCTCAGGGCTGTATGTGCTCAGACACAAACCCCACAGTCTGCTTCACTCACAGAATCACAGAATGGTAGGGGTTGGCAGGGACCTCTGTGGGTCATCTGGTCCAACCCCCCTGCCGAAGCAGGGTCACCCAGAGCAGGCTGCACAGGACCGCGTCCAGGCGGGTCTTGAATATCTCCAGAGAAGGAGAATC
>Ga0181612_119109_pt1 | contig 22602 bp, 10 predicted proteins | sample HoacroProtozoa21_FD_119630 | JGI IMG/M metagenome (GOLD analysis project Ga0181612, IMG submission 119630) | Hoatzin crop microbial communities from Cojedes, Venezuel. Combined Assembly of Gp0051906, Gp0051904, Gp0051908
TCTCACTTCATATTTTTCTAAATTGCACTTGTATTGGTGGTCTCAAAGGAAGAATGCTCCTGAAACTGAGCCAAGGATACTTCAAACTGGGCAGTCAAAACCATTTGCAGTTGGAGAACGCTTTGAAAACATTTGTCCGTGCTTTGGTTGGTTAAAGGGGAAGGGATTTCTAAAATGTTGGGTACTTAAAAACTGGGAACTTAATGTTCTTCTCCCCCAGTACAGGCAATTAAAAGAAGTGTGGGGAAGGACAATTATATCTGTTGCAAAATATTCTTGACGGGGCCTAATTTCTTCTAAATACTTGATTACTAGCTCTGGTTAAGTGCTGATGTAAAACTGCATGTATGAATTTTGAGTTAAAGTTGCATTAAAATTATGAGCTGTAAATTCAACTGGTCAAGCTCTTTGAAATACAGCACAAAGAAGAACATGTATTGGTTGTTGTAAGTTTTGAAGACTGAAAGCTGTCTTTCTGAGAATTCCCTTACTTTCATTGTTTAAACCTTGTTAATCTGATTTTTCAAAATTTCCGTTGTAAAGTGTCATGCTTTTTATTTGTTTCTTTAGTGTGTGCACCTCTCTGTTAGAAAAGCTTTGATTTCGGGTTTTAGTACCTGTGATGCCTTTTAACTTTTTTGCACAGTGATGCCAAACGTTTTAATCCTGTCCTTCGTACAGCCTAAAGTAGTAAAATGGACGTAAGAACAGAAAAAAATGTTTAGCCAACTTTGCATATCATTTAGAAGGATAAATTTTAATATTAGCAGCTCTCTTGTCGGACACAGCAATCACTGCTTTTGATGGATGTTCTCACCGGATGATGATAATGTGATATTAGAATGGCTCTTAAATATTTGGCAAATAAGGTGGTGTTGAACAAACTCCATTTGAACAGTGTTTAAAAACAAAACAAAAAACATATAGACTTGCATCAGATCGTGAAAGAAAAGCTGAATTGTACTTAAAAATAGCATGGCTGATGCAATAGTCAGGCTAATGTTGAAGCCCAAGTATTACACCCATAACGTTGGCTCCAGGCCTGCCAGTGGCTTCAGAAATGAAGAAAGTTAATGCTGCAAGAACTTTTGAGGCAGTGGAGTTGACTCCAGTCAGTCGTTCTGCTACGGGGCGAGTGTAGGATGTAGGAACCAACCTTAAAAGATTTGACTTTCAAGTCTGTTTCCGCCCCCTCCCCCCCCATATCTTTGTTTATTATTTGAGAAACAAACAAGAAGTTTCATGAACAGTGGAGTTTAAAAAAACCAAAAATTAGAGGGCTGTGTGGAGGGCTCCTAGGGGCTTCTGTCAGAAGTCTCCTTGACTATGACACTGCAGTTAACCTTTTTCTACTGCCATGCTGCTCTTCCCTTTGCCCCCAGTAATTGTAAGTTCTTGTATGTCTTCCCTGTGCCTTCCCCACTGCAGCTTCCTTTCGCTTTGTGCCTTTTGGCTTGCTGGCTGCCTGAAAAAAGCCAGGCTGGGCTGCTGCGCTCTCAGCTTGGGGTGTGCCACCTGGATAGCTGGTCCTTGTCTGTGGGAACGAGTAGTGTCGGGGGTGCCACTTGCCATCCCTTGCCTTGTGCTTGCAGAGGCAGAACTAGGGTTGTGCTGGTCTGCTTCACTGGTTTCACGACGCGCTCCTGTTCTTTGGGGTGCCAAGCTGGATTTAGATTGAACAGTGGCTAAAAAAGTTGTTTTGTCGGGAACACGCAGCAGAAATACTTGGTTTGTCATGTTCTTTTTTTGTTTTGAAGACCCATCTGAAATTGAGATAGTTCTGTGTGTAGCAGGCACTGATCTTGTGGAGTCTGGAAGGTTTTTCGTTGCAAACCATTCAAGTGTAATAACTAGAGATTTACAAGTTTATGGAGGTTTAAACTGTGTATGTAAATAAACTTCTAGTGTTTTTTCCAAATAAATTTCTAGTAGATTTTAGTTATTTAGTAAACAAAATGAATAATTCTTATAAAATATGGAGGCGAGTTTATTGTTACGATAGCTATGAGCCCTCTTTTCCTGTTACTTGTGTTTGATGTGAGCTGCAGTTCTGAAATGGATCATTAAGCCTGTGTGAATTGGCTTCCTCATGGTAACTCTGGTTCCTCCCATTGAATTGTGTACTTTATGACTAGGCCACGTGGAGATGGATTACTCTAGACTGACGTCCTTGTTCATAGTGTCATGTTTTTACCTCAGATTAACTTTGTTTACACAATATATTCAAGCTCCAAATGAACACGTAGTTTAGATTTCCCTTATGATAGATGGAAAGCGGAGTAGTCAGATGTTATGGACTTTTATGATTGCTAGCTGCTAAATAGACATATTTTTTTTACATTAATAGTTAGGACACTGCTCAGAATAACAATTTGCTTTGATTGAAGAGTTAAAGAAGAGGGAAGGAATATGTTTTGTTAATGCATGCTGGGGAATGGGTGGGGAAAGAAGATGAAATGGTGGTTAAGATTTAAATTTTGTCTCTTCTCTTGCCTTTTAAAGTATTTACACTTTCTCAATAATGTCTTTTTCTCATTTTTTATTAAGTTGCACTTAAAGATCCTTTATATGTTTGCATACATTTTTAGTCTGTATTCAGTATTATTTTGCTGCAGTTAGAGCTCTAAATACAGTGGAGCTCAAAAATCTGTACAGTCCAGTTAATGATTCATTTCCTTAAAGGCCAAGGTTATCATGGTGAAATTACTGGCTCTTTGAGAATAATCTGCCAATGTGTGTGCTGCTAGCAGGTGTTCAGGTGATTCCACTGGAGTTGTGGCCGATCAGGGCCCCATGTCCTCCTCCTGCCCCCCCCCTTGCTCGCTTTGGAAATGGGAAGCATCTTCCATATAGTTTTGTTGAAATCAGAATATATGTTTCATTGCACGTTTTTGTAGTGAACTGCAGTAAGTATGAAAACGAAATATTACTTGATTGTGGTAATGAGAGACTATATGTATTTTCTGAGTGCTTTTGGTTTTTCTACTGCACCCCTTTTTTCTGTCTGTGTATTTTAAATGTGCAAGAGAAAAATTCTAATTAATTAAAATGTTGAGTCATATCAGGATACATTGCTGGAAGAGCAAAGTTTTGATTAGCATAGGCTTGAATAGGCAATATTTCTGAAGCCTGCATTCAGCTGCGGGGGGGGGGCGCCGAGGGGGAGCGTTAACGCCGCATTGCGGTGTGCCATTTAGTGTTCACCCCAATACTGCCTATAGCTTATCTCCAGAGTTGTGGAGTTGCCTATGCAAGTACCATTAGAATGCAGTTTAGTAGGTACCGTATACGATTCTTCTGTCATGCAGGCTGCTTGAATATATATGCGCGCTTCATTTTATAAAATAGAATGAAAAAACTTGGCTGGTAAATGGCAATTCCCTGATGACTTGATAAAAGGACATTAAAAAATTGCCTGGGCTGGGGAAAGCGGACTGTTAGCAGTAAGTCACATCTTTAAGTATGAAAGTGACAGTTCTGTTTGAATGCTTTTTCTGTTGGATTGAAGTCTACAATAAAAATAGTTAGTAAATAATAGATTACTTGATGTTCACATGTAAAATTAAATACATGAAGTAATACTCAATATAATGTTTGTCCAGCAGAAAAAAAAGGAGGAGAAGAAAAACAGTTAAACTCTGATCTAGTTTGCAAAATGCTTATGGGGATTTCAGTTCTGCAGATATTAAACTATGAATTAAGAATAATTTAAAACTTGGAGAAACAGCTATTTGGAAGAAAAACTACACTTAAAAATACAGGCTTATTCTCATTTGAGTTCTATATAATGTAATGCCTAACTGTACAGCCTCTAGAGAATGGATTTTGAACACATGCCAGCAATGCAGGACTTTTACTTTATTAGGCATTTGTGTTGTAGTTTTCTTTGTTGGCTGTGTCAAGCTTTGTCACATGCACTATGCTTTCCTTTTTTGTATGTTCTAGTAAACTAGAACATAGTGTTTGGCTTAATTTAAGAGTGTGTAAGATAGGTTCCTAATATGAACTTTTTTGCAGGTAGAAGTAACGACAGCATGGAATGTCTGTGAGGTTTTTCGCCTTTTTTTTTTTGCTAGCTAGGAAGCCATGAACTAGAAAATATAATGGTTTGCATATAGTGTAGAGCTAAAGCCTGAAAACTTTAATGCACATATCTCTTGATGCTGGTGCAAACTGATTTTAGAAGCTTGCATTAGAAATAAAATGTGATGGAAGGAAAGGAGCCTCGCTGGTCTTCTATAGGAGAGCTGATCTTAGAAACTTACAGGCAGAAGCGTTTTATTAAATATAATGACTGATTTGAGGAACTCTGGCCTTTAAATTCTGGCACAGAGGTCAGGCAACTAATTTCATGCTAAAAAGAAAGTCATGTCACGAATATCTCTCTATGCTGTTGTCAAACTTGCTTCAAAATAAACTGTGCATGTTGTAGGTATTAATCTTACACAGAAGTGTTCAGTAGTGATTCAAATGGTGTTTTTGTCAAGAGGGCTCACCGTGTCTCACATGTTTGCCTCAGTGTGTGGGAAGCTCTTTTTTATCTGCCCTGGATTGTGTTTATTTTTGTCAATGAAGTCTTGACTCAAATGGAGAAAAGAGGGTCCTGTGAGATTCAGAGTATGGTTAAACACTCTCCAACCCAGATCAGTCAGCGGGGTAAGTTTCTATTTTGGTACGGATGTTTGATGTCTGTCTTTTTCCCTGTTCTGAAAAATTTTGTGAAAGCAGTAAGCCTAGGCTATAAATAGATCTCTGTGTTTTCATATGTATTTTTTTGTTATGTATGACTTGATACTGTTTGTTTTCTTCTTGTATGCAACCTAAACCAAATGCTAATATTTCAACAGATACAGAATGACAGTCAAATACAGCACACTGGTATGCCTGTGAAGAGGCACTGCCAAAGTTAATTGTCTAGTGCAAAAGCTGGGAGTTCTGGCTGGTGAAAGCAGGTAGGTGTGAAGGTGCTTGCATGAAGGGAAGGTACAGGGACAGCTCAATGCAAAGAGTTTTACTTAAGCGAGCCAGATGATCCATTTCAAATGGCCTCTACCTCAGCTGACTTATGAACTTTTTTATTATAAAACTTCTGGTGGTCTTACTCCAGGTCATGTTAGAATGACACAAATTTTAATTTAATATTAAAATACGGGTGAATTTGAGGCACTAGTCCAATAAGGAGAATTAAGTCAGCAAATCTTCAGAAAACATTTAATTAGTTCATTAAAGACAGCATGTTTTGTGTGGTGGTAGCAGTACAAGATAATATAAAATGCAGTCTTCATATACAGTTAACACCTAGGGAAATATAAAAAATATAATTCTAATCTAAAACATAACTGCACGTGAGACTTTTTAAACTTGAATCTTGAACTTAAGAGTCAGACTATATATTGCAGAGGTGTCATGATGTGCTTGCACATCATTTGCAAGTCATGACTCTAAATTAGAGTTTCTGTCTCTACTGTCACCAGCTCGTGTTAGACAAAAATAAGCCTTAGTTGCGTCACACGCTGCTTAGTGCTGGCGAACTAACACAGCTTACAATAGCATTTGATGCCAGTTTGTCTCAGCAGCAACAGTTACTAGAAAACTCAGTCCAGTTTTGGCTGTGGAGTTCATAGTGCTACTGAGAATACGGGAAGGATCAAACCTGTTGGTCAGATTGCATGCTAAATTTGTAAGCTCTAGAGTCAGGAAGTTCTTCTAACATAAAAGACGTAGAAATTAGTATTTGGTATGGAAAGTAACATAGTAAGTGCTCAATTCTGAAATGCATGTTTTGAGAACTTTCCAAAGTGGAACTTCTTAAAACTGGTGACTTTAAAAAAGCAACTCATTTGTTTAGCTTTTTTCCATTGCATCCATGTTGCACTTCACTAACATTAATCTATTAAATACATACAGGTTTGAGTAAATATTGCCTGAAAGGGGCATTTTTGCTGTATTTGAGTTTTCTAGAGATAACAGACACCAGAGGAAAGTCATAAAGGAGATGATCAAGGGTCAAAATGTACAGAGAAAAGCCTTGAGCTTTCTCACTGGAAAATTCAGTTTGGACCTCACCCCACTCCACAAAAAATCTCTGAAATCACAGCCAGACAGTCCAGTGTGGCTGTTGAACAGTACTGGAATCACTCCTTTTAATACTGCTTATGTGTAGTATTTCAGCTTCCAGGTTCTGCAGATAGACTGGCTGAAAGACCCTCACCAGAGAATTGTAGGAATTACGTGAATACTGAGAACTCAATAAGAAAAATGATGCTTTAAAAAATAGTGTATGACATTTATGTAAGCTAATTGCATGCAAATAGAGTTGAATTAAATCAAGCAAGCAATGTATTAAGAGATGAAAAGGAAAGTACAAAGGCATCGTTAATACTAAGAAACTACTGATTTTATGTAATGTTTTTCAAATAAGTTCAACGTGTGCATAAATACTGTAGCCTTTGTTGCTATAGTTGGCTTTCTTAAGGAGGAAAAAAGCGAACAACCTGGGATCATGTGTCGTCTTATAAAAACTATTTTTTTTTCTTTAATATTCGCTTATGCACTCTGCCCAGAAGCTTAGAATTTCCCTAAGGCTGAATGAAGGTCTGTATTTATGACTCAAATGTATGTCAGTGCCAGTAAAGTCTATTAATCTGATTTAAAATGTGGTTTAGTTAGGCCAAAAATAGGTTTGCTCTCAACTGTACTGGGCATACAAAGTTGACAAAAAACAAAAAGCATGTTAATGAAGACATTTAAAACATATTCTTGGAATCTAAACAGTTTTAAAAATGAAAAAATAATTATGATGTTGCTTAACAAATCCCATTAATTTTATAAAATTGAAGCATCTATTGATGGGAATTATTTTTACAAGGTAGTATTTTCTATAATCAACCAATCATTCAGTTTTATATACTTAGTGTTACCTGTTATATGTGCATCAAAAGAAATAGTGGCTGCGTTTCTCAAATGTGTGTTGCTGCAACAGCTATATACAATTTTGGAATTCTCTTGTCGTGCTGAATTCAGAAAAGCCATAGCTTTTTACCACTCCTAACTGGTGTGGGAAGGGTCTTTCAGGGATTGGTACCTATGCCAGCCTCAAGTAGGTATCGTCTGATGCCTTGTCTGGTAATCCAGACAATACCGTGTCGCTCTGGTTTTTAGTAGGCCTCTGACGAAGTTGAGCACAAAACATTTCCGGAGAGAGGCCAAATAATTTAAAACAAATTCTAAAATTCAGACAGCCAGGATTCCTACAGCTCTATTTGTCTGCAAGTTTAGCTTTTAATGGTGGGTTGCATGACACTTAATCTTTCAAAATCAACACTTTGCTCAGTGGTTTTACTGCCTTTTCTCCATCTTAGGACTTGACAACACTATCTGGTATAGCTGTTGTAATGCTCAGTGACTTCCTCCGTTCTCTCCCGTCAAGTGCCCTGCTCTCCTTCCCCCAAAAATCCCAAAACCAGGACGTTTTGGGAACCCAGTATTTTTTCATCATGTCAGTAGCTTGGAATTTAAACAGCCTTGCATCCCTCCTGTTGATACTTCAAAATGCATGTCATGTTAGTGCTAGTTTCCAGGAGAAAGATGCTCTACTAAATTTGTTGTTCTTGTAATGTTCATTTAGAATAACATTTCAGCTGGATGCTGGTGTATAGATGCTGCAGTGGCTTTGCAGCCTGCACCTATTTCTAGAGGTATGACTAATGGCAGCAGGGCAACAACTACTTAACCTAGAAAAAGTTTCATTTTAGGAACTGCCAATACTCTGTATGGCTAGTTGCGCTTTAAATCTAAAATAATTGCACGAGGCTTTAAAATTTCAGTTTGAGGGTTAAGAAATAGTTGATCTAGCTGCAGGTAACTTGAATCAGGTGTGGTAGTTTGAGTTTTATTTTCATGTTCTTTCACTTGGATCCTGCAGTTGTTGGAGCTGCAGTATCAGGAATAAAAAAGTATTGTTGCTTGTATTGTATACCACTTAGAAAATACATAGACTCAGTTTTTTTGCTTATTTTGCAGATGGTATTCTGTAGAATATACTCACAGTTGTTTACACTTTTCTTCACTGGCTTCTGCTCATTGGTGCAGAAAGATGGGGATCACTCTCGACTGGCTCTTGAATTACTGAGTGGCAGTGAAACCTGCCATGCAGAGAAGGAAGGTGGAAGAAAGCACTAAAGGGAGTTTTACTCCCAGGATATCTATCAACAGGCAGGTTGCTATGCAGAGACTTTGCAGAGATTTCTTTCTTTGCCCAAAGGAGATGAGAACATTGATTATAGGATTCCTTACCGTCTTCTGTGTGCTCACAAACAGAACTACCAGTGCCTCTCCTGACTTCGTCTATATCTGAAGATCATCAGCATATGTTGTTCTTGTGTCATCACGGCCCTAATTTCTTCTTGCTCCAACTAGAAGGATCCCATCACAGCCTGCACTTGAGGTAAATCAGCAAACTCTATTGTGCGATGACTGAGAAGAGCTGTTGTATATTCAGCTCCTTAAACTGGCTTAACATCCCATCTCGGTAGCGTGAATCACTTCTGGTGATTGATGTGAGGCAACAAAAATACCTGTTCCAAAATTCACAAAAGAGGGATACGAGGTGCTTTGGATGGTTTGTTCTAGACTTCTTTTCATTCTCTTAAATCTTTAGAAGAGCAAAGGAGTATTTATTAGCATTTCTCATCTCAAAATGCAGGAAGATGTAGTTGGTTCAGCCTGAAATACATATCTGTATATAGGAATTAATCAGGCTAGTATTTTTGATAGCTAGAACACAAAAATTGCCAACCTTGTTTATTCTTTAGAGTTCAAGACAAGTCTGTTCAAGGGAAGAAAGATGTATGAAAGGATGAAAATTACAAGTAAAGGGTTCTCGTTTCCTTGGGAAAGGAGAACCTTTCCTTGGGAGAAGAGAGATACCATGGCCTTGGTGTGAGGAAAGGAATTTAAAAACAAGTTACTCCTAACAGTATGTTTCAGATTGATCTTCCAGAAACTGTTTTGTTGGTCAGCTATTTCAGTGAGGAAAACACCACTGGACAAAGTCCTCGTAAATGCTTTTTTTTCTTAAATTTTACATTGGATCTTTGTCTCTTCTACTCAACTGCTACATGAATATAAGAAGATCAAGTAATCCTCTTCTGCGCCCCTGAAACTTCAGTAGGTGATTTCATCACCTGTTCTGATTCATACCGTGCAGTATATTGAAGACGATCTGTAGTCTTTTTCCAGTGAATTGGATCTTTCCCTGGTGAAAGATGATTTTTCAAAGGCAGCCTTATCTTGATACTACAGAGGCCCTTGGCAGATTCCTGTTTGAAAGGAACCTGCAATAACCTGGATCATGCTGCATCATCTGGGTTGGTTTGCTCTGATACTTCTATTGCTTTGAGCTGGAAAAGAATATTAACTTTGGGATTGTTATTAGTGTTTATAGGCTTCAAAGCATCACCTAAAATTAAGTCTATAATGCTGTATATGCCATTGTAGTTATGAATTGTAAGTAACAAGTATTAGCATCTCAAAGTTCCTGAGATTCAAAGTGTTGCAAGCTACTGATAAAAAAAGAACCTTCTATTCACAAGGGAATATTAAGAAAAATGTGCTTTTAAATATAGTGTCCTTCTATGATGATTCCTTAGCCAGCAAGTACAGAGCAGGAGAAACTTGCATTGAACATGCTCTGTTCATTGTATTTTCCATTCTTTTATGTTTAACTTGTATCCTCTACCTTACTGGAAGAGGAGACTATAAACATCATCCTGGAGGCATCTGTTGGCCAAGTACGTTTATGTGTCTGTTGGTTAGTTATGCTTTCGAAATCCAAAGACCTTCTTTCACAGAAGCATGCATGTGGGATGAAAAGACTGAACCTGACTCTTAACATCTGAAAGTTGATCTGAAATAATCAAAAAGGCAACTTTTTTGACAAATTGAAAGGTACAGGAACACATCTTGATCTCACGTTGTTGAAAAGTCATGAAACTCCACTAAAATACAATTAGTCCTATTATTTCTATCAAATAGTCTTGCTATTTAGATCAAAACCTCTTACCTTAGGTTGAGAGACCATCACCATATTCAGTATCCTCAGAGCAACCAAGTAGCAGAGTATCTTTCTGCATGCCCAAGCAGTTTCTCTGGAAGAAACTTGTTGATTTTTCTGTTTCAATTACTGTAGGATATCAGGTTCTGTCCTTGATGGGTTTATCTGTTACTTTTTTTTAAAAAAAGGAAATTTTCCTGTCTGCTACTCTAACTGCGAAAACTAAAGATTTTATGAAAATGTGTTATTTCTGTGGTTTTAGTGACCAAACCGAGCGCTTTTTCCAACTTCTCCTTGTATTAGGAGCACAATGAAGGAAAGTTTCTGTGAGGAGGGGAAAGCTTATAGTTGAAGAATGCGTGTAGCCATATAAAGCCGTTCTGTTTAGCTCTGTGCTCTGAAGGACAGGATGAAGAAACGCCACCAAAATTGCCTCAAAAAGCATTACGTGAAAATGCATCAAACAGAATGAGTAGCAGACGTTCTTGGTTAACTGTTGGATCATGGCCTGCCTGGTGTCTAGAGAGCGATGAAGAGCCCCGCGGGTAAAACGGCAGTGCCTCATCTGAGGCACGCAGCTCAACGGTGACCCTGCGTGCAAATACCAGCCAGCCGCTGTTGCTGCTGTGCAAAAGGTATTGCAATGGATAAAAACCAGTAAATGCATACAGGAATGACCGTGTGTGTAACGGTGTTTTAAGTCCAGTGACTACTAGTGCTGGTTTGATGCATCTTGGCTCCATGCAGCTGATAAATTTTCATGAGAGTCTATCAGCTTTCAGGATTTGTGAAGAAGAAAATCTCAGCGCTTTCATGTGTTATATTTTTGTTGTTCAAGTAATGACAGTTAACTCCTAGGACATGTAGGTTTTCAGGAAAAAAAGAGGAATATTCTAGAAATCCATAAACCTGATCGAGGAACTCATGTAGGTTCTTAGCTTCCACAGCAATCAGAATGTGCCGAGGTTAAGTCAGAGGTTGTCACAAAAGCATTAAACTGCTGTCAGTGTTGGATCTGATTTTGCGAATACAGTAGAAGACTTGAGATTGGAGTAAGGACTTTACAGAGGAGTTAGGGTTAGGAAGTCATTGGTGAGGGAAACGTTGAGGTAAGTATGATTGTTTCTTCTTAAAGAGATTATGGGGAGATGTTCACTTGCAATAGATGCCATTTTTAATTCACTTGAGAGAAAGTGAACAGAGGAGAGATTTGGAATTTTTTTCCAAGAAATGAGCACTTAAATGTCTTTGTTCCCACCCCTCCACCCCTACATCTACTTGTAACAAACTGGGGGAACTTTCTGGACAGAACATCTTACGATTGATCTCATCTATTGGTAGATGTCTTAAAAGTCTTGAAAGTTCACAGCTCAACACTGGGATTATTTTTTCTGGCATCAGAGCATGAAAAAAATGCATGTCTAGTACTCCTCTCTTGTCATCCTCCCCTATTGCAGTGACTATGTGTATGTCTCTGTGTGGCAGAAAATGAGGGAATGCAGATCACTATTCCAGAAGTTACCAACTAGCACTTTTCCTTCCCCTCCAGTCCTTCTGCCTCCCTATCCTGGAAGCATGGAGTCCCTGCCTCAGCCTACGGCTTCATTCTTTTTCCAGCTGCCCACAAAAGTAAAGAACCAGTGTGAGAGTTTGAAGAAAGAATCCACTCAGAGGACTGAGTCTCAAGCAAAAGCTCCAGGTTGCAGACTCAGAAAGAAACTTCCTTTGGGGAAGGATCTGCTTCCAGGATTTGCTCGTCTCTTTTTCCTTGGGCAAACAGAGCTCTTGAAGCAAACGACAGGGCTGCAGGTAGGTAGGGCCCCTTTGAACTGCCATCCGCTCAGGTGTGAAGGATGGACTTTATGCTGTTTCTCTATGCTTTTTGTTTTTTTTTTGTTGACGTTGTCTTCCACTTCTCCAGGCTGAGAGAGGGAAACAGTGTGAGCAGTTTAAAGAAAAAATGTGGGGGGGAGAGAGAGGAGAAAAAAAAAATCCTGGGCACTATGTTTTTATGCCTCTGTGTAAGCTTCCTGTCTATGGGTCGCATGTGTACTCCAGTTCTTTGAAGCACTAATGACGTTCTTTGACCCTTTTCTAGACAGGAGACCAAGTCAAGAGCAGAAACTGGTGGCTGGGGCCAGGGTAAGGCCAGTGATTGTACATGGCCCATAGCCACGCGATTTTTGTCTCCTCCCTGTCTCTTACACCGGTGCTAGGTTTGAATGCGCAGTAAGGTGGAGGCCGCCAAATGGGCCTGAAATCTGCCTCTGTTCCCAGCACTGAAAAAGTTCCCCAGTTCTAAACGTGTAAATACATTCTTCCTTCAGAGGAGCCTGTGGCTGCTGGGTTTGTTAAGTCCTGTTTCTTTGTCCATGCGAACGAAATGGACTGGGACGCCCTGATAAGGGGGATGTGTTACTAACCCACATGATCGGCAGTCCCTCGGGCTCAGGGAAGGGGAATCGGTAGGATCAGCTCAGGTAAATTCTGCTTTCCTCGCTTCACGCTGTGCCCTGCAGCAGCCTCTTCCTTGCAAACGTCTGTAGCCCGCAGTCAGACCTTTCTTTCTCCAGCTGTGTCAGTGCTGGCACAGGAAATTTGTTCTAAATTTCCTTTCGATTTTTAGCAAAAGAAATCGCTTGAAAACTGACAATGAAATTCTAAGGAGATTTTACCAGTTCCTCTTTCGTGCTGAGTTGAAGTCATTTGGAACTATGTTACGTGCATTATTGCTTTGGTGCATCTTGTGACTCTTCTCTCCCTCTTCATTCCCTCCAAATTGCTTCAGGACACCTTCTAACCTTTATACTGCATCACAAGCCTTCAGCAGAAGATCTTGAGAGCCATTTATGTTGCTGGAAGATGACTGGGTTTGGATCTTGGCCTTCCTTAAGCAGGATCTCCTGACAAAAATGGGATTGGGAAAGAAATGACTCCTTTTTCCATCACACAGAGCCACCCTAGAAATGGAGGCCTAGGCAGAATATTACTTCTGATGCATCATTCTTTAGGAAATCTGTTTGGCCTCCCACGGTCCTTTTGTTACAATGTCATAAAGATGTCTTGCATAAGACCTAAACCTGACATCTTCCTACCTGAAGATCGAGTCAATAGATCCAAGTTTGAGAGTTTACAGGTCTAATAATGTGATCGGATCTTGCTGTCCCTGTATAGGAGATGCCACGTGAATCTGTGAAACAGGGTTCTGCTGTGTTTCAGACTGTTACATTTGTAAAGCCTTTTCTACTTACAGTCTATTTAAATGATTAGAAATAATACTAATAAAGCTTCTTGTGAAAATGTATTTAATCAGGCTTCTACCTCTCCAAGTTTACTTAAAAATAAATTTGAGCCAAAAATGTCACAATGGCAATATGGGAAGTACTGCATCTTTTGAGGTTTCCTGTGGTTTTGTGTTGAGAAAAGGTACGTTCAAAGTGTTGAGAGCTGTGAAAGTGGAAAAACTTAGTTTTTTGGTTGTTTTTTTTTTTTTTCTTCTTTAAGAGTGAAAAGTTACTTGTTAGAAAGCAGAAAGCCTTAATTGTTTTCCCCTTAGGGGATTCTATAGTCAAACGAAATTAAATGTCTTGTGAGATCTCAAATAAAAACCTTATGTTTGGCAGTAGTGAACAACACGCGCACATGTGCTTTTGTTCTTGCCGCTATAGGAGATTAGTTTTGAAGAACAGGACTTACTTTTAGTGTTCAGGTTAGGAAAGGGGGAAAGCTTTGTTCTGAAGCTGAGTGTGAGAAGGGGTGGCAGGAGGGTGAACCAGACCCTCTGGCAGTAGGTAAAGAGCACATTTATTTTGCTGTTTTCTGCTTCTGGCAGTTGGAGTAAACTAATCAGATGCTTGTGCTTGAATCCAGTTAATTTCTGAAATCAGTTACCGTGAAACGTTGTTTTTTAACTAATGCCTAGGTCTTTCATTAAATTCAGCAGCGCATTTAAATTGTTGAACAGTCTTAATGTAGCCCGGAGGCTAGTGCTTCATGGCAGTTGTGACTTTTTACTATGCTGGAATGCATTGCAGTCTTAGTACATTCTAAAAATAATTGTTCAGATGATGCTGTTTAAGTACATACTTATGTAGTGAGCCATTTTCACTGGACTTTCTGAAATTTGGTGCTCTGTCGGATGGCTTTTTAATACCCTTTTTTTGCTGTGAATATCAAACTTCTTTGTCTTGCTGCTTCTGTGGTTATTGAGTAAAATGCTAAATTTATAAGCTGGTATTTTAGAAAACTCAGATGCATGTGTTAAACTGCAACCACAGTATCACTTGTGAACTTTGAAGTTGAAAGAAAAATCAGTTTGATGTATCAAATTCAATACTTTTTTTTCTATGTGGAAATATGTATGTGATAACCTGTAAAATTGAGTAGTTGTTATAGATACAGGCATAAATTGTGTACTCAACAGGAGTAGTCTAGAAGTTACAAGCTAAAGATCTGTGAGTCTCAGAAATAAATACTAACGTGTGACTAGAGGTCTATGCCAGCAGGACTTGTAGTTGATAATACCTGATTTTCTGACTTCTAGTCCATTTAAGGTTTGATATGTTTTGTGCCTTCCTTAATAGGTGTACTTGCCTCAGCCACAGTTTTTGGTCATTTTGTTCTGTAGTATAAGGTCATCAAATACTTACAAACACTGAATACTTACAGTAAAATAATAGAGGCACTGAGAACTGTTTCCGATGTTACTGTCTCAGTTGCTAAAATGACTTTCCTCCCCCCTTCTCTCCATAGTCACAATTAGAGAAAAAAAAAAAGGCACAAAACCACAAGCAAACAAAAAACCCCACTGCTTTTCTACGGTCACTATTTTGATACTTACTGTCTATCAGCGTTGTGTTAGCATATCGCTATCATGCTCTTGAGTTTTGCAGCTGGAATCCTGGGTTCTTGACACACCTTTAGAGCAATTAACTCCTGCCTTTGTGTTATTAAATAATAAAGATGTCTAAAACCATTTTCTTCTTGTTTATATTGTACTTCACATAATTGTATGAGTATCAAGTGACTCTCTTCTGACTGGATCCAGAATACCAGGAAACATGGAAAAATACTGTACGATTTTGCAGGTTTTTAATCCCCAGTGCTAACAGAATTTCACAAGATAGACTTGTGTTCCTATTTTTCCTCTTTCTATTCCTTTTAAGATTCTTTGAACATACTTAACTTTACGTAATACTTTACATCTTGTTGACCAGATGCCAGCTCCTCCTAATTGTTTCATAGCTAGTCAGTAAAATCCTGGCTGTTGACAGCTCCTTTTTTCCTGTCCCAGAAGAGCTATCTTGTTTAACCTGAAAGATTTGCTTTTTTCGTTCTACCTTCTATTCACCCTCTGTAGCTTAAGTTGCAACAACTCCTCTGTTATGGAATGCTTTGAGTGAGTAAGCCTTCTGTAAAGATCAGGAAATTTGGGGGAAAATGTTGGTACTTCAACCAGAGCTAAACCTGTCATTTATGTGTGATACTTTGCCAGTTCAGGCTAGTTTAAGGAAGGGAGATGTGTCCAAAAAATGTGTTCCTTTTGTAAATCAGAATAATGTGTAAATTTTATAAACAAGAAAATGAGAGTAAAGAGCATAAGTTCTGGGGTGTTTATATTCCCTTGCTTTACAGTGAGGGAGCTGGATAACAAAACATCAGCAGTTCTCTGAAAGCCGGACTGGTTCCATTGGCAGTGGTGTGCTGTAACTTGGACTTCATTTCTCCAGTCTTGTTGGCAGGGTATTGGGATTTGAGCAGGTAGCAGTGACAAAAATCCCTTTTTAGCTCTTTTATTACTGAGGCCATTAGATTGATACCTGGGTTTGCCAGACCTATGTTATTGATCCCTGAAAGAATGAACGTGATTTAGAGGTTAGTTTAGAAGAGAGTTTTTAATTGAAAACTGGAAAAAGGCATTCTCTGAAAGCAGTGGTCACAGATGGTTGAACCCTTCCAGTTTTGTTTCTTGCATGGACTCTACGAAGAATTGGCGGCTGCACAGCTCCTAAGCCAGGTCCCTAAGTTGATATCAGCAACACGAGGTGAGTTGATGGGGCGTTGTTGGGTTTTGCTACTTAAGCCGGGCTGTCTAAATGGCATGGAAGGCATGAGGAATTAACTATTTAAAAAATGCTTTTGAAGACTATGTTAAATTTGTGTTTATTTTACTGATGACAGTGATGCTTCCCCAATCACTTGCGAATTCTTTTTAGACTATAAAATTACTGTTCTAATAAACTGTCCTATCTTGTTTCATTTCCTTGAGCCGCGCTTACACGTGGGTGGCTTTCCTTTTCTCTCTCCCTGTTAAACTGATGTGTTTTGCTTTTTCTATGGACCGATCAAGTGGAGGTCAGGAAAATGTGTGGATTTTAGGCTTCTGTTACAGAACAGTAAGCAAAGAAATCTGTCTTGCACAAATGGGTATCACTGGGAGCAAAATGGGGGCAAAATAATTTTATTTATCCTGATGGACGGTTGTAAGAGATTGCAGAAACAGTTGCTTGGGGTGGTTTTCTTTTTGGTGTAACTATGTCAACAATTCCAGCCTTGCCAGTATCTGACCACCTCTTGCCAAACTCAGATGAAGATCTATGTAATGCTGAAGTAAATAGCATTTGAACAAATAACAACTTTTATGATTGTAAATATATTTAATGTGATCATAATTGACTTCTGAAGACTGGCGTGTGGTATAGATGGATTTCCCCAAATTTACCTTTTGTGCTCACTTGAACTGAAGTTTATTCATTGGATGGAATTACCTCATTTAGAGCCCACATTAAAGTCACGATAATATTAGTGTGGAAAGATTGCCAGCAAATGTATAGTGCTGTTCAGGGTGGGCACTCTTTAGAGATTAGTATCACATTAAGTAATCTTTAGAGTTACTGGCATGGCATATAGGGAAACTAACTGTCACTCTTTGGTTTTAGCTTTTTGGTGAAAAATGAAAAGACTTGTCAAATAAAGCTATAGAGAAGCTGTAGGTTAAACGGTTGATCAGTGTATCTTTGTAGTTTTAATACTAGTAAAATATAATGGTGTTTTCTGCACTTTTTTCAGATTGTTACGTTGATGAAAATTGCTATAACTGCCTAGGCGGAATGAGCTTGCACACTTTTTGCTTCCTGTTGGTAGAAAGCATTTGTTAAAAACACAAGGTAGAATACTGTTCTGTACCCTTTGCGTGGGGCTACAGGAAGAACAGAAAGACTGTTTGGACATGTCATTTTGCAGAAATTGCTGACAAGTAACAGATTCTTACCTGTTTTTCCAAAGCTTTGTCCCTGTGCCTAGGGAAAAACTTAGGGCACAAAATCAAGAGATTTCAGCTCCTTAAGGTAGAAGTTTTAATTCTGTTCTCATTTGTTATGTTGTCCCGCAGTTTTATATCCTGGCATTTACCGGTGAGGAAGGGTATTATGGAAGGGTAGGAAATACTGTTTAATGTGGAGCGTAAGTGAAGTAGCATGTGCATGTGAAACATGAATCTCTGAGAAACAGTGGAAATTACCTTCAACACGTGTAAGTCATGACTTGGAATAGCATCCTTATCCATTCAAGCGTTTCATGGGAATTTTCACACAGCTGCTGCTGGCATGTGTTTAGAACTTTTCAGAATAGTAAAATTTGAAATACTTATTTTAAAATGTCTTCCTGATCTCTGGTAGTACGTTGCATGAGATAAGAAAGCAGGAAAAATTAATTTGCAAAATCTTTGAGTATGTATATGAATGATGGGGCGATGAACTCAGACTGAAGTGTGTAAGAGTAAACGAAGAACAGCTGACTTCAGCACGGTTGCTGTGCACAGATGGGATGTTCCTGGGTGACTCCAAGACTGCAGAGAAGTTGAGGCTGAGTCTGGTACTGGAACAGCGCAGGAACTGGAATAACAAGCAGCCAGCTAAAGTAGAAATTCTGCTTGAACAGGCAGTAGACTTGGCAGAAAATCACTTGTAGTAGCTAAGCTTCCCCCCCCCCCATAGGTGATGACACTAGTGAAGTCTGGACTCCTGCAGACTTGTAGCTCGTGTGGTTAGGTTCACTGGTGTCTAATAAAGTGCTGATCTGAAGCTTTATTGTGCCTTGAGCACTGGTTATGTTTATCACCTAATGGTGTCTAAAACAGTTCAGTTAATGCTGCGGCTTTCTGTAAAGGGAAAGTAGGGACAAGCTAGAAGGGCTCCTGGACTTGTCCATTTATTTTTATGTAACTTTTTAAGAGCTTGTATATCTTTGGAAGCTGTAACCCTCTGTTGGATCTGGTTGAAGTTAGAAATAGGTTAAAAAAAAAATCATAGGAACATGAGAATTAGGGACATGCACAGAAAGAACTTGCATTAGTTCCTTTCCTAATAGATTAAGACTAGTTGTAAAAATGGGAATGTGCTATAACAAACTTATTAGCTTTTCATGTGTTAATCTCCTCAGTTTTACCTTATGCAACTAATATTTTTCGTACATAGCTTAATTTTTAAACGGTGTTTACAAAGCACCCGATGAAATTATTTTCTTTTGATATTTTAGGGAACAATAATGCTTTCTTCTGTTACGTATTATGCAGAAGTGTGTTCCAAAAAGTGATCTCTATGTTGACATTTTTGTTCCCTTCATGCTTTTACAGATGATATCTTTTAAGTATCTGTTCCCTTGTATTAATGCTAAATTTCACAGATTTTTTTTTTTTTAGCTATTCTTCCCTATACTTGCATCCACTTTGGATGCTTTTCCAGTCTATCCCTGTTGAAAGAGTACACTAGTCAGGTCTCTGTAATACTTTAACTTGCACAGAACTGTGTTTTTTTAATAAAGCAGTTTTGCAAATGAGGAAGATGAACAGTAATACCGCATTTGTTCAGAGAATAAATGCTGAACAAAAATCAAAGAAAATTTTGTCCTTGTATCAGTCCTCATATTGTTCTCCAAAAACACATAGTACTTGGAAGACTCACAGATGTCTCCATGGCTAGCAGTCAAACCAGTGCTTCCAGTGTGGCAGTACTTCAGCTGCAGGGTGTTTTGCTTGTCTTTCCAGGTAATGGTAACACCCAAATTCCTGCTTGTAGTTGAACTTAAGTTATTGTTTCAGGTTAATTTTCTGCCCCCTTCAAAGACTTTTTAAAATGGTAATCTTGGTGGCAATATAATAATGGTACAAAAGGCTATGCTCCTTGCGCATTTGTAATGATTCTGCAAGTTAAACATTTTTCTGGGGGCTTTAACGCTATGTATGAATGGATGAGGTAAATCTAGGCTCTTCACTTGCCTTTACATTTAAGCAGTGAATGGTTTATATTGCAACATTTTGTCACCTTGAACTACCATCTGTTTTGTGTCCGCCTTGGAGCGCCTACTGTTTCAAAATCTGGCTTGCTCTGTGATTCAGTGTACTTTATAAAGAAACTCCTTTCTGCCTTTACATAAATACTGAAGTATATGTCATACCGAATGTAAGTTGTGTAAGGCCTTGGTTCAGTGAATAGTCTCACCAGTTTGATTGGCATGTGATATTCGGCTGTTCTTGGGACGCTCCTCCTTGGAAAATTTATGTGGACTGCACTGGAGTAAATCACGTAGTGACTGGCTTTCTGCACGGCGGGTGTTCTTGTTGCCTAAAGGAACTTTTTTCTGCTCTAGCTAAAAGCAAATACAATAAAACTGCTAGAGTCCCTTATTTCTTTCCCCCTTCTTCGCTCCTGTGTTTCCTCTTTAATTTCTGGCACAATGAAGAGATTTTATTTACTTAGAAAACTCTCCCCACCTCTCAAAGAATCCTTGCAGGTTAGATAAACCCAGAAAAATCATCGCTTTCGATATGATCCATAACATAATTTATGAAACACAATGATCTTGATACTTAAAAAAAAGCCTTGACCTGTATCAAAATGCAGGACTTTATTTTTTAAACCTAATGATGATAATGTGCCATGAATGCTGTTTCTACCTCCTCCCTCAAATCTAAACTTCAGTTTAGTCTGCACGAAATAATTCAGGTTGTCATTTTTTCTCCTTTTTCTCTTGATGCCAGGAAGGAGACTGCTTATTAAGTGGGACCCATGGATGGTGTTTCAGTACAAACATTAATTAATTTGGTTTATAAGGCAAGGGTTTTTATCTACACCCCAAATGAACTTCCTCATTTGCACCCAAGACTGAAAATTGTTCCCTCAAAATTCCAACTTCAGCATAGGCTGTCATACACGGATTTCATTAAGGCAAAAATCCTACTAAGGTGGAGTTTGAGACCTATAGTATAAAGTACAATATAATATGGTACAATGTTTTTTTCTTTTTAAAATAATACAAAAATAATTATCTTCTGACTGGGGATTTTACCCTGTTTTTTTTTTTCTGCCACAGCTTGAGGTTTTAAAAAAAAAAAAAAAAATTGTAAGTGATGTGAGGCTTTGCTAATGAAGACCTTATACTTTTAATAAGCCATCTGCCCTTGTTGCCTGCTTCCTGTCTCATTTAGCACACTGGCCTTATTTTTTTGACTGGGTTTGTAGTAGTGTCTTCCTCCTGGGTTTGTAGTTGTGTCTTCCTCCTGTAAAGGTGGTAGAAAGATTTTTAGTTAAACATTTTAAAATTCATATGTTTTTTTCATCTACTGTGCTGTGACAGCTTTAGGTGTGAGTTTGTGTTAGACTTTTGCTAAATTAAAACATTCTTATAGGCGAGGGAACTAAGTATACTTTTAGAGTTTTAGATCAAAACTTTGTGCTCTTGTATATAGAAGAAATTAAAATAGTAGCTTTCCAGCCCATCAGTATTATCTGTGTGGGAGTGTGCACATGTATGTATCGGGTAGAAAGGGATCTGTAGTTAAATAACACTATATTGTGGGGTTTTTTACACTGAAGAAGAGTTCTGGAGATGATACTGTATATTGTGTGACATTTATGTTCAAGGCTGAAAGAAAAGTGGTAAATTAAACTTTGACGTCTTAAACTTATTTAAAGAGCTGCTGCATAGCATAGATGCTCATCCTGACCTTTAAAATGAAAGCTAAACCCAAAATAAGCTCAAACTAAAGCAACTAATGTGATTGCCTGCAGAAAGCAGGCTAAGATAACGGATTCTGCATGGCTTCTGGGGGAGGCTGTTGCTCCGGTTGTGAGTAGGTTGGGTTAAGGATGCAGGTGACTATTTTGAAAGTGAGGACATTCAGTGAGAGGGGATATTGTTTTCTGCAGCTTCAAAACCATTACTCTCAATACCTTTTGAAGTGCTCAGTAAGCTGAAATCATGAAGTTAGATCGACTTCAAACTCCTGCAGCCTGTAATAGCATGTATAAAGAGTATCAGGTGTATTTTTCTGTGCAGTGAGTTTATTTGTCTACATATGAACAGATATTTAGATATGTCTATATATATTTCTGTAGACAGTGTGTTGGTGCAGAATACTGCTTTTGTAAACAGCTTTATCTGAGGATTCACAACTTTAATTTCTTCCTTTTCACTTAATCCCGTCAAACCCAGTATCTAACCATTAAGTAGATAAGGGCTTTAGAATAACTTTTCCCCAGCCTTTCAAAAAAGTATTGTTATACTATGTTTATCTAGATCTTGATGATTCTGCACCAGTGTGTAATTGAATGGTTTTGTCCACGCAAGGAGCGGTGATCAGTCACTGCAGCGGTGGTGCTCCTCTATCACTAGAAGCTTTGGGTTTGGGTTTTTTTTTTGCCATCTGTTACTCCTGTGTGCTGCTTTTTTGACTTGACCTGAATGCTCTTGCCCTGTAAGGGCAGTGAGGTTTAAACGCTGAGCACAGACTGATTAACAAGGCATTAAGTCAGTTAATTCTGTCATTTTTAAATAAAGTATTAACATGGTTTTGATAGTCACTGATTTGCATTTTAAGTAAAAGATGGCTTATGTAAGCAGTATGGATTTTTAAACCATTTGTGGTGGTGGTGGTTTTAGTTCTTGATCTTAAATTGTGAAGTTTAAAGTAGTAGCTGAAACTGTCTGCTCATGGTAGCTGTTGCAGTGATGAAGAACAGATATGTTGCTAACTTGTTTAATGATGAAGGTTGTAAATGAATATGAAGAATGTGCAAGCCTGGTTCAGAACAAGTATTTGTAAACGTGTTTAGAAGCGATTTCCTTGTGTTACAAAGCAATACTAAATTTACTTAAGAGGGAACTTTCCCACCCCTGTGGCGTAGTACCTGAGTGAGCCAACTCAGTTAAACTTGCAGTGAAGTGGGCTAAGGCTTGAGGAAGGTGGAATCATGTCCTCTAGAAATGGTAATGAAGTAACATGACCTGCAATATAATTTTTCAGTACTTTCTAAACTTCAGACATGGTGGACTGGAATATTTCTCAGTCAGAACCATAGCAGTGTATAAGACCAAAGGTCCCACTGGAGGGGAAAAAAATTATTGAAATCCTTTTGCTTTAGAAGTGGATTCAAATGCTGAAGTTGCTCTCCTACTTTTATGTGTATTTACAAGAGCATCAACTCAAGACTTGATTTTGAGGAGATGCTTTTGAGCCCCGAGGCCATCTATAAAAAGATTTTTCATATAAA
>Ga0181612_120219_pt1 | contig 22601 bp, 8 predicted proteins | sample HoacroProtozoa21_FD_119630 | JGI IMG/M metagenome (GOLD analysis project Ga0181612, IMG submission 119630) | Hoatzin crop microbial communities from Cojedes, Venezuel. Combined Assembly of Gp0051906, Gp0051904, Gp0051908
AAACAAAAGAAAACAAACCAAAAACCCTGCCTTTGTCTCAGGTCATTCCAGAACATTTGCCCTTGCCTGTTATGTATCCAGGCAGGAAATGTTTTTCTTCATTTAAAATGAGCAACGCAAGGTTATTGTGGAGAATGCATGTAGGGCAATATGCTATCAGCACCCTCCAGTTGTTTATCATGGCCGTTTTCAGCCCAGACGGGGACACTAAGTTCTCTTGGATTCTCACTGTACTGGCAAAGTCATCTGTGTGTGACACCAAAAAAACCAACAACCACTTCCTGCTAAGTTTCAGAGGGTTAATTTGCTCAGCCTTATCTCACAGTTTCATTCCACTACTGAAAAGAAGTGCAAAGTTTTACAGCAGACTTGCCTCCTTGCTATAATGTGTCAGTGATAGCTGTATAGTTTTGCCTTCTCACATGCTTTATTTCTCTCTGGAAGGATAATAAAGAGGACTTACTCTCCTTTGCCCTGTGAATGGATGTGGGCTATGTCTAAGGTCACTTCAAAACGACAGACTCTCCACTGCATTTGTGGCTAGTGGCCTTTTCTATAAAAATGCATTGTTTTGCCAGAGGCAGCAGGCTGGGTAGGGTTATGGCATGCTGGCGATGCACAGGAATGCGAGGCTACTTCATAAGCACAGTTTCCAATCTCAGCATGTCTCTCCACAGCCATGTCGTGTTATGAAACTAACATGATGTTTTATGCACAAAGCTTTATCTTCTGAAGGCCAGCCACAGTGCCATGCAGGCGAGGAAGGTTTCTCTCTCCGGTCATGAGACCAAGAGCAGGGCAAGGGGAATCCTTCTTTTTGCACACAGGAAGAGGAGAGAGCTGGCAGCACACTTCCTCAATCCTTTTTCTAAAGAAAGCAATTTTCAGGGTATTCAAGGCTCAATGGTGTTGGCTGCTTGATTGTTTTATTTCCCAGCTTGTGAGAGTTCTCTATGCATATTTTATGTATGTCAACAACAAACAGCATTTTTAATTGCACCCTGAACAGAAATCAAAGCTCATTTTCCAACTGTAGGTGCCAGCTGGAGAGTACAGGGCTTGTTTTCTTTCTAAAACACAGACTTTCTTTTTAACCTCCGCAACTACCTCCCACTTCTTCTCCAAATACGTGTTTGATGCTTGGTAATGATCACGCTTGTGATATTACCAATGAGAGGAAAAAGGCAGGAGGGTGGTCAGGATGATAGCTGCAAATTTAGGAAACCTAAAATAAAAGCTCTGTCACAGACTTCCTGTGTTCTCGTGCACAACTCACTGAGCCACGGAGCCACAACAGGCTGCATTCGCCTCGATTTCTGGGCTTCAGTTTCACATCTGTCAAACATGAAGCATAGGATTTCTATTGCATGTCTTTATGGAAATTCAAATTGTGAAGTTCCTAGCTATTTGCTGTAATGGGGGCCACAGTGATTTTTAAACTAAGACCTCTGAAGGGCACCGTTAAGATACATGGCAAGAGGACTTGCTTTTACTACTTTGTTTATTCTCATCATGAGGAAGCTCAGTCTGAGCACAAGAATAAGTGTTGTGGAACTGCAGATGAGAATTTCTTTTTCAGGAAGAGATGAATAAATCCTTGCAACCTTGTTGGGAAAAACTGGTCCTCTCTCCTCAGGTTTTCCAGAAGAATAAGTGTAAAAAAATGGATGAAATAATAAATTCTTCTGAAAAATTAGGGTTTCCTGTTGAGTAATCCAAGGCTTTATTGTTTCTTAGGAAGCAGAGAGCTGCAGTCTCTTAAAAAGAAAGAATCAACCCACTAGGTAGCACAGACTAACACAGTAGCTGTTAGCACTTCATTTCTTGACATGACTCTGGAACTGTGTTTTTTTCCCCAAAGAATTCCCCAATGATAGTCTTCTGACTGTTTTTGTTTGTTTTGTGGGATTTAGAGTCCACTGATATCAGGTATTACTTAGAAATACAAGGGAATAGGAAAGTTATTTTCATTTAAAGAATTCTTTTACTTTCTTCTTGTCAGGTACCTTGCCAAATCTATCAGCAAAATACATCCCAATCCAGGGCCCACGCAGGTAGAAATGGAAATTATTTCCTCTGGTCAAGAGTTAAAACAGTGGGCTTTTGCAAATAACATACCCAAGCACTGTGGTTGCAGGGCTTTTTGAGTGAACCAGCATAAGAATCAGTTTGCAATTATCTAACATAAGTGCGCTGCTGCAGTGGGAAAGTAGTCCCTGTGATCTGGGGGCTGAAGGTCAGTGCTAGAGCGGCCAGCACCAACGTAGTGTGAGGAGCAGAACAGAACCAACCCAGAGCTGCCCAGAGCTTGACTCAACTTGGCAACACCTACTGCTGGCAGAAGTAGCATTTCAACTGGACAAGTTATTCTTCAGTTTCTTGCCATAAAAGATTAATGCCTAGTTTTGCTGGTGCAACACAACCATAAACGCTTCTGCAACAATGACAACTTCAGAGTGACAGCTGTTTTGTAATCACCGATGTCACCTGCAAAGTTTTTAGCTAGCTGCTACGCTGAGAAAACTTAGAAGAACAGAGTTATTTTAATTAATGGTTTCTTCTCAAACCTTAATGTTGTTAACTTTAAGAAGTCATTAGAATGCTGGCGTGAACAGGAGACAATGCTTATGGGTTTTAATGAATGCAAATGTGGGAAGGAACCCGTTTTCCTCTTCTAAGAAACAGATGGGATTAATCTAAAATGACATAATTACTCCAATCAGGCCTTCTTCAGTGAAAGGCAATAAAAATAAGAGCCTGTGATTATTTCTATATTTCTGAATAAAAATGTTGATGCCATTAGCTAAGAAATATTTCAGTGACAGTTTGAAACAAATGCCTACAATACACTTTTAATGTAGATTTTAAAGGTTCATTATTCTTGGCTAATTGCATGCCAGTTGATCATTAAAAACAGATTTGCTGAGGCTTAGGAAGCATGCATCCTTTACATGAAAGTTAATCCTCAGTAAACATACTTTTAACAGTCAGTTGGCTCACTTTATATGTACAGCAGGGAATCCAAGTCACAGAATGTTTGTAAGATGCTTACTTCAAAGTACTACTATCATTTCCCTGTTTGTGCTCGTACTGTCTTCTCTAATTAAATGGAAAACTGATTATTACATAGTCATAAGACACTTTTCTAATTTGGCTTTTGCCAGACCTTTGCAGGGGTTAATTTCTGGTAGATTGCCCCAGTTTAATATTGAAAGTGCATAAATAAGATGATGTCAGAAAAAAGGTTTGTCAGAGAGAAAAAAGTGCACTTCTTTCGTTCGTACAAAGAACTATTGCATGTGCATAGATCTGTATTTTCTGAAATACATAGTTCTGTCCTCAGCACAGTGACAATTCAGGCCTAAAGGGTTCAAGAATGGTCTTTCCAAGGGCTAGAGGCAGACTGAAATTTGTCTAGTGTCCTGTTACACAGAAAATTTCATACTGCAGATTCATTCAAAGATTCACAAACATCTGCAGCCATTTAAACTGGTTGTGTCAAAACAAAAAGCCTCACTCCAAATTCTCTTGAACATGGAAGACAAAAGGAGGTTAAAAATCCAGACCTCAATTTTTTTGTAGCTCAGTTGATCTCTTCCATTATCCAAGTTGTGGGTGAAAAGTGCTCTCACGTAAAAACCCTGTAAAAACAGGTGATGTCATCTTAATGTTGGGCAAAACTTGCTATTCTAGCTTAATTTAGTTTTGAGTTCTTGCCTTTATTTCAACACAAAATTCAAATCAAATTAAGATTTGACAACATAAAGAAAGAAGCAGATACAGACACTAAGCAGAACAGCAAACCTCCCCTCATTCTAATGCCAGTTGTTTTGTGAGATGGAGCATATCAAGTTTTTCCTTTCATTCTGATACCAATGTATCACCCATGCAGTGCTGGTCCTTTTTGTCTCAATTCTTTGTACTTTTTCTGTTAATTTTTTATGTTGAGATGTATATTCATCTATGTATTTATTATTTTAAATTTATTTATATATTGACTCCCTCCAGAACAACTTGAAAAATAAAGCATATAGTTATTTTCTCTGGAAAGTGTAAGGCTTTAAATCCCTTCTCTACTCAAAGATCGTTGCTTGTGTTCTCTCAGCTCTTCTGTGCCTTCTACACAATTATTCAATACAGAATTAGTTATTTTCAGACCTTTTGGTAACATTAAAATTTACACACATCTTGGTACGTATATCCCCTTATCACTGTAAAAGAAGAATGCTGCATCCTTCTTCATGCTGCTTGTTCTGTTAAAGGCCTGTATGGAGGAGGAAAGGAGTCTGCTTGCAGGGCTGCCCTGTGAGTTGGCCCAGCACTGTGCGGTATAATCCGGCTGTCTATACTGCCTGTAAAACCTGTTAGCATATGGTAGAAAAATGTCTAAAGAGTTTCGGAGAGTCACAGATCCTACTGTAGAGAAATTACTAGACTTGAAGCTTTTGCAGGGCCAGGGAACGAAATCCTGATTTCATTTAGGGCAGCGAGCATTTTCCCAGTGATGTTACCAGGTCAGATCTGGTCAGGTGAGATGCAGGGCCCCTTACTTCCAGCAAATCCCTGGCTATCAGTGGATCTGAAGAGGAGCATTTTGTCTCTTCTGGGGGAAGACAAGAATTCCTCACAGCTGAATGATCTGCAGTAGATGTGGCTGAAAAAAGATTTACCTTTTCCCTAGTCTATTTGGAGTGATCTCTGGTTGTGGTGCAGGTCAAGTAAATGACATAATGTTGTTTGCCTGTTGGTAGGCAGTTTGCCTGTCAGTTTTACTACAAGGGATCACAGGCTTAGCCAACAGTAAGCTATCTTGCTTTGTCTTTCTTTCTTTCCCTTTTGTTTCCTCCCAGAATAATTCAGACTTGAGATTCTCCAAACCACAGTTTCTTCACAGAGTTTTTTTCATCCAAGCCTCTGGGCGAAACAGCAGGTGCACCACGAGGTGGAGAACAAGCCTCCGGGCAAAATGCTGATGGTCGGGGTGCTGCTGACCCACTTCGCACAGCTGCCCAGGTGCGTGATTCCTCTGAGGATGGCCCTGCTCCAGAGAAGGGCTGGGCTCCCAGCGTGCTGTGTGTGCCCAGCTGCTCATAGCAAGGGGAGAAACAGACCTTTCTCATAAGCAAGTTGTCCTATTAGTCCTGAATCCGAGACTGACCTTTTCTTTTCTGGTGGAAGCTAAGGCTGGGTGGTCCTTGGCTGCTTGAAAATGGACATTCGGTTATGAACAGGGCTCATGTGATGATATTAATGATGGGCAATTAGTACAAGGAAATACCAGGCACATGGCCTGTTCTGCAGGGGGTCATCAAGCTAGACATGGTAGCCGTATTTCAAGAAAATGCCTAAAATCCTGAAGGTTTCCTAATAGCATTAGAAGTCTTATGTTCTTGAGCAAGGTAATCAAATCTCATGCTTCGGGGCACATGCTGGTCTCTGCAGGAACCAGGAAGGCATTTCTCCCCGTGAGAGCTTTATGCAGTTGTCTGGGTGGTTTCTATCTTTTCCCAGAGCAATGGTAAATGAAGGCTGCTGGAGACAGGATGCTGAACTGCACAGAGTAACCTGCACGTATGTGTGTCCCCATGTAGCGCTTTAAGGAGCTAAAGATTTTGAATCTTATAGAAATGAATGCAGTATGACAGGAAAGCTCCAACAAAATGCCTTCAAAGTGAAACCCTGGGCCAGCTTTCAGTCTCTATTAGATAGGTGCAGTGCTAATTGAATTCACTCCCAGAACAGAGAACAATACTTGGCAAGCCGTTTTTAGTGAGGAAAGATGATTAATGCCTTCTGTCAAGTGCTCATAAAGTGGTGTGGCACTTGTACATAATGTCTTTTCTCTTCTTAGGTAGGATGCTAGTGACCACATCAAAGCAAAGCAGAGTGTTCACAGCATCAAGTCTTTGTTCTCCAGCTTCTCTGTATGCCCACCTAATAAAATCTGTGCCCTATTTTTGGCTGCCTTCTGCTCCTCTTCTACATTTAGTTGTCCCTGTGGCTTTTTCTCTTCCTTTTATTGTTTTGCTTTTCATTCTCTTCTTCCCCGCTGAAGGAAATAATTTGTCAGTTGTTAATGATGATTTTACTTTGATATCGCTAATGTGAAATATTTCAATCCAGCACAGAATATGATGCTGCCACTTTGTTATTACCAAATTGAATTTTTTTCACACAGGAACATTTCTATATGCACATATATGTACTTAACAGTAGCATGGAAGGAGGCAAATTGCTCCAGCAAGGCAACTTTTGCCTTCAGTTCAAGACAAGACTTCTCACTTCTTTCTGCCTGGAAAACAATATTTAAGTATATTTTTCTCATGATGTCGCAGTCAATGTCCTTTTTGACCCCACGGTCAGTATTTTTCTCTAGAGATACTCCATATGTATTGTCATTATTTTTCACAGCCTTGTAAAAGGTGTGATAGTGCAGCTGAGGAAGAGTTAGGAAATGCTACCTCTCAGACACTGGAGTCTAGAAAAGTAATTGGTTCCTCAGTCACTTTGTCAATTTAATCACCAAAATTTCATCACCTGAGTTTGTGCAGAATGAAAGCTAATCTTCTGAGAGAACTATGACAAAGTAAAGAAATTGATCTGTCATTTATTTTTTATTTACTAATTAAAAGAGGAAAGAAACCTGTCCTCTGTCCAGTGGAAAATACAGAAGTAGTAAATGAATAGGTACAAATTTAATGCAGACCATAACAGTGTTACCTTTGTGATTTCACACGGAAACAGCAGAACAAGGCAAAATAGTTCACACAAAGTGCTACCATCAGAGAAAAGCCTCCAGCTTTCATTTTTCTTGGGATTATCCTTTCTCCTTGAACACAAAGTATTGCTGCGTGTTAGGATCTACCCAGACATGCTGGAGCACATAAGCTCTCAAAACTGTGCAGCTTTGAGGAGAAGCAGCAAACAAGGGGTGAGGCAGGAAAATAAGGAGTGACAGCATGTTTCACATGATGGTCTCTTGTACCTATTTCTCACCAAGGATGATTTGATTCTGCTTTACATGTCCTTGTGAAGTTGTGTGACTTTTAAAATGTTATGATCTCCTTGTTCTTCTATAGGGTTTGGTGCAAACAGCAAACGTGAGAAGAAGTCTGAAGGAGATGAGGACTATGGATTAAAAGAAGTAGTTTGGGGTCCATTCCAGTGATTGGAGTGATTGACCTGAAGTGGGAAAAGACTGAAGCTATTATTTGTGATGCGAAAGGAAAAAATTAGGAAGGACAGAGTTTTAAACGGCCTTGGGGAAAAGGACAATTATTACTCTCATCCAGGAAAAGAAGGAAATCCAGTAGAGAGAGAAAAGAATATGATCTGAACTTTTTGTCAGTGGTTTTGCTTTTTTGTGGACTGGAATGCTGCAATACTGGAAAGCAGTGGAAGCAGAGATTATGGCAAGCGCAGCTGCAGATATACAGAACACAGGTACAAACAGCTTCTCATGGCTGATCTATCTGCTCCACTGCTTCAGCAGAAGACCACCATACACTCAGTGCGAGACACTAAAAGTAGTCTGTGATCATCAGCCAGTCAGTCAGAGGCAACTCACTGGAGCAGAGTGAGAGGGGTGCATAGCCTGCAGAGTTGTCAGTGGGTTTGAAGGTAAGAGCAACAGAGTATCTGGGCAGGGAGAGGAGTATGTGGGAGGGACATGTGAGAAGGTGAGTCTGTTCCACCTGGAGCAATGAAGGAGCCAGCTTTGTTGCCATTGCAACATCACTTGCAAAACACAAGCCCAATCGCTAATGAGCTTAGCTTTAAAAATCAGAGAAAGCCTTTCTTGCCTCAGAGTACTTGTTATGTGCTCAGAATGTGCTGTTCTCTTTCCAAAAGCTTTTCATCTTAAAGTGGGTTTTCGCCAACAGGTCTGAGACGGAGCTCTGTGAAACAGCATGGCAAAAGAACAAGACTGCGTGCCATTCAACTTTAATAAGTCATGGGAGAAGATATTGTTTAGCCTTGCAGAGTTTATACTCTCAGATTTATAACTGTTAGCAATTAAAAGGAAGCAAGCCATCCTGGGCCTCCCTCTGCTCCAGCTCTTACAGGACCCGGTGTCCTGCATCCGGCATGGCTCAAGGGTCTATGTCCTTTTTGAAAGAGAAGGGAATAATTGGGTTGGCTGCTTCTTGCTAGCAATGCAAGTGGCTCTGTGGGCAGTGGGGAGAGTTCATGGCATCTCCAGGCCGGTTAGGGAAAAAGGAGAACATTGCTAAACTCTTCCCTCCTTGCAGAGCAGATTTTTTTGTTCTGTTGCCATCACAGTGACTCCAGTGTTTTGGATCCTTGTGCAAAGCTTTGGATCCTGAAGACATGGGCTGGGGAGCAAGTGGACATGCAGATCTCAGGGAAGATGAGCAGGGATGCAGGATGATAGGAATGGGGGAGCCTTCTGTTACACAGGAGACGTATACAGACATACGGGCTTTGTATAGACATTAAAGAAACCAAACTTCCAACTCTTAAAATAAGAAGGTTATGAATGAGTTTTTAAACTGAAGAGCATTTAAGGAAGCTGATGGGTATGGAAGAGCTCATGGCTTGAGACAATTTTTCTGTTCTGGATTCTGCATCCAAAAAGGAGACAGATCAGAGGAATGACAGTCACATAAGAAATGGAAAACTGTCATTTGGACTTCCGGGAACCAAATGACCGGTGTGCTTGCTTCAAGAGGATTGCAAGGAGTCTGATAAAGAAGATGAGAAAACTGTAGTACATAGCCCTTCATGAAAATATTGACACTGGGTATGCCGGGGCCTTGGTGGAAGAAAGATCACCATGGTACATGGTGGTACAAAATATGCCTGAAAACATAGTAAACTCTTCTGTCACTGTAGTAATATTAGAGGTTAGTGAGAACCTAACATAAAGGTAGATTAACTAACAAATTAACAGCCTCGATGAGTAACACCAAGTTTGTACAGGCTGAAATTCCAGGCCTAAACAGGAAGAAAAATAAGTCATCAGGTCCCTATCTCCAGCTGTCTGATGAAGTAAGCAACGAGTGCCATCCTAGGGAGATGGAAATGCGGTGCAGGTAAGAAGGTAAGGAAGTTTGAATGAAACAAGGAACAGCATTGCACGCTTTTTTGTCCGCACCTTGAATGCGGCATGCCACTCTCATCCTGGCGTCTGAAAAAGGGTGTATTTGAACTGGAAAGAGTTCAGAGGAGGGCAACAGGGATGGCTGGAGATACAGAATGCCTTCTGCATGACAAAAAATTAAGTAAACTAAGACTTTTCAGCCTGGGAAATAGACGACTCAGGCTGATGCAGTAGAGATCTGTAAACTTATGGATCACCCAGAAAGAGTAAGTATTGGTGGATGTGATTTAAATATCTCTTCCAACAGCAAAACTGCAGGACATCAAATGAAGCTAGTAAGAGCCAGATTCGAGGGGAAAAAAGTTAATTACATGGTTGTATTAGTCCAAGCTGACCTAAGTTCAAAGGAAGACTGGATGAGTTCAGGCAAATTTGTTGAGAATTTCTAAACACACTGAAATGGTATCTGTTTCAGGATGCCACTGAGATGGAAATATTTGGAGGCTATGACAGTGTAATGAGGAAACATCACACATGCTTGCTTTATTTTTAGGATGTTCCCTTAGCATTTTCTTCAAGACACTGCTGGAGATTTTATAGTCTTGTGGTCTGAGGCACTGCAAGCTCTTCTGTTCTGTGTGAGAGTAATTCCTTATCCACATCAGTGTTGGCCAGAGGACTCCTCGACTGGGCCTGGCATGTACCTCTCCTGATGGGGCTTAGGCCTGGGCTGGGTGCTGTCAGAACATAGAGTAAAGCTTCGAGGGCAAAGTTGATATATGAATTTTCATGCCCACTGCCTTCCCCGTGACGCAGCGGTTGCCTCCCGTCAGTGCCAATGCAGCTCCCTCCGGAGCCACCCATCCTGTGACCCAGGGCAAAAATGCAACTGGAAAAACCCGCCCTCGCCATTTCAGTGAGGAGTTTACAGGGGAATCCCACAAAAAGTTGCCCTGGCGCAGCTGGGAGGGTGGTTGACCTGAGCCCCGGGTTGATGTTAACCAGCTGAAAGTGGGAAGGGGAAAAGGAAAATTCTTTGCTGAGAGAAGGTAAGAACAACTGCACCCTCCAGTGCCTTGATACAATTGTGGCATTGTGCTCTAATCACAGCAACAAAATAATCTGGACTAAAAAGTGCACCTTTGTTTTACAGAATCATTTTTACACCCCCAGTATTTCATTTATCCTGGGCAGAAAGCTACACACCCAAAACAGTTCAGTTGTCTCAGCTGAGGGCATGACAAGGGCACAAATAGGTGTTGGTTGCTTTTTGCTGCCTGACAAAATATAATGTGGACCCACTCTCTAGGAAATGCAGGACCCATAGAGCTTGGGGATTGATTTTTTTTGAAAAGTTCTTTTTTTTCACTTAGTCACTAAGGGTACTGGCTAGGTACATGGATTTTACTCTAGGAGATGATCCTTGCAAGAGTTTTTTAGGAAGCTTAAGCATAACGTAAGTACTAAGGCAACAAACAGAAAGCAATGGGAACTTAGAAGAATTTCTGCTTTATGTTGCCTAAATTCCAACCATGAATCTCATAAAAAAATAAACTGATGAGCAAACAGAACAGAAGAACAGACTGGTGAGAGGTATTGTCATGCATGACTTGATCCCTATATCCACTTCATAGTGATTTAGGCCTTCTGGAAGGCTTGTGCTGTCTTTGTCACCCACTGTTTGAGCTGTCCATATAGTTACACATAGCTACAGTCACCAGACCTGTGCACTCAAGTGGGCATGAGTATTCATTGCCAGTTTTTTTGTTCTAGCTCGAGGGGATAGAAGTTAAAGTGAAAATAAGTCATCTGAGAAGGGGGTTTTTTTGGTCATTCTGACTGGAAACAGCAGGGGCAGCATACGCTACACACTTTTGTCCAGATTTTAGTAAATTCTGATACAAATACAATTGGACTGTGAATGTTCAAGAGCTGCTGTATAGCTGAACTTATGTGCTAAATCACAGTGGAAGAAATACTGACAAAAGTGCCAGGTGTCTAGAGCAGTTTAAATACAACAGATCAAGCCTGCCTGGCTGCTGATGCAGAGTCCTGCCAGCTGGCTTATGGGGTTCGGGTACCAGCAAAGTACTTGGGCTCAGAGCCACAGACCTCCAACTCATGCTATCAGAGCAGAGGATGGTTTATTTTTGTTAAGTCTTGGATGTGAACATTTGCACAGTCACTTAAATAGGGTGAGTACTACCCTTGCTGAGACATATTCATTTCCTTTCACAAATTTGGGATAATTATTAGAACTGTGGCAAAACCACTTAAAATTCAGGGGGGCCATTGAGACAAAACACAGGCCTAAATTAAAAGTGGGCAATACAGCATCAAAAGAAAGAAAAACTGTCCATAGTTCGCAAGGAGAAAAAAGTCCCCATCAAAAAGGAAAAGCAGGTAGTATCATTATGACAGGAAAACAAAATACTGAGTGTCGGCTATTCTTCTTCAGGAAAGGAATAAATGATAGAAGGTAAGGAAATATTAACACATAGATTGAAGCCTCCTTTAGTTGAGGTGGTGGAGAGTTTCTTATTAGGGTGTACATCGTTGAACCACTAGGCTGCTAGAGGCTCAACCTCTGTCTGAGGCTGGTGGACATCGATAGTTACTGCCTTTGACAGTCAGAATAGAAAAAGGACTAAGCTGTACTGTGGGTGCCCTTTGTCACAGATGATACATCACCAGCAAGAGTTTATACTTTTGGCTGGCATGTCCTTCCCCAAGTGCCAGCTCTGTCTCCATGCTCTAGGGAAGACAGGACTGATGTTACTAGCAGATACATAACAACAAAAAGAACAAAGTGAATACTTCTGCCTCCTTCAAGTCCATTAAAAGCTGTTCACAGTCTTGTTTCTTGCTCAGAGTATTTCAGAAAGCCTCTTTACTGTCTTCCTACAGTGAGGATCCCAACACCTTAACCACAATAACACATTACATCACAAATAACATTACTGTAGGTAATGGAATATTTAACACTCTACATAAGTAATTTAAACCAGCTTACTGGCAGGAATAGTCTATATCTATTTCAGCCGGCAAAACAGAGGACTCACACGCCAAGTCCCTGCTGGGAAAGATTCTGGGACCATCCCAGTTCAGACCCCAGACCATGCCCAGGAACTGTTTGGGGGTGCTGGCTGGTAGGGACCAAAAGCATGCCTGGGATCCCTGTACAGACAATTGCATTCCAGTGCTTGGGACTGTTCCTGGGCACTGTTTAACTTACTAGCATAGGCACAGCCTCGTTGTCTAAAATGATGGACTCCAGAGAGCTTCTCAGCTCCAGAATCTGGATATGTCCCCTTGCCTCCCAACCGTGTTCTGAAGTGAGAAAAGGGAAATCTCATGCCTTGACTGCTCTGAGAAGGAGACTTGGATACACAAGCGAGAAGGGTGACTATCCAGACAAGGGTGGGACCAGTGCTCTCTGGCACACATTTTGTCATTGGTCTGTACCTACCCTTATATGATCAGGCATTTCCTAATTTATGAGTGTACTAGAATATGGACCTAAATAATAATGTTTGTGACAGCAGGATTCAGTCGGCACCTATTTTGCTTCTGTCCATTTTCTATGGAAAATGGCTATGTGTGCCCTTGAATTCCTTCTGTAGCACTATCTGGGCATGAACTCTTCTGTAATTAATCCAAACTATTTCAGTTCACAGCAATAACTGAGTGCAATTCATCTGAGAGGAATGATGTGTGTGATCCCTGTGGAAGCCTGGAAAGACTATCAGCGTGTCAGAATAATTTCACAGCTGAAGTAGAGAGGCCTAGAATAAACTCCACAGTCCCCATGAAGTGCTGCTTATTACTAAGAGCTTTGCTATATTGTGTGCATTACACTTGCTTAAAAATACCCTGTACGGACATGTGGCGCTTTGGGATATGGTTTAGTAGGCGTGGTGGTGTTGAGTGTATGGTTGGACTTGAAGATCTTAGAGGTCTTTTCCAACCTATGATTCTATGATTGTATTGCTAATCGCACATTGGACAAACACATGAGAGTTAAATCTTGAGACCAGCAACATGACTGCTGTTCAGGCTCAGAGATTTAGATTTCAGCAGGATTGCTCCAATGATAGTAAGTGGAGTTTGATCTTCTCCTCTTGCATTCGTGACGTGCTTCACACTGCTAGTGACTTTAATGGTGTTAAAAGAGGTCAGAAGGGGTTTTGAATCTCAGAACATCAAGACCCACTTCTGGGGTCATGACCCCACTTCCAATTATACTGCCAAGCTTGTACATAAAAATAAGGTTGTGACCCTCGTTTAGGAACTAGTGGCTTAAAATACACTCTGGGAAGAACGAATAAAAAACATTTACAAAGCAGTGTATACTTGGAATGCATGTCAAGTGTAGGGTACTTTCCAAAGAGACAAGACTAGGGTGAGGTCACGCAAACATGCAATGCATTGTATTTCCATTTAGGTCATTCTGTTTCTCCATAAAAGGAGAAGAGCTAACCGTTCTCAAGACAGAGAGAATCATAGCAGCCGCACAGGTTCTGCAGTATTAGGTGCTTTAGATCCCTGTCCTGTGTTTGAACAGTTGAAGGGCAGAAGTTACACACCTGGAAGCAAATAGCAAGATTTTCCTTTGAAAACCATGAGTTCACCTGTTGGAAATCAGGATGGAACGCATGCTTTAGCAGCTGAAAGTATTATTAGTCAGTTATAGGATAACTATGAAACACTGACAAGGTCATCCCTGAGAAAGGCACACATCATCTGAAGATTTATCAGATATTATGTTTCTAACATAGTCTGGAGATGAGTCTGAAGCATCACTGAGGATTTTACCTCTGGAACCTGACACAATTTCTCCAGCAAGCTGAATTTAAAAGAAATGTGCTGAGAGGATGACTGAATTGGTCAGGGGATGAGAGTCCTGTCTTACAAGACAGAGACTGAGAAGGACTCTTCTCAGAGAGTGTGGTACAGTGGTCAAAGCTGTCCCTAGCCTGACACTGGAACACTTACAGAAAACTAAGGTGAAATTAGGTTTGCTGATATATAGCAGATTTGTCTCAAATAAAGAGGGTTATTTTCCAGATACGAAGCCAACTTTTTGCATTGCTCAATGTCATATTACCACTCATAATTATATGCAACTCGTCTCACTCTGTGGGGTTTACAACTTTTAAATGTGGGTAGTCAGTTATAATAGCATTCTTACAGTGTTAAGCAGTGTCTTCCTGTCCCATTTACTCATTTCCTTTTATGTGAAACAAATGTGATTTTCCTCAGTTCTTAACTGCTTTAATTCCATATATTATTTTCATGATCAATTAATTTTTTTTACTGAAAATTTCACATAGATTTCCAAGTAAATGCTTATCTCCTTTCCTTCCACTACAATTAAGGTGATCAGGTTTACAAAAGAAATGAAATGGTGACAGATGCTGCAGCCTATCTGGTGCAATTTACTGACTTTTTAAACCATATTTACTGCAGAGGAAAGAAGGACAATTCATATTCAAATTCTTTGTAGGGAACATAGGCCTGTTGCTCATGCAATGGAGTCATGCAACAGAAAACAGGCAACCCTCTTAACTCCCCAACAGTCCACAACTGTGATGAAGTTCAGGTCCTGATTGGAGTCCAATCACTGGGCCTGCAGTCCATCAGCTTCTTTTTTGTTTGTTTTTTTGCTTGTTTTTTTAAAAAATCAATAAAGGAGGCTCTTCCAGAAATATGAATAGACCTCTGAAGTCAATGTCTGTCATCTTTCTGCCTTCTGTATTTCCTTGCTCTTTATATTTTGGTTCCCTTTTTTTCCTGGGTCTCACTCCACGCTGTTGTTTTCCATGTTATCTACAACATGCCAAAGCTCTGGCTGGTCAGCAGAACCCTTGGTGCCTCACTTATATGTATTTAAGAAAGAGCAGCAGCTGCTGGGGGCGGTGGACACATGAACGATGACACCGATGAGGAGGTGGCTGGAGGTACACGCTTGGGAGGAGGTGCACTGTGCTGGAGGAGATACCTCTGAGGGACTGAGGCTGTGGGTGACCCACACCAGGGCAGGGGCATCCCTGACAGATTACAGCCAAGGCCAACCCACACGGGCACAGGGAAACCCCTGAGGGACAGCAGCCACAGGTGATCTACCCCAGTTCAGGGCACCCCCAAGGGACTGTGTCCCATAAACAGAAGATAGAATGACATTTCCTATCTTACAGTCCTGAGGAACATCCCCTGATCACCAAGACCTGTTAAAGACAAATTGCAAGTAGCCTCACAGTGACCTCACCCTGCTCCCCCAGCATTCATGAGAGTGTCCCATTAGGTTGCATGGAATTGTGCTTGTTTGCTTAGGTGTTCCCTGACTTGACCCTTGTCCTCCAAGGGTAAATATTCCCTGCTCTAGACTTTCCCACTGATCTCAAGGGCCTGGGATTCCTGGAGACTGGTTTTACTAGTAAAGACCAAGGTGAAGAAGACCTTGAATACTGTCCACTTTTCATGTCTTTTGTCACAAGGGCACCTGCCCTATTCAGCAGCAAGCCCACATTCTCCCTAGGCTTTTCTTTTCTGCATGTCCCTCTCCAGATGCAACTCCAGGTGGGCTTTAGTTCTCCTAAGCCCATCCCTGCACAATTGAAGAAAGTCTTTATACTCCTTCTGGATTACCTTTCCCTGCTTTGACCTGTTGTGTGCACCCTTTTTATATTTGAGATCTATCAGAACATCCTTGTTCATCCATGCAGGCCTCCTGTCACCTTTGCTTGATTTCCTTCTTGTCAGGATGGACCATTCTTGAGCTCAGAGGAGGTGATCCTGGAAAAGCAGTAAGTAAGAAACACCAGAGTGACTGAAGAAAACCAGTAAGAAGCACAGTGGAGCAGAAAGAAGCCATTGAACACAGAGCAATAGGCAGAAGCTCTTAAAGTACACAGTCGAACTTCCTGGGCCACCCAGTGCTTCGCCGTAGGAATTAGGGTGGACTGAGTGTCTCCTGCAGCAACAACAACAAGGGAAATTGAGACTAAGAAGTAAGGAGAATAGGTGTTTAAGTTAAGGTGAGCCTAAGGAAGGAAGAGAAAAGATGTTTACTGAAGTGTTTCGTTGTTTATGTTCTCTCTTTTTTTTCTCAATACCTGGATCATAAATTTCTGTTAATTTGTATTTAATTAAATTAAGTATAAATTGCCCAGTTTTTGCCTGTGATGCTAACAAGTACTATAGTCAAGCTTTCATTTCACTGCACCATGGGGACACTTTGGTATATTCTGCTTTGATAATGTGGAGATGCATTAAAATTTTTGGAAATTACAGGTAAACTCGTATTAAGACTCTTTACATTGTCTGAGTATTCTAAAGAGAGCTCTGTACTCTAAAGAGTACAGAGTAGGGGAAAGCCAGGTGAGCTGCTGAGCTTACAGCCAGCTTTGATTACTTGATAGAATGCTGAGTCAAATCTGATTAATTTTTCTGCATGACAGATACGTTGGTTTGAGTTTAGTGCTGCACTTTTGTAATTGTTCAACTTCCAAACTACACCTGGTTTATGGCTGTTTGGAGCAGACATGGAGCAGACATACAAAGGACTGCACCCATCTCTGTAGACATTTTCTGCTGAATATGTCGCTACCATGCTTTGAGCATGAACTGCTGCATGTTTGCACTGTGAGGAAGTAGAATTTTGCTGTCGTCTGGCTGTGGAAAAACCTCTGAACATGTTACGATGAATGTTTGGATGCAGGCTTTTTATGAAGGCTCAGACACACAGCTACAGACAGTATCGGTGCACTGGCACCATGTTTTTGTCTGTCCTTGTAGACTCGTTGCATGGCTGACATTGTGCAGACAAGGTAGCAGAGTATCCTCTCAGGAAAGGCTATTTGTTATGTGCTAGAGGGATAAATGAGATTCGGAAGTACTCTGAGTTGTCTTTGTAAAAGCACAGGGTCCCAAATTTGAAAAGCAGGTGTCCTACATTGAACTTCAATCTGGGAGCTGTAGAATAAAGGAATTTTTTGTGCAGGGCTAGAATCTTTGTTTCACTAACTAATATGTTTAAAAAATGCAAATTCTTAGATTAAAAAAACCCAAACAAACCACAAAGAAACAGTTACTTGAGATGTGAGTCTTTCTTCCAATAGTATTTCCAAATATTTTTATGAGATGCATAACAAGCTGAAGAACTCAGAAAGGCCATGGTTGATCAGGGGATCCCTCTACTATGTGGTCAGGGACAGTGGAGACATCCATATATATTGAAAAGAGTATTCTGGCAGATCCTTAGGAATAAAGAACAAAACAGCATGTCCACGTCAGCACGTTATACTGTCAGAAATGATTAGTTCCCTGCTTAGCATCCTAATCATATGGAAGTCAGCGGGAAGTGGAGTGACAACACCTACTAGGAGTGGGTCAACTTTTTTCCTCGTCTCAGAACACAGTCAGTTAGCAACCCAGGAACACCCCTGTTCCTTTTGGCTGGTTCTCTTGCCTTTTTGGTCTTTTTTTTCCCCAGGTGCAGGGGAGGATGAGAACTTGTTGAATTTGTTTTGAGAATTTAAAAATGTGAGGAAAGTGAAATTAGACCCTGGCTGTGGTTTAAATTGAAATGGAGATCAAAAAGGCCAGCACTTTCAAACATAAAGGGTGTGTATACATTTTGGGAGCAGCTCTCTAAGTCTGATGTAAGTCAGTCTGCTTGTGTAATTCTACCATACCTAGCCCAGATTCCTGTCTGCTGTTATGTTTATTTAATAAAATGTCTCTGTTGATATTAAAAAATCAAAACAAAAAATTTCTCGTTTTAGCACAGTTATTAGAAAAATCAGGATGAGAAATCTGCTTTTGAAAAACAAAGGTCTGCTAGCTGCTACACTAACACAAAGCTGCTACATCCCTTGTTACTCTCTGGACTCTTAAGTGGACCCATTTTTTTACTTACTACCAAAAGACAGCACGCGAAAGGAGTGAAGGCTGGGTGGCTTCACTGCAGAAGGTGCTAGGTGACCTCTGATTACAACAGGTGGGAATGAAGTGCCAATGGGTGCTCTTAATCATCATGCTGAGGCTACAGTACTGTCCCACAGCTCCTGCCAGAAGTAGGAGAGGATCTTCAGGTGCATGGGAGAACATTTCTTGTTGCTGCCTATCTTGTTTGTATGTGAGACAATTATCTGTGGTTGAGGGATCCCTTTTCATTTAGTATCCATTTCCTCTGAAATTGCATTGGATTTGAAACCAGAACAGTTTCTTGCAGTTACTGTTGAGATCCAGAAAGGGTTCTGGAGTATTAGCAGAAGAAAATAGATCTCAATTTTTTTTTTTTTTTTTAATGTCTGAAGGGGATGGATGGTTATAGCGAGGGTTTCAAGAAGCACTGAAAACCGCTGAGTAATCTAGAAAATACTATCCTAATGACCTGTTTCATAGAATCCTGGGCAATGTTGAGTATTACTTTGTCCTGGATACTCAACTCATAGCAAAGAAGTTATTGCAGTAAGTTTCTTTCTGGAAAGCTTTCTCTTGTGGATAGGTGTCTGCCAAACTCCCCTGAAGACAGGGACTGACCTGTGTATTCTCAAAGTTTATAATCTCGGGTGGAGGGGTGGGTATATGTGCAAATCTTTAAATACTTTGGCATTTGCCTTGCCAAAACAAGCTGAGAAATATCACTCCAAAAATAGCTCTGTCTTTTGGCTCTATACATGCTTTAGGTAAGACATTCCTAAATGTTAAAACAATGAATATTTTTACAAAAATTCTTCTGCAGAACCGAACTGCAAAGCTGAAAAGGATGTTCATTGTTTTTCATTTTTTATTATTCTTTACTTCTTTTAAGGTCAAATCTTGACCACAATGTTTTGTTGGATTTTTTTTTATTTTCATTTTACTGTAGTTCTAAGATATCGGATGATCAAGATTCAATGAATAGAACTTTTCCTTCTGTTAACTCTCAATAAAGCAGGATCAATTTGAGTTAGGTGCTTACTGCATGGAGAAATGAAAGGGTGGGTGTCTCCAAAGAGACAATATTCAAATTAAATTACCCTCCCTGCTCAAAAGTAAAAATCCCTGGCCCATCTGTCACCTATGGCTGCAGTCGAACTAGCAAGAGAAATCTGATGCCTGGGTTTGTTGGAAATACCTACTGAAACATTAAGTACTTCCTACCACACAAGCAGAATGAATATTCAATTATTTGACCAAAATGTTTTTGCCTTGGGACATTCTGTCATCCTTCTAGTCATGACATCAAGTCTGTGAAGATGTGCGTGATACATATGTGCTACGCACATGTTTTGTAAGTTATGAACTGTGAACTCTCCGCAAAGAGGTGAGTCAATTTGTCAGCTGAACAAGCCTGGGAATAAAACAGAAGGCCAAAATCTACAAAAGGATTTAAGACTGTAACTCCTTTTTAGGCATCAGTGCTCACCATGAAATTGATGGAAGGATAAGAACCTAGATACCTATGTGGATCTTGGCCTGTCTTCTCAATACCCATCCAATGCCTTGTCTTAATAGCTTCTCTTTCTCTAATCATTTCCATGTTTCCTGGAGTCCTGATTTAGAACTATTTCAAGATTCACCTTGTGAAACAAGAATGAAGGAAGATAATTATTTCTGGGCTCTGATTACTGAGATCTCATGTTGGTAATGTGGTGTCTAACACACACCACATTATATGGGTGTCCAGCAGTACCCTGGTTTTGAAGGTGCCCTTGGACTAGTCCTTATGTGAACTTGGCAGCCTGTCAGCAGCATGACTGCATAGTTTTGGAAAGCTTGGAAAGTTCCTTTAAAGGCTTGCAAAAGGGAAAGGTCTCATTTCAGCACATTTTTACCAGTGACATAATCTCCTCTTAATATGTTTGTATATAAAGCATCTCATCATTTATCAGGTCAAGAAACTCACTCCCAAAGAATGTGTGCCTCTGACTCTAGGAGAGAGCATTTAAAAAGAAATTGTTGTTGCCGTTCAGCAGCTTTCCTGGGTGTCTCACTCTTCAGCGGATCCGCATTCTTTCCCAGTGAGCGAGAACAGGATAAGACACTAGTGCTTATTTAAAGCTGGCAGAGAGAGATACTTGCATAGTGATGCAGTACTCAGTGAAGGAAAAAAGGAGAAAAAGCAGTGCAGTCCCTAAATGTTTGCCCTGAGTTATGCTGTTGGTTACTCCTCCATGCTGGCACCCTTACTCTTCTTTGGAGGGCACCACGTGTGACTTGGCCCTGGAGAGCAAAACAAAACAACGTGTTCAGGGCTGCACAAAATGACTCACCATGAAACCATGTGTGCTTTTCATCTCCTCGTAGTTTCCATGTTTGATTTTTCTCTGAGAATGACTATTTATACGATGGTAGTACTTAGAGGCCTTGATCCAAACTGAAGCCTGCACTGCTAGGCTGTGTGCCAACACATGGTGAGAGGCAGGCTCTGCCCTTAAAAGTCAGTGATCAAAGTGACCCTGACAAACGAAAGATAGGACAGGAAACGGATATGATATGACTTTCCCAAAATTACGCCACAGATCAATCACTCGCCAGACAGATGAATTATTTACTTTTCATCTTTTCCCTCCAAACGGTTAAGAATGAAGCAGAAGGTAAAACAAACTGCAACAGGGGAGAATTCTGCTTCAGTGAATCACTCTGGTCATTGCTTGCTACTCCTTTTCTCATTGCCTTGTGCTGTATGAAAGAAAGAGGGATCTTGGGTCTGTTTTGTACACCCATCGTAAATGTCCTCACCATAGTACCATGAAGCTGGCAACTTTCCAGCCTTGCCAATTTTGTTACTCTATTCTTTTACCTTCAGTCAAAATGTCCCACTTTGAATATATATGGCATCAGAAATGAATCTTCATCAGCTGAGAGATAGCCTCCATATGGAGCAGCTTTCCTTTTAGCACCCTGTTCAGCTGCAACTATGTGAGAGCTGGCAAGCAATGTACTTTTTGCCCACTTGGTAATCCAGGGTACCCGTTTTCTAACCTGGCAGGGAATGGGTGGGTAATTTTATTCCTTTTCGAAGAGGTGGGAAAAGTTGAATATTAGGAAAGGAATATCACAAACAGACAGCACAGATTTACTGAATTCCCAATGAACATGGACATTTTTCTTTCTGTGAGGTCTGTATCCATATTGTTTCATTAGTGAGCACAGAAAAAAGTAAGGCACCGCTTCACCTATGCAGGCTGTCTTCTTGGATGTCATTTTATGACATATCCGGTGTGCTGATATCTCTTATGCAAAAGATTTGAAGAGAATGATTTGAATAAAACCAATCATGTTCTAAAGATGTTAGGGTTCTACCAGCATTGCTTTAAAATGTAATGACTCTGTCAGTGGCTGATGCCTTTTTTTAAAGAGTTAGGTAGGATGATCTTACAATTCCCTACAAACTTAGTCAAACTCTACTCTTTTCTGTAAGAAGTTTTAATCCTGGGCTTTATTTATGAAAAGCCAGTCTCTGCATTCACCTGTAAACATACCAACTAGAAAAATGTGAGGAAACTACTGCCACATTTATTTAACTAATTTGCCAATTAATTTATAATATTTGTTTATTATTGTTGTGAAAACTAAGCTGAGTTATGAATAATACTGCTCTGGAGGTTTAAGCGTGTGACTGACAAAAGAGAAAATTCCTGAATGCCTGATCCAATTGTAATGGAAAATCCAACTATAAAAACCCTCCCTAGTACTTTTACTAATAATACATTTTTCAGGTAATGTCTGCGTTGTTCCTAGGAGCCATAGTCATAGACTACCAATACAACATGGGGAATACCGGTGGGTGAGATCAAAAAGGGGTGACTGTCCCACAAATTTATGGTCTCTTTGAAAGAAGATGACGGACCCAGATACCAGCAGAGACTGGTTACAGGTATGTTCAGTGCTCTTGGCAGTGTCAACGCTCTGGTAGCCTGACTTCTGTCAAGGTTTTCCCAGGCACCTTGTCGAAAGATTTTGATAGGGATTGGAAGGAAACTGATAAAATGGCTTTGCTTTTGAGACTGTATTTGAAAATTCAATTACATGGAGTAACGTGGCTGCAAAAGGTAGAAGTCAACTATCAGTATAGATGAAGCAGTAGAGGAGATAGGAACTAACTAGTGAGGAGGCTGAAGTTTTTCTCTGATGTGGAAGAGTAAAAAGCACAATTTAATTTGCAAGGAGGAAGGTGACAGCAGTCAAAGAGATGGATTAGGAACATGATTGTTATAGTAACTTTCTGAATGGCTTTAATAAAAGCAGAGAACAGAAATGCATATGTAAGGTGGCATGGCTGGGCAGCACATCCATCTGATGGTAGAGAAGCTTTTCGCATCCTTTTCCTGCAGAAGTGAGAGAGGTTTAATGCTGAGGAACTGCCCTGTGGGACAAGTGCCCCATGCAACTGGACCACAGAAACTGGGGGCTTCTTTGACTGAGAGGCACCCCTCCAACATACTCCCTATAAAATAAACCTGCTGCTTCTGTTGAATCTCTCTGAATGGAAGACAGGGAAAATACTCACTTGTGCTCTGTTTTGCCTTACTGCAGGGGAAGAGCG
>Ga0181612_107828_pt1 | contig 22598 bp, 17 predicted proteins | sample HoacroProtozoa21_FD_119630 | JGI IMG/M metagenome (GOLD analysis project Ga0181612, IMG submission 119630) | Hoatzin crop microbial communities from Cojedes, Venezuel. Combined Assembly of Gp0051906, Gp0051904, Gp0051908
TGAAGTCATCGGAGTATAGGTCTATAATTTCTCTTTTAGTGCTGTCAACCGCAGCAAGATTGTTGGTTTCGAGATAAGTATTCACAGCTTGCGGCATTCCTCCGACCAACATGTATAGTCGAAAATCTCTCAAGAGTTTCCTGTTTATGGAGTCTTTAAGAGGCTTTTTGTCTTTGAAGAAAGGTTCAAGAAGGGGTATTGTCGCAGTGTCTCCCAATGCCCATTTGAACTCCTCGTAATCCATTGGGTACATGTTGATGCGGGTTTCTTCGCTAGGAATCACGATTCCTTCTACATTTTTTTTGATTGACAATAGCGACCCTGTTTCTATTATATCATATCTATGGTCTTTTACCATGTGTTTTACGGCCTGACGTACCAGTGGTGCTTTTTGAATTTCATCGAAGATGATGGCCGATTTCCGTTCCTTGAGTTGTACTCCATAGATAAATTGGAGCCTCATAAAGAAGGAATCGAGGTCGGCAACATCTGCCACTGCATCCCAGACTGCTTGTGTAGCATTGGAAAAATCAACAATTATGTAGGACTCGTACTCGTTTTTTGCAAATTCTTCAGCGATGGTGGATTTGCCGACTCGTCTTGCACCGCGAATCAATAGGGCAGTTTTCCCGTCCTTTGTTCTTTTCCAGTCAAGAAGTTGTTCGTAAATTTTGCGTTTGAATATACTCATTTCCTCAAAATGTTTAGCCTTCCTTATCCGCAAATTTAGCATTTCCTGCGGAATCTCAAAATGTTTTTGGGCATTTTCCTGCAAAATCTCAAAATGTTGGTAATATAGTTTTTGCCATCTTCAACAGCATGTGCAATTTCTGCAAATACTTAAATTGCAGGATTTGAACTTGTACATTTTTGTACAGGTTGGTCGAAGTATTAAGTTTTTCTTTATAGTTGAATTCCAACGCCAAGGTGGAGGGCGAGGGAGCCATTGGAGATGCCGGAAATGCCTGCCAGTACCGAGAGGTGAGAAAGATTATAAATGGCCCCTAATTCAGCGGAAATACCTTTTGAAGACTTATCAGTGACCTTCACCCAATTTTCCGACGCGTCTTGCCAGAAGCAGGAATAACTACCATAGCCGGCTCCGCCATAAAGAGTTACTTTGGGAGTAATCTCATACAAAACTCCAGCTTTAACTGCCACACGATGGTATTTTTGATTTCCGTTTGTCCATATATGCCCGAAGGAAGATGTTCCGTCCGACAGGCAAGTATAGGAGCTATTGATATTATTAAAATCAGTGTCGTATGCCGCCCAAAGGCCTATTCTCCCGAATTTAGCACCGGCAAATATTCCTACTCCGATGCTATTTGAAATTGTCGCGCGAGGAATAACATAGAATCCACTTTGTAACTTCTTCTCGGGTACGGCAACCGGAACAATAGGAGCAGGCCTATTAATATCAAGGTCTAAAGGCTCATTTTCCAGTTTCCCGCTTATCATCTTTAATTTCGGAAGATCCAGGTCTATAGATTTACGATTCGGTTCTTCGACAACTTGGGGTTTCGTCTCAGTCTTAACTATGCTTTTAGGCTTCTCCGAAGCCTTTACCCCGAGTGCGGCATTAATATTCTTAACATCATTTTCGATGTTTTTCATTTTAATATTGGCCTGCGAACCTTTCCCAGCCTTGTTCTGCAAATCATTGACTTTATCGGCGTACTTGGCAGAATAGGGAACTGACTTCAAATAGACCTCTGCCCACGAAAGGTAAGTCCTTGCCGAGTCATAATCATTTTGGGATATTTCCTTCCTCGCCTGCGTGCAAAGCTCTTCTATCTTAGTATATCTCCAAGAAAATATTTTGTCGATATTGTCCCACTCAATATATCTCAGTACCTTTCCGGACGCATCTGAAATATGTTTGCTGGCACGAATCAGATCTTGCCTATATGTCTTCCACATTGCCGCCTTACTCTGAACCGGAAGAATGTCCGTGGCCGATAATTTATTAATCAAGGCATTAATCGCCTCCGTATCATTGCTTCCTTCTCCCCAGATATAATTTGGACTCAGCCTAATTCTTTCGGCGTTTTGCGCCAAGAGGGTTAGGGGAAAAAGCAAAAGTATTATGACAAGGAGCCTTTTCATCGGGAATTATGGAAATTTTCAACGATGCTCTCAAATCTGCATATTTGAGACTCAGTCATATAACCTTGGGCGTTTGAAAGTCTTTCTTTAAGGGAATCATACATTTCTCGCGACTTATGGCCGCCACTCGAACATTCTCTACCAAGACTCTCCAAGGCATCGAGAATTTCATCCCAGAAAAACAGGTCTTCGCTGAGCATTTGTTCATATCGCTTGGATGCGGAAGCTTCAAGATCAGCTTTGTCGGTGCCTTCAGCAAACACTCGACCGTCTCTGTTCGCAAGATAGAATAATCCAGACCTTTCAAGCAAGGCAATATCATCGTTAATAAAATAGATTTCATTGAATAATGGCTCAACCAGCACATTGCCTTGACCATCTGATAGGCCCTCAAGACTATTGGAGAAAATTTTCCAGCGACCATTGAAGCAGTAGGTCGAATCTTCATAGCTAATGCAAGAGACCTCTTCTTGAGACACCTCCGATGAACTCCCGTTAGAGCAGGAGAGGCATAGATTTATCAAAACCAGAGCTATGACTATTTGCCGAACCATCTTCATATTGTAAAAATAAGAAACTTTTATTAAATTTGAAAGATTTGAAGGGCATTAAAGCAATGAAACCACAATCTTCCGGATATTTTAACGACGAGAAAGAGTCTCCTGCGATGGTAGGAGAGAGGGAACTCTTATATGATTCAGTTTATGGATATTGCATGGTTTTCAAGTGCTATCTACTGGATAGGATAGTGGCTTGCAAATGTTTGAAAGAGGAACATCGCAATGATGAGCAGTATGTCGCCCGACTCAGAAGAGAGTATGAAATCGGCAAAGGCCTTAAGCATCCGGGGATATGCGAAACTCTGGAATGGGAGGAGAATGATTTGGGTCCATGCATAGTGATGGAATGGATTGACGGAGATAACCTACAGAATATCCTAGATAAAGGTTCAATTCCTTTCGAAAAAGCGAAGAGTATTGCTCTTGATTTATGTGAAGCGGTATCATATCTCCATCACAAACAAGTTATTCACAGAGACCTAAAGCCCGAAAATATCATAGTCACAAATAGGGGAGGCAATGTGAAGCTTATGGATTTCGGGTTGTCTGACTCAGACGCATTTTTATCTGGAAAACAGGCAGCCGGAACTTTAGAATATGCCGCGCCTGAGGTTGTCGCAGGGGAGAGTGGAGATATGAGCAGCGATATTTATTCACTTGGGGTGATTCTAGAGCAACTTTCACCGGCCTTTAAGAAAGTGTCTAAGCATTGCACCGAGTTGGATAAGGCTCATCGCTATGCCAATGTGGATGAAGTTAAATCCGCCTTGTTGAACATAGAAAAAAGGCAATCTGCGGGAAAATTCCTTTGGATTGCCGTTGGTGTCATACTGCTTGGTCTCGCTGCTTATCTTTTACTGAAAGGATATAACACATCATCCGACATGCTCTTTGAGGATGCAGCGAAATTAGTCCGGGCTGCCGGCGTCAAGCCTTCGCCATAAGCATAATTCCGCCATCACGTCCAGCGACGTAGGCTGCTGTTTTTTGTCCATTCCTATATATTCCGGAGAGGTAGAGAGGATAGCCGGCCAGAAAAGATGCGGCTTCAAATTCATCTTCGACCTGCAGTTGTGAATTTTGCGAGGAAGTCACCTTAAATCTGTTATTTCCCAAATATGAAATAGTTACTACTCTGTCCGGTTTCCAACCGATGGTTATTGTCTCTCCGATGGCGAGGTCAGAGGTGGCAATACTCTCCGCATTAAAGTGTCCGGAAGATTTAAGTTTCGTTTTCGCGAGAGTGGCTTCGTAGGAAGCAAAATCGTCATATCCGACATAGCGGGAGAGAATATCCAATGTAGAAATTCTGGGTTCCGTATTGCCACCTACATATCCCCAAATTCTCTTCAAGGTAGAAGTGCTGCAAGTCTCCTTGATGCTGTTTCTTATATCTTCCGACAACTTATTGAAATCGGCCGTAGTCGATATTCTACCGCCGAATTTACTGCTCACGTCTTGTCTTAAAAGTGATATTTTGAGTCTATCCATATTATTTATAAACTACTGTCGTCCAGTCTTCCTTATAGAGATTTGTAATCCGGCCCCCTTCTTTGAGATACAAGGTATCCAATTTCTCATTATATCTACAATCGACCTCATGCCAATAACTGAAATCGCTGAGGTCAATGGATTTAATCGATGTGCCATAGAATCCAAATCCTTCGAGGGACGGGCTACCGGATAAATCCACTTCTTCCAAAGAATCCAACCAATGCGTTGCAAGGCCTTTAAGCGCAGGTAAACCTTTGGTGCTGAACGATTTAAGTTTTGGTGCGTAAATCAGATATATGCTCTCCAATTTTGGATTGTCGAAGATAATCTTCTCATAATCGTCCCTTCCACAAGAGAGTTCCACAATGGACTTCAGTTGGGATAAATCCAGTACTTTGAATCCGTTACCGCCACACGCAAACTTCTCGATCGAGGTAAAGACCTCCAGACCGGACAGGGACTCTAGCGGGAGGTCGGACACAACCACATCAGTCACTGCTTTTATCTCTTCTTCGGAGAATTCACCATCACAGTTTGTATCATACTGAGAGAGCATATATTTCCAGAGAGTCTCGTCGTAGGGAATTTTAAGCGTCTGAAACTCATACTGCTCGCTTAAGAATTCCTGTAAGCCGTTTCTGTAATAGATGCTATATGTGTACAAAGTATTGGAAAGAAGGTCATCATATTTTACACTGATGCTGTTTCCAACAATCTCGGCTTCCGTCTTTGAAATTTGAGTGCCCTCTTCGTAAAGAACGATACCGCAATCCTCAATTCTATCTGCATTTGAGAATTCCGCAGTAATGGTAGCTGAATAGTATCCGGTCGCGGCGCTGGAACTCACAACCTCCGGCATCACCTTTTCGGTGCTATTGCAGGAGATTGCAAGTGTTATCCCAAGTATTAAGACCAACTTTTTCATCACCCCAAATTTAGGCTTTTACTGCGGAATTTACAAATTGATTTCTGCTACGTTCTACGTTAATTAGGATAATTTAACCGCTCATTTAACCGCTCATTTAACCGCTCACCCTCTTTTGATGAAGTGCCATTGGACAATGTTGGGGAGAGTGCGTTTTTAAATCTTAATGTATTCTACATATTATCTATCCGAGAGGATGAATTATCTACTTTTTCAATACTAATAAGCTTATCATCCTTAAAATTAAGCTGTATATAATCGAAAAGCCCGTAAGTAGATATTTTAAGAAGATAACATTCTTTGTCCTCTCCTATGGTAAAGTATGGATATCCCCAAGCGCAGTGTACATCTCTACGTGACATTCCAACCCTGATTCTTGAATTTTTTATTGCGGAAACATCTTCGTCGCTAAGATTATAATTTTTTTTGTACCAATTCAAATAATTGTCAAAAATGGTATTTACGTAGCTATACTTTTCGGAAGTGTTCATTATATCGTGCGCTTTTTTTGCTCCATATAAATTCCCGAGTTTATTAAGAATATTAACCTCGTAGTTATATTGATATTTATATGCTTCTTTAAATTTCGTGGCCGAATACATCGACTTACTGTTTTTCGCATTATATAGATTCCCTAAAGGTTTAAAAGCTTTTAAAAATCTGTCTACCTCTTTTTGGCTGATTATCTTAACGTATTGTGAAACCTCCAGATAATTTACGACATATACAAAACGCACAGTGCCCATAAGACCTTCCTCGGTCAAAACATTGCTATGCCCACCTACACCAAACCTAAAGTTTTCAATTTCATTACCAACTCTTATATAAAATGTGGAGCCATTGCCCTTAACTTCCAGCACAAATCCATTGTCATAAAGAATGTCGGAGCAAATAAAGTTTCCATGCGGTTCAAGGCGAGGAATATACGCACCTACATCTAAAAAACTTTGAGGGATATCTAGAATATTATGGGTGGTGGCTTCTTCTATATATATGGTTCCAGATATATTGTTACCTAGTTTACCATCAGAATAATAAACGTTCTGAATAAAATATATTTTTTGACCAACATATTCTTTTCTCAATTTTTCATAAAAAGCAGCATTAATTAAATCGGGGCCTCCGCTACTCTCCGGAACAAGATATAATTCCTTTTCATCTTTTTTGGGAGCAAAGACATAAAAATTTGCGTATTCATAACTATCAAAATTTTTAGCTAATTCTACTTTTAGAGCTTCTTTTTTCTCTAAAATCTCTGTTGTATCATCAAAATATGGAAATTTTGTGTTTTGGTTCGCTTTGTCTGAAAAACCCCATAAGCAAGTATATTCACCTTCAGGGAGAAGAATTTTTTCATAAGTATCTCTTTCGGTATTTAAATTGATTTTCAATGCATTAGGAGCCTTTCGGTCTTCCGACCTGTAACTTACATGATATGAATATAACGGAATCGGACTATAACCATTGTAAGTAGTATCATACTGTATCATCTGTGGTTTATCATAATAAACCATATTATCGATAGTTGCGGTTTTTCCCGACAAACCTCCAATCTGAGCTGGACATATTGTTGCGTTACCCAAAATTAGTATTGAAAGAACAAAATAGACAATTATTTTACGATGCATAATGTGCTAAATTAGTTATTTTCTAAAACTGTTTTGTGTAGAGAGGTATTGCCATTTTTGTCAATAAAATCATCAACTTTCCATTCTCCATCCTCTTTAATTACCACCAGAACAACATCGTGGCCGTCTTTTGCCATATTATCACCAAATGGATCAACTCTCACTTCGACGGTTGCTTTATTTTTATCTACAATTGTGGCTTTCCCAACTTGAGCCTTAGGATTTTTTTCATCTTGTCCTTGACTCCACCAATTATACTCTATCCCAATATAGCCTTCATCATCACATTTATCTTGATAGGCCTCAATATCTTTTCTGAATTTTGTTGTTAAGTAGGCATCGGGATCTAGGCAATATTTATTGAAAATGTCGTCATATATGGCTATCACGGCTTCACGAACCTCTTCCTCTTTAGAATTTTCAGATGATTCGGTTCCCGTTTCTGCATATTCTCCTTCGTATGTTGCAATTAATTTTGGATCCTTTAGCTGGCCATTATCCAACTGATTGCTATATTGCCCATAAATAGAATCATCATCGCCTTCGATTATCTTTACATAATATCTATTTCCGTTCTGCATTATTGCTTCCCATAATTTTATCTTCTTGTTGTATTCGCAACTAAGTATGCTTGGCTTTTGAATCTTTGCTAAAGCATTGCATATCATGAGTCTAGCAACTTCCCTTTGTTCTTCAGCGCTGATTTTAGAAATGTTTTTAGGCGTTCCTAGTAAACGAGTTGCAGCTTCTGTATCTGTTATAGTAGGTACATTATAATCGTAGTTCATAGGGAGGCTCAACAAGGCAGAAAAATCGTCGGATATAGTTGATATTACCTCATTATAGCGAGCAATGTATGCATGATAATCATCAGTAACAAACCCAAAGATGTCATAGAATGTCCCATAATATTGCGTTATTTGATTCTCTGCATAGCCTTCAATGAATTCAGAAAAATCCGCCAATATATTATTAGCGGTGCTGAAAACTTCTTCGCCCCACAGAGCCTCCGGTAGATTTTCGCAGATAAAATTCTTTTCGAAATTTTTATTGCACGAAATGGCAGTGCAAAAAAGTGTAACAGTAATGAGTATAAACCAGACTTTTATTTTAAAATCTTTCATGTTCTATAGTTTTACGTGAATTATCAAATTATTTGTGAATCACTAGTGTTTGTTATCTATCAGATAATTGATGATTTCAACCAAGGCTTTGCCTGAAAGTAGATCAAGTTCATTATAAAGATTGTAATTTTCGTATGTGCCTACATCTATACGCTCATAACCATTTCGATCGAAGAATCCGACCAAGTTGTCTCTATCTCCACCTTTAGTTCTGGATGCACATACTATAATTTCGCAGCCATCTTCAATCATTTCCATAAATATAGCTTCGTCCCAACATCCAGGGTCTCCAAAGCTACGGAAGCCAATTTTTATTCCCCTGTATGTGAGTACCTCATTTTTAATATCTTCTTCTACTTGAGTGATTGGCAGAATATGTTTCTCCTGCTCACTTATGCTATTATCCAATAGATGATGTGCGGTAATTACAGTCGTTGATTTCCCTGTTGAGGATGTTCCTCTTACACAAATTGTGTACTTCATAATTTTGAATTTTTATGTTAATAATTAATGTAAAAATATTTGAATTAGTCGTCAGAGCTGTCTGTTAATGTAAAGGTTATGACCCCATTTTCGTCGGGACCGGTTTGGGTTACAGTCTTGCCTGTACGTTCCAAGAGGTATTGTAGCCCGTCAAGACAATACTCATCGTTATATGTTGTAGTGACCTTCTTCAATGAAGTGCAATCATCGAATAGGTTGCCGGCATAAAATGCGTTAATATTGAAATAACCCAAGTTGGCGATTATAAGAGAATCACATTTAGAGAACAGGCCTTCTATGTGGATTCTCTGTTCTGTGGAAGCGTAGAGGTCATAAAGAACTTTCATGTTTGGTGTCTCTTCGAGTCCAGAACCCTGAAACATATATGAGGCATCTGATAGCGCTATTAGTACGGATAAATCAGGAACTTTCTTTAATGCAGTGCACCCTTTAAACATATATTGGGTGTTTGAAAGTGATGTTAGACCAGACAAATCGGGTCCCGTCTCAAGACTTGTACAATTTAGAAACATTTTATATGCTCTAGTAAGAGAAGTCATGCCTGACATCTTTGGAGGCGTTTTCATAGCTGTGCAATTAGCAAACATTCCTTCTGAGGATTCAAGTGATGTAAGTCCTGTTATGTCGGGCCCTGTTTCCATGTTTGTACATTTGTAGAACATCTGATAAACTTCTTGGAGTGAGGATAAACCAGACATAATTGGAGGTGTTTTCATCGAAGTACAGCCGTAGAACATCTCCTTGGCATTATTTAGTGATGTTAGACCGGACAAATCGGGTCCGGTTTCCATACTACTACAATGTACAAACATTTCCTCCGCATTTCTAAGAGATGATAGACCAGACATCCTTGGAGGTGTTTTCATTGCAAAACAAGCACGATACATACATTCTGCATTTACAAGAGATGTTAGTCCAGTCATGTCGGGTCCAGTTTCTAACTTGTAGCAATAAGCGAACATGTATTCTGCATTTTCAAGTGATTTTAAGTTAGATAAATCGGGTGGAGTTGTCATGCCACATCCATATGGAGTTGTCATGCCACATCCATCGAACATGTGAGAAGCATTAGTTACCTTGGACAGCGAGGACAAATCTGGTGGAGTTGTCATGGAAACACAAGCATCAAACATATGGGAAGCATTAGTTACAGATGTTAGTGCGGATATATCCGGAGGTGTCGTTATGCCACTGCCTTCAAACATATAACTAGCATCTTCAAGTGATGAAAATGTAGACAAATCCACATCGGATACCCATGAGGCACAATCTGTAAACATGTGACATACTTTGGAAACATTGGTTAGACAAGATAAGTCTGGTACACTTGTAAGGTTTGCACAGCCATAGAACATGTAGCTAGCGTCCGTCACAAGTGAAGCATCCCAATTTGAAAAGTCGAACGAAATTATATTAGAATCGTAGGTATTACAAGCAAAGCCGTATGGCACACCATATATTTTGTTCGCACCTATTGTTTGTAGAGTATCAAGTTCGTAGGCGTTGTGGTCTTTATCAAGATAAATCTTTATGACAGGGAAATCATAATATTCCTCCTCTTCATATTCGCCTAGTTCACGGCAGGTGATGGTGATATAGTTGTTAAAGACGTTGGAAACGGCACTCTTGGTGATTGTGCCCCAAGTGCTGCGCTTGATTTCAACATCCATTTCCTGAACGTACGGGGCGCTGACGGAGGACTTGTTGTACCTTATTTCGAAGCCTTTGAGGGTGGTCGGGAATGCTACGAAATAGTAGTCTTTTCCCTTGGAAAATGTGCCGCCATCAGCAGGTGTAAGGGTGAGTTCTGTCTGAGGGTCAGTTATCTCCGCTATATAGGGTTTACCCTCAGAATCCATCATCACTTTTGCGGTACCGGCAAGAACTTCACCATTTGTTCCCTTGAATGTGACGCTCTTAATTCCTGAGGTGGGAACCTGAAACTTGACGCCACCGCATACATTATAGAAATACAGGTCGGTGCTCTGAGACTTGGCGACGCTAATGAAGAGATCTTCAGCAAAGGTGCCGGCAACAGCTGTCTGGGAGGAGGGGAGCGTGACGGTAATCGATTCGCCGTCGCAAGTATTGCTCTCGGAATATGGATAAACCGCCCAGAATGAGGTATCGGCATTAACGGTAATGTCTCCTAAGTCTCCGGTGAAGTCAACTGAAGCGGCCTCTGAAGTATTGCTAGAGGTGAACTTTGCGCTTGCAGTTGAGCCGTAGAACAGGTTGATATCTTCCGTAGCACTCCAATAAATGGAGCCATCGCTCTGGAGGGAAGTCTTGGTTTCAGCTTCATCGGCATTGTAGGCGTGGAAGATCATTTTCCCTGCTATATATCCCTGTTCAGGGGCACTCTCTTCTGTCTTGGCGCAGGAAGAAATCAAAAGCGCCAAACCTATCGCGTATATAATCTTTTTCGTTTTCATCTCTCAATGTGGTTTTATTTCCAAGTTTCAGAACCGGTTCCCTCGTGGCCTCCGGTGGGATTTGTTACGAATATCTCGCAAGTCGCTGAATATGAGCCCGCTGTGGCGGTGATAGTAGTACTGCCTACCTTGAGGGCGGTTACTAGTCCGTCGATCGAGACACTTGCAACATCGGCGTTGGATGAAGTCCAATTAACGTCCTTGTCAACAGCATTATCGGGTGTTACTGTAGCGGTAAGTTGTAAGGTTGCTCCGACATTCATGCTGGCAGATGTTTGGTTGAGACTGATGGCGGTGACATATATCACCTTTTCGCTCACAGTGACTTCGCAGGTGGCGGATTGGTCGCCAGCCTTGGCGGTGATGGTGGCAGTTCCTTCTGCCATAGCGGTTATGGTTCCGTTACTTACAGTAACTATTGAAGCGTCAGATGTGTTCCATGTTACAGTCTTGTCGGTGGCATCGCTAGGGGAGACGGTTGCGGTAAGTGTCTCTGTGTCTCCCACATACAATGAAACGCTAGACATGTTTAGCGATATAGAAGTGACATCTATGACTTTTTTGTTTACATTAACCTCGCAAGTAGCCGATTTATCTCCAGCTTGGGCGGTTATGGTTGCAGTTCCTTCTTTAATTCCTTTTATCGTTCCGTTGCTAACAGTGGCAATTGAGGAGTTGGAGGTAGTCCAAGTGACACTCTTGTCTGTAGCATCATCAGGTTTAACAGTCACCGTAATAGTCTGGCTATCTCCTTCAGTGAGGGTAATGGAGTTTGCGCTCAGAGTGATTGATGTGACTGCGACTTCTGTTTTGTCATCATCCTTACCACCATCATCACCGCCTCCATCATCTTTGCCACCGTCGTCATCACCTCCATCATCTTTGCCTCCGTCATCCTTGCCGTCATCGGAGCCGCTATCCTTTGCGCTGACAGTAACTTTGCAGGTGGCGGTTTTTGTGCCGACCATCGCGGTTATGGTGCAAGTGCCGGGTGCTATGGCCGTCACCGTACCATTCGATACCGTTGCAACAGCAGAATTTGAACTTGACCATGTTACGGTCTTATTGCTAGCATTAGATGGGTAAATATTGGCAGACAGCTTTTGGGTGTCGCCGACAATCATCTCCAGAGTAGCTGTATTAATCGCAATCGAGCTGACGGCGACTTCTGTGGGTTGTTCCGATGATTTACCGCAGCCGAAAGCCAACAGCAAAGCAAACATCGAAAGGAATTTTGAAAGAATTGATTGAATATGCTTCATTTTCTTATTGTTACTGACTATTTTAGGTGTTAATGAACAAAAATAAGCAATTAGGACTAGCCATAAAAGGCTTGAAATCAAATGGACTTTATTTGGACCTTAACGCTCCGCAGAGCCTTTTCCGCGTCATTAAACGGTTTAATCAAAAAAAAGTGTTGGATTATAATTTGAAATTGATAACTTTGCCTCCAGATAAAGCGAATAGCATGAAATACGCAGTCAATAATAATAACCAGCAGCAGGCTCAGAATCAGAATCAGGTTCCGAGTGCCGTGTGTGTTATTCCAGCGTAATCCACGCTTATGGCAGAATGAGAAATTTAAGGCTGGTCTTTTGAAGATCAGCCTTTTTATTTTTCAGAGCGCCAACCCAAGGTGAATTAAAATTTATAAGTTATGAGTATTAATAGGTTTGATCTGGTCAAGGAATCTTTCGAGAAAAAGGCCGTTCCGGTAGATATTCCGGAAGAAAAAATTTCCTCGTATTATGGGGAATTGGTATTTAATAAGGATAAGATGCGCAAGTATCTTGATCCAGACGTCTACTCATCCCTAATTGAATGTATCGAAGGAGGCCGCACGCTGGACCTCAAAACAGCGGACGGAGTCGCCAAAGGCATGAAAGAATGGGCCATGGAACATGGTGTAACGCATATTACCCACTGGTTCCAGCCCCTCACCGAAGGCACCGCAGAGAAGCACGACTCGCTAATCGAATACGACGGAAAGGGGAGTGTCATCGAAACCTTCGACGGCAAATCACTCGCACAGCAAGAACCGGACGCCTCATCATTCCCGAGCGGCGGAATCCGTGCCACCTTCGAGGCGAGGGGCTACACGGCATGGGACCCCACATCGCCGGTCTTCATCCAAGACGACACCCTTTGTATCCCCACCGTTTTCATCTCCTACACAGGTGAAGCCCTTGACTACAAAACCCCTCTCAAACGCGCTCTGAAGGCAGTTTCCGATGCTGCAGTGCCCGTTTGCCAACTCTTTGACCCCAAAGTCAGCAAAGTATACTCATATCTAGGATGGGAGCAGGAATACTTCCTAATCGACGAATCCCTGTACTCCGCCCGCCCCGACCTAATGATCACAGGTCGAACCCTGATGGGACACAATTCATCAAAGAATCAGCAGCTCGATGACCACTACTTCGCAGCCATTCCGACCAGAGTAGCAGCCTTCATGCGCGAACTCGAAATCGAAGGCTACAAGCTCGGAATTCCTCTAAAAACGAGGCACAACGAGGTAGCACCCAACCAGTTCGAGTTGGCCCCCATCTTCGGAGAAACCAACCTCGCCAACGACCAGAACCAACTCATAATGAACCTCATGAACAAAATCGCCCGCAAGCATGGCTTCGTGGTACTTCTCCACGAAAAACCATTCGACGGAGTGAACGGTTCGGGAAAACACAACAACTGGTCATTGGGCACAGATACCGGCGTAATGCTATATGCTCCAGGCAAGGACGCCATGGGCAACTTACAATTTGTAACATTCTTTGTGAATACCTTGGCGGCAGTGCAAAAGCATAACGCACTTCTGAAAGCCTCCATAGCATCATCCACCAATGCCCATCGTCTTGGCGCAAACGAGGCCCCTCCGGCAATAGTTTCGGCCTTCTTGGGCACCACCATGACCAAGGTTCTCCGCAAACTGCTCGAAGTTTCATCAGATACGCCAATCGAAATCGCCGGCAAAAAAGGCACCAGCCTCGGCCTAGTCGAGCTTCCACAGATTTTCGTGGACAACACCGATAGAAACAGAACCTCGCCTTTCGCATTCACGGGCAACAGGTTCGAGTTCCGTGCCGTCGGATCATCGGCCAACTGCGCAGGCGCCATGACGACTTTGAATGCGGCCGTAGCGGAGCAACTTTTGGATTTCAAAGCGGACGTCGACAAGGAACTCGCCAAGGGTAAAAAGGTCAATGTCGCCATCATGGACACCCTCAAGCCCATAATCGCATCCATCATTGACACCGTTTGCTTCGACGGCAACGGCTATTCGGACGAATGGGTAGAAGAGGCGAAGAAGAGGGGATTGGACGTTGAAACCAGCGTGCCGGAGATGATCAAAGACTTCTCCAATCCGGACTCAATCGCCATGTTCACCCGCACCGGCGTATACACCGAAAAAGAACTCGAGGCCCGCAACGAAGTGAAGTGGGAAATCTACAGCAAAAAGGTTCATATCGAATCACGAGTCATGACCAGAATGGCCATCAACCACATTATACCGGCGGTTTTGGACTACAAAACGAAGCTTCTCAAGGAGGTCAAACTGAGCAAAGACATATTCGGCGACGTCAGCGGATGCACCACGGAAATGGAACTCATCGACAAGATTTCGAAATATGTCGAGGACATCAGAATCAAGACAGACGCCATGAAAGAGGCATGCAAAAAGGCCGAGGGCATCGAAAACGAGTACGAGAAGGCCAAAGCATTCCATGAAATAGCCGAGAGCCTGAACGGCCTGAGACACCCCATCGACCGACTCGAGGAAATCGTAGACAATAAATATTGGCCGCTTCCTAAATACAGGGAGATGCTTTTCATATCATAGAACATTAAAACTCAGAAGATTATGTGCGGATTCGTAGGAATATTCGACATCGCCGACCACAAGATAGATTGGCGTACCAAAGCATTGAAAATGTCAGCCAAAATACGCCATCGTGGACCAGATTGGAGTGGCATATACTATAGCGACAGATGCATTTTGGCCCATGAGAGGCTAGCCATCGTGGACCCTCTTTCGGGAGGACAGCCCCTTTATTCGGCGGACGGAACTTGCATTTTGGCCGTCAATGGTGAAATCTACAATCACAAGGATATAAGGAAAAAACTTGCCGGAAGTTATGAGTTCAAGACAGGATCCGACTGCGAGGTCATTTTGGCTTTGTATCAGCAGAAAGGCATTGATTTTCTGGAGGATTTGAGCGGCATTTTCGGCTTTGCCCTCTATGATTCCGCCAAAGACGCATGGCTGATTGCAAGGGATCCGATTGGCGTGATTCCGCTTTATATCGGCTTCGATAAGGATGGCACGACCTATGTCGCCAGCGAATTGAAGGCCCTCGAAGGCTTCTGCGACCGCTATGAGCCTTTCTTGCCAGGCCATTATTATTGGAGCGGCACTCGCAAGATGACGAGGTGGTACAAGCGCGACTGGTTTGAATATGATGCCGTTAAGGATAATCCGGCGAGCGCACAAGATGTTCGCGAGGCACTCACGGCTTCCGTCAAGAGGCAGCTTATGTCCGATGTGCCTTATGGAGTTTTGCTCAGCGGCGGCTTGGATTCTTCCGTTGTAAGCGCTTTGGCTGCCAAATTTGCCGAGCATCGAATCGAAGATGAGAGCCGTAGCGAGGCATGGTGGCCCCGTCTGCATAGCTTTGCCGTTGGTCTAAAAGGCGCACCTGATTTGGCCAAGGCAAAGGTCATGGCGGACCATATCGGCACCGTTCATCATGAAATTAATTATACCGTGCAGGAAGGTCTGGATGCCCTTCGTGATGTAATATATCACATTGAAACATATGATGTGACGACCGTCCGTGCTTCGACTCCGATGTATCTTCTGGCTCGTGTGATCAAGAGTATGGGTATCAAGATGGTGCTGAGTGGCGAGGGAGCCGACGAGATTTTCGGTGGCTATCTTTATTTCCACAAGGCTCCGGATGCCAAGGCTTTTCATGAGGAAACCGTTCGCAAATTGAGCAAATTGTATTTGTATGATTGCTTGAGGGCGAATAAGGCTTTGTGCGCATGGGGTGTCGAGGGTCGTGTGCCGTTCTTGGATAAGGAGTTTTTGGATGTTGCGATGCGTCTGAATCCGGCCGCAAAGATGTGTCCTGGCGATGTGATTGAGAAGAAAATTGTTCGTGAGGCGTTCTCCGATATGCTTCCCGAGAGCATTGCATGGAGGCAGAAGGAGCAGTTCTCCGATGGCGTGGGCTATAGCTGGATTGATAGCCTTAAGGATTTGACGGCCAAGGCGGTAAGCGACGAGCAGATGGCCCATGCTGCTGATCGTTTCCCGATTAATCCTCCGATGAATAAAGAGGAATATTATTATAGGAGCATTTTCGAGGAGCATTTCCCGAGTGAGTCGGCCGCCAAGAGTGTGCCCAGCGTGCCTAGCGTGGCTTGTTCTTCCGAGGTGGCCCTTCAGTGGGATGAGTCTTTCCGCAAGCTCAATGACCCGAGTGGCCGTGCCGTGAAGGGCGTCCATCAGGAGGCTTATTAGGAGTTCGCGGGCGACTCTCAGGGCATCGCATCGCTCGGTGCTTCGTCGCAGCGACTCGAGCCGCCTTGGTGCATGAAATGATAATTTTCCAAATGCATAGATAAATAATTACGGATAAATTTTTACCTTTGTAAGTTGAAAGATTCTTGACTTGATGAAGGTAGTAAGAAATATTATCCTGATTATGACGGCTATAATGGTTGTCATGGGATGCTCCGAAAGGAAGCAATCCCATGGCCATACCATTGCATTCGTCTCCAAAATATTATCCGACACCACCTCCTACGAATACAAAATTGTCGCCCAGAAACCGGACGTAAACGGCACTATAGCGGTCATCGGATCTAGCGAAGACGCCATTCGAGTATCCGAAGCCCTGATTGCGAGCGACAGTTTCAACAACATCACCGGCAAGGCGGAAGCAGACCAACTGCCCGACTTCTGCGGCGAAACCGTGGCCATGATTATGGACATGGCGAATGAGCCATACCAGACATACATCACCCTGGGCAACGACGGAGTTCTCTCGGAAATCAACGTCAGAAACTACCTCGCCGCCATGGACACAGTCTGCCTGAGCAGCCCATATGACACCTTGAACACGGATCGCAAACTAAGGTCGAAGATAGTGATTTTCGCTTCATCCTTTGCTTCAGCTTTCGGCTACTATGACATTGATAGTCTGAATCATAGCGTTGGATCCCATATCAGAATCATCGCCCCCGTCCAGTCGATGGTGAACTACCTCTACAACCATAACGATGGGCCGCTCAATCTGGGCGTATGGTCGACCAGCGACATGATTGCTGCCGGCATATATTCCTCTGTCATTCCGCGCGAATTCAGCAAAAGAGGAGACGACCAGTCCAAATATATCGCCTTCAGCACCACCGCTCCGGAAGATGAAATTTTCACCAGCGACATAGTTCGTTCGCAACTCCTCGACTGGTTCGACAAATACATAGCGACGGGCAACAACACCCGTCTCACGGCGCTCATCGTGGATGATCCATCGATCAATCTCGAGGAACTCGAAAAATTCGTGGAAGAAATCAAAACTACGGACGACGACGCCATGCTGATTTACAAAAATCTGCTTTCTGACTCGTTCGAATGTATATATGCCGGCAAAGCCATAGCCGAAGAATGTTATATGCATCTTAGGAAAATCAATGGCTTCACCCACCGAATCGCTTGGCCAGCCATGCAGGGATATGTCACATCGCCTGTAGCCGGCCTTGATGAAGAATGTTATGACATCGACGGAAGTTTCTCCTATGCCTATAAATATAGTAGGGAAGAGAATCAGTCACAGTCATCTTTTACCCTCGTAGTTCTCAAAGACAAATATCTCAATGAGACCACGAGAAGTTTCATGGAAGAAAACGCACCGCAAACTTACTCGATTTATGTTCGTTAAGTCCATAACCCCAGAAGAGATTGAATTGATGGAGAGGGCCGCTTTCCCTGGGGAAATAGTGGTTGTGGATAAGCTGGGCAAGGATTTCAATGATGCGGTGGAATATCTTGGGAGCCAGAAAATCATAGGCTTCGACACCGAATCCAGGCCATCGTTCAGCCCTGGGCAGCCGCACTATGGCGTGTCGCTGCTGCAACTGTCCGGCGAGGAAAAGGCGTTTCTTTTCCGCATCAAATTGATGGGCTTGCAGCGTTCCGTATGCAATATTTTGGCGAATCCCGATATAATTAAAGTCGGCGCCGCTGTGTATGATGACATTCGTGGTTTGAAGAGGTATTGCTCCTTCCAGGACAAGGGTTTCGTGGACCTGCAAAAGATTGTGGAGGAGTACGGCATAACCGACAAAAGCGTCAAGAAAATGGCTGCCATCATTCTGGGCCTCAAGGTTTCGAAGACGCAGCAGCTGTCCAACTGGGAAGCCGAAGTGCTGACGGACCCGCAAAAAATGTATGCCGCCACGGATGCATGGGTTTGTCTGAAGATGTACAATAAGCTAATGGTCAGCGAGAAAAATCCCATAGTCAAATAAAAGTTACAACATGACCAAAGTCATATTAAAAAAGGGCAGGGAAGAGTCCCTCAAGAGATTCCATCCCTGGGTATTTTCCGGCGCTATAGCGCAAATAGTTGGTGAGCCCGCTGAGGGTGATATCGTGGGTGTATATGCTTCTGATGGCAGTTTTTTGGCCATGGGGCATTATCAGATTGGTTCCATCGCGGTGCGCGTGCTGAGCTTCGATTCCGATGTGCTGGCGCCTGATTTCTGGGAGGTCATGTTGGGGCGAGCGCTGGAGGAGAGGAAGGCGTGCGGGTTGGCATCCACACTCACACCCGCATCAGCTGAGACTAACTGCTACCGTTTGGTGCATGGAGAGGGCGATAATTTGCCTGGATTGATTGTCGACTACTACAATGGCGTGTGCGTGATGCAGGCTCATTCTGTGGGCATGTTCCGATCAAAAAAGGCCATAGCTGAGGCTCTACGCAAGATTTATGGACCTTCGCTCAAGGCCGTCTATGACAAGAGTTCGGGCACCGCTCCGTTCAAGGCTGGGCTCGATTTGATCGATGGCTATATCTGGAAAAGCGACGATTTCAAAGACGACGAGCAGAAGGTTCTTGAAAATGGCAATGCCTTCTTTGTTGATTGGACGAGCGGGCAGAAGACTGGCTTTTTCCTTGACCAAAGGGAGAATAGGGCTCTGGTCGCAAAATATACCGCTGGACGCAATGTGCTGAATCTTTTCTGCTATACCGGAGGCTTTTCAATTTATGCCCTCAAGGCTGGCGCCAAGCATGTTGATTCCGTCGATTCTTCCGCCAAGGCCATGGACATGGTTGCACGAAATATGGCCCTCAATGGCTTTGGTGACGATGTTCATAAGGGTTATTGCGAAGATGCCATCGATTTTTTGAAGAATGCTCCCGAAGACAAATATGATTTGATGATCGTGGATCCGCCGGCTTTCGCGAAGCATAGGGGAGCGCTGCATAATGCTCTGAGGGCATACCAGAGGCTCAATGCCGCTGCCATTTCCAAGGTTGCTCCTGGGGGCCTCATCTTCACTTTCAGCTGCTCGCAGGTTGTCGACAAAGAGGCGTTTGCGCTTGCCGTATTCTCCGCTGCCGCTCAGACCGGTCGCAGCGTGCGCATCCTCGACCGCCTCAATCAGCCCGCCGACCATCCCGTCAACATCTACCACCCCGAAGGCGAGTACCTCAAGGGATTGCTGTTGTATGTGGAATAGCCGGTGAACTTTTTTCAGGACGATACAGGGCGGCTGGCGGCTAAACGTTTGATAAACAACGAGTTGCATATTTAAACATATCCAAATTTCCGCACCTTAAGTATCGGAAAACATTGACTATCAACCACTTACCCGCCAGCGCAAAATGTCAGTCTAGGAGGGATATTCTTTTTGGCCGGCTTTTTGCTCTAGTCTTTCTCCGTCATGCCCATTTGCTATGCTATATTGAGAGCGATAGTGGCTTGCGGTGCAATGCCGACATGACCGAATGCTTGCGGTGCAATGCCGACATGACCGAATGCTCGCGGTACAATGCCGACATGACCGAATGCTCGCGGAGTCAAGACCGACCATTCACCCCGTCATGGCCGACCTGATCGGGCATCTCATGGCAGTATGAAATTGAAGTATGTTAAATAAAAACATAAAGAATATGAAAACAAATAAAATTTGGATGGCGATAGTCGCAATCGCATCGCTATTCGCACTTGCATCTTGTGGTAAAGAAGACAGCTCAGTCCCTCTATATGAAGGCTGGTGGCAGATCACAAATGTGACATCTCCGACCAATAACTCCAATGCGGATTCATATACAGGCCAATATGTCTATGTTGAAAAGACATCGGGATCCAAAGCCATTCTCTACCTTTACAACAATGAAACTGCATCGTTCTCTGACTATGCCCTCAAGGCGGACGTCATTTCAGATGAGGAAGTAAAATTTACAGAGGAGAAATCGCAGAGCCTCTTGGGCACCACTTATTCAATGGACATACTCCTTGATATGGTTGCAACCTCCACATCTGCCGCTACAGTCAACGTGACATTGGATATCAATGCGGGAAGCTTCAACAACAATAGCTCATACAAAGCTACATTGAAAGGCCTCACCACCGCTCCTTCATCCTATGTGCAGGATTCAGAGGACAATGTAAAAGTTGTCAGCAGCATCGCCAGCATCATCCTCTCCAAATACCTCAGCATATAGGGTAAAATTTAGCCCTCTAAACGCCACACCATAATTTTGACGGTTTGGAGGCATATAAGATAATATCAAACCCACAAGGTATCTGCCTTTTAGGGTATTTAATATTGCAGCCGCGAGTCCAATCTCTCGGCTGCTTTTTTGCGTCATGCCTGACCATTCACCTCGCCATACTCGAGCCATTCGCCCCATCATGCCTGACCATTCACCTCGCCATACTCGAGCCATTCGCCCCATCATGCCCAACCATTTTCCCCGTCATGCCTGACCTCATGATGGCAAGTGCGCCTATCCTGTTTTTGAATGTACAGGATAAGCACGATTTTACGGGTCAGGTGAGGATATCCTGTCGAAAGATCTGCAGGATAAGCACGTTTTCGGGGGAAGGTGAGGATATCCTGTCGAAAATTTTACAGGATGAGCACGGTTTTACGGGCAAAGTGAGGATATCCGGTCGAAAGATCTGCAGGATATCCACGGTTTTACGAGGAAAGAGAGGATATCCTGTCGAAAATTTTACAGGATAAGCACGGTTTCACGGGCAAAGTGAGGATATCCTGTCGAAAATTTTACAGGATAAGCACGGTTTCACGGGCAAAGTGAGGATATCCTGCAGGGTTAGCTACAGGATAGGCACAGGCAAAGGAATAGAAATGCTACCATTCGCCCCATCATGACTGATGTAATCAGTAACTTTGCATACCCAGATTTCGGTAAAGTTAAATACCCAGTTTGAGGAGGTAATAAAAAGCATTCATAACTTTGTAAATAAACCAAAAATACAGAAGTTATGAATGCCAAGGGAATCACGGGTTCTCAAAAGAAACTCGTTATGTGGTACAAATGTAATGAATTATTTAAAAAAGGACTAACAAAGTCTCAGATAGCGCGTGAGTTGTGTCTGTCGCGCAAGACTGTGCGCAAGTATCTAGGGATGAGTTATGATGAGTTTGTCTCCAGCGGAGCATACCAGAGGGAATACGTCTATAAGCTAAAGCGCTACGAGGGTGTCGTTGTGGAGTGGCTGAAGGTTCATCCCGATTTATCATCCAGCCAAGTGCACGACTGGCTGCGTGAGCGCTATGGTGAATCCTTGCCCAGTGTCAGCCCAAAGACGGTATACAACTTCGTTACCAATATCCGCAGTATCCATAGCATAGACAAGCCATCGCAGTCCGGTCAGCGGCAGTATTGCCGCGTGGAGGAGACCGAATATGGGGAATATGCGCAGGCCGACTTTGGTGAGATGTGGATGAGCAGGGACGACGGCCGCCGGTTGAAGGTGTACTTTTTTGTGATGGTCTTAAGTCGTAGCAGAAAGAAGTATGTGTGGTTCAATCTAGCTCCATTCACATCGGAGCTAGCCGTGTATGCCCACGAGAAGGCCTTCGAATACTATGGAGGCAAACCGCACAAGATAATATACGATCAGGATGCAGTCCTAATCCATGACGAGAACCTTGGAGACTATGTCCTCACGAGGACGTTCAGGGCCTTCGTGGATAGGGAGCACATCGAGTGTGTATTCTGCCGGAAGGCCGACCCTGAGTCGAAGGGAAAGGTTGAGAACGCCGTCAAGTATATCAAGTACAACTTCCTACGGGGTAGAACGTTCAATGGTATATCTCAGCTCAACGATGATGCGCTTCTCTGGCTGTCCAGGACGGCAAATGGCCTGCGGCACGGCGGCACAGGCAGAATCCCTGACGATGTGTTCTCGAAAGAACGGTCATACCTTATACCATACACGGGCAGGCCTGTATTACCCGAGAGGACATCGGCCGAGTATAAGGTCCAGAAGAATAACACGATACACTATCACGGGTGCGAATATAGCCTTCCTTCGGGGACCTATGATAGGAAGGGTACTCTGGTCTGGGTCAACATAGTTGGGAGCACCTTGGAGATATACTCCAAGGAGACCGGCAAACTGCTTGCGAGACATGTCCTGAGCGACGAAAGGGGCAGGTACGTGGTCGACCCCTCCCACAGGAAAAGGACACTCGTGCATAACCGGGACAAGGCCGCGGCGGTACTCAAATACTGCGGGGGCGACAAACTGGCGACCGAGTGGCTCGACAA
>Ga0181612_145294_pt1 | contig 22596 bp, 15 predicted proteins | sample HoacroProtozoa21_FD_119630 | JGI IMG/M metagenome (GOLD analysis project Ga0181612, IMG submission 119630) | Hoatzin crop microbial communities from Cojedes, Venezuel. Combined Assembly of Gp0051906, Gp0051904, Gp0051908
GTGGCCAGAAGGTCGAGGGAGGTGATTCTGCCCCTCTCCTCTGCTCTGGTGAAAACCCACCTGGAGTGCTGTGTCCAGGTCTGGAGCCCTCAGCACAGGACAGCCATGGACCTGTTGGAGTGGGTCCAGAGGAGGGGCACAAAGATGATCCGAGGGCTGGAGCACCTCTCCTGTGAGCAAAGGCTGAGATTTGGGGCTTTTTTGCTTGAAGAAGAGAAGGCTCTGGGGAGACCTTGCAGCAGACTTCCAGTACGTGAAGGGGGCCTGCAAAAAGCTGAAGAAGGACTTTTTAGAAGGGCATGTAGTGATAGGACAAGGGGTAATAGCTTTAAACTGAAAGAGAGTAGATTTCTTTCTTATATCTAATCTAAATTCTTTGCAATGAGGGTGGTGAGGCACTGGCACAAGTTGCTCAGAGAAGTTGTGGCTGGCCCCCCCCTGGAAGTGTTCAAGGCCAGGGGGGATGGGGCTTTGAGCAGCCTGGTCTCGTGGGAGGCGTCCCTGCTCATGGGAGGGGGATTGGAACTAGGTCCCTTCCAACTCAAACCATTCTATGATTCTGTTCTATGAAAAAGCCTCTTTCATTAGACCAAATTAAAATAAATTTAAATACATTATCCCTTTTGATTTGCTAAAAACTGAAGGCATGCATTGATTTAGATTGTTATGCTGTAACTTTTGCAATTGCAGCAATTGCAAAAGGTATCTGTACAGCCTTGATCAGCAGATTTTGGATCAGTATGAGACCTCACTGATAGAATGATCTCTGTTTCAGATTAATACCTCTATTAGAGTATGTGTTTATTACTGCAATGATGCTACCTACAGTTGCTGACTCTAGCTTGGCTGTTCATCTGTCCTTCTGAAGTTGAAGCTAATATGGTGGTTAGATTATAAATGCGAAAGGAAAGAAAATAAAATAGCATTTTCCTTTTTTCCCCTTTTTTTTTTAAAGGAAATAGACAGCTATTGAAAGATTTCCACAAACCCACGTACCCTTTGAATTTTACATAAGTCCTCTTTTAAGAGCTTAAGTGGAATATGGGTTTTGTTGGTTGTTTTGCATGGAAGTCAGCTTTATCCTACATTAATTATTTTATTGCATGCAGTACTCAGCTGTTTCTGGTAACTGACATTAACAAAATTATCCAACCAACAAGTATTTTCAGTTTAAATGTGAAAAGAAAGAGAAAGCCTGGCTTTCTTATGTTGAAACATAGTTTCTTCATTTTTTTTTTCTCATGACCGTGTTTGATTGCATCCTTCATTATTTCTGACAGTATTTCATTTCCTTTTTGCTTTACTCTGTGCCTACAAAAATAAAATACAAAAATACAAAAATAAAAGGAGCAAAGTGACTTTAAAATAAAATAGGCAAGACAACTGGTTTAAAAAAAGGAAAGGAGAGGGGTGCTGAACCAAAAGCCTAAATTCAAACTCACACAGTGAGTTTTAAGAGACTCCAGAACCAGACCTTGAATTCTGTGGCTCTGGTAATGTTCCAGTTTGTCCATAACCCAGCATCAAATATCTGGGCTCACAATTACATGTCAAGTTCTAATAGGGTAAATGGATTGATTGATAATACTTTGTGAAGATGTTACGAGAAAAGACTTGTCTAGTAAGTGCGGCCAAGATTTAAGCCATTATTTCAGATGTGAAGCATTTGGCAACAAGAGTTCATTTTCATCAGAAAGGAAGCTCTAGTTCATTATTTTTGGTCTGGGAATAATTTGGTTCTTTATTTAAGGCTACTCAGTTATCAGCAAACAAATATTATATAAAAAGAATAAAAATTACTTTTTTCTTTAACCAAATAACATAGCACCCTAAAAGGAAGAAATTAATAACATCATTTTACAACCATATGAAGTGTGAGATATGACCTGTTAATATGCAAAATTCATGCACACACCTCCATGCAAAATTCATGCACACACCTCCATGCAAAATCCAGCCCATTTATTTCTGATTAGGAACTGGCACAGTTGGCCCAAGTGACTATGAAGCTAAGTGGTTTTGTTTGTTTATTATTTCAGTGCAGCATAGTTTCCACTGGATAGCTGTGCTAAACTGATGCTACTTTAATGCACAGATGTATATACAAATGGACATACCCACTCAGAGACTTAATTTGACTGTACATCCAAGTTTTTTAATCAGAGTTTATTCACTTACCTGAGCATCAGGCCCTCCCTTCTCCCTAGTGCACACCTCTAATCATCCTGTCATGCTAGGAAGTAGTTTGTTCCTCTTTCCATCTTTCCTCTCTTCCTTCCCAGAGTACAATTCTTACAGAGTCTTGATTCTCCTCACATGTTGTGGTACTTGGGTCTCCCTCCCTTGGCCAGTTCTTCCAGGAAGAGAATTCTTTCTTTGCTGGACTCTGGTGCTTACTTCAGGGTACCATGGAAATTTGGGAGTATTCTTTGGCTTCCCAGAGATTCAGTTCTGTCCTACTGGATTTGGAGGATTTGATTACGGTAAGAACCAAGCCTGTGGAAAAGCTAGCAGACCTCAGAGGACATTTTAAAAAGCAGGAGCAGTTTTCGAACAGTAACACAAGCTTTGACAGGGTGGGCATAGAAAAGGAGGAGAGAAGGGAGCCAGAGAGATCCATGACTAATGCAGCAGTAGTCCAGATAGATTTGAATCTTAGGACAGATTTCAACTGTGCCTTGCACTGGCTTAACTCTGATCCCACTGAAATAAAACTTCATGGAGGGAGAGAAGGCTTAGGCTACTACTGATAGCTTTTATATCATCCTACCTTTCAGTCAAGTTCTGATCAAGCTCTGGAGTGTATTCAGTGTACCCACAAATTACATTTAGGGGTATCTTGCTGCTACTGCTGACATAAATTCATGAAATAACATACATTTCCTGTGCCTTGTGTGTGCCAAGTTTGTGCATGTCTGCATTCAAATACAGATAAAAAATTGAATTTATTTGGCTTGAACAGTTTTCACTGACAGCATAACTAATTTCTCTTGAGTATCTGGATAAGCTGTCGCTGAAACTGTTTGTTCTGTTTTTACTGCCCAGTGCCTGGAAGCTGGGGTTAGAGCTGGCTTGCTTTAAATCAAAGCTGTGCTGAGACACACCGACAGCCAGGACAAAGGCAGTAGGCTGCCTCTTTCCCAGTCGTCGCAGTTCAGCCACACTTCAGGGAAAGTTTTTAGAGAAGGAATAGACATAGTTGCAGATGATATTGGGAATTCCGTATGACCTTCAGTAATTACATTAAAATGGATTTCTTTGTATTATTTTTTTAATTGTCTGATATTTAATTATCTGATATACAGTAGTCCTATGTCTGCATATCCTTTCTTCTTCATGTTGGAAAACAAAATCCAAAATTGGTATCTTACAATATTGGTAATTGCAGTGAAAGCATATTATAAGATCAGAAACTGTCAGACCCTCTTTACTGAAAGCATGTGTATTTTATCTTGACAGCTAATTTACGTCAGCACTTTTCCAGGATGAAGAGACCATCACTCCAGTTAAATGGAAACTCCCCCCAGCTGACAGAAATTAGTTAGCATTGGAAATTGCACCCATACCAAATACTAGCTTGATTTTAAAAGAAAGTGTGAAGCTTTTAATCCTGCCTATTGATTAGATAGGGTGACTGTCTGAGAAGAAAATGTGCGGAGACTTCCAGCTTAAGAAACTGTCTTAAAAATGCGTTCAAAGCTTTTTGCAAGCATATCTAGTAAATACAGGAGCAGTTCTGATTTACAGTATGATTAGTGGCATTTCTGTGGAAACATGAGTGTAAACATAAAAATGTTACAAAACAATTAAGTCCATGTTCCAACCCTGTAGGTTGCTGCTGCTTAAAAAAGAAAAATTGTCGTAAATGAGAATTCATCATTACCAACATTCTGTAGCTGATTATTCTTCCATCGTTCTTGAGTAGGAAATCATGTTTGATTAATATATGAAGGTATTTGCTTCTATATGAAGGTATTCAGCATGCTTACCAACTTTTTCAGATGTTACTTGTGCTTTGAGATGCCTCCGTTTAGGACATAGTCCAAAGAGCATAGTTTTCAGAAGAATCAGAAAGGTACCATATCACTTTGGGATGTATCAAGTTGGTACGAAGTATCAGCTCTCACTTTTGAGAGTGGGCAGTGTAGCAGATGGAGGCACAATTTTTAAATTCCAGAATTTGTACTATGGATGTACTAAACCAGATTGTTCACAGCCTCAAATCCTGCATCTTCTATGCTTACTTATTCCTACAGAAAATACCTTTTTATGACTTGCTGCTTCCACTGTACTGGATACAACCTTTTTCTTTGATATTGCAAGCTTTCCAAAATACCAAAGCAATGCGAGAGAAACATCACATGTATGTTTTGCCAAACAGATTGGCTTTGGCTACCCACATAAATTTTCTGGATCTTTTGATCAGATCCTCCACCCTGTTGCAAATTTGGAATTTATGCCAAATCTAGCATCCAGCAGTGAGATAAATCTGAATTCTTTCATGTGAGCTACAGTGGGTTTTGTTATTCTTATTTGTGATAGGCCTGCTGTATATATTGTTATCAAAGCTGTTCAAATAATTTATTCCTCAAATAGTTTGAAAACACTGTTGTTGCTTTTTAATTCAATCAACTTAACATGCATTCTCAGAAAACTCTCTTGCCAATACTCATTACAAGTGCTGCTTTTCATTTCATAATTATTTGCAAATACATATTGCTAGATTTTGTTATTATCCAAATTTTTAATACTTGGGAAACAATATTTTTACTGGAAAATTATGTCTGGATATTGGAAAACAGAAAGCAAGACAGGGCTTACCCACTGAAGTCAGTGGGACTCTTTCCGAAATTTCCATTTAGTGTGTCTGACAGAAATGGGCTTAAATACATCATGCTGCTTCAGTCAAGACATTTCCAAAAACATTGTTGGGGTAATATTGTTGGTGATGGTTTTAATCAGAAATACTGAATACAGCCAGATTACCTGTTACTTCAGCTTCATTCAAAAAGAAACAGGTGTAAAAAAAGTGCTCAGGTTGTTTGGGGTTGGAAGGATCCTATAAGGGAGAATGAGAAAGCTTAGCCAGCATTGCCAGGCAAAACAGAAAGGATATGATTGTAGTCAATAAATATATTAGTAGAAGAAGTGCTATTTAAGCTAAGGGAAATGCTGACATCAGAACAGATGGGTATAATCTAACTGTGTACAGTTATTCCAGATTTTAGAACACTTCTAATTATAAAAGAAATGAGAATCTATGACAACTTTCCACTAAGAGTACCAGGAGCAAAAAACACCAAAAAAACCCCATCCCCCTAACCAAAAAACTCTGATTGATTATATGCAGAGACTGAGCGGCATATGAAAAAGATTATGTGGCATGGTTGCCTGCAAAAACAAGGCACTGAACTCAATGACCCAAAAGTCGCTTCCAATATGCTGTTCTTAATTAGCTATATGAGTATCATGGGAGTTCTTCTAGCCTCCAGCATGTTCCTGCAAGAGGATCCTTTTATTTATGTAACTTCCCACCGAAATCCCTGCAAATCTGCAGATCCCCACTGACATGTAGGTGATATGGATTCTTGGATCAAATTCCAGGGAAGGTTCATGATCCCAGAAGAAAATTCTGTATTTGGCTTCTGTTTTACTTCTTGCTTTTGCACGCAGCTTCTTTTTCAATTCCTGAAACTCCCCTCTCTTCGTTTCATTTTCCTTATGAAGATAACTTTTCTTCATTAAGAATAATTTCAATGGTAATAAAGCATACATTTATAATTAAAATCTATATGACTGGAAATACTTTTACATGCAGAGTAACTGTTGCCAAGGCCTGAGTGACCTTGTCACTGAAATCAGTTTAACTGGAGCATTCAGTGGTTTTCCTGTCCAACCAACATTATATCTTTCATCACCACAGGTCAGGTCTTGTGCCATGAAACTTTTAGAGTTCTCATAGGATCAGTGGGTAAATGTTAAGGTAGCCCATGCCTCCAGTATCTGTGGGAAAAAAAATTGTATTGGGCCCCTCTGCAAACAAAGTTCTTGATCTGGTAGCATCATAGACAATCACACAATTCTTTCATGCCCTTTATGATGCTCCGTAATGCAGTAGTTTTTGAGACTGGATCCTTATCTTACCACCTGTGATCAATTCAAAATACTCACTAAAGTCTTTCCTTTACACAGGATAATCTGGCCATTTCTGCCTCTGTTGCTTCACCTATAAAATTGGTGCAGTGTGCTAAGGTCTGAACAGATTTGCAAGTGATGTCTGGAGTCTCTGATAGAAAGTCCTGCTTGTAAGTAATCATGATAAAGACCTTTCCTAGAAATCAAAGATTGCATTGGAATTTCTTATTTGCTATGATGACAGATGAGAATGGAATGATTCCCACTAATTTGGGATGGCTGGTAACAAAGCTTGACAACTTGAGTTATTGCTTTCAGTTGTTCAGTGATTCTCTAATGTGCTGTTTTCCCAGGGAAGTTCACCAATGACAATAACACCGGCAGTTCTTACTGTTCACTAGCGTGGTTTATGAAAGCCATGACCTCCAAAACTTCTGAAGCAATCCCAGGATCATTTGCCCATACCAGCAGCCATACCAAGTTTGACTGCTAGGCACCTTCTGCCAAGAGGGAAGTATGGTATCAGGGCCTGAAAGGAATACAAGCAGCATCAAATACTGACTAAAGATGACTGAAATTTTCTTTCCACTACACCACTATTCCACTACACAACTATTCCACTCTGCACTGTAGAAGGCAGCTGGGTATCTTGTCTCTGGCAGTCTAAGGCACAACCTCTAATTTGTGACAAGTACAGACCAAGAACAAGCTTGCAAGAGAAAAGCTGCAGCTCTCATCAAGCACAGGCCAAGAGGTGTCTTGGGCCACGGGTTTGCAAACCTCTGCAAGTGCCTCTCTACTCAGAACCTTGTAGCCTGTGGATGGAAAACAGAGAAGTTTTATCCAAAGTGAGTCAGCCTGGAACTCCTGCTGCCTTTTAGCTGTAAAGTGAAAGCTGAAGTGTCTTTCATTACCAGGCAGCATCTGACATACTGGTCTTCTGCTTGACCTTTATCTCAATATTGTCTATACAGATGACAGCCTGCAATTTCTCAGTACATTACAAGCAGCAGCAATTGCAAGTGACTTAAATTCAGTTAGTTACATGTTTTAGAAATGAAAACTGTCTTCATTTTCTAGTAAGTAGAAGAACTGAACTCATAAATATCAGATCACCTTTGTTTATGCAGAGAACATGGGCAAAGCCAAGACTGTCTACCTGAGAGAGGTGTCAGGACAGCCTCCTTGCTTTATATTGTTCACGCTCTTATTTGCCATTTAAAAATGCTCTGTAATCTGTACTGCTGTTTCTTTAGCTTCACAGGACTGTCAGGAGATTTAAGTATCTTTTTTTAACAGCACAGGGAAATAGAAACTATAGTATATGCGTATGTCTGGAGGATATTTCAGTGGATCTTTCGGGCAATTTGATTTTCCTTCATTTTGTCTTTATAGATATATACTAGTTCTGCCTTGGTCCCTTTGCCAGTGCAAGTCATTTTGAATTTCACCAAACAATTTTCTGCTTTGTTTCTTCACATTTAAGGTAGCAAGTGTTTTGTGTCTGTGGGAGTCCTAGATTCCAATATTTGCTGGCTTTTTTTCATCTTCCTTTTCACTTGCAGGATATATTCATTGAAATGAAGTTTTGGAGGAATTCAAATCTTCCTATATAAGGAAATGCATGCAAAGCCATAATGGAAACATATAAAGTGTAACCATTTGTCAAAGAAATCAAATCTGTTGTCTTGGAAGGCACTTTGATTTTACTTCTTTTGGCTTTAGAGTTTACTTCTCGCAGAGATCACAAAGCTTTATTCTTTGATGGAATTGGGTGATTTTGAGATATTTTTATTTGGATAACTTGAAATGAGCAGTTAAAATTATTAGCTGCACTTTTATCTCTTAGGTTGGAACCCTAAACAGCCTTAGGCTGACATCCCTAAGGGATGAAATTGCTACTCTGCTCCTTTTGCTTTCTCTGTGTCATCTGGATTTTCACTGCATTGCTTGTAGGATGTTCAACCTATTTAAAAAACTTTGAGAAGATTAGTAACTTTGATTACAAAGGCCTCAGTAAGCAAGAAGTCGACTTTACCTCAGCATCCTTACATTCTTACGTAGGGGCTCAACATTATAGAGGTTAAAAGAGTCTGAATATCGATGTAGAACCACCTTGAGTATCAAGTTGAAAGTAAAGGGAGACAATCGGGGGTGTCCTCTGCCTGTATTTTTTTCTTTTGGGAAAAAACCTATGCATTTAATCTGTGAGTTATTCAAGCAGCTTGAAAACATATTGGTAATTCCTGAAGATCTTTGATTGCTGCTGTTTCTCTTGAGCTGAGGCTGAATTTATTTGCCAATTAACATAAACTTTGATTTTATGAACCACCTTATGAACAGTACAAAATAGAAGGGCGGGGGATTTAAAATTATTTCCTATAATTTCTACAGGTAGCATAATCTTCCAAGAATGCCACAAAATCTTCACTCCAATTTAAGATGGTAAGCTGATTAGGTAAAGATTGTTAGCCCTATTTCACTGGTGTGGAAAACCATACCAAAGAGACTGTACCACTACCTGTTCAATCTGTTCAATTTAAAACTTTTCAGACTGATATTCAGAAGCACTGAAAAGTAACATCTCCAGTTAAATTTGGTATTAACAGTGATGAACACCTTATGCTTATCAGTCCCAAAATTTCAGACTCATTTACATTCTGGCTGTCTCTATGTTTGGGTCACAAAGCAAGCCATTTTACACTGCCTTGTAATCCAAAGTGCTGAGTACCTGCCCTTTGAGGATCTGTGCTCCTTCTTTTGGTGGTACTGAACACATGGACTAAGATGTCTCAAAGTAGGACCCCCAAAATGAATGAACGCATTTTGGGAAAAGGAAAGACATTAAATGGCTTACATGAGGGTTCACTGTAATTATGGTTAGAATTAAGATAGCTAATCAGGAAATTGTCACTCCTTATATTGTGATTGCCATAATTCCTTTCCCCACATGAAACCAGATAGAATCTGTCAGGAAAGGCCTTCATAGGTACGTATTTTGTATCTGAGGCTGATAGCATGTATTTAAATTTATGTCACAAATGCATTGTCTGATCTGCTTTCTGTGTATGATCCAAAACACGTTGGCAATATTCTTGAGGTTAGATATGTCAGAACAAACAATGATGCTGACCAAAACCAGGATTCTGTACTTAGCGTCAAATAAAAAGAAGCCAAAGATCCCACATAAGAATAGACTTTGAGCTGTTGATGTATTTTCCTTTCAGCCAATATGGCATTCCTACTGGGAGACACGGTAGGAAATGGTCTATCAAATACTAGTACCAGAAAAAGTCATGGACATTTATAAGAATTACTGGTAAAATGTTGCCTTACTTAGTATTCTGTGGGTGCACTCATATGCAAGAAATGTGATTTTGGGGTGATAGGCTTCTGTAGGAAATGATGGGAGAAACAATATTCTTTTTTGTAGATGACTTGCTTTATACTGTTCTGGGGGTTTTTTTGAGAGGCAAAAAACCTAATTACGGTAGACACAGCACAACTTTAGAAGGGTGTATGGATTTCAGACTGGGACTGGCTTCTGTCCAGCCTGTTCACAGTACAAGTGGAATGACGCTGGGCCAGTCTGCACCCAGTGGGGTAGACATGTTCTGTATGGTGTTTTTAAGTGTGTATGCGTTTGTGTTATGTAAGGATGAAAGTCTTGGCAAATATTCTTGTATGCATCTTCCACTACATAAATAATTTTGACAGCTTTGTTGAATAAATCAGGATTGAATTCATATATACAGTCCTTGAACACTTTTCAAATGTTTTCATATAAATCTCTTTGATTTCACAACCTGTTCGTGATGATCTCTTATGAAGCTGTTTGGCTCTAGTGAAAGCTTCATTCAGTGTCTGTAGATGTAACAAATCTCTTCAGTATTAGAGAACAGCAGTAAGACTTAGCAGCAGCACTATTGCAGCTTCTGCAAATGAAGTATCCTTTATACAATCACACTGTTACTAAGGATAAGGGTGCATCTTTTCTTCAAACCAGAGAAAAACTGCAGGAATTTGATGAAATGGATCTGTACAAAGGAAATCTGCATATGATTTATCACTACATCAGATGTTTTATTGTATGTGATTTTAAACTGAATGCCATTTTTTAAACTGAATGCCATATGTGTTTGTTACAGCTGTCATTTAAAATTCTTTTATAGATGGAAAACTGCAGACAGCTGTATGTACCTTGGCTAAAACATCTCTGCTGTAGTGTCATCTTATAGGGCCTCAGACTTTCCCAAACTTCTGCTGTTTGTGGCTGGGTGGAGAAGGAAAACTTCTTCTCTGCTTAGCTATGAACCCATTTGATAAGGTTCAGCTCAAATAACTAAATCACTTTTGAGAATGAAAGAAAATAAATTATTAAAGAAAAAAATTGCAGTCTTTTTGAACAGCTGTACTGCTGAGGTGGGTGTGGGTAGAATGTTGAAGTCTGGTGGGAAAGTTGCCAGAAAGGGCTTTGTGCATTTGAATGTGCTTAGAAAAAAAATGCTCTGAATTATTTAATTTTTGTGGGGGGTGGGGTGGTGGCTAAAGGAGAATATTCTGATTAGGTTATTTTCCTCATAAGCTATATGGTATCATCTTTGGCATGATTCAGGTCTGTGAACAGTGTAAAGCTAACCTGCCTTTGAGGGGGGAAAACAGAGGCTGTTCTCTTTCTGGACTCCTGATGCCTTCAAGAGGAGCCTAACACATAAAGAGAACTCCACAGAAGCTGTCCTTCACCCCATTGTTGCACATGGGACTTAGACACAGTCCAAGAGCCTGCTCTCTGCCCTTTTTATGGTAGGGCAAGCTTCCATGAAAAGAGTTAGGAAACTGCTCTTGTACTCTCCTGAGTTTGGAGAGATAAATTATTTTTACCCTTTGGCCAAGCCCTAGGAGACATGTTTCTTCTTATTTCTTCCCCATCCTCATCCTACAAAATGAGTAGGAATATAGAGACAATGATTAATACTTCCTTATGAGATTCTTCTAAGGATTTTATGACAATCATGAATGACTACAACATGTTATGGCATTAAATTTTTGCCTCTGCACCTCTATAGCACAGTGTACCAGCTATTGAACCTTTAATACACCTTCATGTAGCATTTACCTATCCTCTGTTAGCCTTCCCTCCTGTCACTCATTGAGAGTGACAGTAAATCTTTGGGAGGAACATATATGGTGATGCTCCTCCGAGCCTTCTAGTAAATTGGGACAGAAAAGACACTCTGAAGTAGGAAAGCGGCGGCTTAATACCCGAGTTATTTCTATTACATTTCACGCAATTTAGAATTTGAGTTATGATGCATAAACCAGTGAACTAATGTGTTTCTAGGACCTTGTAGGGTCAGTTTTTTGAAGCCATACACTTATGTTTGGATTATTGATTCTCTTGGACTCCAGAACTGCAATTTTAAGAGAAATCTGTATTAAAGTATTTTAATATCAGAGTCCTAGAGCTTGTTTACATGGGAAAATTGACCAGGATTGCTACAGCAGAATAGCTTTACTTCAGAGTAACTCCCTCATGTGGACGTTGTGCTCTGGAATAAAAATTACTTCATTTCGGAATAATTACTCTTTACTAATTGTTACAGAATAGAGTGTCCACAGGAGGGAGTTATGCAGAAATAGCTGTAACAGAATAGTTCCAGCTCAGCTGATTAAATTCACTGGGTAGGAATGCCTTGTGCAAGGGTAGCTCAAGATTTAGAAGGGTAAAAATGCAGTAGTTAGCTCTGCTCTCATTGACAAACTGGGTTGCTAGTGTTAGCTGTTTCTCATAGGCAAAAATTTGTAGTTTTCACAGTGCTCTGGGAAACTGCAGCAATTTTGCTTTGATAGTGTTCTCCAAATAACTCAACAGATTTATTACAAAATACAGCTTTGTTTCCTCCTTCCTCCCCCCATTTCTTTTCACTTTCTAAATCAAATTTACGTTTGAACATACAATTCTTGGGTGAAATATAATCTTTTTAATTTTTTTTACTGTGTTCCCTGACCTGTTGGTATTTGCCAGTTCACTGACCCTTCATGCCTCTCATTACTTCTGAGTTAAAGAATATCTTTCTGAAAGATCTCTTCACTCTGGTCACCGTTTGGTCAGCCTTTACCACTAAAAGGGCTGCAGGATGTCTGGTTTTTTGGTTGTTGTTTTCCTGGTAAGGGCAAAGAGCTGTTTGCTGATATCACATTTTCTTTATTTTGTAAAATATATTTCAGACATTGCTGATAGCTGCCTGAATTTCAAATGGCTGGTAAAAAAAAAGAGAAGCTAAATATAGACGTGCTATAGACATGCTATAAGCCATGTCTGAGAGTTGAAACCATCAGGTAACAGGTGCCATACCACTGCAAGTGCCAAACTTTACTTTTTATTGCTAAACTTGCAAGTTATCAAAGCAATCATTCAGGGAAGTGGTGTAAGAATGGGAGAAAATATGCTGAAATTCTGATAACCTCTCTGTGATATGTTGTGGGCAGTAATGAGATTACTCTTCCAGTTCTTCAAGCCAGTTCAAAGTTAGATGGTTGCATTGCCATAGAGATGAGTTTGGGTTAATATGCTTCAGTTTCCAAGATGTAGCATGGTGCGCGATAACCTGGCTACCTCTAGGAGTGCTGGCACAGCAGGCTTGCAGCCAGCCAGAATGTACAGTGTAGACGTTAAATACAAAGATTCCTGGATGAGGACTGCAAGGGATTTGATATAGTCTCTCTCACTGAAGCTTTTAATTGGGTTTTGGACTTGCAGAAGAGTACTCCTAGCCAGTATATTGGGAAGGAAGGAGTCAGTGGAGAAAAGGTCTGAAAGCGAAGCAAAACTTTAAATACAGTTAAAATCAAAGTTAACCCAGTAAAATGAGGTCAGCTGGCTCACTGTTCTGAGTATAGCGACATGGATATTTCAAAATAGTGACGACTCCTAGTACAGAATAAAAGAACCTATACTAAATCTAGTGAGAGAGTCTGTAATGAAAAAGACAGAACATGCCAAGGTTGAATGAAGTTCTCGTGGAATCACAGAAAACCAGCTAAACCAGATGATTCCTTTCCCTTCCCTCAATAAATAGCCTGTCCCTCTAACTGTGCTATTTCCGATGAACAGAAAAATCAGTGGAATCCTCTCCGCTCTGCAACAGTCCTCTACGTATTGAAATATTGCTGTTCCTTCTCCCTTTGGTTTTCTCTTCAATGGAGAAAAGAGTTTCAGCTTACTCGGATTTCCCTTGTAGGTCTTGCTGGGTAGATCTCCACTTGTTCTTGTTGCTCTCTTCCAGACTATTTCCAGCAAGTTCATATCTCATTCATGCACTGCACTTGAGGCTTTACCTGTACCTCACCTAGAGGCTGAAGGGCTACTTCATGTATTCTAAGTACTTTATATATTCTGCTATCAGTTTTATTTGCACCAGTTTTAATGTGAGGAAAGAGAAACAAGTGCTTTTGCAAATAAATCAAACTTACTCATTCAAATTCAGACTAATATTCAAAGTGAAAGCAGGGAAATGGGCTAGACCTGCGCTGCTACTGAGCTTAACAGGAGCTGGGAATAAGGCGTTATTTCCTCCCACAGAAGCAATATGAGAGGAGAACCAGGAAAATTATGAGAAGGAGCAGCAAAGTAAGTCAGATTCTCTCAGCTAAAGGCAACAGAAAGATCAAGCAGCTTTAGATTAAAAAGACTGTGCCTTGCCGTTAGAGCTACAATTCCGTTGTTCCCTCTAACAGGAGACACATATGCATCAAACAACTGTTAATTTAGATGGTATGTTTCTAACTTGGATTAGGATGTAACACAGGCACACAGTCCCCTGTATCTAGAGAGTGACTGTATCATGACTACTTGTGTTCAGATCCAGCTAACTGCAGGCAATTTCTCTATAGTATCATCGTTTAACTGTGCAATGATTAATAAACTCGTTCTGGCTGGACTGATGTGGAAAGAAGCAGGAAGTAGAACGGGGATTAAAGAGGGAGCTGAAGAAGATCAGTGGAACCAAGTGGACTTATTTTCCTTTTCTGTTATGGAAGGTATATTCACTTCGCCACGATTTACATGTTTGCATTTTAGTTGAAAAGAGGCCCCTGTATTATACATGCTGCAACTTTATCAAAGCTCTTCAACTGTTATGCTACAGGGTCGCTGAGGGTACTTTTGTCCAGCACACTTTTTCCAAGGGTTTACTGTGGCAGTATATTTTATTGCTTTCCTTCAAAACAGTATCTCAGCAAGTATGAATAAAGTACTAAAAAATAAAAGTGATAGAAGGAGCTCAGGTAGAGCAGAGAAGTCTCTTAATATGGCCACAGTATGCTGATCTGTAGCAACTGAGGCTTTGAGCATTGAAAACTTTTAATGCACTTACTTCTAATCTAGCGCAATGCCTCTGTGGGAAGTGAACTCTCAAATCTGCACTTAATTTTGACAAGTTGTACTGAGGCATTGAAGAGATTTTTGTAAAGAAGGATGTCAGATCGGTTTCTTCGCCCTGGTTACTGAGTTACTGAATTCTGAAATTAGTTGCCTACGTGTACAGTGATATGATACTTTTCAGTCACTGGATAAATTACCTCTGCAGAAAGAGCACAGCAGAATTATCCTTGTGCTACTGTGTGTCCTCATTTCTTGGCAGATTTGTAGAAGACTAAAGCTGTTACCAGGACTACAGTGAAACCCACTAAAATAGGTCACCCATGGCACTGCTGAGTGCCCTGCTTCCAACACGTGGTATTGTGGCAGTGTGAAGAATTCTCTAAGGGAATATTTACTGGAGATTGATTAGTTGGTAACTGCAACTGTTAAACCAATATGCATTTAACATTGTTCTTCCTTAAACTGAGAGACAGGATGTGCATTAAAAAGATGATTGTTCCTTCTAAATTAAAAGAAATTATAAATCAGACCAACCGCTTGCCTGCTAGACTCCTACAGCTGCTGTGCTGGAGGGCATTAAGTGGGAAGAGGTTTTGAACAGCATTCAGGTGGCCAGAATAGCCTCCAATGTCCTGTCCTGACGTACTGCACTGCAGCAACTCATGGTAAAAGGTGTGTGGATATTAAGAAGTGGACAGTGGGATCTCCTTGGACACAAATCCTGTCTGACACAGAGGATCCCTGTTTTTTTCCCCCACTCCCTGTGCAACTCGAAAAGCAGTCAGCCCTGTGCTTCCTCAGGCCTCTCACCCCTCAGCTTGCTATCTTCTCTAAATGTCCCAGTCCAACATGATAGCCTGGGACAGGCTAGATTTGGTAGTTATAAACCAGTTTGCCACTGTGCCCAATTAAAAGCTCCAAAGTGAAGCTGCCCTCAGAGGGCTGCAAGATCTGATCAAGGGGGTAAAGATTGCTTTTTCTATCCCTTTAGCTTGGCATGTGAAGCTGTTTCTTGAAGAATTTAAACTATGTAATTGAGGCTTTTTGTTTTGTTTTGTATTTTTCTTGAAACAGGACTAATATGGAAATTTAAAGATGTAAGTGGTCCCTTCTGAAAGTTCCTAACATTGCTATCAGTATCATTCCTTTTTATAAACAGAACTGTTGCAGTTCTAAGAAATAAAGTATTCAAAGAATGCACTCATAAAAGATTACACATACAATGGAATTTTTTAGCCTCAATGGGAACAGAAGGCTTTGTGAGAAGTATTTGTGTGCAATGAACATAATGTTTAAATCAATTTTTTAGCCATTGCTAATGAAACACCACCCTTTGAATAAGGGGCTACAAGGCATGCGTCTTACAGATGCACAACATATCAGTTCCTGCCCAGCATATCAAGGCCGTAGGGTTTGAGAGTGTGAAACAACTGTTCAGAAAGAACCATGCTGGGAGGGGAGCAGGGAAACAGCCTGACATGCAGCTTGGAGTGATGTGAGATTTATTCCCTTAGCTCGTGTTTTCTGTAGTTTCATCATATGATTTGTCAATTCTGCAGAGCTGGTGTTAAATACATTACATGGGAGTGCGACAGAAATACTTCCGAGCCTTGGATAAGTGACAGACCTCACAAAAAAGTAGTTACGTGACAGTTCCTACCTGTTCCACTTTTGTAGTCCAGCTTTTGTGTCTGTTGTAATCTCCAGTCTGCTTCTCTGATCGTGTAACTGGGTTTCCTTTAGGGGGGCATGGCTGGTGACACTGCCCCACTCAGATTTTTCAGTGAAGGGTGAGGTTGGGGGCATCCTTCAGCTACATCCTCCCTTCACCTACATTATCTGCTTCTAGAAGTCCTCCAGGCAGATACCCTTCACAACTCAACCCCAACATTGCTCAAGCTTAGCAATACAGCAATACAGTTTAGGATGAATTTGCCATTCTGAAGGGTGAGGCTGCACCTTGAACACCGTGTTCAGTTTGGGGCCCCTAACTACAAGAAGGATATTGAGTTGCTAGAGTGTGTCCAGGGAAGAGCAATGAGGCTGGTGAGGGGTCTGGAGAACAAGTCTTACAAGGAGAAGCTGAGGGAACTGGGGCTGTTTAGTCTGGGGAAGAGGAGGCTGAGGGGAGACCTTATCATTCTCTACAACTACCTGAAAGGAGGTTGCAGTGAGGCAGGTGTTGGTCTCTTCTCCCAAGTAACCAGCAACAGGACGAGAGGCAATGGCCTCAAGTTGCATCAGGGGAGGTTTAGATGGGATATTAGGAAAAATTTCTTTACTGAGTGGTCAGGCATTGGAATAGGCTGCCCAGGGAAACGGTGGAGACCCCATCCCTGGAGGTGCTCAAAAAACACATAGATGTGGCACTTTGGGACATGGTTTAGGAGGCATGGTGGGGGTTGGGTTGATGGCTGGACTTGATGATCTCAGAGGTCTTCTCCAACCTATGATTCTGTGAGAGCTCGTGGGCTGATCCTGCCCCCTGGGGACGGCGTGTGCTGCTGCTGGAGTGGCCGAGGGTCCAGCTGTGGTGGTGGGAGCATCCCAACGCCCCGGCCTGGGGAAGGGACTGTGTGTGGGAATGGGACCGAAGCTGCCATTTCCATGCGTGGTGCTGAGCAGCCAGGGCACCGTCCTGCCCCAGCCTGCCGGGTTGTCCTGGGCTCCCGGCCCCGTCTGGCTGGGTCCTGCAGCTGGAGTCGGGCTTTGTTCTTTATTTGGAGGTGATGTGGAGAGGGAGGTTTGCTGAAAGAACAGCAGGGCGCTGCGTCCGCCCGGGTTTGAAGCTCAGATCTCATCGTAGGTGGGGTGGGTTAGATGGGAGGGTGGTGGTTATGGTGTCATAGGAGGGTGCTATCCTGGTGTCAGCCCCAGCAGATAGCTCCTGGCCACTCGTGTCCCCCAATTCTGTGAGCGGGGCTCTCCGATGCCTGCAGCACCTCCCTTGCTTTATTCCGGGCCGTGATGATCGATCAAGGGGTAATGGTTTTAAACTAAAAGAGGGGAGATTTAGATTGGGTATAAGAAAGAAATTCTTCACCATGAGATTGACGAGGTCCTGGCACAGGTTGCCCAGAGAAGCTGTGGCTTCCCCTTCCCTGGCAGTGTTCAGGGCTGGCTTGGATGGAGCTCTGAGCAACCTGGGCTGGGGAAAGGGGGTCCTGCTCCTGGCAGGGGGCTTTGAACCAGATGGTCTTTAAGGTCCCTTCCAACCCTTACCGCTCTATGATTCTAACTAAGATGCAGGCTCTCATTGCAGGAGGGAAAATAAAAAAGGCTATGCAGAAGTTTCATGTGGCAAAATCAGCAACAAATGTCATTTGTCACAAAGTTGTCATGTCGTAGAGCGTGTGCAAACGAGAATGAGTCTGTTCCACCACAAGAAAGTGCTTGCACACGGGCTGTGAGGTCTGGAACTCATGGTAAAGAACTGACAAGCACACACAGAGCAAACCAGCCACCGTGATTGAAACACCGGCTGTTTGCAGAAGAGCAAACAGGTGAAGGCGGTCGGGAAATGTCAGTTTAAAAAGGTCACAGATTGAAGCTGCTTGGGTCCATATCACTGGGGAAAAATACTAACTCTGGATATGGGTAAAGCCTGTTTAGAACCTCAATTTCACTTTACAATGCACATTTATTTCCAAACTAACATTTAGTATTAGGTTTAATTTTACCCAAGACTTTTGTTACTATGGAAGACTAAGCTCCCAGTTAGAGGAAATAATATTTAAATAACAGTACTTGTTTAGTTTAAACTTCATAGCAAACATTTCAAACACTGTTACTGAATCAAAATCAGGTGATGGATGTTATTTTAGACACTTGAGAAAGATAGACCACAAGAGATAGAGACTCACTGGAGAGAGTAACAGGAGTGTAATGAGGCAAATCGGAGATTTGCAAAGCATGACACGATGGAAGATTAAAAACATTAAGGGTTGTGTACCCTAAGGAGAAGACAACTCACAGAGGGATCTCAAAGTCTTCATATACACAGAGCAGAACAGAACCTTTTTTCCATACCTGTGACAGATAAGTCACTCAGCTTTCTCGACTAGTTACAAGAAGAAAGATTCAGGGTAAACTTCCAGAAAACCTTTCTAATGGCAGGGATGAGGAGACAGAATAGATTAACTGAGCATCTCTCTACCACTGGAGATCTTTCAGAACACATTGAATAAATATCTGTCAGGATTAATATACAGTTGATCCTGCCTTGGGGCTGATGGATGCGTTACACGACCTCTCTAATGTCCTTCCAGATTATCTTGCCATGATTCAGTTGTGCGGTTGCTCACAAGATCAGGAACTGGGTTTGATTACTAAAAAAGCTGTTTCCAAGATTCTTAAGGAACTCACGAATGGTACAAGACAAATCTCATTTTCAGGTACCACAGAGCTCCTGGTTTCCCTGCTGTTGTAATCACCATCTTTAAGTGGCTGGGAACGCACACAGAAGTTGGGGTAATTTCCACTATTCAGTTTGGAAGCCAGTTCTGAAGGGTGGTAGATTAATTGCAAAAGCCTTGCAATTGTGCTAAGGAGCATTTCAGCAGAGATGTATCCATTAAAAGCACCCTTGAAACAGAGATTTTAAATCTTTTAAGTTGTCCACTTGAAAGACTTAATTTTTGCAGAAGTGATAAAGGTTTAACTAACATAGCTTGATACCCAACCTGGGAGATATTGAGGAAACAAATAAAGAGTTTAAACACCACTTTCGAGAATTTAAATGCAAGATCTCCTCCAAGTCATTTACTGGCAAGGCTCCCAAATCATTCTTGCTTAATATAGGATCATAGCACATCTCAAGCTGGAAGGGACCCATAAGGATCAATTAATTTACTGGATAAGTTAATTCTCTCCTTTAATGCAGGCAGAAGGCTCCCATGAACCAGATTACTGAAAAATGGAATCTTCGGTCTTTTTCTGAGATCTAGTTGATAGCGATTAGAAGATTTAATATCTTTTAAATAAAGATTATGCTGGCAATGACTTTAAAGAATCTATCCCCCTAATGATTCTTGTCCTGTGTACATAGTGACCACCTGTGCTTCTGACCACCTGCAATGTGAACTCTCTTCATAAGTCCTTCAAACACTGGGAAGAGATGGGGGTTAGAGTTTCCTAAATTAATGGCCTCTGTGACTCTTAATACATTCCATTTTGGACATCCTCAAGATGATTTGAGTTTTGTTTGTTAAGTGGGACTAGAACTACCTTACATTATGCTAGCACTTTGGGTACAGTCAAATCAAAGCAGTCCTGCTCCAGAGGCGCATACCGCATCACTGGAGATTTCTGTATCTCACATAGCATGTGGTTACCTCTCCGCTACCCCTACCCTCAATGGAAAGTAAAATGGAGTTTAACTGTCTACAGGCTTTCAAAGCTCATGATTGAAGACCAGAAGACCATGCCTGAACCATGCCCCGCACACTCCTGCTATGGGTTTGGCTTCGGTCCTGTCTCTGAGGCCATGAACCCAGCTCCCTTCACCTGGTATCGCTCAGTGTCTCTGTGAACCTATTTACAAGGCAGTCTGTTTTGATAACAACAGGCCATTCATCTAGAGCCCATACAAATTAAATCCAAGCCTCAGCTTTCATCAAAGCAATCTCGTTTGTGTTGCAAGATGTGTATTTTGGTCTCATCCTAGCCCACGCCTTGAATCCCCAATGCCACTTTGCCACGAGTGGTACCTGGGGTTGCTCGCCTGCTTACAGCCCACCCCTGAAGTAAGCTCCTCAGCAGCACAGAAGACAACTGTTTGACCTGTTTTGTCCTGGTCACCACTCCCCAAATCACATGAAAGAGAGAGTGGGAGATCACGTGTGCCCTGGGACTTCTTAGGCATATCTCGTTGCAAAAAGAGATTGGGAGATGCACGCAGAGCACCAGGCTGGGCAGCCAGAGCAGCAGTGATTGACTGCAGCACAGCAGAGATGGGCAAACAAGCAGAGCCCTCCCACGATCTCTGCAAAAGACTCTTCTAGAAACCAAGGACACTTCTGAATTTGAAAGCACACTTCCAGAAGAAAACAAACCTAAAAGCTTTTCCCTTCCCCGACACAGTAAGGAGCAAAAAGCAGATTTGTCAAAAAAGAAAAAAGCCAAACCAACCAACCCACTCAAAATCAAAACCACACACAGGCAAAAACAAAACAAATAAGCAAGAGGAAATTCTGTTTGTTGGGGATGCCCACATTAGGACTCCACATCTATGTCATTTACTCTCCCCATGTCAACAGTCTGTGGTGGTGAGGAACAACTGCCACGAATGAATCAAAAGACAACCTGGTTTTTCATAATTATTTGGCCTTTGCAATAAGGAATTTCTCTTCTCCCCCAGTAAAGGTAAGCACTACAAAACAAGGTGTCAGCAGCTTTTACAAGAATCAGCTGAAACAGCAATGGCAAAAGTTGATAGCAAAAGCTCAGTTCTTACCTCCTTATGAGAAACTGTACAATGAAAAGCATTGGCCAGTGTTGTACAGTGACAGTGACAGCCGTAGACAAAAATCCTCTCCCAATTCCTAGTTTTACACCTTATTTTATCCTGTATTTCTCAGCAGAAGGAAACGACCATGTAAGCTGCTTTCCAGAGCAGCGTGTTGACCAACAGCTGCTTGAGAAGGAGGCAATGCCAGGTAACAGCTTTACAACTTCACCTCGCTGCTGCAGGCTTCGTCGTAGTTACAAATCCCTTTCAGAAAGGGAATGAACAAGGTTTATACCTCCACTAGTTCACTTAATTCGCTAAGCTACTGTGCTTTGTATTTTCCATCCTTTCTCTCCAACAGGAGGAAAAAAGAGAGTCACGAAAAGTCAATACATTAAACCATCCGACCACTTTAGAAGCATAATGTAAACTCACACATCCAAAGTTTTGTTCTAGTTGGGATTTTCAGAGCAACAGCACTGTGTTATGCAGCTCCTGGACTGAAACGATGCTTTTGAAGCTGCTCTAGCTTATCAGTTAAATATGCATTGATTTTTTAGTAATTTTTTTAAAGAGATGTATTATTAATTAGGCGACGGAACAGAGCAGCTTCCCTGGAATCATTCCAGTCTGTGAAAAACATATGCAGGACGCCATCCAGAATAAAACTCTTTAGTAACTCAAGGGGAGGATTTCACACAGCAAGTTCAATAGTTACCCTATCAAGAAAAGGGTGTTAGGACAATCTCTTCTCTTTCCAGTTTACGCTGGGCACAGCAGAGTAACTCAGGGGATGGATTAGGGACAGGTGACTCTCCGCTTAGTCCCTAAAAGTTAACAGCAGCACGAGGACTGCCTGTGGGATTGCCTAGACAGGTTCTGTCTCCTCTTCTCATATCCAAAACACAGATTTCCCTTGACAGACTCCAGTCCTGCAGTGAAGATGCCAGAAGACCTAGCAAATCCCACCCAAAATCACCACGCTAGTTCAACAGCAGAGTGATGTTACTTCTTGAAATACCAAATCCATGGTCCAATTTGAGATGCTGGACAGACAAAGAACAACTTACTTGAATTTAATGACTTCGTTACAAATTTGCTCACACTTACCTTGCAGGTCCAGCTCTGATCCTGCTGGCCAAGTGCCTACGTGCACTGCAGAGCTGGAAATCAGGAGAACTCAGCTCAGGAGAGGTAGGGAGTATTTAAAGATGAGTTCTTATTCACAGAGCCAAAGACAGTCCCCAGCGCAAATTAAAACAACCTGCACGCCTTTGTGACTTGTGCTTGCTGATATCACAACAGAGACTGATGTAGAGGTAACCCAGTCCAGACCTGTAAATGAATGACAGGGAGGACAATTAGCACAGCAGCCAACAAAGATATACCCTTCTTTAGAGTGTTACATTACACCAGCATTTAAATGTAAACAAGTGGGTAAAATGGAATATTCACTTACTTTTTGTACAAGTAAAAATGAGAATGCACGTTTCAGCTAATGAAGCATGAGCCATAGATTGCTTGATGGAGCACAAAGGGGAAGCCTGTTAGAAAACTGCCTCTTGCCTGTTTGCTCGGGCCAGCTGGCAGGCCGGGCTCGGCTAAGAATCTGTGTCAGTGCCATGCAAAC
>Ga0181612_106890_pt1 | contig 22591 bp, 16 predicted proteins | sample HoacroProtozoa21_FD_119630 | JGI IMG/M metagenome (GOLD analysis project Ga0181612, IMG submission 119630) | Hoatzin crop microbial communities from Cojedes, Venezuel. Combined Assembly of Gp0051906, Gp0051904, Gp0051908
AGAGAACTCGGTAAGTTGCTTCTTCGCCAAATCCTCATTCTTGGAAGAACTCTTCAGCAAAGCCAAAACCTTGGCATCCTGTTCCGCAACCCTCTTCATCTGCTCATTTTCAAAGGCATCAATCTCATTTCTAACATAGGAAGCCATCTTGTCATACATCTTGTAGCAAGCATTTGCAACCCTATTATTAATCCAGAAAGAAGAAGTAGGAGAGTACTCCAAAAGATTACCATTACCCACTGCGAAGCACTCCGGAACGGACTCGATATTAGTATAAATAGGGGTAACATAAGAAGTAGCGGCATCATCGGTACCAAACCAAATTATGCCACCCACGGTATCTGGAAGCCATGACCTGGACTGACCGACAAACCAGAAACCGGTCTGCTGAGTAGCGATAGCCCTCTCGAAAACATAGTGCTTGCCATTGTATTCGAAAGTCATCGGACGCCACCTGTAAGGCAGAGCATTTCCACCAGCACCGGCATCCTTGGTCATATCCATGGGGGTGCCCTCAAAATGGTCTCTCATCATATCAGCTACATCCTTGAGAGACACTTTCTCGGCCGGTTTAACACAGAAAGGCATGGGATTGTTGGCATTATAGCCCATGGCGAAATCGAGATATTCTTTCGCATCCTTGGTCACGGTGTTGCCCTTCTCGTCCTCATAAACGAATTTACCCTTGCCGAAAGTATTGAAAACGGACCATACACGACCTTCGCAACCCCTCAGACCGCTAAACTCATAGGGATTGAAAGCAGCCTGGAAACTGAAATCCTCATCCTTACCGCTGAAATATCCCTTTGAACGGGCAAAGGAAATAACATCGGGAGCATAAAGGCAATTCTCAGGGTCATTGAGAGGGAATTTGCCAATTCGAGACTGGTTGGCATGAGAGCAAATGTAGCCATCCGGAATCCTTCTAGCTACCCAAACGACGCCCTTCTCGCCACCGGTACCTTTGCCTACGATATCCATAACCCAAACCTCGTCTTTGTCGGCAATGGTCATGGACTCGCCCTCGGAATGGTAACCATATTCATTCGCCAAATCAACAATGGTCTTGATGGCCTCTTTCGCCGTTTTGCAACGCTCAAGGGCAATATAAATCAATGAACCATAGTCCACGATGCCGTTTTTGTCCATGAGCTCCTCGCGGCCTCCGAATGTGGTCTCGGCGATGATGAGCTGATGCTCGTTCATGTTGCCGACGCGCTTGTAGGTGTGGGCCACCTGAGGAATCTGGCCGAGGATTTTGTGCGAATCCCACTCCTTGATGGTACGCATCGAACCGGCCGGCCAATCAGCTGCGGGCGAGAAATAAAGCTCGCCATAAAGCCAGTGAGAGTCAGCGGCATAGGATACCATCACCGAACCGTCGGTGCTGGCGCCCTTTGTGACGATAATATTGGTGCAAGCATCTGCCTTGGGGCTGAAAGTCAGTATCATCGATGCGAGCAGAATCGTTCCGAATATTGTTTTTCCATTCATAATTATTACATTTGCGTGTTGTAATGACAAATTTATTGAAATTTTTGCAAGAATGAAAAGGATACTCGCTTTAATATGCTCAATATTCTGTGTTTGCGCGGCGGCAAGCGCACAAAACCAGCAAGGCCAGCAAGAACAGCCCACGCCTGAGGAAATGGCCGCAAAGGAGGCAGATAGACTCGGAGAATTGTTGGACCTTGAAGTTTGGCAGATATTCTATGTTGATTCTACTCTTCAGCATGACTATGCCGCTCTCACCGAGAAATTCGAGGAACTGAAGGCCTCCAGAGTGTCTAATGTAGACATCTATACCAACACCAGAGATGAGTGGATGGAAAGAATAGATAGCACCTACAAGACCATCTTTACCCAGGACCAGTGGAATAAATACATGAAAACCGGTGGTGCGAAGGCACAGAAGGCCAGAGAAAAACGTCGTGCAAAGGCGGATAAAAACAAAAAATAGGTATCTTTGTAGTTCGATTTGAGGTTGTCTCAAATTATTTGATTGAAAGTTTAGATTTTTTGATATGAAGGAACAGATAGAACAGATTCTGGCGGAACTCAGTTCTCTCAAATGCCAGACTGAAAAAGAAGTTGAAGAAGCTCGTGTGCACCTTCTCGGAAAGAAGGGCGAAATCACCAAATTGTTTGAGGAATTCAGGACCATACCTTCAGATATGAAGAAGGAATATGGCCAGAAACTCAATCAGTTGAAGAAGCAGGCTAGCGACAAAATCGAGGAGCTCAAGTCTTCGGTTATTTCTTCAGGTTCTTCCGCTTCGGCATCAGAGGATATCACCATGCCTGGTGACCCCTTCGTTCTAGGTTCACGCCATCCTGTTTCCATTGCTCGTGAGGAAATTGTGAATATTTTCCGCAAAGAGGGCTACAATGTGGCTGAGGGCCCTGAAGTTGAGGACGATTACCATGTATTCGAGGCCCTTAACTTCCCTCCCAACCATCCCGCTCGCGATATGCAGGATACCTTCTTCGTATCTACAGGCCATCCTAATCCTCTCCTTCTCAGAACCCACACTTCCAGTGTACAGGTTCGCACCATGGAGAAGTTGAAACCACCGATTAGAGTTATCTGCCCTGGTAGAGTGTTCCGTAACGAGGCTATTTCCGCCCGTGCACACTGCATTTTCCACCAGGTTGAGGGTCTCTACATCGATGAGAATGTGACATTCGCCGACTTGAAGCAGGCAATTTTGCTTTTCGCCCGTGAGATGTTCGGTCCCGACACCCAGATTCGTATGCGTCCTTCATACTTCCCGTTCACCGAGCCTTCCGCTGAGGTGGATGTAAGTTGCAATATTTGCCATGGTGAAGGTTGCAATATTTGCAAGGGAACCGGTTGGTTGGAGATTCTCGGCTGCGGTATGGTTGATCCCAACGTCCTTGAGGCTTCAGGAATCGATAGCAAAAAGTATAGTGGATTTGCCTTCGGTATGGGTATCGAGCGTATCGCAATGCTGAAATGGCAGGTCAATGACCTCCGTCTCTATTTCGAGAACGATATGCGCTTCCTCCGCGAATTCGCCCCCTGCGTAGAGGTATAATGCCCGATTGATGTATAAAAAAAGGATTGGAACTTTCCAATCCTTTTTTATGGTAATTTATAAATACGCAGTATTTTGAACCATGTTGGGATTGACATTAATCTCGGCTTGGTCGATAGGGAGAACTATACGCCCGTAGGTGCGATCAATGATCTTGGGACGCTGAACGACAGGAATATCATTAAGGTCATCATTAAACTCAATAGACTTATTCCTACGAATCATATCAAAGAAACGTTGTCCCTCGCCGAAAAGCTCCTTACTGCGCTCATCAAGAATCATATCAATATCAATAGTCTCCGCCGTAGCCTTCTCAAGCTGCGGCGCACGTTTACGAATGGCATTAAGATACTTCGCCGCCGCATCGGCATCACCACTCTCAAGAGCAGCCTCCGCTGCAATCAAATAGACCTCAGAAAGGCGAATAACCTTAATATTCACAGCAGAATAAGTCTCCTTGCCATCACCCTCAAGGTCCACGCTACCGGCATACTTATAGCAAGCACCATTATGTTCAATACCATAAATAGAATTATACTCATCAGGCCCCATAACGCCCCATCTCACATCGGTCTCATCCTCACCAAGGCGATTAAGAAAATAATCGCTCGCCAAGAAATAACCATGAGCATTCGCCACCCTCATATATTGCATATAATAGAAGGCCAGCGAAGACGCCTCCAAATCAGCCTCAGTATCAATTCCAATCTCGAAAATAGACTCGCTACCAAACTGCCCCTTCCATGAATTAACCCACTCACTATTGGAATAAAGGCGATACAAGCCACAATTTATGACCTCCTTGGCACACTTCAGAGCCCCCGACCAATCCTCCATATAAAGACGCACCCTAGCCTCCTCAGCCATGGCTGCATAATACCCAGGATAACCATTCAAGCGAGACTTATCAAGAAGCTCTTCGGCAATATGCAAATCATCCAGAATCTGATTATAAATCTCATAAACCGTATTCCTATGGGGATAATCATCCGGTTCCAAAGTATTCAAAATCAGAGGTATGCCAAGCGAAGAACTATCATAATTATAAGGAAGCCCATAAAGACGCACCAAATCAAAATACATGATAGCCCTCAACGCATAAGCCTCACCCAAATATTGATTATAACCCGTTTCGCCCTCGGCCAACCTATCTTGAATATTGGCAATCAGAGTATTCGCATTCATGATGCAGTTGAAACCATAGGTCCAAAACTGCTCACACGAATTAGTCGTTGCCGAATGATTGAAAGAATAATAATAATCCAGACCGCGCCCCTGAGAAAAAACAGTCAAATCGCCACCCTTGACATCCCCATACAACATAAAATTGCGCCCGTAAGCATACTGACCGGACATGGATCGCATTATGCCATTGATGACAACACCGGCATCAGAAGGCGACTTAATGGCTTCATCCGCATTCACGGCATCGGTCGGCTGCTCATTCAGCAAATTATTGCAAGAAGAGCATCCCAAAAGCACCAAAGCAGCCAATATGTATGCGAATCTTTTCCTCATTTTCTAAAATTTAACATCCACGCCGATAGTATAAGTCCTCGGCAAAGGGCACTCCCAGCCTCTAGTACCATAAACACCAACCTCAGGATCGGAAAGCTTATAGCTGGACAAAGTAAACAGATTATTAGCCGTGAGATATACTCGGGCGCTTGAAATCCTTGCCTTGGAAGTAATATTGCTAGGCAATGAATAACCAATCATTATATTCTTCAGGCGCAAGAAAGTAGCGTTATGAACATGCTTCGAGCAGAATTGACGGGCATCCAAAAGGTCATAACCAGACAAAGCCGGCTCGGTACCATTCGGATTCTCCTCCGTCCACATATTCTCATAATAATATTTGCTACGAATTCTTTCCCAATAGAAGCCCTCGTCAATCACATCACACTCAGCGGCATCATAAAGCTTACCGCCCAACTTATAGATGAAATTCGCCGTAAGATCAAATTTCTCCCATTTCACAGTCGTATTCAGACCACCCGACATGAAAGGATTGGCGTCACCGATTATCGTATAATTGGCCTTCGTATAATCATATGTCGCACCTCGACCATTGTACAAGAAATCGCCATCCGTATCACTCTGGCCATTGACATAATAAATGCTTCGACCATTAGATTTATCAAGACCGGCCCACTCGTAGCCATAGAAAGCCAAGGTCGACTCGCCTTCGCGATATATGAATTGCGCCCTATCATTTTTGCCGGTCGGGTCATACCATATAATATCGGCATCATCATAAAGCTGGCGAATGGTGGAAGACATCAAAGCCGCATTCCAGCCCACATCCCATGTGAGGCCCTGCCTCTTGATAATGGTGCCATCCAACTGTATTTCGAGACCATGGTTATTGATTCCGCCCACGTTCATAAGGGTAGAACCGAAACCTGTGGTCGTAGAAATAGGCACATCCTGAAGGAGGTCCACTGAATTGCGGTTATAGAACTCCACGCTACCTTTCAGCCTATGCGACAACACGGCGAAATCTACTCCGAAATTTGCTGTACGGCTGGTTTCCCAACGAAGATTATCGTTACCCAACGAAGAAATCACGCCGCCAGGATTGCCCATATAAGGAGATGTGTAGCTCATCAAGTTCATGTAGCCATAGTTGGTCGAAGGCATGGTGCCGCTGGTACCGAAGGTCATCCTCAACCTCAACTCGTCAATCCATGAAACATCCTTCATGAACTCCTCTTTGTTGATTCTCCAGCTCGCGCCGACTGACCAGAAATTACCCCATCTCACCGAGGGACTCAATCTGGAAGTGCCATCAATACGCCATGAAGCGGAAGCATAATATTTTTCTGCATAATTGTAATCCGCTTTGCTAAGGAACGAAGCTATGGAATAGCCCCACTGATAGCCGCTGGCCGATGTTGTACCGGCGGTCGAGACTGAATGAAGCGAAGAGTTCGGAAGATTCGAACCCTGCTGCCAGGTGTAGTCAGTCTTGTTTCTCTCAGCCTCGAATCCACCCATGAGACCTAGCTTATGCAATCCGAAGGTCTTATTATAGTTGCCCATGGTGGAGATAAGCATCTTCTGATAGACGGTTCTCATCTCTCTGACGAGACCATTGTCGGATGTGGCATAAGGATGCTCCGCACTATAATATATATGGTCTTGAACCAGATTCTGGTCAAAAGAAAGTTTTGTCTTCCAATCGAGTCCTGGCATCAGGTGAAGTGTGAGAGTCTCGATTACGGACATTCTGGTATTTATGGAAGAATTCTCCCACTGGGTATCTTGGTAAAGGAAATTCTGCGCCCAGCTACCATATCTCTCCTTCCAATCGCTTCCATCCTCATAATGAGTTGGCCAGTAAAAGCCCCAAAGCAGGTTGCTGACGTTCATGAAAGTGTTGCTGGCAGTGTTTCTGGAGTCGTTGTAGCCATGTTTTATGGTCATACCCATGGAGGCATTGGTGCCGATTTCCATCCAATTATTGATTTTCCTAGAGAGGTTAATCCTACCGGCCATCCTGCGGAATTTGTTAATCTTTAGACGGCTCTGTTCGGAAGTGTAGGAGATTGAAGTGTAATAATTGGTCTTGTCGTTGGCGCCGCTGACAGACATGTCGATATTCTTGTAGACGCCTGTTCCGAAAAATGCCTTATTCCAATCGAAATATTTGCCATTGCCACGACCGGAATTGCCATATTCGCCTATAATTATATCCTCATACTTGCCGGTGCCGGAAGTCGAGAAAGAATAGCCATGCTTATTGAAACGACCATTGATTTGAGCTAGGGCATAGCCATTGGCACCCGCAGCCGAACCATCATAAGTCGCACCGCCATAAGTCCTCTTATTGCCATAGGCATAGTCATAGAAGACGGTGTAGAGCATATTTATGTTCTCTTGGACGCTTGCCGGCTCATAGCTATTGTAGGCCCATGAAGGAGAGATACCTATCGCAGCCTTGAATTCAACCAGCGGACGACCTTTGCGACCGCTCTTGGTGGTGATAAGAATAACTCCATTTGCCGCTCTCGAACCGAAAAGCGATGCTGCCGCGGCATCTTTCAACACGGAGATAGACTCTATATCATCTATGTTGAGGGTATTCATGGCGTTGTTGGTGGTGTTCATGGTGACATCCATGTCCATCTGGCCAACGTTGCCGCTGATTACGGGCACGCCATCCACAACGTAGAGGGGCTCATTTCCCGCATTCATTGAACCTATACCACGAATTCTTATGTTTGAAACCTCACCAATCTGGCCGGTCGAAGAAGTCACCTGCACACCTGAAACCTTACCGGTAATGGCACTCTCGAAGTTGACCAAGGGCTGATTTTCTAACTGATTTTGCCTCACCATGACGGCGGATCCTGAATAGCTGCTCTTCTTGACTGTCTCGTAGGCTACAACCAGAGATTCATCCAAGATGTTGAAATCCGGATGCATAACTATATGCATATCATTGGTGATGGGAACTTTCAGAGGCGCCATTCCAAGGAATGAAATAGTCACCTCGCGCGTGTCCATAGGGACACCCGCAAGGGTAAAATCTCCATTTATGTCTGTTGTCGCACCGAATCGCTCTCCTGTTGAGGATTCGGCTAGAACGTATGCGCCCGCAAGAGGTTCTCCATCGTCAAATAAGACTTTACCGGAGAAAGTGCGAGTTTGAGCGCTTACCATCTGACAAAACATCAAGAGGGACGTTATGAGCGCCAAGAAATTCCTCATCGAGTACAACAGATGTTATTCCTAAATATGTTTACACAATCCAAGTGGCAAATTTCGTAAGAAATTCTTTGAACTGCAATAGTTTAAAGATATTTTTTTCGAAATTTTAAAACATTTTATCGGGGGGGGGTAAAATTTTCCTTTAATTTTTTGTCGAAAAAATTTGGAGATTGCCAAATTTGTAGTACCTTTGTCATCCCAACGCGGAAATAGCTCAGTTGGTAGAGCACGACCTTGCCAAGGTCGGGGTCGCGAGTTCGAGTCTCGTTTTCCGCTCTCAGAGACCGGTTTAAGCCGGTCTTTTTGCGTTTTAAAAGGAACTTTTCTATATTTGCATCTTGGGCGATAGTTCTTAAGTCTCAAGGCTATAGAACTTCCCAACCGGAAAAATAGACGAAATGTACACTAACTACCTTAAATCTCCGGCGCTAATCAAAATCGGTAGGGATATTCTCAAGAACACCGACTGGATTTTGAAAGACGCCCACCTATTTTATTCAAACAAGATACTCGTAACCCAAGGGTATCTGTTTGATGAGTACAAGGCTCTGCTCAACGTCAATGAATTCTCACAGGTTATAATAGTCAAAGGTGGAGAGGCCCAGGAGGCAAAATCTGTCGCAAGCCAGATGAAGGGTGTTGACTGCATTCTGCTTGGTTTCGGTGGCGGTAGCGTGATTGACTTGGTGAAATATGTCGGCACTCAGTGCGATATTCCTTTCATTACCATCCCCACGACTCTTTCCAATGATTCCATGTGCTCGGGAGTTGCTCGTTTGACCGATGGTGTCAAAAAGAGAAGTTTCCCCGTGCAGTCTCCTCTTGGTATTTTGGTTGATTTTGGCGTTGTGAGCCGCGCTCCGAAGAAACTTACCATGGCGGGAATCGCAGATTTGGTGTCAAATCTTTCTGCCGTCAAAGACTGGCGTCTTGCTAATAAAAATATAGGTGAACCGATTGATGAATTGGCTCTGATGTTCGCTAAAGCGGCTCCGGAAGCACTTTTCGCTTATTATGAGAAAAATATAGTTGAGGATCGTTTCCTCTATGATTTGTCCAGTGGTTTGATTTTGTCCGGTATGTCCATGATGGTGACCGGCACTTCCAGAGGAGCCAGTGGATCGGAGCATTTGATTAGCCATGCCATTGATGAATATTTCCCCGCAAGGTCTTCGATACATGGCTTGCAGGTGGGATGGGCGCATCTTTTGGTCGAAAAGCTTTGCCGCAAGGATGAGCAGGAATACAAGCGTCTTAAGAAATTCTATGATAGAATAGGTGTGCTGGATGCTATCGAAGATAATGTGAAATGGAAGGAAAAGGAGTTTGCAGGACTTATTCCTTATGCCAAGACCATTCGTCAGCGTTACACCATATTCGACGTTGTAGACCTTCAGAATCAGAAAAAGTAAAATTTTAGCCAAATTTTTATATCTTTACACCTTAGAAGAAAAACGGCTTAATATGAGAAAGTTTACTTACATCGTCATCATGGCCCTTGCGGTTGTTGTTTCTTGTAAAAGAAATGGCACTTCGGGGCTTCATTCCAAGGTTTTCGAGAAAAATTATGAGGCTCCCATCGTGGAGGGACGTAATGACTCGATTTTCGTGGATGTGTCCATTGAATATCCTTCCAGCGGCATGGATAAGGAAATCATGGATAGGATGACTTATGAGATTGTCCATCATTGCCTCCGTGATTCCGTGGCCAATGCTTCCGAGATTGAAGAGGCTGTGGATAGATATATTGACGATGTTGTGGAAAATTGCCGTTTGGAGTGTGTTGAGAGGTTGCAGGATATGGATGAGGAGGAGGGTTATTTTGGTGAGATTCGCTGGGGCGATAGCGTAGATGGCCATTTCAATGGTGGATACAAGGACCTCGTTTCTTATATTTCCGTTTATTGGTTCAATCCTGGTTCCATTCATGGTACTCTGGAAAGCAAATGTATTGTGATGGATAAGAGAGATGGCCATGTGGTGCCAGAGGAGGAACTTTTTGTGGAAAATTATGCTCCGGCTCTTGGAGAAATTTTGTCTGCCAATCTTCATAATTCTTTCGAAGATGAGTCGGCTTATGATGCCATTTTCGTGAAGGATATAATGCCGAATGGTAATTATTTCGTTGATGAGAAGGGTGTTTCTTATATCTATGGTGAGTATGAGATTGGGCCTCGTATTCTTGGCGAGGTGGTGGTGAGCGCTTCTTGGGAGGAGCTTGCTGATCTTGTTTCTGAGGATTATAGATAGCGAGATGATTCTGATTTCTGATTCCGGTTCTACTAAGACCGCTTGGACTGCCGTTTCAAAGGATGGCGGTGTGGTTTGCGAGTTTTCGTCCGATGGTTTTAATCCCAATTTTGTTAGTCCTGACGAGTTGACGAAGTCCATCGTGGATGTGCTTCCAGAGGCCGTCCAGGATGTTTCCGAGGTGCATTTTTATGGTGCCGGTATTCGTGGGCGCCATCGTGATGCTGTGCGTGATGCTCTTCGTGGCATTTTCCCCGATGCTAGGGTGTCGGCTGAGTCCGATATGCTGGGTGCCGCAAGGGCGCTGCATGGTCATGAGGCTGGGTTTGCGGCGATTCTTGGGACTGGGATGAATTCTTGTCTTTTTGATGGGGAAAATATCAAGGCGCAGGTGGCTTCGCTAGGGTTTATTTTGGGTGATGAGGGTAGTGCTGGCTATACCGGTAAGCTTTTGCTGCGTGATTATATGAGGGGTGCGTTGCCTGAGGCGGTGAGTGCCGAGGTTGGTGGATTTATCGGCATGACTTCCGATGAGATTATTGATAGGGTTTATCGCCAGCCGTCGCCGAATAAGTGGTGCGGTTCGCTATGCCGCTTCGTTGGCGACCATATTAATTCGCATCCTTATTATGAGAGCCTTTTGGAGAGATCGTTTCGAGATTTCTTCTCGAACGTCATAACTCAATATCCTGATTACCACAAGTATAGCCTCGGCTGCGTTGGGTCTGTTGCCTTCGCATACCGAGACATTCTATCTCGTGTCGCCTCCGACTTCCATGTCACCCTCGGATCTGTCATCCGTGAGCCTATGGAGGGATTAATAAGGTACCACACTATTATTTAACCTTAATTTTAAGTTTAGAGGATTTGAGGTTGGGGCTGGAGGCGTGTAGGGTGAGTTTGCCTTTGGAGTTGGGACGGATGACTACGGAGATGAGTCCGTTGAAGGCAGGTTGAGTGGTACTGTCGAAGCGGATAAGGCTAGTAGGGTCTCCACCATCTATGGCCACAATCTCGCCATCGCCCTCCAAAGTGAACGAAATCTCATTATTGGCTCCAGGCACCATGCGGCCCTTGCTATCGGCCACCTTCACATCTACGAAAATCAGCCCATCGGGATCAAACGCAAGCTTGGCGCACTTCTTAGCATTCTTGACTGCCTTCTCGCCACCGAAATCCTTTCCAGGACCGAAGCCAGCCTCGGCAGCCATCATAATCTTCGACGCCTTACCGGTAGTTTTCACCTCATCAGTCGCCCACTTCTTGCCATCCTTATAAGCCACAACCTTAATGGTGCCAGGCTCATAAACCACATCATCCCAGCGCAAACGATATTCAAATTCGCCTTTTTTCTTAAGACCCTGCGACTTGCCATTCACGAATAGCTCAGCGCTATCGCCCGAAGTATAAACCATCACCGGAGTCACCTCACCCTCTCTTCCTTCCCAATTCCAATGAGGAAGAATATGCGCCATGGGATAGTCTGGACGCCATCTTGATTGATAAATCCAATACCTGTCTTTCGGGAAACCGGCCAAATCTATGATACCGAAATACGAACTTCTCGAAGGCACCTTGGTCTGCTCCATCTCCTCAAGCTCCTTCTGCGCCTTGGCCTTCGACTCCTCATCATGGAAATTCGTCAGCACGGTATAATCATCATTATAAGGCGTCGGCTCGCCGATATAATCGAAGCCAGTCCAAACAAATTCACCAGCAACCCAAGGATTATGGTCCTCGCCATCCCACTCGAAATCGGGACAAGAAGCCCAATATGGAGCATAAAGGTCATAGGAGCTAACTTGGAAATTATCCGATCGACCATCAGCTTTGTCATTGCTCACGGGGAACACATAAAAGCCCCTTGTACTAATGCAGGAAGCCGTTTCGCTGCCAAGATAAGGCTTATCGGGATTCGCCTCGCGGAACTTCGTATAGAGATGAGGCTTGTAGTTGAAACCATAGACATCCACAGTATTGCGGAAATCTCCCTCTGAGGCCCATGGGTTGTCGCTTCCGAGGGTTGTAAGACGCGTCGGATCGGTCTTATGGCAAATCTCCGTAAGCTCGTATGCGAGATGATATTTATCGGGATAACCCTGTTCGCCAACCTCGTTGCCAATGCTCCATAATATAATGGAAGGATGATTTCTGTCTCTGAGCAGCATCGCCATGATGTCCTTCTCGTGCCATTCGTCGAAAAGCGTGGCATAGCCATTCGGCTTTTTGGGCACCGTCCATGTGTCCGAAAACTCGTCCATGACCAGAAATCCCATCTTGTCGCAAAGGTCGAGCAACTCCGGAGCCGGAGGATTGTGCGACGAACGAATCGCGTTGCAGCCCATTTGCTTGAGCATATTGAGACGCCTTACCCATGCGGAAGTGTTCCATGCGGCTCCAAGAGCACCCGCGTCATGATGCAAGCAGACTCCATTCAGGGGCGTCCTTTCGCCGTTCAGGTAAAAGCCGTCCTTGGTGAATTCTATCTTTCTGATGCCCGTTGTGGTGGTGTAGACATCCTTTTTGCCGTCCGCCTCAAGGGTGGAAACAACCGTGTAGAGTTGCGGATCATCAGGGCTCCAAAGCTTTGGATTCTTGATGGCGAGTGTCTGCTCAACCTCGTATCCATCTACCACCGCGTCTATGTCCATAACTTCTGAGCAAATAGTCTGGTCGCCCTTTCGAACCTCCGTAGTGAGCTTTCCCTTGGGCGCTTTGCCGGTCGCGTCTCGAAGAGTCGTGATGACCGTCATGTCCGCATTTGCGGCTGTGATGTTTTCTGAATATACGAATGTCCCCCATTGAGCGATGCCGACCGGAGGCGTCTTGGTGAGCCAAACATTGCGGTAAATGCCGCCTCCTGGATACCAACGGCTCGATTCGTTGGGGTTGTCGAGTTCGATGGTGATTACATTCATGCCCTTGCGGACAAACGGAGTCAAATCAACATTGAATGAAGAATAACCATATGCCCATCGGCCAGCAAGCGAATCATTGCAGAAGACCTTCGGATTGGACATGGCGCCATCGACCTCCAAGAAGAAGTTGCTACCGTCCAAATCGTCATCATATAAATAAAAGACCTTCCAATAGCGAGCATAGCCCCACCAATGGAGCTTTCCCGTCTCGCCAGGATAGTTGATGTCAAAATCTCCTTCCACGCCCCAATCGTGCGGCAAATTGACCTGAGGAGGATATTCCACCGCCTTTGCACCCTTCTCCCATTTAAACATCATGGAATCATGGTCATCGTCTTGGACAAAGTACCATCCCTGTCCAAAATTTTCCCTCTGAGTATGCTGTGCGTCCATCTTGGTGCCGCCTAAAGCCATAATTGCCATGGCTATGATGAAAATTCTTTTTGACATCGTCATTGTTGTATCGTTTAATCTCCCAAATATAGTCATTTTTTGGATATTTCAATATGTTGAAAACTTTAATAAAAGCCTTTTTTAAGGCGGTCGGATGGCGTTTTGGCCTTAATGAATATTGTTAATTTCTCTTGCGAATTGAAAAATAATGCTTATCTTTGCGGTCCCCTATTTTTGGCAGGGGATATTTAATAACAAACATTTATGCCAACAATTCAACAATTAGTCCGCAAAGGACGTGAGCAGCTCGAGAGCAAGAGCAAGTCTCGCGCACTGGATGCTTGCCCTCAGAAGAGGGGTGTTTGCGTACGTGTATACACCACAACGCCGAAGAAACCTAATTCGGCTATGCGTAAGGTGGCTCGTGTACGTCTCACCAACTCTAAAGAGGTCAACGCTTACATTCCAGGTGAGGGCCACAACCTTCAGGAGCACAGCATCGTGCTTGTTCGTGGAGGCCGTGTAAAGGACCTTCCTGGAGTACGTTACCACATCCTTAGAGGAGCTTTGGATACCGCTGGTGTAGACGGAAGGACTCAGTCTCGTTCCCTCTACGGTGCCAAGAGGCCAAAGAAATCTAAGAAGTAATTTTTATCACCTTAATTTTCCAAATTACAATGAGAAAATCGAAGCCTAAAAAGAGGATTCTACTTCCTGATCCTAAGTTTCACGACGTGGAGGTTACCCGTTTCGTGAACAATCTTATGTTGCAGGGGAAGAAGAGTATCGCGTATTCAATTTTTTACGATGCCATTGATATGGTAGGCGAGAAGATGAAAGATTCTGACAAGGCTCCACTCGATATTTGGAGGAAAGCTCTAGAGAACGTTACCCCTCAGGTAGAGGTAAAGTCACGCCGTGTCGGCGGAGCCAACTTCCAGGTGCCTACCGAGTTGAGACCGGAAAGAAAAGTGTCAGTTTCTATGAAGAATATGATACTCTACGCCCGCAAGCGCTCCGGCCACTCGATGGCTGAAAAACTATGTGCGGAGATTATCGCCGCATACAACAACGAAGGTGGTGCATACAAGAGAAAAGAGGATATGCACAAGATGGCTGAGGCCAACAAGGCTTTCGCTCACTTCCGTTTCTAATTTTAAATCGTCTAAATGGCTAAAAGAGATCTTAAATACACCAGGAACATCGGCATTATGGCCCACATTGATGCGGGTAAGACAACTACGTCTGAGCGTATTCTGTACTACACAGGAAAAACTCATCGCATCGGAGAGGTTCATGATGGAGCAGCCACAATGGACTGGATGGTACAGGAGCAGGAGAGAGGTATCACCATTACTTCTGCCGCTACCACCGCATTCTGGCATTATGAGGGGGACGTCTATCAGATTAATCTTATAGACACTCCTGGACACGTGGACTTTACTGTTGAGGTGGAGCGTTCGCTTCGCGTCCTCGACGGTACTATCGCCACTTTTGACGCGGTTGGACGTGTTCAGCCGCAGTCGGAGACAGTATGGCGTCAAGCGGACAAATATGGTGTTCCGAAGATCGCTTATGTAAACAAGATGGACCGTGTGGGTGCTGATTTCCTCGCTTGCGTTGAGGATATCTACACCAAGCTCGGAGCCAAAGCTGTTCCTATCTGCCTTCCTATTGGAGCGGAAGACAAGTTCAAAGGTATTGTGGACCTTATTTCCGGCAAAGCAATCGTTTATCACGATAACAGCGACGAACTAGTCAACTACGATGTAGTAGACGTGCCCGCTGAAATGGCCGAGGATGTGAAAGAATGGAGGGAGAAAATGGTCGAGGCTGCGGCTGAGTGCGATGAAGCTCTCATGCTGAAGTATTTCGACGACCCCGATTCTGTCACCAATGAAGAGATTATCGCAGCTCTTCGTAAGGGAACTATCTCAATGCAGATCGTTCCTGCTTGCTGCGGTTCTTCCTACAAGAACAAAGGTGTGCAGTTCCTTTTGGATGCGGTTATGCGTTATCTTCCTTCACCTCTGGACAAGGGTGTCGTTACTGGCACTGACCCCAGAACCGGTAAGGAGGTTGAGCGCAAACCAAGTGCCGACGATCCGTTCTGCGGTTTGGTCTTCAAGATAGCTACCGATCCTTTCGTAGGTCGTTTGGCTTTCATGAGGGCGTATTCCGGTCGTGTCGACGCGGGTTCTTATGTCTTCAACTCCAGGACAGGCAAGAAGGAAAGAGTGGCTCGTCTCTATCAGATGCACTCAAATCATCAGAATCCTATCGAATTCGTTGAGGCTGGTGACATTTGCGCAGTAGTTGGTTTCAAAGAGCTTCGTACCGGAGATACCATCTGCGATGAGAGCCATCCTATTACACTTGAATCTATGGTATTCCCTGATCCTGTTATCGGTATCGCTGTTGAGCCTAAGACTCAGGGCGACCTCGATAAACTTGGCATAGCTCTTTCTAAGCTTGCTGAGGAGGATCCTACTTTCACTGTGAAGTCCGACCATGAGACCGGCCAGACCGTGATTAGCGGTATGGGTGAGCTCCACTTGGATATCATCGTGGATCGTCTGCGTAGGGAATTCGGTGTTGAAATCAATCAGGGTGCGCCTCAGGTTAACTACAAAGAGGCTATCACCACTACAGTTCAGCATCGTGAGGTATTTAAGAAACAGTCCGGTGGTCGTGGTAAGTTCGCCGATATCGTGGTTGAGATTGGCCCTGCCGATGAGGGTGTAAATGGCCTTCAGTTCGACAATCAGGTCAAGGGCGGAAATGTGCCTAAGGAGTATGTTCCTTCAGTTCAGAAAGGATTTGAGTCAGCAATGGCTAACGGAGTCCTCGCTGGATATGAGGTTCCTTCTCTCAAGGTTACTCTTCTCGATGGTAGCTACCATCCTGTGGATTCCGACCAGCTCTCCTTCGAAATCGCCGCTAGAATGGCTTTCCGCCATGCTTGCCCTAAAGCGAAACCGGTTCTCCTTGAGCCTATCATGAATCTTGAAGTCGTTACTCCTGAGGAGTACATGGGTGATATCGTGGGTGATTTGAACCGTCGTCGCGGTCAGATCAACGCTATGGATTCCACCGCTAATGGCGCTCGTATCATCAAGGCGTTCGTGCCGCTGGCTGAGCAGTTCGGTTATGTGACCGTTCTTAGAACTCTGTCTTCTGGTCGTGCCACAAGTACTATGAGCTTTGACCATTATGCTGAGGTATCCGCTAACCTTGCCAAGGATATCATCGAAAAGAGCGGCTACAAGCCATTCAATGAGGACGAATAATATTAACGAACAATAAACGGTACATTGATATGAGTCAGAAAATTAGAATTAAACTCAAATCATTCGATCACATGCTGCTTGACAAATCAGCAAAGAAGATCGCTGACACGGTTTCTTCTACCGGTGCTAAGGTTTGTGGACCTATTCCGCTACCTACCAACAAGAAGATCTTCACCGTGAACCGCTCCACCTTCGTCAACAAGAAAGCACGCGAGCAGTTCGAGCTCAACTCTTACTGCCGTCTTCTGGACATCGACGATTCCAATGCGAAGACCGTTGATGCTCTCATGAAGCTCGAGTTGCCTTCTGGCGTTGAGGTTGAGATTAAAGTTTAAGGATTAGAAAAAAATCCTTATATTTGTGAGCCGGCCGTTGTGTCGGCTCTACATTAGGTCCCATAGCTCAGTTGGTTAGAGCATCTGACTCATAATCAGGGGGTCGCAGGATCATGCCCTGCTGGGACCACAAATGAGGTTCTCTAATACCACGAAATCGCCCTTCTACGCATCTAGAAAGGCGATTTTGATTTTTTGAGATTACCCCCAAAAAGGCATTAAAAGGTATCAAAAAGCCAAAATGTTTCACCTATGTTTCACCTGAGAAATTTCCCCAGAATGATAAGAAAAACCACCACCCCGCAAACGGAGTAGTGGTTCTTATTTTTTTATTTCTCTGGGAGACTATTAGTAGTAGGTGATTTCCCTCGCCTCTATTTCACTCATATCATCTTCTGTAACATCATCTCCTACAGGGCCTTCTAAAGAACGTATTGTGGCTCTTTTTAGCCAGTTCCCTTTGTTGTCCTTCTCCAGAATTATCTTTGACTCATAGCACTCGCCATAACCGTGAGGTGCAGTAAAGCGGTGCATCAACAAGTTTCCACACTCATCGTATGTGTAAGTTTCGGGACCCATATCAAACGGACTGTTTTTCGACAAAAGTCTACCATGGCTATCATATTCCTGCACTTCAGCCTGCCCAGACATCAACGGTTCATCACGAAATATACGGCGCGTAGTTTCCTCGTCTTTCCATATAATAGTGGAGGCATGCCCATAAGTGTCAGTTTCTGTAACTTCAACAATAGACTCTCCATCTACCTTTTTGTAATTGTAAGTGTATGTGTATTCCCAGCCGTTGTCCTTTTTGGTCGAACTCTTAAGTTTGCCATTTTCATCGTAGACATAACGTTCTACATGGTAGATATTGCTGTAAGAATTTGTTTCATCAGACAAATAGGCCATCTGGCTACTCTCCAAAAAGCCGTCCTTATTGTAGTGGTTGACAGTTAAGCTCACAGGCTTGCCTTCATAGCGGAATTCAATCTTTTCCTCCTTGGCTTTACCAACTCCCTCAAAGACAGGGCTCATGGGTATCTTGGATTTCAGCGTTGATTGGAAAACTGTACCTATATCTCCACTTTCACAAGAGACAAACTCGCCATCAGCAACCTTTTCACCTTTTACATTTATGATATAGTCCTCCCAGCCTTCGTCATCCTCTTTTTCGACGGCATACAAGCCTCCAGCTATGTATTTAATATCTTCAAATGCGGCCTTAACAACATATTCACCCTTCTCATTGATTATTCCCCATTTTTCTTTGTTTGCATTATAGACAGGGGCTTGACCATAAACATTGAATCCGTTTCCGTTTTCAAACTTCGGGTCGATAACATATTCACCTTTTTTATTGATATACCCACATAATTCCTTCTGATTGTCCATAACAGCAGCCAACTTACCATATCCAAAAGGCAGAGCATTTGCAAATTGAATGTCAATCACTTCGTTGTTCTCCTTGTCGACCCAACCATATAGTGTGTCATCTGAATATTCCTTTCCTACCAAATACCAACCGTTCAATTCTGGGTAGATGTATTCATACTCAAAAGGAAGAACCTCATTGTCACTAGCATCTATTACACCCCATTTCCCCTTCTTGTTCTGTGCGATAAAAATGCCAGGTTGTTCATTAAAGTTTAGCGTAATATCCTTGTATTGAGGGTCAACCACAATATTGCCTTTCGTGTCGACCACGCCTACCAAACCATCTTTTATAAGATGGCAGTACTCACCCCAGCATCCTTTTGTTGCGCCGTTTAACTTGGTCAGATTACCTCCAGTGTCCAACAGATACATGTGTTCTTCGTCCGACAGTAACATACAAGCAGAAATTCCATAATTGAAGGCTCCCGCAATTTTCAAATCCTTGACCGTTGCAACGACGTAGCCGTTTTTGTCCAATATCACAGCATCTTCTCCTTCCTTGGCCGCAATAGCATAACCATCATGGAAGACGGTGGCAGAAGCATACTTCACATTGTTTATAGGTTCTAGTTTTTCATTCACATAGAAATACTCCCCGTCCTTTTCCACAAGGGCGACACCATCGAAGAAATAGGAAGCATCGTCATAAACCTTTGATGCCGAAATCTTTTGTTTAAGTTCCGTGTCATAGAAGACAACGCCATCATCCTGTTCAACAGGCAGATACCTTGTGCTATAATCATTCTTCTCAACTGGTTTGGTTGAGCAAGAGAAGGCAAGCATAGCTATACCTAACAAGAAGAATCGCTTTTTCATGTTTTCTTGTTTTCTTGTTTTATTACCCCTAGCGTTTATAATCATTTTTCGCTTCCTTTATTACTTTCTTTATACTTGCAGAGTCTGTTAGAACAGTTTGAACGGCATTACCTAATTGACTCATGTCAATTTGGGATCCATATGTTTCAGCAAGTAAACATAATGCTTTAAGATAAACCCAACCAGAGGCTATCGTGGAAGCATATAGAGTTGCACTCATAAGAACAGCTCCGCCTACGGTTCCTATGCCAGGAAGAACTTTAATTATACTTCCAAATCCTGCCACTGCGAAATACGAGGCAAGATTTGTAACAACACCTGAAGCAATAGTCTTTCCGAGATTTTCTTTTAGGGAAAGTCCTAATGCACTATTTATTCTACCATACATAGTCCAAATTGTAGCAGCGCTGGCTGCAATGTCTGCACCAGGGACAGGTATCCATGCTGAACCTACAGCCAATTTTGAATGTAATTTAACAATATCAGCAATTCTATATGGTAGCAAATTATCTGCTTGTTTATCCATTGCGTCAACCAATTGATGCGCAACATGAGCCAGATGTCCATTATCCATGTTTAGTGAATTTTTGGTTATTATTTTTTAACTATTACTATCATTTTTTTTGATTTATCATCTGAATAGGCTTAACTTTTACATATTATCCTATCTTCTCCACATCAAGCCATGCGGAACTTAATATACCTGCCCGCTTAGGACTGATTCCCCATACACGCTGGAAGGCTGCGTCAACCTCCGCTCCTCCGTTGTAGGTTAAAGGGTTGCTGAAAGAATTGGTTACTACTTGAACCTCCATTCCGGGTTCGATGCGGATGCCATTGGCAATCTTGCGAGACTTGGTTGTAATCCTGTAAATAGGCATAACTTAAACAATTTTCGGCCACCAGCTCCCAGATGCGGCATAAACATAAAAAAGAAAGGCCAGGAACTTACATACCTTGCTGATAGTAGGGCCCTAGGAAGCCTTTATCGAAACAAACTACATAAATGCCTGGCCCTATATGCAACGCCGAACGAATTCGGACGAATACATATCAAGGCCGGCAACTCATGTCATTTCCTCGATAAAGATTAAATTTCCTAGGTTTAACTATCGGAAACGAGCTATGATGCCTTTCTCCCGGCAGTATTTAATCCTCTGCCTGGGATTTATCGCTCAAATATAGGCATTTTTCTGGTAAATCGAAAAAAGAGAAGCGTTATATGCGAGCCTTTTATCTCTAGCCATTAAATAGGTTTTTCTGCAAAATATAATTATCTTTGCGGATGTTGTAAATTGTTTGCCCAATGATTAAGTACCCGATTGGAATACAGACATTTGAGAAAATCATAGAAGGTGGATATGCCTATGTGGACAAAACAGACCTTCTTCACGATTTAGTCAAGGGTGGTAGTTACTACTTCCTTAGCCGCCCTCGTAGGTTTGGCAAATCCCTGCTTGTATCCACTCTGGAGGCTTATTTCAAGGGTAAGAAAGAACTCTTCCAAGGGCTGGCAATAGAAAATCTGGAGAAGGATTGGGAAAGTTATCCGGTGTTGCATCTTGATTTGTCGCCTGAGAAATATTCTGAACCGGATAAACTGGTGAACTTCATTGCCAACGCATTGTCCAACTGGGAAAAGGAATATGGCGCCTCATCTACGGAGAACTCGATATCTCTAAGATTCGAGGGTATAATTAGGCGAGCATACGAAAAGACGGGCAAGCAGGTGGTGGTGTTGGTGGATGAATATGATGCCCCTCTAGTTACCCAAATCGGCAATGAAAGCGTGCTAGAAGCCAACCGTGAAACCCTTTCAAGCTTCTACAAGAACATCAAGTCCAACGATGCTTACATCAAGTTCGCTTTCCTCACTGGTGTTACAAAGTTCGGGCATATAAATGTCTTCAGCGCTTTGAACAACCTCATGGATATTTCCATGGAGGAAAGATATCAGGCAATCTGCGGAATTAGCGATAATGAACTGCATACCAACTTTGATGAGGGGGTAAGTGAGATGGCAAAAAAACAGGGTATCACCAAGGAGGAGTGCTATGCTAAAATGCAGGACATGTACGATGGCTACCATTTTGTGCCTGATGGTGAGGGAATGTATAACCCATTTAGCGTGCTTAACGCATTAAAGAGCAAGAATTTTGGTTCATATTGGTTCCGAACAGGTACTCCAACTGCGTTGATGTTGGCACTCAGGGATTCCAAGAAAAATATCGCAGGATTGAATGGGGTTTTTGCAGACCCTGAAAATATTCAAGATATTTCCGACTACAAAAAAGACATTATTCCTTTGCTATATCAGAGTGGCTACCTTACAATCAAGGACAAGGCCCCTGGTGGATTACTTCGACTGGGATTTCCTAACAAGGAGGTTGAGAACGGCTTCGTAAAACAGTTGTTGCCACTCCTACAATCCAACGATGTGGAAAATGTCAATTCGCTGATTGTGAGGCTTTACGATGCACTTAATGGTGGCGACGTGGCTTCCTTCATCGCCGAGATGCAATCCTTCCTTGCCGGAATGTACTACGAGTTTTTCGAAAATACCGAGCAGACATTCCAGACCGTATTCTACATCATAAGTGTGCTGATTGGAGTTGATACAAAGCCGGAACTCCACACCAGCAGAGGACGTATTGACCTACTTACACAGACCAAGGATTACATCTATATCTTCGAGTTTAAGCACGATGGCACACCCGAAGAGGCCCTCGCCCAGATTCACGAAAAAGGCTATGCGGACCAGTTCAAGACCGACCCCCGCAAGAAATTGCTCATCGGCGTTAACTTCGATTCCAAACTTCGTAACATCCCCGATGACGGCTGGAAATTAGAGGAAATCAGCTAACAATTTTCCGGCAAGAGGGCAAAAAAGAAAGGGGAGCAGACTTTTCCCGTTCTGCCCCCTCTTGTTGTGGTTTCCCTTAGACCTTGGCATACTCACAGAAAGCCCAGGAAGTGTCGTCTGCGTCCTCTCTAGATAACGCATACTCTTCCAGGGCCTTATCTATCTCATCCTTACTCGGCTTCAATTCCTTGCCGATGAAGTTTGAGATGTATTCCGCTGCTTGGTCTAGGGTCTCGAAAAACATTCTCTCCTCACGAATCCCACCGCCACAGAACTCGAATATAAAGTTCTCAGGCCAGAAGGGATTTTCAAGGCGGTCATGCTTCTCGTAGATAAACTCACCAGGCTCCTCGGATATCCAGAAGACCTGAATCCCTGGGAGCTTGGACTGTATGAATTCTCTGGCTTCGCTTTGCTCTCTCCACGCCGATTCAACCTCGACCAAGAGCAATCCCTTCTCTCGGTCGTAGGCAAAGCTTGTAACTTGACCTCGGCAGTAAACCTTATCCGGGTCGCC
>Ga0181612_159031_pt1 | contig 22590 bp, 18 predicted proteins | sample HoacroProtozoa21_FD_119630 | JGI IMG/M metagenome (GOLD analysis project Ga0181612, IMG submission 119630) | Hoatzin crop microbial communities from Cojedes, Venezuel. Combined Assembly of Gp0051906, Gp0051904, Gp0051908
AATGTTCAATGTTAAAGAACTCTTCCTTGGTTGAACACCCTTCTTCTAATACTGTGCAACTGTGACTCTTGGGGGAGGCTTTAAATTCTTAAAGTTTATTTTATCTGGTGGGGTTTTTTTTGTAGTCTTCTGTAAATAGCGTTTTTCAGTTTCCAGGCAAAGATACACCTTCAGGTATCTTCAATACATTCTGGTTTGTAACTTAATAAAGCTAGCAATTTAAACCAAAACAAGGTCATGTTACTGAGTTAGGTAAGCATTATTAGGCTAATGCTAATTTTTAACCAGTAGTTAAAACATGGGCAGGGGACTGTTGGTAGATGCCTAGAATGAGTGAATAGGTTTCTAGATAAACTGTTCATGCATTGTTTTGGTTAAATCGAGTTGAGCACTCTAAAACAGGAATCACAAATGAAACTAATTTAGCCTATTCAAGTGTAAAAAACATTGCATAATAGCTTCTTCTCTTTCCCCCTCCCATCAAATTTTAGAAGTGGAGGGTTTGGGGGAAAATACAATTCTTTAATTAGGGTGGTTGTTGTACATTTTATTGTTCCAGTTTTTCACTCCCCCCCCGAACATATTAATGGTGAATATGTTTGTATATAATCTAATACAGCATACAACTTCACATTTAAGATTGTTATCTGGTTTTTTTCCTTCTTCACAGCTCAGCCATCTAATCAGTCTCCGATGTCTTTAACATCTGATGCCTCATCGCCAAGATCATATGTATCTCCAAGAATAAGCACGCCTCAGACTAACACCGTTCCACTTAAACCTTTGATGACTACGCCACCGGTATCGTCGCAGCAGAAGGTAAGCTCATTTTGATTGATGCCATATGGTAGTAAGAAACCATTATAGGTAAGTGTAGCTGCTATATACTGTGTGCTAGCAGTTATGTATAGGATGATAAAACATGTGTGTTAACTTTCTCAATAGAAACAGAAGCAACTGGAAGCAACAACTTGGCTGTATTTTTGCAGTACAACTCTAGCATAGAATTCTACTACACTTTTCTGTTCTTGAAGAAAATCTTGTGCTCACTTCAGATACTGTCTGATGATATTACCAAGAGATCAGTATTTTAATGTATTTAAATGAAAACAAAAACTTACTCCAAAGGCTACAGTTCTCTAGACTTTAGCCAATAAAAGATTTTTTAGAATAGGAGAGAACTTCTTGGGGAAGTTCACTTTATGTAATCTTAAATTTGATTGAGGAATGTTCTAGGTGTTTACAACGTCAACAACATTATGTCCCTTTCCCTTCCCACCATTCACCCCCATTCATTCAGAATTCCTTAACTGGATCAGTGACTAGGAAATATTAATTGAAGTTAACAGTTAAGGTTTTTCCTAAGGATGAAGTAGAGAACATAGTTGTCTTTTTTACTTCTTGTTTTTGTTTTGTTTTTGGTATGATCCCTCTAGTGGATCACTCTTCAGAGGAGAAATGTCTTTTGCAGAATCTGAGCTCAGTGATCCGTGTCCTACAAGTGGTGATACTGAGAAGTAAATACAGTTGAAGCTGAGATTGTTTATTTATTTGCTCTGTCTGGCAGATCAGAGACTCTGTTTTGCTGTATACAGGTGGGGAAAGTAGATGTAAATAGCGGCACTCAAGGTGAACTTCCCGTTAAGGGTTTTTCTTTTTCCTTGTTTAAAGACTTGTGATTCATATTATAGAACAAGGGTGGGAAGAGATACTGGGCTGAAGGACCTATTATGAAGGAGGATTTTGTTAGTAACGGGGACAGGAAGACAGAGCTATTGATTTGCACCCTCTGGTGGAAAGTAACCTTTTACATTCAGCATAGTTTTGTAGTGATAGAGCTGCAGAGCATAACACTCTTGTGCCATTTAGACAAGTTTAAGAAAAAAAAATCAAAATCAAAAATACATCAGTTTACAGTGTTGTTCTGGCTGTGGAAAATGGAAGTCCTTTGAGGAGGATTTGGGAGCTTGTCCTGTCTCTTCATTGATCGATCTTTCAAGATTGAGACACTTGGATTTTAAACCAGTCTGTCAGTATGTAGCTGAGTGTATGTAGTGTCTTAGCAGCGAAACAAGCGTGACTCTAGACTTTGGGGTGAGACCAGTCTTGTTTAACCCCCTCTGCCCCCAAATCCACCCCGCACCCCCACCCCCGATTAGCTAAGGCTTTTTTTTTTTTTTTTTTTTCCCCCAATTTTTTGCTTGGAAGAGTACGTCTTATGTCTTGAAGGCCTTTAAGGAATACTTTTATCTTTAGGAGGACAAATTGCATTCTCCATTCTAGTCTAATGCCTTATTTTCTTACATTTGGATTTTTTCATGGGTACAAAGAAAACCAAGTGATTCTCCCAGTCTGTTGTGACTGACAACGATACAATGAATTTTGAAAGCCTCATGTGTACTAGTCCTGCTTGTTGTCTTGGTTTCTGCCGTTGGAGAATCTATGTGGTCACATCCCATAGCTAGATGACAAGTAATGAAATTATAAAATAGCAGACTTGAAACAAAAATGTCTCTGAAAGTCTCGCAGTTTCAAATCCTGGGATATGAAAAGGAATCTTCTCAAGTTGTTTACTATCAGTAATTGGAAATTGATCCATTCTGGTCTCTACAACCCAGAGATCTGCATCTGCTTTATAAATAAAATTCTGATTTTCAGCTACATTATAAATGTGCCAAAAGCTTTATCCTTTGGGATCTTCATGTACAGTGTTTTCTGAAAGAAATCTTGAAGGAGGGACAGCTCAGCAAAATTTTTTTTTTCCACCAAGACATTTATCCTTATTTTATAAACTTTGCTTCTTTAGTGTTTGTCATCCTGCTACAGATGTTTTCCTAGAACTGTGCAGACAAACTTGAACCCACTGCCTTTCACCCATTATAAAGGCCAGCTTTATTCCTATGAAGTAGGTGGTGTGGTAGTAAACTATGCTGTAAGAGAAAGTGAAGGCACGCCAGGTGTTCTAAGTAGGGCCAATCTGTTTTGGTAGGCCAACTGTAGAATTGAATATGCTTTTGGACACACAAGCCTTCCGTCAGATTTTCAGTAGAAGCAAAAAACTTTAAGGCTAAATGCAAGTTTGAGAAAAGTTGATCTGAGTTTATAATTCGTAACTACAGCAAGGCTGCTACTCCTCATAAAACAACAAAAAATGTGTTGGTTATTTTCTGCTTTGTCCGATATGAGAATCTCCGCTTGTATGCAGGGCTCTGATTGCCTGTAGTTAGTGACTTGGCATACAGGATTCCACCTCTGGTGTTTCACCACTTGGTTGCAGAGTACAAGCTAGTTGCCTTAGGCTGCTTCTGTGCAGCAGGCATAGACAAAGCTGAATTGGCACCATGCAAGCAAAGTGTAGAATATTGTGTGTTTTACTGATACATATATAGAAGTTATTCTGAAAGTGGTAACATCTATATTTTGATGAGCATCCTGTGACACATTTTGAAATGATGATATTTTGAATCCATCTTTCCATAAGATTGCAGCACAGTGAGGTGAGATTGCACATCTGGCTTATTTTTGAAGCACAATGTGATTGCAATCAAAGTGTTAAGTAAACCTCTGAATTACTCTAAACTAGAATGTCTTTACTTCAGAAAGCTATTAATCCTGACAGGCTGTTGTGCATTATTATACACATTAGCAGGTTTTCACTCCCATTGCTCTGTGAGGAAGTTACAACTCTTACAACACTGGAATATCATAACCATAAAAGCTTTGTTTCCTAGGTACCTCAAAGAACTTCACAGATCAACTGAACAGAATTAGTAGTAATGCTTGACAACAGGATTTTTTCTTGTTTTTTGTGTTTCTCAGATCTGGTGCTAACAACGGAGCTATTGAAATATTAACATTAATTGTTTGTGTGTTAGTCCTAGAAGTAACAAATTCTGGTTCAGCAGCAGATACTTTTGCAGTTCAGCAGGGAAAGAACTTTCTTAATAGTACTTGTATTCACATAATTCAATTCCATAATATGAAACTGAGATGAGAACTTAGGTGGTGATAGCTCCAATGTGAGCATGTCTGCTTTAGTACTCCTTTGGGTATGTCAGTCAGGTTAGGTTATCCAGTTCTAAGAGTTTGGGGTAAATTATGCATAATCAAGATGTGGTGCTGTGCCAGGATACGTTTGGTTTCAGAGCACAAGCTAGCTGGCATAGGGTGCTTCTGTGCAGCAGGTGTAGACAAAGCTGAACTGGCACCGTGTGAGTAGAGAGCCCAGTGCTGGATGCACAGATGCTTAGGCTGGCTCTGGGAACAGTGCAGTGCCGTTTGCACAGTAGGGGCTGTTACTTAGGACTGCGTGAACATGGCTGTACTACTTTTAAATGCAAGCTGGTATGTCTGCCAGGAGGTGTGCTGTATGTGTGTGGCAGCTCAGCTCCAGTATCCTAGGCATCCCATTTTGCTATTTAGCTATGCCTGTGTTGTATGGTTACAAACCATTATGAATTTCTGCAGAATAAGTGTGTGTAAAGCATATGTTACACAGAACTGGCAAGCTCAGTGAGAATGTTGCTTATGGATTTTTTTTTTTAGCCCTTATTGTTTTTCTGTTCCTGGTACACTTAATTACAGTCTTACTTACACTTGGAAAACAGGGAGTAGTTAAGAGTTTTTGTGGCTCATTTATCTCACAAATCCCCGTTTTTCTTTACAGTCCATTTTTGTTTTTATTTTTACCAGCCAAGGAGATGGTTAGTTTTCAGGTTTGGCTCTGCAAGGTGATTGTATTATCTCTGATGGACTTTCCTTTTGAAACTGTTCCTTCTGTTTGAACAGCTTTGATAGTTGTGTCTCCTCACAGGATGAGCAAAATTCAGGCATTAATAGCAAAGTTCTTCATGTCATACATTTCATGAAGATACTAGAGTAGTCTTATTTTTCATAAATCAGTTTAGGAACTGCTATTGTTTCACCCTTCTCAACTCTATAATACTATTGATTTCAACACACTGTGTGATCTTACAATGACCTTGCATTATCTTTCCAGAACCATGACCTTTTCATGTGCTCTTCAGACTTTTTGTGGCTTTTGATGATCATTTTAAAAGGTGGCTTTTCCTCTTAGACATCTAAGTAGGTTTGAGATTACATTAAGATCTCCTGTATATTTGAATAAATGAAGCTATGTCTTGAGTTTACTTTAGCAGATACTGTCTGACTTGCCATCTGTGGTTTGTTTCACAGAAGTCTGTTTTGGAAACTGAGAGAATTTCTGGAGTTTCAGATGACCACTAGTTAGAAATCTACACCAGCCTGATGTCAGCAAATGCCAGACAGGCTGCCTGATTTATGTTTTTTGTCTATGGATCCCTAGAAGCCATTTTTCATCTCTTCGTCTTTCTTAAAATTGTTAGCTTGATTTTCATGAGTAGGGGATAAATTTTGGAGCTGCTTCCTCTCTTGTACGTACTTTAAAAAGGACAGAGGTACGCAGAGTATGGGGCAAAAAAAAGTATCTTGAAGTCCATTTACTGTAACTTAGATGGTAGTATGTTCTTAAACTTTGCATCCTGTTGTAGCTCAGAAATTCACAGAAAAAGACCCTATCTCACTGCTGGTGTCTTAATATCTTAGATGTGAATGTGTACTACAAAGGAAAAGCAAAAAGCTATTGGTTACTTTTTTTGGTCACTAATCAGTTTAGAACTGACAGAACAGTTAAAAAGGGGGAGTAGCAGACTGATAAGTACACTTTAGTTTTTTTTCCCATTTCTGATACAGATGTTATAATACAATTATGACCTAATTCTGCTCTTGACACTGTGTAATGTATTTTCAAGTAGGAAACTTTTAACTTCTGAAGTGAAAATTTTTATTTGAATAATGGACAATTCTTCTGAGGTTGAAAACGAGCTTGGTGCTCACATGGAACACACTATCAAAAATTAAATTGGGTTAAACTATTTTACCTAAGGAACTTGCAATATTTTGATAAGTCAGATGAATCTAAATTTGCTTCTGTTATGTCTATTAAGTACTCTTTCTATTTTATTAAAAAAAAAAAAAAAGCTGTCTTATCACAGCTGTGGAACTAGAGGTGATTTCCCCACCCCCCCAAAAAAACCCGATCACTTTGTGAAGAATAGAGTATAAAAATTCTGTCAACAAGTGAGCTTGTATCAAAAACCCCCGCTAGTCTTGTAACTTGTAATTTCCTTGTTTTCCTCTGGTTCTTACACTTGATATTTACTGTGGAGGAAACCTAATGAAGTGTTGAACTTTCCAGGTTGCTGCTTCGGGTGTTAAACAAGGACCAGCTTCACAGGCAGCACCTCAGCAGCCGGTTATAGCTGACAAGCAGGCAGGTCATGAACCTGCCTCTCCACGAAGTCTTCAGCGCTCAAGGTATATTGAAATACTTCTATGCTCTCCTCTGTTTTTGCTCTGGATCTAGTGTATGTTTTATGTGTTGCGATTTGTGGATTCTTCTTTGGCCTGTTCTTTGCACATACGATTTAACTCTGCTGCTACTGAAAGGGTGCAGCTAAATATCTTTGTTACAGAGCTAATGTGGTAGATTCTCTGTTACAGCACCATCACTAGAGTTCCATTCACAGAAGAAGCAAAATATAATTACTGTCTGCCTTGTCACTGTGGAGTCTGTTTTACAAGTGGTTCCTTGTATTCTGATTTCGGAGTTTTTGTTCTGTGCAGTTGTGGGATTAAATACTTTAACGCTGTGTGATTTGCTTTGTGTTAGATGTTTGTGGTTTGTCTATCAGGTGATTTTGCTACTTTAATGAAAAAAATGTTAAAAAATGAAGTAAGTTTCACAAATGCTTTTCCTTGGCCAGACTTTTTTGTCAACATTGCAGCCTGTTCAGATGTTGCATGATAGGAACATTTAGCCATGGATTTACGAGATGGGTTTGGAATCTGTATCTTGTCTGAAGTTTTCCTTTTGGGAAGAAGGGCTTTTCACTGTAGGATGCTGTGCAATTTGTCATACTGGTTTCAGGGACTGTAACCAAAGATTTGTTGTAAGATACTTCTGTGATGGTGTCATGGTCTGGAACTGTGGCAGGGAGAGATTACAGGTTGACTGTTTAAAAAGTGCATCATTGCAGTGGATTCCTGTAAATCTATAAGGTGTTGCACTTCTTAAAAGCTAGATTTTTAGAATGGTTGAATAAGATGTGTGGTATGATATTAAAAAAAATAAAAAAAGGGGGCAAACAAACAAACCAAAAACCAACCCCCAAACCAACAACGAAAACCCATCACCTACCCTGTCAGCATACCTGAAGCAACATGGTGGTGCTTTTCAGATCATAAAATAGTGAGGTTCTTTTATCTGCCCTTCTGGGACTAATAATAAAGGGGACCTTTGATTACGTATCATCAATGCACTAACTTATTGTTAGATTTTCAAATCTATGTTGATTTTTGCTGTTTTTTGGGGGAGAAGGTGGTTGTTCTGTTTTGAGGGGGGGATATTATTTTTTGTTTTGCTTGGCAGTCCTGTCCCAGTGATTTAATAACGGGACTAGACCTTTTAATAAGGAGCGGTGAGGTTTTGGGGAACAGCTGTCAGTCACAGACCGTTTTGTCCTTTGCTGATCACCCTTTCGCCATAGGAAATCTTGCTCAGGAAGATAGTCTTGTTCTTGGAAACTTTCACCGTGGCCTGGAGTCTGTGTGAAGTGATACTGGTAGGCATTTGGCCTGCTAATCCATACCCCACCCTCGCTTTGGGTTATAGGATTTCCTACTCTGGCATAACCCTTACCTACATCGTGTTCCCTTTAGAGGGATCTGCTGGTGCTCTGCGAACCATTGCTCTGTTTGGCATCAGCGTTTGAGCTTGTCCCAGCAGCTGTACCGCTGCAACAGTGGGGTCATGCAGGTACCACTGTCCCGTGTCTGAGGAGAAGGTGGCGCAGGAAGTAGTGCACAAATAGAGGAGAGTGTGCAGGCGGGTATCAAAGATAAACTGTGACAGTATTGTTTAGTATCCTGTACCTCTCAAATTGTTACGTATTTGTGACTGTGACGTATGGTGCATCATGAGTTCAGGAGTTTGTGTTTCTTTAGAAGTGTCTCATTTGCAAAAAAGGAAGATTAAGGAATAGGTGATCTGGAAAAATCTGTGAGACTGGTGTTTTCTAATGTTCAGTGCAGTGGAGTTGACTGAAAATGGACCAGCTCAGAGGTAGATTTACTTATCTGCAAAAGATTTGCTGTGTTCCAGCAGTATTTCTGAATTGATACATAACAGATTATTCCTTTGTAGGTGAAAGCAGTCAGTCAGATTGGGGAATGCTCCTGGGGCTTTCTCCCTTTGTTTTTTATTGGAATGAACAATAATTGGACAGGTGGTCCAAAAAGAGGCTCTGTAAATTGAGGTTGCATTTTTCTGCAGCTTAAATACAGATTCACTGTGGAGAAGGTAATCCCAACTACGTTTCCTTTGCTTTTATTATTATCACAAGTTGTAAGCGAATGGAGCTAAAATTATTTTTAACTTGTTTGTGAGGAAGTACTGTCTAAGAAATATGTGAATGGCTGTTGATAACTTTGAAGTTGTGAACATTTCAGTCATGTAAGTAGGAAATTAATGCGATGTGGGCACACAGGGAGTCTTTTTGTAAGAGATGTTTCCGAAGACACACCATGAATTATGACTACTTTAAAAATGGAGCTAAATGAGTGCTTCCATAATTAATAGTTTCATTGGATTGCTAGTTTCTCGTTATTTCCAGAAAGGACTGGGAATATTTTTCCTTGACCTTAGAAAATGCAAAACTGCTGGAGCGGGAGGTGTTTCCTCCCAGTTTTTGTAGGTTGTAAGGTTTTGTAGTTTGTAGTAGTCTGTTTTGGAACCATCCAGTTTGCATACTCTTGTACAGATGTTTTTGCCTCTCTGGAAGCATTCCATTACCTGTGGCATATTCAGTCTTTAACTCACACAGCAGCGAAGGCAGGTATTTGGCTTTATTGAAGCATTTAAAAATATAGCCGTAGTTTGGAACTGTGTCATTGCTGCATTTGTAGCTCCCCCTGCTGCTAACATAGCCGTGCTAGGATATTTTGTGACAGTATGTTTTATTCATAATTAAGATACAACTTTATTTTTCAGAAACCCACAGATTTTATTTATTTTCCTGAATCATTTCTGATGTATTAGAGTGATTTTTCTGATGAAGTAGGAGTCAGAGAAGCCAGGTTGATAAATGGAGAGGAGGCAAGTCACAGGGGAACTTTGATCCTATTAGAACTAAGGAGTAAATAAGCATTGAAGATGATGCTCCAGTTCTACTTAGTTAATGAATGTAGCCTTTCTCTGCACCATCAGTATGCTGATGCTGTATGAATACATAGAACCATAGAATAATTTAGGTTGGAAGGGACTTCTAGTTGCGATGTAGTCCAATTCCCAATTCAAAGTAGGACCAGCAAGTTTGAATTGCTAAGGGCATTGTTTAGGTGACTTTTTAATATCTCTGAGCATCATCTTCTAGTGTTTGACTACTCTTATGGTGAAATATTTTTTCCTTATGTCTAATTAGAATTTCCGTTGTTGTTGCAGCTTGTCTCTCTGCCTCTTGTCTTACCACTGTGCACCTCTGAAAAGAGTCTGGCTGTCTGCTCTCCCCATAGGTAGTTAGAAACAGTAAGAAAGTCCTTCAGTCCCCTTCCTCAGCCTTCTCTTTTCCAGACTGAATAAACCCAGTTCTTTTATCCTCTCCTGATACGGCATGTGCTTCAGCCCCCTAGTCATCTGTGTGGTCCTCTGCCAGATTCCTTTGGGGTGGTAGCTTAATTCTTGTCTGGTTTTGGGCTCCCCAATACACAGTGCTCCAAGTACTGTGGATCTCATAAGCTCTGAAGAGAGGAGAGGAATGGTTTTCTTCAGCCACGCTCTTGCTAATACAACCCAGCATGTGCTTGGCCTGCTTTGCCACTGCAGTACATTTCTGACTCGCATTTAACTTGTCCACCAGGATCCTCAGGTCCTCTTCTGCAAAGCTACTTGCTACTCGGCCTGCGCTGTTCTGTGGGGCTGTTCCAGTGTTGTTGCACGGGGTTATTCTACCCCCGGTGCAGGACTTTGCATGTGCCTTTTTTGAACTTGCTTTCTGTCTGCTTGTTCAGGTCCGTCTGAATAATAACCTACCTTCCAGCGTATTGACTGCTTCTCCCAAGTAGGCATCATCTGCAAACTCACTGAAGGTGCACTGGTGCCACCATCTAGGTTTTTAATAAAAACTTTAACCCTATTAGTCCCAGTATTAATCAGTGAAGGACAGCACTAGTAACTGGCTTTCAATTGGTCTTCGTACTGCTGACTGCAACCTTTGAGCCCAGTGGTTCATTCAGTTTTCCACCCACCTTGCACATGAAATACAGACTGCGTAAGTGAACAGTTTGGCTATAAGAATACTATGGGAGATGATGTCACAGGCCTTTCAGAAGTCAAGATAAACAACATCATTGCTTTTCCGTTATCCTCTGAGACAATCATATAGAAGTTAGTGAGGTTGGTCAGGCATAATTTACCCGTGGTAAATCTGTGCTGGCTCTTTTATTTTGCCTTTTTGTTTTTCATGTAGCTGGAACCCATTTCAAGAAGACTTGCTTTATAACTTTCCCAGAGACGAAGGTCGACTGGCCTGTAGTTCCCCAGGTTGTCGTCTTTGTGCTTTTTGAAGATGGCTTTAATGTGTTCTTTTTTCCCCATCATCAGGAAACTTACGTGGCCACCATGCTGCTTCAAGCTGATGCAGCATCTGAGTTACACTGGCCAGCTCCCTGATTACCTGTCGGTGCACACCATCTGGTTGCATGGACATATGTCCGTTGGCTTAACTGCTCCTTAACTTCTTCCTCTGCTGTAGGAAATACTTTACTTGCACTGACTCCGCTGATGTGCTTGAGCATGTGGGAGGCCTGAGGGCAGACCATACCTGTAAAAACCCAGGCAAAAAATAGCTGCCGACAATCCTGGCATTTTTCATGTCCTTTGTCTCCAGATCCTCTTGTCTTGTAGAGGGCAGCTGGCCTGTTGCTTAACCTTTCGTTTGCTCCTGATGCACAGCCCTTGTTGCACTTTTGTGTTCTTGGCTAGTTTCAACACCAGCTCCAAAATCTAAATGCCATTTTTTTCTAATCAACTGAACATTTCTACAGTTAAACGTTTGCACTTGTAAGTGGTTTTGAAGTAGTTGAGCCAATTACTAAAGAGAACACAGAGCACAAACTCCAAAGAACACTTTTTTCCCCGGTTACATCATGTATTCCCTTTTGCAACTTTTGCTGCCTGAAATCAAGGGAAATTCACATATACATCTCTAACAAAACTGCCTGCGAAAATCTTTCTACTTTTTTTTTTTTTAATTCTAAGCTTTTAAACAAGTTTGGGGTTACTGAAGGGAATGAGGTTAAAGTCTGTTGCAGAGCAGTGTGCTGTACCTAACTTGTTGGCTGTTTGTTTGAAAACCTGCTGTAGTTCTTTGCAAGTGTGAGTGATTAGGATAAATGGCTGGGCATTAGACTGTAAAGATAATTGCATTATGCTAGGATGTTTTCAGCCCACAAGGGCTAGGTTAGGTGATGAATTAAGATTCCTCTCAAATTTTTTTTTTCTTCATATTACTTTATATCACTTCCAGGTGAGTAGTAAGAAAGTTTTAAGAAACAGACTGAAATGATGGCCTGTGCTGAAAAGCTGCTGCCAATGGGAGAGTGATTGTAAACATAATCTTACCAGTAATGGCTGGGTACTTACAGAATTAGTGCTACTATTTCTCAAATTATATGTAGTGCCAAAGCACATCGTAACTGTGAGGTACCATTACCGTTATGGTGCTGGTGATATTCTTTTGTCCTGCTCAAGATTACTGCTTCCTTTGTCTTCCCTTACAAGGGTGGAGAGGACAGAGCAGACCATTTTCATCCTGACCTGTCCTTGTCCATGTTTGCATGGATGACTAGCACTGCTCCCACATCTTCTTAGCAGAATAGAAGAACAGAGCCCCCTCTGTGCGTGTGGGTGTTAGGAGTGATTGATGAATGCTGGAAAGGGAACTAAGAGTGTAGAGACCTTGTTTTTGCAAGGGGTGGGGGAATGGAAAAGGGCATGTGCTGAAATGTCAGTTTGTAAACTTAGCTTGTAAACTTCCCCACCATGGGTTATATACCCCCTCCAGTACAAGTTCTGATTTCCTAGAAGATCAGATCACCTGGACAGGAGGGCTTGCAAGGAGAAGACAAACACCCACATTCTGATCCTTCATTTGATAACGGTGGTATACCAAATAGCAGTTTTCATGCTGGTGAAAGATGCAGTGGAGTTGTCTATTGTTGATAATATGGAAGTTGAAGAACAGCGATGAACTCTTACACATAGCAGAATTGTGTAGCTGCAGCTCTGGCAGTTGTCAGAAGTGGTTGGATCCATAGGATAGGAGAGTGTAGTGTTCATGCTAGCCCTGATACCTGAGCTTCTGGACACATGGAAAATAAATTTAAATATGAGTTATTTTTACGTGTTTTGGGGGAACTGCTGTAGCTTGTTAGACTTAAAGTTAGGTGTCCAGGTTGTGTATCATAGCTTTATTGAGAGACGTGATACAAGAAAAACAAAAAATCCTACTTAATTACCTAGAGAGCTTACTGTCCAAGTGTAAGGTGAAGGATGAGTGTTTGCAAATTGGGAGTACAAAAATTCTTGTGGATTAGTCAGTCATACCAGTTTACCAAAGATTTACCAAAGCAGTACCCTCCTTTTTTAGTCATTGCAGCAGGAATAAGCTTTTATAAACAGATGGGATTCTTAAGGAGGCCCCTTCTGTACATGAGGAGCATTATGAGGTAGAGAGGAAAAATATCTTGTAAAGTGGAGTGAGAGGGTAGTTGTTAGAGGAATGCAGTAAAAAAGACCCACAAACAACATTGCTTAAAGCAAAGGCTAGAATACTTTGTAGATAACATAATCTTGAGCACTGTGGATGGCAAAAGACTGCTATGCCAAGATTAACAGGAGAGTTTTTTACTAAAAAGTAAAGAAGTTTTTGACCAAAATTGTAGTTGCAAAGTAGAATTGGAAAAGCTGTCTGTTTGTGTAGTCTCAGATAGTGTAAGATAGTGTTTGGTTGCATATGGAGATCTGAAAGAGGAAATCAAAGGCTTTGTCAAAGGCACAGAGTTTTTGATTCGTCTTACAGTACGCATATCAGCTGAGCATGTCTCCATGTATCTGTTCTCCAGCAACAGGTTAACACAGCAACCAGAAAAATGGCAGCATTAATATGTTTGAGTAAAGCAGTCAAGTTGGTAGCTACAAACATACTGCTCCTGTGATACTTCTGTTCTCTTGAGCGCCTTAAGCGAGGTTGTAGAGTATCACAGAGTCACCTAGGTGTTTGTGTTTTGGCATTAGTAAATGGTTATACTCCTCAAAAGCCCATATGGCTATATTTTTAGACAGGACATCAGGTTTTGTACTTAATGATTATTATGATGCTTGTCGATACTCTGTTGAACAAACCTGCTTGATTTCACCTAATATATCATTATTGAAAATCTTATGTTTGCAGCTGTTTGAAGGAAGAGCATATGTGTATGTGTTCTCTATCCAACACTAACAGTAGATACAGCTTACATCTCTTAAACAGCTGTCAATTAAAAAAAAAAGAAAAAAACCCCAACCAAACGAAAAAAACCCTCCTATATTGTATAGGAACTCTTTGAGTGCTACAAGTGGGAGGTTTGTGGAAAAGTGGTACAGGTTTGGTCTACCAGAAATATTTACTTGTGGTTTAAATGCTTTATGTATTTTTGTGGCTGGAAGCAATGAATTTTAAGTGTTTATTTCTCTGTAGGTTTACATTGTTTTTCAATGCTCGCTTTTTTTATTTCTTCTAGCAGTCAAAGAAGCCCATCACCAGGTCCAAATCATACCTCTAGCACTAGTGCATCAAATTCGACACCTGCACCACAAAATACATCTGTACGACCCACTTGTTCATTAACACCTACGCTAGCAGCACACTTCAATGAAAATCTTATAAAGCATGTTCAAGGCTGGCCTGCAGATCATGCAGAAAAGCAGGTGAGTACACTTATGCGTTGTTCCCCGTGAGAGGGCAAAATGTGTGTCTTAAAATCTGTTTTTCTTACACAGGTTGCTTTTTCTAGGAACTAAAAGTATTTTAACATCTCCTCCCCCCCCCCCCAATGCTTGCCCTTAGGCAGAAGAGGGGGGGGGGGGGAGAGATTACACCAGCCCTGCGGGTTTTACATGTGGTTGCCATTTAGCAGTTAGGTGTTTTCAGTCTTGCTTAAAGTACTAGTGCTTTTGAAATTCCCTCAGATGAATAGCTATCCTCATAACTATTTTCTTACTGGAAAAGTTCTGTTGAAATTTACAAAAGAACATAAATTTCAACAAATTTTTATTAGAATGATGTTATGTGGAAAATGCTATAAATTAACAGAGTTAAACTATTGGAGACTACTCCACAGTTGGAGTCACTGTGTTGTTAGCTGTACACAGTGAAAAAGGAACTCTGCGTTATTTTTTGTACCCAGTTTTTAAGATGATGTAGAATGCAGCTCAGACTGAATCTGGGCTATTTATACATAATGGGAAATCCAGTAGAATTGTCGTCTATGTTTTATAACTAACTGCATGAAGCCTATCCTGTTGTGGTAGTACAGAGAAACTGGATGCATGTTAGCTGCTTGGAGTGTATTACTCAAAGGAACCGTGTTGGCTATTGAGTCTAGCTCAAAACCTTTCACATGTAACCCTGTCTGACACAGTCTGTGTGGGATATTAATCTTACCTAGCCCAGTTTGCTGTAGTCTTTTGAAGAGTGGTTGCATGCTGGCACAAGCCTACACTGGAGGCTTCTGGGTAGAAACTAACTTGCAGGATGACTCTTAGAAGTACAGTCTAGACTGTTACCCCATTTGGACTCTGTTTTGGGTTCTTGGTTTTTTTCATTAATTTTTTAAATTCAATTTTAAGACGTTACCAACCTGGACTGAGTCAAACAGCTGAGCCATTGCTGTGGAATGTGTGTGTAAGGAAATGGTGCAGCACAGCCACTTCTCTCTGTGCCCTTGACTCATAGTTTTGATAGTGTTATTTTCATTGTGTACTGAATTAACATATATCTTAATGCAGAAAACACACATTTATATGGTTCTTAAGTCTTTTTTTTTTTTCTTCCCCTCACCACTGTTAGTAATAAAGAGATAAAAAAAATCCCAAAATAAAACAGCTAATGCTAGGCGGTTGTGTACTCAGTTGGATACTTTTAACTTTGTGCCAAGAGTTACATGCTGTATTGTCCTGTCTGTGGTTTCAGATGATTTCACGTGGCAGTGTTGTTTATAGACCAGTTTTGAATAGTAACACTTGAGGGACTTAACCCAGATATTTGATATGAAAGAAAAAGTAAATGAAGGTATAGGTGCAGTGCATAGTGAAGAAGGCAAGCTAGATAAAAGTGAAGAGGCTAAAATATGCAGTATCTTGGTTTCTTCAGATTTCTAACCAGGTGCACAGATTAAATTGAAATTAGGGCATAAGAGCACATGCCACAGTAAAGTGAAAAGTAAGTAAGTAAATAAATCAGGTGAGCCAGGATAGGTATGTAAGCAGTTATAGAAAACTGGAAAACAGTCCAGTAAGGCAGTTAACTAGAAAATAATCAACATAACTATCTTGTCTTTAAGGAACATGAGAAACAGAATTGTAGATGGTCTCAACTCAGTAACTATAGAGGTACTCTGAGTATTGAACAAGCAGAAAAAATTATGAATTTACCTTTTTACAAACACCTGGAAAGAAAACCATGATAATAGTCAGCATAGATCTTTTAGAAAGAAATTATGTCAGTTTTTTTGTGGGTTTTTTTCCTTAGATAAAGTGTTGGGCTTTGATAACGTGGGAAAGCAATAAATGTTATATCCTGATTTGCAGCAAGACTGCTAACACATTTTAACAGGAGTCTTGCACGCAAAAATTATTTTAAGGCCTTTTAAATGAGACTACTTTAAAATGGGTGACTGGTCAGCTTAAAAAGAAGTACTTTGAAAGTCGTTATTGATAGTTTGCTAACAGTCTCAAGGCTTTGGTGTTGTGTAGGGAGGACATGGAAAATGATGTCCTGCTGGAGACCAGGGTACTCCTGGATGTCAACATGCTCCAGAAACGAAAACTTTTAATGTAGGGAATTAGAACACAAAGTGCTGCTTTGAACTGCAGAAATGTCAGAAGTTGGTGAAGACCTGTGCTAAATACCATTATTTCTGGGAAGGAAGAATCAAGTATGCAAGTCCTTAAGCAGATGTTGTGGACTAACCCCAGCAGGCAGATGAGCACCACACAGCCAGATGGGGGAGAGAATTGGAAGGGCAAAAGTGAGAAAACTCATAGGTTGAGATAAAGACAGCTTAATAAGTAAAGGGGAGGGGAAAGTGGAGCAAAAGCAGTCGCTTGCCACCAGCTGACCGATGCCCAGCCAGTCCCTGAGCAATGGCAGCCCTGGAAAACTGCCCCCGAGTTTTATTGCTGAGCGTGACGTTATGTGATATGGAGTATCTCTGTGGTCAGTTTGGATCTGTCCCAGCTGCATTCCCTCCCTGCTTTTTGTCCAGCCACAACAGGTTTGGGGGGGGGGGTCAGAGACAGAAAGGGAGAAACCTTTGGTGCTGTGTAAGCACTGCTCAGCAATAGCTGAAACACTGTGTGTTATCAAGACTGTTTCGGTCAGAGATCTGAAACACAGCACCGTGTGGGCTGCTATGAGAAAAATTAACTTCATCCCAGCCAGACCCAGTGCAGGAGAGAATAACATTGCTAAACAGTAGTGCTGCAGGGAAGGATCTATTTGAAACAATTTTTTTTCCAGTGTGCCACTTGCAAGAAGTCCCCTTTCCACGTTGCAGTGTTGTAAGCAGGATCTCAGAGTAATTACAGTAGTCTCCTTCGTGCGGTTGAGGAGTTCTCTGGAGTCATATATCCAGTTCAGTGACAAGACTTTAAGAAATGCGCAAACTGGGGCTAGGTCATGCCTTCCAAATTCATACTTCTGGTTGTCTCCACCTAGGTGGGAATATTGGAATAATGGTGCTTGTCTGGAAGACAACAGCTGAAAAAGGTTGCAAAGGTTTTTTTTTTCTATATAAGGTAGCTGGGAAGAAGATGGCATTCAATTATTTCTGTCACTAAGGTTTAATTTAGCTGGGAAATTTAAGTCTGCCGTTGAAATAGCGGACAGAGACTTTTAACTACTTGAACAAATTACTTTGGAAACTCAGAGCCCTGTCACGTACTGTGTTTCAAGATGGCTGGGTAAACATTTGTTAGGATCAAGGAGGTCTAAACCATCTCTACCTTAGCATGGGCCTGGGTTTGACAATCTGTTGGCAGCCAGTGTTGTTCATTTCTGATTCTAAATGGGCTTTTGTAGAGAATTTAGCATACTTCTGATTTAATGTTCCCTTTTGAAGTTAGAATGCTTTGCTGTTTCAAGACGTGCTCATCCAGCAATTCCCTGGCTACAGCCAGTTGTTTCCAATGCATGATTTAAAATCCTAACCTCTGTGTGTAACTGTTGCAGGCATCAAGATTACGTGAGGAAGCCCATAACATGGGGAGTGTTCATATGTCAGAAATTTGTACTGAATTAAAGAATTTAAGGTCTTTAGTTCGAGTATGTGAAATTCAAGCAACTTTGCGTGAGCAAAGGTAAGTGTGTGCTCTGTGCTTATTTTCAAAATGGTGATTTTCAAGATGGTATTAGAATTCCCATTCTGGCATTGTGTTGCGTGAGCTACATTTACAGATGACTTTGTAAAAATGCTAATACTTGCCAGGTTTGCAAGCCGTTTTCCCTGTGTACACTCTACCCGTTTCCCACACAGATACCTCTTCGTCTCCAGTGGATAGAACCAGATATGCAATTTCTGTATGTATTTTCACTTAGATAGAAAAGAAGTATCTTTCCAGATAAATTAGTGCATTAGGAAGAACTGATTAACTCATACTAGTTCAGCATACTTCGAAATTATCTGTCCATACATGATGCATAGGTCACATAGGTACACATCTGCACGGTTTATACTGGTCTTAAACACTACAGTTTGCATGAGACATTTGTTAGGTCTAAAGCCAGGCAAGTTTGAACAGGTGTTGTTGATATCAGATTCTAAGGAAAAATTAATATTTGTTACTTAGATAGGATGCATCTGAGAAGATCTTGGGGTTCTTATGTGAGATGTTGATTATGGCAAAGTAGACTTCTGCTTCTTAAATCTGTAATAGCAGCAACCTGCTGTATCAGTGAAGCAATACACAACCACGTTGTCAAAGACTCTTGGGCAAGATTGAAAAGTTTAGTTTTACAATACATGCTGAAACTTTTCACCAGTAGTCATGGTCCTGAAACTGCTTTCATACTCAATTTCCGGTTTGAATGATGTTATCCCATCTATTAAGTCACACTACAGTTTGAATACAGTGATTCTGATTTACTGTTTTAAGCTGCTTTAATAGCATTGCATGCTGTTTAAATAGCTAGCTTTATCCTGGAAGCTCTTGCTTTTTGGCAGTTAATAAACCAATCCTTTAGTCGGAAGTAGGCTAGAATACATTGGTAAATATGTAGTCAGAAGTAAGCTATAATATATTTGTAAATCTTTCCTAATAAAGAATAAAAAATACCCATTCTTTCTGAATTTTTATTTCATCACTTCATTACATAAATTACAATTTCTGAAGTATATTTAATGAACTGTGTGGTTTCTTACAGGTTTAATTTCCTAAGGTTTTATTTCTGTCTCTGGGTGCACATTTGATCTAAAATAATACGTTAAATGTCATTGTGCAGCTCACTAAACAGCACCTTGTTTCTTGTGCACTGTGCATCCTTAAGCTGTCAATGGATAATGATTATTATGACTTTCAATCTATGATAACATGTGTCTTTTATTTTTGCTGCAATCCCAAAGAAGCGGAATACATGGCATAAGTAACAAGTTGGTGGTGGGAGGCTTTCCTAAAGGATGGGATTGTCAAAGCCAGTAGATTTGAATGATGATATTATTTCCTGACTTTTTCACAGAAGAGAGCTATTTAAATTTATTCTAAGAGGGAACTTTATCTCTAGGCAAAGCAAGTATATTGTTTTAAACATAACTGACAGCATGTGAAGAGGCACTTTTCATTGACTGATAACATATATGCCCACACCTTTTAAGTATAATGTTTTTTTCAGTGTGTCTATCTTGATCATTTTTCACCTACTTTTCAGTAGGAAATTCATTTTTGCTGAACTGAGTGCATATTTGAAAAGTGTTTTACAAAAGTCTACTGAAGTGGATGCATTTTCTGCATTGATTAAAGTTGCTTCGGACTTCATAGAATCTTTATATGAAACTTCAGCTTTCCCGGAATATTTCCTTAGTTCATTCACATGCCTGCAATACGCTTCAGCATCATGAAAAGTTGTTTCAAAATGTTCATTAAAAATGCTGGGAAACAGTTGTGTAAGGCAAATGTTCATGAATCATAGTAGTTGTTTATGTCAGTTCAGTAGGAGAAGGAAAAATGTATAAAGGAAATGCTAGCAGTATAATCTGTTTTGAAGCTGAGTGTAGTTACAACTTTTTTCCCTGAGATGGCTTTTAATGATCAGATGTTTGAGATGGGAGCTTACCGTAACTAGAGACTACCACTAGCCACAGAGCCAAATACTAGGAAAGCAAGTGTTGCGTCTAGATGAAAACTTGATTGTTTAAAAAAATTTGAGTGCTTTGGGTTGTTGTACAGTCTGGAAAACTGCATGACATGGGCGTAATACCATTCTTCAGAATATTCAGTTACGCAGTGTCCTCTTCCAGTGTCCCGCTTTTTTGGCGAGTTAAATTCAAGTGAAGAGCAGGCTTAAACATAACTGTGTATCAGTCGTAATGAAATACAGCAACTTATTTTTCTGAACTGAGGTATCAAACAGGGCAGGTCTCTGTGCATGTGCATATGGTGTTTGTAGGTGATTGAACAGATTGGGAATTAATTTTTAAATATCTGAATTTTATTAATAGAGTTAAGGAGCTTGGTATCTTTAACTGAAATTGTAAAAGTACTTGTGTAGGTACTTACTTAACATCTCTGTATAATGGAAATGTTTATACTAATTTATTTCGTTTCTCTTGCAGGATACTATTTTTGAGGCAACAAATTAAAGAACTTGAAAAGCTAAAGAATCAGAATTCCTTTATGGTGTGAAAAGTTGTAAACAATTGCACATGGTTTTGAGTACAGGAACTATTAAACTGATGCCCAGTCTTAACACTTTTGAGCTGCATTTGAGTAGACTTTGGACCGTTGAGCTGGGCAGAAAAAAAGTTGACATGGGGAAGGGGACAGGAGGGAGTCAAATTCAGGGGAAAGATACAAGAATGATTTGTAAAACCCTTGAAATGTAGATTTCTTGTAGATGTATTCTTCACGTTGTAAATATGTTTTGTAGAGTGAAGCCATGGGAAGCCATGTGTATCAGAGCTTAGACATCCAAAACTAATCAATGCTGAGGTGGCTAAATACCTAGCCTTTTACATGTAAACCTGTCTGCAAAATTAGCTTTGTTTTTTTTTCTTTTTTTTTCTTTCTTTTTTTTAGTTAATTTATCATTCAGAAATCTTGCATTTCCTAAAATTCAATGCAAGCACCAGGCGATCTGTGTCTAAGGCTGCAACAATTTGGGTAATGTACAAAATATCATTAAACAACTGTTTCCACACTTGCACCAAATCGAGAGCAGTGCTTCTCCATTTCTGTTTTACAGAGAAATGTTTTTCATTTTCAGTGTTCCATTTCCCCATGAAATCCTAGATCTGATTTTATCAGTTTTTTAATGCTTCTAATTTTCTCTTTTCTTAAGGCACTGTTGCTATGGCACTTTTTCTATAATCTTTTCATTCCTGTGTACAGTAGCTTAAAATTGCAGTGATTGAGCATAACCCACTTGTTTGTATAAATTATTGAAACGTATTTCCATTTGCACCCTGTAAGGATGGACTTCTAGTACTGCTGGGCATGTGTGCTGAAAGTACATTACTTGCTCAAATATAAGGAAGTAGCCCAATGAACATGTTAACATGGTTGTGGGAGGGGAAAAGAGGAGGAAAAAAAAAAGCTAGTCAGATGTGAATTGTATCTGTTGTAATAAACATGTTAAAACAAAGAAACACTGGTTTTCATTTCCTTTGGTCAACACATATTAAAATTCGGTCTGTTTGGGGACTCTTTATTAGAACTGTTCTTGTTGAACATTTTTGTACTTAAATAATTCCTCAAGGGAGGTTTTGTTTAAAACTTGTAAACAGGAAAATGTGTATAAAATATTTAATGAAATATAAAATTCAACAAGAATGATTTAAGACACCTCCCCAACAGTTGTCATATGTTAACTCCTGGTTTACCTGTCTTGATATTATGACATTTCATTTCGAAGGATGTTTGTGTTGTAGCTAACTGTTTAAGTCTGGTGCTGACTGCTGTTCTTAACCATCACAAAACGCTGAATTTGTGTAATTGGAGCAACCCACTGTTTGAAAATGGTGGCAAAGCTCAGCTTTGTATATTGTTTCCTAAAGTATATTAAAAATAAAAAAGAAACTATTGCTACTACAAAATAAATGTGACTTTTTATTTGTTTAAAAACAACAACAACAAAAATCACGGCAGTGCTAGTTTAATATTTGCAGAGGTGTATATGTTACAGTAGTCTGTTAGGTGAGAAAGGTTGTAGGTGAAGGATCAAAGAAAAAGAACATAAAAGGTGTTGACGTGATGCTACATGTTTTGTTCCTTCAAAATACTGTCTTTCAGCACCAGAAACATTACTTGCTTTTTATTTTGCCTTGTCTTGTGTTGCGTGGGCTCGGACTGATTTTTAAAGTCAGTTTTTCATCAGCAGAAGCTGAACGCTGTCTTAGCAAGGTGTTGCAGATGGAACAGGTTGAAATACCTTAACTGACAGCGACAAGTGAGAAAACTGGATAGATTAACTTGTAATTGTTCCTCAGTTTTTAACCCAGTATATATATACTGGTGTGTTTCATATCGTGCAAATATTTGGTTTTGCTCAGAAAATGGGAATAGAATAATCTTGAGTGAATCAATTTTGACGTACGTTATTTCTGCATTTTTGGAGACCCAAGGCCAAGTGGCAGAAGGCTTCCTGAGACTGCAGTGTTTACCTAACATTGTATTGTGTGTAACGCTCATTGTCTGGAGGCTGCCCAAGCATAGGGGAGTAGCATGCGAAATCACAGAATCACAGAATGTTCGGGGTTGGAAGGGACCTCTGGGGATCATCCAGTCCAACCCTCCTGCCGAAGCAGGGTCACCTACAGCAGGCCGCAGAGGACCTTGTCCAGGCGGGTCTTGAATATCTCCAGAGAAGGAGACTCTACCACCTCCCTGGGCAGCCTGTTCCAGTGCTCCGTCACCCTCAGAGAGAAGAAGTGCCTCCTCAGGTTCAGACGGAACTTCCTCTGCCTCAGTTTGTGCCCATTGCCCCTTGTCCTGTCACTGGGCACCACTGAAAAGAGCTTGGC